>ERZ825159.1699-NODE-1699-length-20177-cov-17.351903_pt1 | contig 20177 bp, 25 predicted proteins | sample MGYA00519932_ERZ825159 | MGnify/ENA primary metagenome ERZ825159 (study PRJEB31778, sample SAMEA3449191) | human gut metagenome | biome: human gut; feature: human-associated habitat; material: faeces | place: United Kingdom | collected 2010/2012 ...
TCCAGGGTGCTATGGTGGACGTGGGTTTTGGACGTTTGTGATGAGTTTTGCTTGTCACAGGTATAATTTTAGCTTTTGCGAGTATATACGAGCAAAAGCGGTTTAGAAATATAATTATGCGGGCTATAACTATGTGAATTGATTTATAGTAGGAATTATGCTATTTAAAGTACGGGCTATGTTGTGCTTGGGTCCATTGGTTTGGTGGAGGTCTTTGTCTCCTAACAACTTCAATGGCAGCAACGCTAACGTTTGGAACGTGAACGGCAGCAATGGCAACTTCGGCAGCCTCAACGTGGTCAATGCCGGCGGCGTCCGTCCTTCGATTTTTCTTAAGTCGACGACCAACGTAACCGGTGATGGAACCAGTAGTTCACCATTCATAATAAATATGTAAACAAGGCGAAAAATTAAAAGGTCGAAATCGTCAGTCGCAAAAGCCTTTGAGAAACCCTTCGAGGGACAAACAGACAGGCGAGAGAGATAAAAAAATAGTAAGTGGAGATTTAGTACGTGTGCGTGGCAAGCTCGCATGCGGATTCTCCTTTTGGAGCAATACGCGCTTGGCACAATCCAAAGCGCCTTTTGCGAGTATATATACATGTGAAAGGCGATGCGTTTTCAACAATAACAAAAAACTGATAAAAATTATAAATGTTAATATAAAACATTAAATTCATATTTGAAGATGGAGAATTAAATGAAATTTCAACTGTTCTGAATTTTCTAACAACTGAAAATGATTGTAAAATATATGATAATTGTGTTAAAAATAATGAGTTATCAACCACTTTTACTACTTAGACATTCAAAAGTGGTCGATAACTTGATTAATTGACTCTAAAATTTATTATTTATAAATATCTGAACTATACCTTGGTGTGTAGTTCTTTTTTTCTTTTTTTGGAATATGTTTATTTTGAAAGGGAAGGCAAAATGGAAAAGAAAGAGATTATAAGTAGCATCTCGACTTGGGGTGGCGGTGAGATATATCTTGGAGTTGTAGGTGCTGTTAGAACTGGTAAGTCTACGTTTATTAAAAAAGTTATTGAGACGCTTGTTATTCCGAATATAACTGACGAATCTGAAAGGAAAAGATGCTTGGATGAGGTTCCTCAGTCTGCTGGTGGAAAGACAATTATGACTACTGAGCCAAAGTTTGTTCCTAGTACTGGTGCTACAATTAAGATTGATGAGTTTGAGAGTAAGATTAAGCTTATTGATTGTGTAGGTTATGTTATTAAGACTAGTAATGGATATGAGGATGAATTAGGAAATCCTCGTCTAGTTAAGACTCCATGGTTTACTGAAGAGATACCTTTTATTGAGGCTGCTGAGATAGGTACAGAAAAGGTTATTAAGGATCATTCTACTATTGGGATAGTTGTTACTACTGATGGATCTATTGGGGATTTTACTAGAGGCGAGTATATGGAGGCTGAGGAGAAGGTTGTTACAGAACTTAAGATGATTAATAAGCCATTTATTATAGTTCTTAATACGACTCATCCAGATGATAAGGATACAATTCGTTTAGCTAGTAATATTAGTGATAATTATGGTGTACCAGTTATGCCAATTAATGTTGATAAGATGACTGAGAAAGATATGTATGATATTTTAAAGAAAGCATTATATGAGTTTCCAGTTGTTGATGTTGAGATTAATGTACCATCTTGGATTCATATTTTACCTGATTCTAATGAGATTAAGAAACATTATTTAGATAAGATCAGAGAGAGCATGATGAGTATTAGTAAACTTAAGGATGTAGATAGGATTATAGACTTTTATAAGGATAGTGAGTATATTTCTAAGGCTTATATTAGTAATGTAGATACTTCTAGAGGTATTGTTACTCTTAATTTAGATTCTGATGATAGTTTATATGAAAGTGTGCTTAAAGATGTTTTAGGTGGTATTACAATTAATAAGAGTAGTTTACTTAAAGTGTTTATGGAGTATAGTGAGAATAAGGATGAGACTAGTAGTATTAAGAGTGCACTTAAGATGGCGAAGAGTACTGGGTATGGTATAGTTTATCCAACTCTTAACGATATGAAGTTATCTACACCTGAGATTATTAAACAAGGATCACGCTATGGAGTTAAGTTAAAAGCCGTGGCTTCTTCTATTCACTTAATGAAGGTTGATGTAGAAAGCACGTTTGAACCGATTATTGGTACAGAGATGCAAAGTAAAGAACTTATTAATTATATTATGAAAGATTATGAAACAGATCCATCTAGCATTTGGAAGAGTGAAATATTTGGTAGAAGTTTAGATGTGATTGTTAAAGAGGGAATTCAAGCTAAGTTATCAATGATGCCGGAAGCTACTAGATATAAGTTATCTAATACAGTTACTAAAATAGTAAACAAGGGTTCGAATAATTTAATAGCAATTGTCTTATAATAAAAGATAGTTTGAGAGATTCACATGAATCTCTTTTTATTGTGTAGAATTGCTTGATAAACATCCTTTACTTTTGTACGGCACAATGATATAATGTATGTATGAAAAGTGGAGGCAATAAGAATGAATAGTGAAGAAAAATTAAAAGAATTTTTAAAAAATAATCATGGTTATATTACTACGAATGATTTATTAAAGCTTGGAATAAAAAAATCATCAATTCATAATTTTATTGATAATAAAATTATAGAAAAGGTAAGTCATGGATTATACATGGATAGTATTAATATAGCCGATGAATACTATATTTTACAGAAAAAATATCCTTTGGTTGTTTTTTCATATAATACTGCATTATATATTTTAAATTTAACAAATAGAACACCAGATATAATTGATATAACTGTACCTAGAAAAAAGGCGGTAAGATGTGCGTATAATATTCATTGGGTGTCTGATAATTATTATAATATAGGCATAATTGATGCGGTAAGTCCACTTGGAAATCCAATTAAAATTTATAATGCTGAGAGATGCATTTGTGATATGTTAAGAAGTAATGATGAGTTTGATTTAGAACTTAAAAATAGAGTTTTAAATTATTACTGGAATAGTAAAAATAAGAACATTGACTTATTACTTGAATACGCAAAAATATTTAATATATATGATAAAGTTAATACGATAGTTGAGATAATGATGGGATGGTAATTAGATATTATTGTCTTTAAATATATTTCATGCAAAAATATAACTAATAATTATAAATAATTTATTTAAGATGGAGGGTTATTTGGTAGATACAGGTTTTAATCAAATTATTAAAATGATAGAAAAGCATAAAAACAATGCATATAGAAAAGTAAATGAAGAAATGATTTTATTGTATTTAGAAATTGGAAAATTTCTATATGACTTAAAGGAAAATAGTAATTATGGAGACAAAATTACAACGAAAGCATCTGATTTTATGAAGAATAATTATCCTAACATAAAAGGGTTTACTAAAAGAAATATAGAACGTATGATTCAATTTTATAGTATTTATAAGGATGATGAGATTGCGTCACCACTGGTGACGCAATTGTCTTGGACAAATAATTTGCTTATATTAAGTGGAACTAATAGTAAAGAAGAAAGACATTTTTATTTAAAATTATCAATTAAGAATTGTTATTCCAAAAGAGAATTAGATCGGCAAATATCATCGGCTTATTATGAAAGATATATGCTGTCAGATGGTAAAAAATTACCTACAGTTAATAAAACTTTAGATGAAAATGATTATCCAAATACTAAAATATTAGACACTTATAGTTTAGAATTTTTAGATTTACCAGCTGAATTTTCAGAAAAGGATTTAAAAAATGCGATTATAAAGAACTTAAAAGATTTCATATTAGAAGTTGGAAAAGGTTTTACTTTCATTGGTGATGAGTATAGAATTCAGGTCGGAAATCATGATTTTTTTATTGATTTATTATTTTACAATCGTGAATTATCTTGTTTAGTTGCATTTGAATTAAAATTAGGGGAATTTAAAGCAGAATATTTAGGAAAAATGAATTTGTATTTAGAAGCTTTGGATAGAGATGTGAAAAAAGAGCGAGAGAATCCTAGTGTTGGTGTAATATTGTGCAGTTCGAAAGATAAAGATGTTGTTGAATATTCGATTAGTAAAAATGTGTCCCAAACTTTGATTTCTGAGTATAAATTAAAATTAATTAATAAAAAATTATTAGAAACTAAACTTAAAGAAATGAAGGATTTGATAAATAATAATGATTAATAGTGGGTTAAAAACGATATATATTTATTAAATAATTGTATGTTTGTTACTAAAATAGTAAACAAGGGTTCGAATAATTTAATAGCAATTGTCTTATAGTGTAAAAAAACTAGATATTTTTAAGGAAAATCTAGTTTTTTAGTTGATTTTTACTTTGTTTTCTGGTAATTTATATTTGTAGGGTATAAACCTTATAAATTAGAAATGGGAGGTAATCGTTATGACAAAACAAGAATTAGTAGAATTTATTGCTAATAAAGCTAACCTTACTAAGGCTGATGCTTTACGTGCTTTAGATGCAATGACTGATGGTATTGTTGAAGGTCTTAAGAAGGAAGGAAAAGTTGCTTTAGTTGGTTTCGGTACTTTCTCAGCAAAAACTCGTGCTGCTAGAACTGGTATTAACCCATTAACTAAAGAGTCTATTAAGATTCCTGCTAAGACTGTTGCATCATTCAAAGCTGGTAGCAAATTAAAAGACGCTTTAAACTAATTAACGATTATGAAAAAGAAGTTTTATGACTTCTTTTTTTCATGGGGTTGTGTTAAAATTGACTTATGAGTTACATTAAAGGGAAATACAAGCAATCTATTTTTGAATCAGAAACTGGCTATAAGGTCGGTCTTTTTAGGGTTCAAGAAACTGATGATAAAGAGTTAGGTACTAATAAGACTATAACATTTACTGGTTATTTTGGAATGCTTAATAAGGATGATACTTATGTATTTAATGGTAATGTTATTTATCATGATAGATATGGAATGCAGTTTCAAGTAGATACTTATGAGAAGGTAGTTCCTGAAGGAAAAGATGCTATAATTGATTTTTTAACAAGTTCTTTTGTTAAGGGATGCGGTGATGTACTTGCTAGAAAAATTTATAAGACTTTTGGAGATGATGCACTTACTAAGATTAAAGAAAGCAGAGAAAATTTGTTTTTAGTTAGTGGTATGACTGATAAAAAAGCTGATAGTATTTATAAGTCTGTTGTAAAGTATTTTGAGGCGGATAAAGAGATAGTTAAGTTAAAAGAGATGGGTTTTACTGTTAAAGAAACTATGGAACTTATGAATAACTTTGGTAAGAGAGTATTAGAACTTATTGATAAAAATATTTACGTTTTAAGAGATTATGTAGATTTTCCTAAGCTTGATAGTATTTTTTTAGTAAATAATGATCCGGAGGATGATAGAAGAGTAGATGCTGCTATTATTAGGGCAATGAAGGATTTGACTTTTGAATTAGGGGATATTTATTTAGATAAAATTGAGATAGTTGAGGAACTTGCTAGCAGGTATAATATTTTTAAAAGTATTGATGAAAATTTAAGGAATCTTGCTAAAAGAAAAGAAATAATGATAGCGAATGAAGATTATTATTTGATGACTGATTATTTAGATGAGTTAAATAATGGGGTGTCAATTGCTTCATTGATGAGCAGAACTACTAAGAAAATTAATAAGTTTAATGATTTGATAAAATTAACTGAGGGTGAGCTTGGTATTACTTATAATAAAGAGCAAAAAGATGCAATTAAGAGTGCACTTACTAATAATGTTAGTATTATAACTGGTGGACCTGGAACGGGTAAGACAACGATTATTAAGGGTATTTTAAGGCTTTATAGTATTTATAAGAAGATAAGTTATGAAACAGTTACTAGAGAAGTTTGCTTGCTTGCACCGACAGGAAGAGCATCTAAGAGAATGAGTGAGACGTGTGGTATTGGGGCAAGCACTATCCATAGATTTTTAAAATGGGATAAAGAAAGTAATACTTTTGCGGTTAATGAGTTAAATAAAGTTCATTATAATATGTTTATTATTGATGAAACATCAATGCTTGATAATCACTTGTTATCATCATTTTTTAAAGGAATTGATATTCATACTAAGATTATATTTGTAGGTGATGAGTATCAGCTTCCTAGTGTAGGGCCTGGTTTAATCTTATCAGATATGATTAGTGCTGGGGTTCCTCATATTAAGTTAGAAACTATTTATAGGCAGAGTGAGAACTCTTATATACCAATGCTTGCTAAGGATATCAAAAATGTTAATGTTACTGATGATTATTTGGATAAGAAGGATGATTATAATTTTATATCTTGTGATTCAAAGGAGATTAAAAATATTTTAGTGCAGATAGTTGAAAAGATGCAAGATAAGAAAATTGATTTAAGTAATTTGCAAGTACTAGCGCCTATGTATAAGGGAGAAAATGGAATTGATAATTTAAACATAGTGCTTCAAGAACTTATTAATCCTAAAGATAAGAAGAAGGATGAGATTAAGGTTGGACCTATAACTTATAGAGTTGGTGATAAGATTCTTAATTTAGTTAATGATATTGACAATAATATTTATAATGGTGATATTGGTTATATTAAGAGTATTGATATTAATTCTAAAAAGGAACCTATTGTTGTTGAATATGATAATAATGAAGTAGGGTATAAAAGAGAAAATTTTAATCAAATAACTCATGCTTATGCGATAAGTATTCATAAGAGTCAAGGCTCAGAGTTTATGCATGTTATTATGCCAATAACTAAGGGATATTCGAGAATGCTTTATAATAAACTTCTTTATACTGGAGTATCTAGAGCAAAGAAAAGTTTAGTTCTTTTAGGGGATAAAGATGCATTTATAAAATGTGTTAATAATAGTTATAGTTTAGTACGTAAAACTAATTTAAAGTTAAAGATTATGAATAATTTAAAGATAAACACGCAAAATAACAAATAGGAGAGTGTTTATGAAAGAATTTTTTAGTTTTATGATGGGAGCTATGTTTGGTGCAGCAGTAATGTTAGGCGCTAGTGAGCTTTCTAAAAATAAAGAAGTAATTAAGAAGAAAGTTAATAACTTAATTGATGATACTTCTAAATTAGTAGGTTAATAAAAGATAGAAACTGTCATATGGACAGTTTTTATAATTATAAGATATGTTAAAAAAATAAGAAAAATTTAACATATCTCTTGTATATGTTAAAAAAATAGTGTAATATTATCCATGAGGAGATGACAAGATAATATGAAATTATTACCTTTTAATGATTATGATTTAAAAACGCCAAGAATTCTTGAATCTTTAAATGAAGCATCAAGATCACTTGCAGAATTAAAGGGCTTTGCTAATTCAATTCCTAATCAATATATTTTAATAAATGCTATAACAATTAATGAGGCTAAAGATAGTAGTGAAATTGAAAATATTGTTACTACTCATGATAGTATTTATAAAGTTTTAACTGAAAGTGGGTTTAAAGATGAATCTGCCAAGGAAGTAGTTGATTATAGAAGTGCTATATGGCGAGGTTATGAAATAATAAAAGAAAAAGAATTTATTTCGACTAATATATTGGTAGAACTACAAGGAATGATAGAGCATAATAAAGCTGGTATAAGAAAAAATCCTGGAACTAAATTAATTAATAGTAAAACAGGTGAAGTGATTTATACGCCTCCACAAGATGAAAAAGAAATAAGAGATTTACTAAAAAATCTTGAAGATTATATTAATGAAAACGATGATGTAGATCCACTAATTAAAATGGCATTAATTCACTATCAATTTGAATCTATTCATCCATTTTATGATGGTAATGGAAGGACTGGAAGAATATTAAATGTTTTATATTTAGTATTAAATAATCTTTTAGATAGTCCAATTCTTTATTTAAGCAATTATATTAATAAAAATAAGGATGAATACTATAGATTATTTACAGAGTTTAGAGAAAATAGTAATTATGAAGATTGGATTATATATATTTTAAAGGGGATAGAGGAAACTTCTAAAAATACTATTGAGTTAATAAAATTAATTCAAGAAGAAATGGAAGCATATAAAGAGGATTTTATTACCAAATTACCTAAGATATATTCTGAAGAATTATTAGATTCCTTATTTTATGAAGTATATACTAGAATTAATTACATTGAAGAAAGATGCCATGTTACTAGACAAACTGCTGCTACATATTTAAATAGTTTGGTTGAAGCTGGACTTTTAGAATTTGAGAAAATAGGTAGAGAAAGCATTTATAAAAATACTAGATTAATAAATTTATTAAGTAGTTTTTAATATTTTATTAATATGAAATTAGAGGTTAGAAATGAATAAAAATAAAAAGCCATCAAAAAGATTAATAAAATCTATTAATGAATCAGAAACTATTATAAAAGAAATTAAAGAAGGAAAAAGAAAAGGTTATAAAAATATTAAAAGTCTTTTTGAAGCACTTAATAAGTAGGTAAATCCTACTTTTTTTGTATAATAATTTTTAAATAATAAATAATAATAGTATGAATAAAATTAAGAATTTAAGGTTATTAAAAATATTTCTATTTCTAGCAAATATCTTACTATTATTATTTATTATTAAAGAATGTAAGATATTAAATTTTTGCTGCATAATTATAAGTTTAGTAAGTCCTTGTATATTTGGTTTTGTTATTGCTTGGATTATAAAACCAGTTATGGTCTTTTTTAATAAAAAGTTTAATACTTATATTTCTAGTGCACTTACTTTTTTACTTATGGGTTTAATTATCTTTCTTATTGGTTATTTTTTAGTACCTATAATAATAAGAGAGTTTAGTAATTTACTACCTAATATTATTACTTTTTATAAAAAATATAGTTCTAAAATTATTAGTTATATAAATATAGGAGATATTGGTAAGAAGTTTATTAGATGTACGATAGGACTTAAAGATGTTCTTATTAATTTGTTTTATGCTTTTTTTATAGCGTTTTTCTTTCTAACTAATCATGAAGAAACAACTAGGTTTATTAGTAAGAGAGTGCCATCTAGATTATCTTTAGAGATTACTAGTAATTTAAGAGTGTTTGTAAAAGGAACGTTACTTGATACAGTTATTTTGTTTATTATGAGTTTAATTACTTTTAGTATAAGTAAGATGCCATATGCTCTATTATTTGCTATATTTACGTCTATTACAAATGTTATACCATTTATTGGACCATATATTGGTGGGGTTCCAGCAGTGCTTGTTTCTTTATCAGTAAGTATGAGACTAGGAATAATTGTTTTGATCGAGGTGATGATCTTACAGTTTATTGAATCATCATTTATTCATCCGTATATTATGAGTAAAGGGTTAAAAATAAATCCAATAATTATTCTTATTGGACTTATTGTATTTGGTTATTTCTTTGGTATTATAGGTATGCTTATTAGTACACCACTTATAAGTGTTATTAAATCAGTATATGAATATTATGAACCTAATATTAAGAAAGCTCTTCATAAATAGTTTTATCATATTCGTGATCGGTTATTTTATATTTTTCTAGGGATGGAGTATCAATTAAATAGAATTTATGAAGGATGGTATCTTCTCCAGAACTACTTACAGGATCGTCCCAAGTTAAATCTAAGTGTAGCCAAGTGTTTTCTATATATACAGCATTCCATACGTGGGTATTAGATGCTATTTTAAAGTTTGGTACGTTTAATTTATTTAAAAATAAGGCCATAGCATCAGCGTATCCACCACATACGGCTTTATGGTTTATAAGAGCACCATAAGCAGTGGAACTTTTAGAATCAGAGTTATCTGTATCATACTTAGTAGTATTAATTATATAATCATGAATTTTTAATATTTTATCTTCTACTTTCATATCGTCCGTTATGTTTTCATTTATAATTTCGTTTATTTTACTATTGATAGTAACTATATCATCACTGGAGTATAATTTTTCGATTTTGATGTTGACTTCGCCACTTTGAGAGTAAGTTACATTTATTGATTTGAAGTTATTAAAAGGGCTTACAAAGTTATTTATATGGGTAAGGACGCCTGCATCGTTTGTGATAGCATTAACATCATCTAGGCAAGATGTATATTCACTTGGACAGTAGAAAGTAAATTCATCATATCCTCGATCTAGGATGCTGTAGAAGATATCTTTAATATCTTGCATGCTTAGTGGAGTGAAGGTTTCACTTTCTTTAACGAAATCGAAACTTACTTTTTTATAATAAGCATTTGGTTCATTTAGAACTACTTTAGGCTCTTTACTAAAGATAGAACTTATGTAGTTTATTATTTTATTATAATTAAAAGATGTATAAACGATTATTAAAATAACTATTAAGGTAGTTATTATGTTTTTAAATTTCACTTAGTATCACCAATATTATGATATCAAAATCTAGATTAAATTAAAAGAAAAAATGATAATAAAAAAACTCAGATGTTAATCCAAGCTTATATCATTTCTTTTACTTTTTTATTTAATCTTGCTTTTTGTCTATCACAAGTATTCTTTTTAATTAATCCTTTACTAGAACATTTATCTAAGTCAGCCATAGTTGTTCTTAATTGTGCTTTAGCTGCATCTAGATTTTTTTCTTTAACTGCTTTTTCTAGTTTCTTCATTCCGTTCTTTACTTTAGAGGTATAAGAAGTATTACTTGCTGTTTTAATTTTGTCAGTCTTAACACTTTTTTTAGCGCTCTTAATGTTAGCCATAAATATCTCCTTCCTTAAATTACAACACTGATTTTACCAAAATATTAAATAAAATGCAAGTTAATATATTGATAATTATTAAATATATTGTTATTATTTTAATAGTAATGAAGAATAGGGAGTCATAATATGTATATAAATAAATTAATTAAGAAACAAGTTATGCTTATTCTAGCAACGGTTGTATTAGTAGGAACGCTTGCAGTAACCACATCTTTTGCAGTCTTTGAGGAGACTAAAAGTAATGCAACAGATCAAAAGATGACTATAGGAAACTTAGATGTAACCTATACTGGAGGCTCAGCTATTAGTATTACTGATATTAATCCAATGACTGATAGTACAGCATTATCAAAAACTAATAATATTTATACATTTACTATAAAGAATACTGGAACAGTACCATATAATTTTAAAGTAAAAGTAATTAATAACCCTAGTTATACAAGTAATTTACTACCACATCAATATATTAGATATTCACTTAATGGTGGGACAGCAAGTGCTTTAGGAACTGGACAAGATGATTATGAATTAACTAGTGGCGTAATTGAAGCAGGAGCTACTAATACCTATAATCTTAGATTATGGGTAGCAGATGCTTCAACATATAGTTTACCTAATTCTGTATTAGGGCAAGAAATACATTTAAAAATATCTGTAGAAGGTAAAGCAGGTAGTGGCTGGGTTCCAACTTTTGCAGAAACTATACTAGCAAATAATGAAGTTAAAGTGCCACTTACAACACCAGGAGCAGCTATATCTACTGCTGATGAAGCATTACTTGCATCTACAGAAGATGATAATGGAACATCTTATTACTTTAGAGGAGTCGTAACAAATAACTATGTAGAATTTGCTAATAAATGCTGGAGAATAGTAAGAGTTGGTGGAGATGGTTCTGTAAAACTTATCTTACATAATGATAATATAGAAAGAGTTGCTAATCCTTGTGATTCAGCAAATAATAGTACTAGTGCAGCATTTGCAAGATACTCTGATGAAATATATAAAAGTGAATTTAATAAAGGAAGAAGTGATAATGCTTATGTAGGATTTATGTATGGTGATTTTACCTACAGTTGTAACGGTCATCCAGAAATCACAGATGAGGGTGATTGCTTTATGAATGGATATAAATGGATTGGCTCTTCTTCTTACGCTGAAGCCCATGCAAATATTAATAAAAGTACAATATTAAATAATTTAGAAACTTGGTATACAAACAATTTAAAAACATATGAAAGTGTAATAGCTGATACTGTATGGTGTAATGATAAAACAAATGTAACAGATACAAGTTACAATCCATGGAATGAGAGTAATGTTAATGTTTTAGGATATGGTATAAATAAAACATATTATGGTGCTACACAAAGATTGGTAAGTACAAGTAAAAGTGCTGGTGGCACGGGCCCAAGTTTAAAATGTAATGGAGAACTAAGTAAAATAAATTCAAAAGTAGGATTAATAACAGCAGATGAACTAGCATATGCGGGATATGCTTATAATAAAAATAATTCTACAACATATTTACAAGAAAATGCTACGGATATTTGGTGGTGGTCCTTGTCTCCTGTCATCTTCTCTGGGGTCAGTGGTGTCGTTTGGTACGTTAGCGGCAGCGGTGGCAGCCTCGACGCCAGTGTCGTGAGCAACGCGTTCGGCGTCCGTCCCTCAATTTCTCTTAAGCCCTCTACCCACGTAATCGGAAATGGTACAAGTAGTTCCCCATTCATAATAAGTATGTAAACAAAGCGAAGATTAAAAAGGTCGAAATCGTCAGTCGCAGATGCCTTTGAGAAACCCTTCGAGGAACAAACTGACAGGAGAGAGAAATAAAAAATAATTAGTGTGGGTTTTGTTGGTTTAAAGATTTGAAGTTAATATAGCATGTGATTAATGCACTTAGTGCTGAATAAAGAGGAGGAATGTTTTATGGATATGTTATTTGAAAGTGAGAAACAGAAAGAGGCTACGGAGAGATTACTTGCTAGTGTTAGGGTAAGGACTATTAATAGTGAGATAGATGCCTATCTAAATGAGATGCTTGGATATGCCAAAGAGATTGATAGTGTATTAGAGAAGAATAATCTAGGTGCTCGTTATTTAGATAGAGTAAGTATGATTGATAAGGTTGATAGTGTTTATCTTGATGAGGATTTAACTAGTATTGATTTTAGAATTAAGGAAGAGATTGAAGATTTACTTAAGAGAATTAATACAAGAATTCGTTTAGTTAAGACTAATGATGCTTTAGTTAAGGAAATTGAAGAGAGTTATGATGTTGATGGCTCTGATATAGATAGTGATTTAGCAGAAGCAAACATAAATATTTAATTGTGTTTAGATATTTTATATGGTAAAATTATGGTGAGGAGAGAATTGTTATGGATATTAATAGAATTAATGAGATAAATGCTGAAGTTCATCAAAGTACAGATTTAGATGGTGCTTTAAGTGTTTATAATTTATTAAAAAGTAATGGATATGAGATTAAGTCTAATATGGGCTCTTTAATGGATTATTGTAAGACTAGAGGATTAGATAGAGTTAAGAGTAATATTGAGTTATTAGTTAAGTATGATGAAGAATTAAGTAATAAGGAAAATGTTACTAAAGATTTTTATGCTTCTGTTTATAGTAATGATAAAAGTGGTATATTAGATAAAATTGAAGCTATTGTTAATGCTGATACGAAGTATAATATTGAAACTGATGCTAGATATCATGGTGATAATAAACCGGATAATGGTAAGAGTATATTTACTATGAAGATTGAAGAGTTAAAGAAGAAGATGGGTGGAGATACTATTTCTTCTAAACTAGAGAAAGCAAGAAAGAGTTTGGAAGGTAATTATGTTGCTTTTAGAAATTTAACTGCTGAAGATCTAAAAAGTACAAAGGCTTTGAAGTTAAGAGAAGCAATTGATCAAAATAGATATTATATTAATCAGTTAGAGGGTATGAGTTCTAAGAATTCTTATTCTATTGATAGTATTGATAGGGTTAATGCTTTTAATGCTGATGTTAAAGAGTTATATAATTTTATTAATGGTTTAAATTTAAATGATGATTCTAAGAAGGCTCTTATTGATGAATTTGGGGCTTTAAGAACTAAGATAAATGATTATCGTAATTATATTGCTAATTTACAGGCTACTAGTAAGAAGTATGATGCTTTACTTGCTGAGATGGATGTTGTAAAGGTTGGAAAGTCTGTTAAGAAGAGTGAGGTTAAGGCTGCTCCCGAAGAGAAAAAAGAGGAAAAGGTAGAGCCTAAGGAAGAGGTTAAAACTGGTACAGAACCTGTTAAAACAGAGGAACCTAAAAAAGATGATAAGGCTAGTGAACCAGAAAAAGAGGAAGCTAAAGAAACTGTTAATAATGTTTTACTTTCTGTTGGTGATGTAGTTACTTATAATGGAAAGAGTCCAGCAATTGCTGATATAGGTGCTCCTGAAGGACTTGTTCTTGGTCAAGAATATAAGGTTGAAAAGGTTGTTATTTATAAGGGTTTATCTTATGCTAAGTTAGAGGGTGTTGATAAACTTGTAGATATTGTTTGCTTAGATAAGGTTATGAAGAAAGATATGGAAGAACCTACTAAAGAAGATGACAAAAAAACTGAAGAAGAGAAAAATACTGGTGAAATAAAAGTTGGAGAGGCTGTTCCATTTAAGATTGAAGAAATTAATGAAGGACCAGAAAAAAAGAAAGAAGAACCTAAAGAGGAGCCTACAACTAAGGTAGAAGAAAAACCTGCTGAAGCATCTGATAATTCTGAAAAGACTGATGATGTAAAAGAAAAACATGATTATAAAGTTAAGTCTATAAGAAAAACAGTTGGTAAGTATGCTCCTTGGGTTTGGAGAACTGCTGCTGTTATTGGAATAGCAACTTCTACATTTACTCCAGCGGTTATTATTGCTGGTGGATGGCTTGCGGCTGAGGCTATTAGATTCTGTGTTAAGAGAAATTATAAATTACCTAAATTTGGTAAATTTAAAGATAAAATGGCTAGTAAGTGGCATGAGATTTCTGAAAAAGGTGAAATCAGTGAAGAAGAAAGTAAAGATGCTGAAGCAGTGGTAAGTGAGATTGATAATGCTACTAAAGAAGCAGATCAAGCAGAGGCAATGAGAGAGCCTGAAAAGGCAGAGACCTTGGCTGGTGATGTTGATGCTGAAGAGTTAAGTAGAGATATTCAAGCCACTATGGATGCTCAGAAGTCTGAAAAAGAAAAGGAAACTTTAGTAAATAATATTAGATCTGATAGTGTTACCGATGAGGAATTAAATAAATTAGCTGATGGTTATATTAAAGCAGGCAAGATAGAACCTGGTGAATATGATAGAGAAACTTTGAAGTCAAAAGTTTTAGATTCAATTGTTGAAGAATATAAAAGTACTGATGTAAAAGAAAATACAACTGGTCGTACTTTATAATAAATAAAAAGGAGATTAGGTATGAAAGTAGATACTATTGTGGAAATGGAAAATGGGGAAAACTTCTACATTGCTGATGAAACTGTTCAAAATGGTGTAAAATATTATTTAGCAAATAAAGTAGATGAGAATGATGAACCTACAACTGATACTAAAATATTTAAGGAAACTTTGGATGGTAATGATATTTATTTAGATGTTGTTAAAGATGAAAGTGAACTTAATTATTTAGGTGCTATATTCTTAGCAAACTTTAGTAATGATTTAGAGGAAGAGGCTTAGGTCTCTTTTTTTTGTGCCTTTTTATAATTAAAAAAAGGAAATGAGCATGTTTCTTACAATAATAAATAATAGAGGGATAAGACATGTTTAGACATTTTTTTAAGTCTTTGTGTATTAAACTTGTTATGGTGATTAGAATGAAGAAGGTTATTCCATATGTTATATCTCTTATTTTAGGGACTATTTTTGGATATTTAGTTTTTGAAAAAACTGATTTTAATATAAAGGAAGTTTTTGGAGAGTATGAAGAGGTTACTGGATTTCAACTGGGAGTATTTAATGATATAGAGGTTGCTAAGGAGTTTAAGAATAAATATACACCATCAGTTATACTTAAAGATGATGATGTTTACCGGGTATATTATAGTATTTTAAAGGGCGATGATGTAATAGCAAAGATGGAGGATTATTTGAGTTTAAAAGAGATATCGTTTTATAAGAAAAAGATAACAGTGCATGATGCTGATCTGATAAGTGCAATTAATACTTATGAAAATGGGATATTAAAGGGCAGTGATAAAGTGATTGAGAATATTAATAATTTAATTATGTCAAATTGTAAGGAAGGGGTAATATGAAAATAAGAGATTTACCTGATTTAGAGAAGCCTAGAGAGAGATTATGCAAGTATGGGACAAGATACTTAAGTAATGAGGAATTGATTGCTATTTTGCTTAGAACAGGTGATAAAGGAGTTAATGTTAAAGAATTAAGTAATAATGTGCTTGTTAAACTTAAAAGTATTTCTGATATTGATAAGATGACAGTCAATGAACTTACTAGTATTAAAGGCATTGGTAAGGTAAAAGCGATAACGCTTCTAGCAGCTGCTGAGTTTGGTAAAAGGGTGATGAGTAAGAGTTTTAATGAAAATGTTGTTTTAAGCAATGCTAGAGTTATTAATAATTATTTTGCAAATATGATAACGGGAGAAAAGGAAAAATTATTAGTTATTTTACTTGATAATAAGAAAAGGTTAATAAGTTATATGGTTATGTATGAGGGAACTAGTGATGAGGTATGTGCTAGTCCTAAGGAAATATTTAATTATGCGATTAGGGAAAGAGCGGCTTGTATGGTTCTTATGCATAATCATCCTTCTGGTGTTATAGTGCCATCTAATGCGGATATTGAACTTACTAGAAATATGGGATTATCTGGGCAGATGCTTGGAATAAATGTGGTTGATCATATTATTACTAATGGGAAAGATTTTTATAGTTTTTATGAGGAAATGAGTAAGAATGAAGCGTAATTATTATATATTTATTATTATATTTTTAGTTGTATTGTTTAGGACTAGTATTTTAAATTTATTTATGAATGTGAAGAAGATGTTTATTAGTGCTGATCCTAATATAGAGATAGTTACTTTAAAGGAAGAAAATCGTAGGTTAAAAGATGAATATACTTCACTTTTGGATTTTAAAAGCAGTATTAATATAGATGAAGATTATACGATTACGAATGTTCATAAAAGTAATTATGGATTTGATAAGATTGTATTAAATGGTAGTTTTAAGGAAGATAGTGAGATAGTAAGTGATGATGGTCTTGTTGGAATTATAACAAAAAGTGATGGTAATCTTTCATATGGTGAGTATTTGTTTAATACGCATATTTTAGTTAGAGTTGATGATACGGAAGGTAAGATATATGGTAGAGATGATGATGGAAATTTATTAATTAAAGAAATAAGTAATTATAATAATATTAAGATTAATGATAATGTATTAAGTATGCATGGAATGTATATTGGTAAGGTTGTAAATATTATTTATGAGGATTTAGAAAGTATTATTGTGGTTAAGATGGGTAGTGTAAATAATCTTAATTATGTAGGAGTGATTGAAAGATGATACTAGTAGATATATTAAGTTATAATTTAACTAATGTGCTGATGTTTACAACGCCTTTAATGGTATATGATTTAAATGATAAGAGGCTTTATATAACGCTTATATTTGATGTTATTTTTAATGGGATTCCTTTTTGCACGATTACACTCTTACTTTTATATTTTTTTAACAAGTGGATTATTAGGTATATTTCTGATGGAATGCTTTACCTGCTTGTATCAAATGTATTTTTTTTGATAATGTATGCAGTGGTTATTTTTAGTGTATTTAATAAGTTTAGTATGATAATACTTAAATTAATTTTAAAAACGTTACCAGTTAATATACTCTTTAATGCTGGAGTAATCTTTTTGAAAAGAGGACATAAACTTAATTAGGTGATAACTTGAAAAATAAAAAATATGTAAAGAGTTTAGCAATTAGGTGTATGTGCAGTATAATTTTATTCTTGCTTATTTCAGTGTTTGTTAATTATAGTAATAAGAATTTACTTGTATTTAAGAGGTATGCTTATGATCAGAATTTGAAGTTTACAAAGATTACTAAGTTATATAATAAGTATTTTGGGAAGGTCCTTAAAGAGGTTAAAGAGACTCCGGTAAGTGATACTAAGATAACTTATACAGATGTTTCTTCATACAAGGATGGAGCTAAACTTAGTGAAGTAGGTGCAATATACCCATATAAAAGTGGGATTGTAGTTTTTATTGGGGATAAAGATGAGTATGGCAAGACGATAATAATTCAAGGGATGGATGGAGTAGATTATTGGTATTCTAATGTAAGTGATATTAATGTTAAACTATATGATTATGTGTCTTCTAGTACGATTATAGCAAATGCTAAGGATAATGTTTTATATGTGGTTTTTATGCGAGATGGTAAATCTTTAGATTATGAAGAGTATATTTAAGATAAATCCAGTTACATATTTTTTGTTATTGAGTATTTTGATGTGCGGTTATTTTAATTATTTTGTAGTTATTTTCGTAATTCTTTTTTTTCATGAGATAGGTCATATGATGATGATTAAGTTGTTTAATGAAAAGATTAAGAAAATAGAAATTTTACCATTTGGAGCAATTATTAAGATGGATATGCAGACAAATATTTCTAGTATTAAACTTTTTTTGATATCTTCTTTTGGGATAGTAATGCAGTTTTTTTTATATGTTCCTTTTGAATATTTATATAATAATGGGGTTATGAATGATTTAACATATCAAATTTTTCTTACTTATAATAAACTTATTATTTTATTTAATATTATGCCAGTAGTGCCTTTAGATGGGTCTAAAGTACTTGGAAGTATTTTGGAGATGATTATTCCTTATAAACTGAATTTAAAATTAATTAATATTGTAAGTGTATTTGTTATTGTTGTTTTTTTGAGCATAAATGATTTTAATTTGTCTCTGATAGTAATTGAGTGTTTTTTAGTGATGGAAACTTTAAAACTTATAAGAAATCATAATTATATTTTTAATAGTTTTTTACTTGAAAGATATCTTTATAATATAGAACATAAAAGGGTAAAGCGGGTAAGAAGTATTAAAAATATATATAAAAATTATTATAATTTTATAAATAATATAAGAGAAAGAGATGTTTTGGTGGCAAAATTTAAGCCTTTTAATTGACAATAATCTAAATTTTTGGTATTATCTATTTGTTTGTAAATTAGTTTTATAAACCGCTCTAAAAAGGTAAAAAGATGCTTTATGCACACCTTAAAGGCGTGTCCTAAAAAGATGGGAGGAAAGAACTTATGAAAGCTATATTTGTAACTGGTGGAAAACAATACTATGTTGCTGAAGGCGATGAAATCTTTGTAGAAAAGATTGATGCTGAAGTAGGTAAAGAAGTAGAATTTGACGAAGTATTAGCTCTTGGAGAAAAGACTGGTACACCAACTGTTAAAGGTGCTAAAGTTGTTTGTGAAGTAGCAAAACAAGGACGTCAAAAGAAAATTGTTGTTTTCAAGTACAGACCTAAAAAGAAATATCGTCTTAAAAAGGGTCATAGACAACCTTATACTAAATTAATCGTTAAGAAAATAGTTGGTTAGTTAAGATGATAAAAGTATTTATTAAAAATAATTCCATTACTTTAAAGGGACATGCAAATTTTGCTGATTATGGTAAGGATATTGTATGTGCTAGTGTATCATCAATAATTATTACTAGTGTTAATAATATGATGAGCATTGATGAAGATGCTGTTAAGTACAGTGATGATGGAAATACTTTGATAGTTGAAATTGTAAAAGAGGATAAGTTAGTATATAGGTTATTTGATAATCTTAAAGAGTTACTAACTGATTTATCTAAAGACTATCCTAAAAATATTAGAATTGAGAGTGAGGAATAATTATGTTATTTATAAGACTTAATATTCAACGTTTTGCTCACGTTAAGGCTCAAGGTTCTACTCAAAACGGTAGAGATTCAGTAGGTCGTAGACTAGGTGCTAAACTTGCTGATGGTCAAATGGCTAAGGCTGGAAATATTATTTATCGTCAAAGAGGAACTAAGATTTATCCTGGAACAAACGTTGGAATGGGAAAAGATCATACATTATTTGCTTTAATTGATGGCACAGTAAAGTATGAAAGATTAGGAAAAGATAAGAAAAAAGTTAGCGTTTATGCTAAATAGTGAAGTACAATTAAGTTGTACTTTTTTCTTGCTATAAATTAAGATAACAAAAAAACTCTCATAAGAGAGTTAATTTCAAATTGGTGACCCGTACGGGGTTCGAACCCATAAATGCATGCGTGAAAGGCATGTGTGTTAACCATTTCACCAACGGGCCAATATAAATGGTGGGCCTGAATGGACTTGAACCATCGACCTCACGCTTATCAGGCGTGCG
>ERZ825159.1701-NODE-1701-length-20148-cov-7.391529_pt1 | contig 20148 bp, 8 predicted proteins | sample MGYA00519932_ERZ825159 | MGnify/ENA primary metagenome ERZ825159 (study PRJEB31778, sample SAMEA3449191) | human gut metagenome | biome: human gut; feature: human-associated habitat; material: faeces | place: United Kingdom | collected 2010/2012 ...
CACGTGAAGGGTATAAGTATTTGGATGCCGGTGACTATTTGTATTATCAACGTTTAGGTTGGCAGCGTACCAATGGCGGTACAAGTATGGAGAACCAGAAAGGTTTTGGGGTTAACTCCGGAGTGGATCTGGCCTTTATGACAGATGCAAACAAACATTTGCTGAATGAAGGATGGCGGTCTATGGCGGATCCTGTGGACCCTGATAAAACTTTGATTTTTAGAAACCATGCCGGTGAGCTGCATGATCTGACTTTCCGCAATGCCGCGTTTACACAAGATCATTATCTGAATTTGTCGGGAGGTAATGACAAAGGAACATTTTCCTCATCTTTAGGGTATTATTCGGAAGACGGTCAGATAATTTCTACCAATTATCAGCGTGTGAACGGGACTATCAACGGTTCATACAAGTTGTTGCCCGTTTTGACAGTGAATGCCGGCGGTAGTTTTTCATGGTCCAAGATGCCCGATTTATGGACTTACGACTTGAAAAGCCCTTGGAACGGAGAAACGGGAGAGTATGAGTTGTTCTATCGTACCATGAGTATGTTTCCCACTTGGAATCCGTGGAATGAGGATGGAAGTCCTGCTGCCGGATGGAGTAATCAGGATGGTAATCCTTATTATTGGAAAGATAAACTGACTCGTTCTACAACGAACCGTAAGACTTCGTTTAATATCGGCTTTGCTTTGGAAATCCTTCCGCAGCAATTGTTCCTGAATGGAAACAGTTCTATGTATTATACAGACAGTCAGTTTGAACTGTTTGAAAAGAAATATCAACAGATAGGACAAGCTCCCAATACCAATCGTAATGCTTCTCAAACAAATACAAAAGTTTTTCAACAACAGCATGCATTGACTCTGGAATATAAAAAAGGTTTTAGCGGACATAATATCAATGCCATGGCAGGTGGTGAGTATTTTGATTATCAGTATCAGAACCTGGAAGCGCGTGTTTCCGGTGCTCCTACAGATGATATACCTACTTTAAATGCGGGCACTAACCGTACTTATACTACTTCTGTCAAAACCGGATATCGCATTCTTTCCGGTTTCGCCCGTGTTAACTATGATTATAATTATCGTTATATGGTGTCGGTGGTAGCCCGTTATGACGGTATCTCTAAACTATCTGACAATCGTTGGGGATTCTTTCCGGGTATATCCGCCGGTTGGAATGTGCATGAGGAAGCTTTCTTTAAAGATTCAAAGTTTGCGGAAGTAGTATCCTTGATTAAACCGCGTATCAGCTATGGGTTGAACGGGAATGTAAATGGTATTGGTAACTTTGATGTATATGGTAAATACGGTTCGGTGGGTGCTTATAATGGTAATCTGGGTTATTTGAATACCGGAGTGGTTAATAGTAAATTGCGTTGGGAAAAGAGTCATACGTTTGAACTGGGTCTTGATCTGGGCTTTTTCAATAATCGGGTTCACATGATTATGGACTATTATAACCGTACGACTTCCGATTTGCTGACTGATGTGAATTTGCCGGAATATACAGGATTTCCCTCGTTCAAAACGAATCTGGGTACTATCAGCAACCGTGGTTTCGAACTGGAAGCCAAGGTGAATCTGCTGACAAAGAAGGACTGGTCATGGGATGTCACCGCTAATACTTCGTTTGTGAAGAATATGGTGAAGAAGCTGCCTTTTAACGGGAATGTGAACAACCGTCAGGGGGGTGAGCAGGTATGGGATCCAAAATCCAACTCGTTGGTTTGGGTAGGCGGCATTCAAGAAGGAAAAAGCTTGGGTGATATCATTGCTTATAAACAAGTGCGTATCTTGCGTGACTGGGATGATGTGAGAAATCATGCCGGTGATTTTGTGGATGAGGTTGCCAACCTGTATGGGCCGAATAAGGCTGCCGAATATGCGGGTAAACCGGGATGGAAACCCATTGAGCCGGGAGATGTACTGTGGGATGACAAGAATGGGGATAATGTTATAAATTCATACGACCGTCAGGTGGTGGGTAATATTTATCCGAAATGGACCGGTGGTTTTTCTACCACGCTGAACTATAAAAACTGGTCTTTGTATGGTCGTTTTGACTATGCGGTGGGTCATACCATTTACAATGATTTGAAAGCAAGAATCTTGGGGCAGTATAACGGGTCGTTCAATTTGATTACGGATGTCAGAAATTCGTGGTCTGAAAACAATACGGAAACTAGTATCCCTAAGTTTTATTGGGCTGACCAGAATGCGAAAAAGAACATTACCCGTTCCAATAATGGTACAACGAATCTGAACAATAATAACTCTACTTTCTATGAAAAGGGGGATTATTTGTGTCTGCGTGAGGTAACCTTGAGTTATAAATTCCCGAAGAATCTTATAAATAAGGTGTTCTTGACCGATGCGTCCGTGTATGTTACGGGACAGAATTTATTCTATATTACCGGATATGATGGAACTTCTCCGGAACCGGTTATGGATATTCAGGCAAATGGTCGTGGCGGTATAGACAATGGACGCTATCCTACACCAAGAACCGTCCTGTTTGGTTTACAATTGTCATTTTAATGTGTAAAAAAGAAAAGGTATGAACATAAAAAAGATAATATTGGCTTTTGCCGTATCGGCTATGTTGGCCGGTGGATGTACTTCGTTGGATATGGACCCGGTGAGCGATATCACTGACTTGAATTACTGGAAAACTCCGGAACAGTTTGATTCATTTGTTTTTGGACTGCATAGTCGCTTCAGAAGCCATTCGTGGAATATGTTTTTGTTGGGTGAGGCAAGAAGTGATGTCTTTGGGGGAATTCCTTTCGGTGGAGAAGCTACCCAAGGGATGGAACGTTTTCCTTATAATACATTGAATGCGGAGAATCCCGGAATCAGCGGGTTTGGTGATTTGTATCAGAATATCAACCAGATGAACTTGTTTATCAGCAGAACTCTTCATACGGATGTGCTGACTGAAAGTGCCAGGAATTATTATTTGGGACAGGTGTATGGATTGCGTGCTTACTATATGTATCAGCTATATCGTTCATGGGGAGATGTCGTGTTTACGGAAGAGCCTAGCCTGGGTTTTGAAGTGGGTAAACTGGCAAAGGCGGCGACTCCGGCTGCCGAAATCTTTGAGCAGGTAAAAAAAGATATAGAATCTTCATTAAGTTATTTTGGATCCGATTATACCATAAAGGAAAAAAAATCGCTGTGGTCAAAGGCTGCCACATTGATGCTGAAAGCGGATGTATATTTGTGGAGTGCCCATCGTGACGGGGGAGAAGGAGATGCCCGGACAGCAAAGAATGCGTTGGTTGACATACAGAATAATATCAGCCGTAGCAATCTGGACTTGATGGATACTTATCAGGGAGTGTTTGCTTATGATAATAAAGGTAATAAAGAGATTATCTTTACCATTCATAATGAGTTGTTTGAATACAACCTGTGGAATGGAAATAATGATTTGTTTCCGCAGGCGGATTATTTAGGGAAATTCTATAATGCGGATGGTACTTTGATAAATACGTCTGTCGAGAATAATTTCGGTATCATGCGCCTGATGGTGAAATTGGAAAACTTCAAGAAGTTTCTGCCGGGAGACACCCGTCGTGACGTTACATTGAAAGATGTATATAATAAGGTGGAAAATGGCGAGTTGGAATTGGTGGGGCTGTATCCGCATAAGTATTGGGGAGTTATGAATGGAAGTACACGGGTGAGATGTGATGATTATCCTATTTATAGATATTCGGATTTGCTATTGATGCTGGCTGAGGCGAAAGTGCTTTTGGGTGAGGATCCGGCTACAGAGATAAACCGGGTGCGTCAGCGTGCGTTTGGTGATGCGTATGATGCTTCAACAGTGGGATTCCCCAATCAGGAAATTGATAAGTATCCGGCGGATGCTGTTCTGCAGGAACGTTTGTTTGAATTTATGCTGGAAGGTAAACGATGGTATGACTTGAGGCGTTTTGGCGATTCGTACGTGCTTGACTATACTCCGGCGGAGTCTGCCCGTCTGCTTTGGCCTATCAACCAAGGAGCTCTTACTAATAATCCATTGTTGAAACAAACGGTTGGTTATTAAATTTTTGTCGGATAAGAATCTTTAATTGCATAAAAAGACGGTGTTCTTTATGAAATTAATAAAGAAACCGTCTTTTTATTTTCTAATTTCAATAAAAACTTTTATTTTTACACCCGTAAAATTATAAATATTATGAGAAACCCTAGCTTATTACTGCTAATTGTTGTTTTTATATTAGCACCCTTCAAGTTAAGTGCGGCGGCAGATACGGTTGCTGTCCGCGAAACCCGGATTCCTGTGTTGATTGAAAGGCAGGATAATGAGTTGTTTCATTTACGTATAGAGGCTGCTCAAAGTCAGATGCTGAATGAAGTGAAGTTGGACTTCGGCAAAGACGTGAATTTGAATGAAATTGAATCTGTGAAACTGTATTATGGTGGAACTGAAAGCGTGGAGAGGAGGGGAAAGACTTATTTTGCTCCGGTAGATTATATATCTAATAATACTCCGGGAAAAACATTGGCTGCCAATACTTCTTATTCCGTTTTGAAGTCGGAAGTAAAGGCCCCGAAGCGCGAGGTTATATTGAAAGCTGACCAAAAATTGTTTCCGGGAGTGAATTATTTTTGGATTAGCCTGCAAATGAAGCCTGTTGCTTCTATCTTGTCCAAAGTGTCGGCAGAAGTGGTGGAAGCTAAGATTGACGGACAGATTGCTCCTTTGAAGATAGTTCGTAAGGCGGATACCCATTATATGGGGGTAGGCGTGCGCCATGCCGGTGATGACGGGGCTGCTGCCTATCGTATTCCCGGATTGGCCACTTCAAATAAAGGAACCTTGTTGGGGGTATATGATGTACGCTATAATAATAGTGCGGATTTACAGGAGTATGTGGAAATAGGTCTGAGCAGAAGTACGGACGGAGGTCAGACTTGGGAGAAAATGCGCATTCCGATGGCATTTGGTGAATATGATGGGTTGCCTAAAGCACAGAATGGAGTAGGCGATCCGGCCATTTTGGTTGATAAGAAGACAGGAACTATCTGGATTGTCGCTGCCTGGACACATGGTATGGGAAATGGGCGTGCGTGGTGGAATTCACAAACAGGCATGGACCGTAATCATACAGCACAATTAATGATGGTGAAAAGTGATGATGATGGTAAGACTTGGTCGGAGCCTATGAATATAACAGAACAGGTGAAAGATCCGTCATGGTATTTCTTGCTGCAAGGTCCCGGTAGAGGTATCTCTATGGAAGATGGAACATTGGTCTTTGCCAGCCAGTATATTGGCAGTGATCGTATTCCTAATGCCGGTGTTATATACAGTAAGGATCATGGAAAAACCTGGAATATCAGTACATTGGCACGCACTAATACAACTGAATCTCAGGTAGCGGAAGTGGAACCGGGAGTGCTGATGCTGAATATGCGTGATAATCGTGGTGGCAGTCGTGCCGTTTCTACAACTACAGATTTAGGTAAAACATGGAAAGAACATGAGTCTTCACGTACAGCCTTACAGGAACCGGTTTGTATGGCCAGTTTGATTAGTGTTAAAGCTAAAGAGAATGTATTAGGTAAAGACATTCTTTTGTTCTCTAATCCGAATGATACCAAGAACCGTCATAGCATTACAATCAAAGCAAGTCTGGATGGCGGGGTGACTTGGTTGCCCGAGAATCAATTGTTGTTGGATGCCGGTTGGGGTTGGGGATATAGCTGCTTAACTATGATTGACAAGGAAACAGTAGGGATTTTATATGAAAGCAGTGTGGCCCACATGACTTTCCAAGCGATAAAATTGAAAGATATTGTAAAGACCAAATAAATAATGAAACGCAGATTTTCTAGTTTTATTGGTATGATACTGGTTTGTGCTGTAACTATAGCACAAACCAGTATCTCGTTACTTCCTAAACCTCAGTTGTATAAGGATACGGGGAAGAACTTTACTATGGGAAAGGTGAAACTTTCTACTCCGGTATTGAGGCCGGAGTGGGAAGTTTTTATCATGAATGCGGGTGGTGAGATTGTTGAACACTCATCATCGGTGATTGAAGTGGAACTGGTTCCGTCTATTGAGGAGGCCAGGTTAAATGGGGCTGAAGCCTATCGTCTTTCTGTTTCAAACAAGCGGATAAAGATAGAGGCTGTAACAGAACAGGGAGTGTATTGGGCTATGCAGACACTTCGGCAATTGGAACGGAAAAAAGGGAAGAGAAGTTCTGTTGCCGGATGTGAGATTGTAGACTGGCCGGCATTCCGGATACGCGGATTTATGCAGGATGTGGGACGCAGTTATATTTCAATGGAAGAATTGAAAAGAGAGATCGAGATTTTATCCCGGTTTAAGATTAATGTATTTCATTGGCATCTTACTGAAAACCAGGCATGGAGATTGGAAAGTAAAATCTTTCCTATGCTGAATGATAGTGTGAACACCATCCGTATGCCGGGTAAATATTATACGCTGGAAGAGGCACGCGATTTGGTGGATTTTTGTAAGAAACATCAGGTGTTGTTGATTCCTGAGATAGATATGCCGGGGCATAGTGCTGCCTTTGTGCGTGCTTTCCGCCATGATATGCAAAGTCCGGAAGGGATGAAAATATTGAAACTGTTACTGGATGAGGTGTGTGAGACATTTGATGTGCCTTATTTACATATAGGTACAGATGAGGTGGAGTTTACCAATCCGCATTTTGTACCCGAAATGGTGGCGTATGTACGCTCAAAAGGGAAAAAAGTAATATCCTGGAATCCGGGCTGGCACTATAAACCGGGGGAAATAGACATGACACATTTGTGGAGTTACCGTGGAAAGGCGCAACCGGGTATTCCTGCTATCGATTCCAAATTTCATTATCTGAATCATTTTGATGTTTTCGGTGATATTGTAGCTTTGTACAACAGCCGTATTTATGATCAGGCAGAAGGCAGTGAGGACATTGCGGGAACTATATTGGCTTTGTGGCACGATCGTTTGATTGACAATGAGTGGAATCTGGTTATTGAAAATGGCTTGTACCCCAATATGCTTGCTATTGCCGAGCGTGCCTGGAGAGGGGGAGGTACGGAATATTTTGACGGACTGGGTACGATACTTCCACCCGAAGACACGGAAGCATTCAAAGAATTCGCTGATTTTGAAAAGCGTATGTTGTGGCATAAGGAGCATACGTTTAAAGGATATCCTTTCGCCTATGTAAAACAGACTAATGTAAAATGGAATATTACGGATGCTTTTCCTAATGGGGGAGATATGGATAAGGTGTTCCCGCCTGAACAGGAATTAAAGGATATCTATCATTATAACGGGAATACGTATGGTGTACGTCAGGCAATAGGGGCAGGTATTTATTTACGCCATGTCTGGGGGGATATGGTTCCTGCTTTTTATGCTGATCCTAAGGAAAACCACACGGCTTATGCATATACTTGGGTGTATTCGCCCAAGGATCAGGAGGTGGGGCTGTGGGCGGAATTCCAGAATTACAGTCGTTCGGAAATGGATCTGGCGCCATTGCCTGGCAAATGGGATTATAAGGGAAGCCGCATCTGGATTAATGGTTGCGAAATATTACCTCCTGTATGGACTGCTACGCATAAGGTGAAAAGTTATGAAGTACCTTTGGGAAATGAGAATTGCGTAGGAAGATCTCCATTGGCGGTGCATTTAAATAAAGGTTGGAACAAAGTTTTCTTAAAGTTACCTATCGGTAAGTTTAAGATGGCTGAGACGCGTCTTGTGAAATGGATGTTTACCACTGTCTTTGTGACTCCTGACGGAGAAAGGGCGGTAGAAGGATTGATTTATTCACCAGATAAACAAAAATAAAATGAAACGTATTGTCTTATTGTTATTGGGATTATTATTAGCGTTACCCCAGTTTGCTCAGGAACGCAAGTATTCTACTTTTTATGAGCAGAGAGCGACTTTGTTTGAAGAACTTCCGGTTACTTCAAAAGATATTATTTTTTTAGGGAACAGTATTACCAACGGTTGCGAGTGGGCTGAGTTGTTCCAAAATAAGAATGTGAAGAACAGGGGTATCAGTGGAGATATCTGTATGGGGGTATATGACCGTTTGGATCCGATTGTAAAGGGAAAACCGGCAAAGATTTTTTTATTGATCGGTATCAATGATGTTTCTCGGGGAACGTCTGCGGATAAAATTATTTCAGAAATAAGTATGATTGTTCGGAAAATAAAGCAAGAATCTCCAAAAACAAAATTATATTTGCAAAGTGTATTGCCGGTGAATGATTGTTACGGTATGTTTAACGGGCATACATCACGCTGGCAGGTGGTAAAACAAATTAATGATTTGTTGGAACCATTGGCGGTAAAGGAAGGAGCTGCCTATATTGATTTGTATAGTCATTTTGTGGAGAAAGAGACAGGCAAGATGAATCCAGTATATACTAATGACGGATTACATTTATTAGGAAAGGGATACTTGCTGTGGCGTGATATTGTAAAACCTTATGTTGACCAGAAATGAAGAAGACATTAATACTGATTTTATGTTTGTTTCTTTGTACCGTTTCATTTGCACGGAAGCGGGTGAAGGTTGCTTGTGTAGGTAATAGCATTACCTATGGCATAGGTGTATCCGATCCTGATAAGGAGTCCTATCCTGCCCGGTTACAGCAAATGCTGGGTGAAGGGTATACGGTGGAGCGTTTTGGAAAGCCGGGAGCTACGTTGCTGAACAAGGGACACCGGCCTTTTATGCAACAGAAAGAGTTTAAGGATGCATTGGCTTTTGCTGGTGATGTAGTGGTTATTCATTTAGGAGTGAATGATACAGATCCGCGTGATTGGCCCAATTACCGTGATTTTTTTATAGCGGATTATCGTGCACTGATTGATTCGTTCAGAGTGGCGAATCCTGAATGTCGTATTTTGATTGCCCGTCTGACTCCGATTGCCGACCGCCATCCGCGGTTTGAGTCCGGCACACGCGACTGGCATGATGAGATTCAGCTGGCTATAGAAACGATAGCGAAATACGCACAAGTACAGTTGATAGATTTTCATGCACCTTTATATCCATATCCTTTTATGTTGCCCGATGCTGTCCATCCCGATAAGGAAGGTGCGGCTGTCTTGGCAAAAACGGTGTATGAAGGCATAACCGGTGATTTTGGCGGTTTGCAAATGCCGGAAATTTATACGGACAATATGGTATTGCAGCATGGACGTCTGCTGACTATTCAGGGAAAAGCGGATGCCGGTGAGAAAGTAACTGTTTCCATAGACAGGCAGCAACTTCAGGCTGTGACGGGAGCAGATGGAAAGTGGGCGGTGGATGTCCGGCCATTGAAGGCGGGCGGTCCATATACGCTGACTGTTTCTACAGAAAAACGGAAACTGGTCTATGAAAATGTGTTGGCGGGAGAAGTGTGGCTCTGTTCCGGACAATCGAATATGGAGTTTTATCTGAATTGGAGTGCGACTGCCGCACAAGATGTTCCTCAAGCTGCAAATAGCAATATCCGTTTTTATGATATGAAAGCCCGTTGGCGTACGGATGCGGTGGAGTGGGATGCTTCGGTACTCGATTCATTGAATCATCTGCAATATTATAAGGATACACGGTGGACAGTTTGTTCGCCTGAAACAGCCGGTAATTTTTCGGCGGTGGCTTACTATTTCGGAAAGAAATTGCAGGATAGTTTGCAAGTCCCTGTAGGACTGATTTGCAATGCCATTGGCGGATCTCCTACTGAAGCATGGATAGACCGTAGTACATTGGAATATCGTTTTCCGGCTATTTTACGTAATTGGATGCAGAATGATTTTATCCAAGACTGGGTGCGTGGGCGTGCTGCCTTGAATGTAAAGAAGTCTTTCAATAAATTGCAACGCCATCCTTATGAGCCTTGTTATTTGTATGAATCGGGTATCCGTCCTTTGGAACAGTTTCCGGTCAAAGGCTTTATTTGGTATCAGGGTGAGTCTAATGCCCATAATCGGGAGACTCATGAAAAGTTGTTCAGATTGTTGGTGGAAAGTTGGCGCAAGAATTGGGGGGATGCGGAACTTCCATTCTATTTTGTCCAATTGTCCAGTATAGACCGTCCGTCATGGACTTGGTTCCGTGATAGCCAGCGTCGTTTGATGGCGGAGATTCCTCATACCGGTATGGCTGTCAGTTCAGATAGGGGAGACTCATTGGACGTACACCCCAAACAGAAAAGAGAAGTCGGTGAACGGTTGGCTGCATGGGCTTTGAATAAAACATACGGATATAAAAATGTCATTCCTTCGGGACCGCTTTATAAATCAGTCGTATTTAGTGGAGGTGCGGCTTATATTTCTTTTGATTATGCGGAGAAGTTGTCCACTTCGGATGGGAAACCGGTTCGTACATTCGAAGTGGCAGGTGATGATGGATTATTTTATCCGGCACAGGCTGTTGTTGAAAACGGTAAAATAAAAGTATGGAGTGACAAGGTGAAAGAGCCGGAAACGGTTCGTTACGGATGGCAGCCATTTACCCGTGCCAATCTGGTAAATGGCGCCGGTTTGCCTGCTTCCACATTCCGGGCTGAATAGTATATAAATTAATAAAGATAGGTAAGATGAAGAAAACATTAAAAGTTTTGATGATGTTAGGATGCTTTCCGATGATGCTCAGTGCAAAGGAGTATAAGAAGTCAGAGAGTCTGAGTCTTGATAAGGGATGGGAGTTCGCCCAGGTCGGCCGGAATGAATGGTTGCCGGCTACGGTGCCCGGAACGGTACATCAGGATTTGATTTCTCATAATAAACTGCCCAATCCATTTTATGGGATGAATGAGCAAAAAGTGCAGTGGGTGGAGAATGAGGACTGGGTCTATAAAACTACTTTTAATGTGACAGATGAGCAACTCTCGCGGGATGCTGCCTTGTTGATTTTGGAAGGATTGGATACGTATGCGGATATTTACCTGAACGGCTCTTTGTTGGAACGTACGGACAATATGTTTGTCGGCTATACTCTTCCGGTAAAAGAGGTGTTGCGGAAGGGAGAAAACCATTTGCAGATTCTGTTTCATTCACCTGTCAAGCAAACTTTACCCCAATGGGAAACCAATGGTTTTGATTATCCTGCTGATAATGATCATAGTGATAAGCGGGTTAGTATCTATAGCCGTAAAGCGCCTTACAGTTATGGCTGGGATTGGGGAATCCGCTTGGTAACCAGTGGTATCTGGCGGCCTGTGACACTGACTTTCTATGATGTGGCACGCATTGATGATTACTATGTACGTCAGGCTTCGGTAACAAAAGATCTGGCGAAAGTTGAAAACCGCCTGACTGTAAACAGTGTTTCTGCAACTCCTCAGAAAGCGGAAGTAACCGTTGCTTATTCTTATAAGGAGGGTGAAAAGGTAACCGAACAGAAAGAGGTGACATTGCAGCCAGGAACAAACCATATTCTTCTTCCCATAGAGATACGGCAGCCTCATTTATGGATGCCTAATGGTTGGGGGGAACCTGCATTGTATGACTTTGAAGCCGTAATAAAGGTGGATGGTAAAGTGATAGCTTCTCAAAAAGAGCGTATCGGACTCCGTACAATAAAGGTGGTGAAAGAAAAAGACGATCAGGGAGAATCCTTCTATTTTGTAGTCAATGGTGAACCTATGTTTGCCAAAGGCGCGAATTTTATCCCGGATGATGCTTTGCTGCCTAACATTACTGAAGAACGTTACCGCCAGTTGTTCAAGGATGTGAAAGATGCCAATATGAATATGATTCGTGTATGGGGTGGAGGAATTTATGAGGATGATGCTTTTTACCAGGCGGCGGACGAGAATGGAATTTTAGTTTGGCAGGATTTTATTTTTGCCTGCACTACTTATCCGTCCGATCCTGCTTTTATGAAACGGGTAGAGGCCGAGGCGGAATATAATATCAAGCGTTTACGGAACCATGCCAGTCTGGCTATGTGGTGTGGAAACAATGAAATTTATGAAGGTATGCGCTACTGGGGATGGGATAAGAAATACACTGATCCCGGTATTATGGAAGGAATGAAGCAGGGTTATGACAAACTTTTCCGTGAGTTGTTGCCTCGTAAAGTAGCTGAACTTGATCCGGACCGTTTCTATATGCATGGTTCTCCGTACGAGGCCAATTGGGGACGTCCCGAAAGCTGGAAGATTGCCGACAGCCATAATTGGGGTATCTGGTATGGTCAGAAACCGTTTGAAAGTCTGGATACGGAAATTCCGCGTTTTATGAGTGAGTTTGGTTTTCAGGCATTTCCTGAAATGAAGACGATTGCTACTTTTGCCTCACCGGAAGATTATGCATTGGAATCGGAGGTGATGAATGCTCATCAAAAAGCCACTATCGGTAATTTCCTCATCAAGAAGACTATGGGACTGTATTATAAAGTGCCTGAAGATTTCGATCAGTTGGTTTATATGGGTTTGGTTTTGCAGGGGGTAGGAGTGCGCCAGGGTTTGGAAGCCCATCGTCGTAACCGTCCCTATTGTATGGGGACTTTATATTGGCAGCTGAATGACAGCTGGCCGGTCGTTTCCTGGTCGAGCATTGATTATTATGGCAATTGGAAAGCGTTGCATTATCAGGCAAAAAGAGCTTTTGCTCCGGTATTGGTAGATGCTGTCAAGGAAGGGGAGGATTTGAATATTTATGTTATGTCGGACAAGCTGGAAGCGGATAAAGAGGTGACTTTATTGTTGCGTGTGATGGATTTTAATGGAAAAGTTCTGACTAAAAAGAGTATCAAGGGTGAGGTTCCGGCCAATGCTTCCACCTTATATTATAAGGAACCTTATGCGGGTATAACAACAAGTCCTCAAAATACTTTTCTTCTAATGACATTAAAAAATAAGAAAGGTGAGGTTTTATCCGAAGAAATTTATTACTTTAACCACGCAAAAGATCAGGAGCTTCCGAAGACTGAGATCCGCTATAAAGTGAAGCCGATGGATGGAAAATATGAAGTGACTCTGTCTGCCAGACAGCTGGCCAGGGATGTGTTCATAGAGATTCCTGTTCAAGGTGCGAAATTTACTGATAACTTCTTTGACTTGTTGCCGGGACAGACAAAGAAAGTGATTATTACTTCAGATAAACTGAAGAAGAATGAAAAGGTTGATATAACTATTAAGCAATTAAGTGATACTAACTAATCAATTAATATCTATTATGAAAACTTTAATGGGCCTTGCAGGGCTGACAATGGCAGGTTTTATGCTTTTATCCTGTAACACAGAAGTAAAAGAAGCAAATTATCAGATAATTCCGTTACCGCAGGAAATTTCGGTAATGGATCAGGCTGCTCCGTTTATTTTGTCAAATGGAACTAAGATAATGTATCCGGAAGGCAATGAAAAAATGCAAAAGAACGCTGAATTTTTGGCAAGTTATATCAAAGATCTTACCGGAAAGTCATTGGCTGTACAAGCTGGCACAGATGGCAAGGGGATAATCCTGCAATTGGGTGGAAATGCTAAAAATCCTGAAGGATACCAGTTGAAGGTAACCAGCGACCAAGTGGTTATTTCCGGACCTACGGAAGCCGGAGTATTTTATGGCATCCAGACTTTGCGTAAATCTATTCCGGTGGCACAAGGAGTGGATATCGCTTTACCGGCGGTTGAAATCAATGACTATCCTCGTTTCTCTTACCGTGGTGCTCATTTGGATGTTTCCCGTCATTTCTTCCCGGTTGATTCGGTAAAGCGTTTTATAGATATGTTGGCTTTACATAATATGAATCGTTTTCATTGGCATCTTACAGATGATCAAGGTTGGAGAATTGAAATCAAAGGTCTTCCTGAATTGACGGAAGTGGGTTCTAAGAGAACGGAAACCGTTATCGGTCATAACTCGGGAAAATATGATGGAAAGCCTTATGGTGGCTTCTTCACACAGGAAGAAGCAAAAGAAATTGTAGCTTATGCTGCCGAACGTCATATCACGGTTATTCCTGAAATAGATTTGCCGGGGCACATGCAAGCGGCATTGACTGCATATCCTAACTTAGGCTGTACAGGTGGTCCGTACGAAGTATGGAAAATCTGGGGAGTATCGGAAGATGTGCTTTGTGCAGGAAATGATGAAACCTTGAAATTCATAGATGATGTATTGGGAGAAATTATTCAGATTTTCCCGTCAGAATATATTCATGTGGGTGGTGATGAATGTCCTAAAGTGCGTTGGACAAAATGTCCAAAGTGCCAGGATCGTATCAAAGCTTTAGGTATTAAGGCTGACAAGAACCACACGGCAGAGGAAAAATTACAGAGCTTCATTATCAATCATGCGGAAAAATTCTTGAATGACCACGGACGTCAGATTATTGGCTGGGATGAAATTCTGGAAGGTGGGTTGGCTCCTAATGCTACTGTCATGTCATGGCGTGGTGAAGGTGGCGGTATTGAGGCTGCCAAGCAGAAGCATGATGTTATTATGTCACCGAATACTTATTTGTATTTTGACTATTATCAGAGCAAGGATGTGGAACAGGAACCGGAAGCCATTGGCGGTTACTTACCTTTAGAACGTGTGTATAGTTATGAACCTATGCCGGCATCACTGACACCGGAGGAACAGAAATATATTAAAGGTGTACAGGCTAATTTGTGGACTGAGTATATTCCTACATTTAGTCAGGTGGAATATATGGAATTACCACGTATGGCCGCTTTGGCAGATATTCAATGGACAAATCCTGAACATAAGGATTATCAGGATTTCTTGCAGCGTTTGGTACGTATGGTGAAGATATATGATGTATATCAGTATAATTATGCCAAGCATGTGTTTGATGTGACTGCCCGGTTTGAGCCTAATGCGGAAACTGGTACGGTGGATGTTACTTTGTCTACTGTAGACAACTGTCCGGTATATTATACATTGGATGGCACAGATCCCACTACCGCTTCACAGCTTTATACAGAACCGGTGAAGATCAATACAAATTGTACGTTTAAGGCTATGGCTGTCCGTCCTACAGGCAATAGTCGTATTGTGAAAGAAGACATTGCGTTCAGCAAATCGACTTCAAAGAAAATAACAGCTCTACAACCTGTGAACAAGCAATATGAATTTGCCGGTATCTCTACCTTGGTGGATGGTTTGAAAGGAAATAGAAATTATAAGACAGGACGTTGGATTGCTTTTTATAAGAATGATATGGAAGCCGTGATTGATTTCGGGCAGCCGGCTGATTTCAGCAAAGTGACACTTACTACAAATGTGGAGAAGGGTGACTGGATATTTGACGCGCGTTCCATCAGTGTCGCTGTTTCAGAAGACGGTGAGAATTTCAAGCAAGTAGCTTCAGAAGAATATCCTGCAATGACTTTGGATAATCCAAACCAATTATATGAACATGTATTGAGCTTTGAACCTGTGAAAGCACGTTATCTGAAAGTATTGGCAAAGCCGGAATACAATATTCCTTCTTGGCATGGAGGTAAAGGAAATCCTGCATTTCTGTTTGTAGATGAAATTACTGTAGATTAATTGTAAAATCAGTGCTGGTGTTGCGTAGCGTTTGTCCTAAAAGATAGCTGCGCAACACTGCTTGTAAAGAATTTGTAAACTTCACCATGAAAACATGATCAGGAAAATAATATATGGCATTTATGCGATAATAGGCATGATGGTAGTGGCTGCTTGTAGCAGCCGGCCGGATGTTTATGAAATATCTCTTGAGAAAATGCAGGGATTTCCTACGGAGGATGCTGGTTTTCTTAAGGGAGTTTCTGCATTATATGCGGGAGTGATTGATGGAAATTTATTAATAGCCGGAGGTTGTAATTTTCCCGATACACCGGCGGCCGATGGCGGGAAAAAAGTCTTTTACCCAGATGTATATATAACCTCTTTGTCAAATGATACGGCTTTTGAGTGGAAAAAAATAGGCCAACTGCCTCAGGCAGCAGCTTATGGAGTCACTATTTCTACTGAAAAAGGGTTAATTTGTGTTGGAGGGACTACGGCAACACACAGCTTGTCTGATGTTTTTCTTTTATCTTTGCAAAAAGACACCTTGAAAAGAGATACTTTGCCCTCTTTGCCTGTAACTATGGATAATATGGCAGGTGCATTAGTAGGACATTCACTATATATTGTCGGGGGAAATGTAAATGGCATTCCGTCCTCGGCCATGTACATGCTTGATCTGTTGGATTTGTCTGGAGGATGGAAAAGAGAAACAGATATTCCGGGTGAACCCAGAGTACAACCTGTTTGCGTGGCACAAGATGGAAAACTTTATGTGTGGGGGGGATTTGCCCCGGCTGTTGAAGGGCATCAGGCTTCTTTGTCGGTAGATGGATATATGTATTCTCCGGAAACGAAAGAATGGTCATCGGTTGCCACCCCGTATGATGCGGAAGGTAATGAGATCTCTTTAGGTGGTGGAATGGGAACCTCTTTTGGCGAGGGTATGATATTGTGTGCCGGAGGAGTTGATAAGGATATATTCTTAAAGGCTCTCCAAGGTATTTATGCGGGAAAAGAATATTTGTCACATCCTGTAGAGTGGTATCGGTTTAATAGAAACCTGCTGCTCTATCATCCGCAGACGGATAAATGGACTACATTAGGCGAATATGAGCAAGGTGCGCGTGCCGGAGCTGTAATAGTTTCGCAGGACGGATTTCATTACATTATTAATGGAGAATTGAAACCAGGCATTCGTACTAATGAAATTAATAGAATTAAAGAAAAGAGAAGATGAGAAGATTGATTATATTGGCGGAAGTTGCATTGGGCTTGCTGTTTGCAAGTTGCACGAAAGAAGAGCAACGCACACTTTCTGTTATTCCCGCACCATTAAAGGTGGAATTACAGCAGGAAGTGTTTTCATTGAATTCGGAAACAGGGTTATATATAGATGCGTCTGAGGGGGACAAGAAGATTTTGGAAGATTATCTGGTGGCTTCTTCCATGAATTTGAAACCGGTAATAGCAGAAGAGGGACATAATGTTGTCTTGAAACAAGTGGCGGAACTGCCGGAGGTAAACTCTTCCGAGGGATATGTTCTGACGGTAACTCCTGATCAGGTACTTATTCGTGCAACTTCCGGGGCAGGATTGTTCTATGGAGTTCAGACTATGCTGCAAATGGTTGATGAAAAAGGATTGCCGGCAGGAGTCATTACGGATGAACCCCGTTTTGCTTATCGTGGCTTTATGATGGATGTTTCCCGTCATTTCTTCGATAAGGAATTTATAAAAAAGCAGATGGATGCTTTGGCATATTATAAATTGAACCGTCTGCATCTGCATCTTACTGACGCTGCGGGCTGGCGTATTGAAATAAAAAAATATCCCCGTCTGACAGAATTTGCGGCATGGCGTGAGTTTCCTACCTGGAAAGAATGGTGGAATAACGGACGACGGTATGAAGAAGAAGGCAGTAAAGATGCTCACGGAGGTTATTATACTCAAGATGATATCCGCGAACTGGTGGCATACGCTCAGGAACGTTTTATTACTGTTATTCCTGAGATAGAGATGCCTGCACATTCGGAAGAAGTACTGACTGCTTATCCCGAGTTGTCTTGTACACACGAACCTTACAAACAAGCCGATTTCTGTGTCGGTAATGAAAAGACTTTTGAGTTTCTGGAAAATGTGTTGACAGAGGTAATGGAACTTTTCCCGTCCGAATATATTCATATAGGAGGGGATGAGGCAGGTAAAGCCTCATGGCCCACTTGCAAACTGTGCCAGGCACGTATGAAAAAAGAAGGCTTGAAAGATGTGAACGAGTTACAGAGTTATCTGATTCATCGTATTGAGGTCTTTTTGAATGCCCACGGACGTAAATTATTGGGTTGGGATGAAATATTGGAAGGTGGTTTGGCGCCTAATGCTACTGTCATGTCATGGCGTGGCACGGAAGGGGGAATGAAAGCGGTTGATTCCGGCCACATGGCTATTATGAGTCCGGGTGAGTTCTGCTATTTTGATTCTTATCAGGATGCTCCTGATTCCCAGCCGGAAGCAATAGGAGGCTATCTGCCTTTGTCCAAAGTTTATTCATTTAATCCTGTACCCGATACTTTGAGTGCGGATAAAGTCCAGTTAGTGTATGGAGTACAAGCTAATTTATTCACAGAATATATTCCGACTCCGGAACATGCGGAAATGATGATTTATCCTCGTATTCTTGCGTTGGCGGAAGTTGCTTGGAGTGATCCTTCTGTGAAGAACTATGATGATTTTCATGCTCGCGCATTGAAAGAGGTAGAGGCATTGAAAGCTGAAGGATACCATCCTTTCGATTTGAAAAATGAGATAGGAAATCGTCCGGGAGCGGATCAGCCCATACAACACTTGGCAGTAGGTAAGAAAGTGACTTACGGACCGGATGCCGCTTATTATCCCGGCTATTCGGCCGGTGGTGATAGTGCCTTGGTAGATGGGGTGATTGGAGGCTGGACTTATGGTGACAAGCGCTGGCAAGGTTTCATAGACAAAAAAAGAATGGATGTGACCATTGATATGGAAAAAGAAACAGAAATTCATTCTGTTGGAGCAGACTTTATGCAGGTGTGTGGACCTGAAGTCTTTATGCCTTCAGAAGTAATCATTTCCGTTTCTAATGATGGTAAGGAGTTTACGGAACTGAAGCGCATGGAACACAAAGTAGTGAAGGATGACAAGGTGACTTTCACCAACTTTGGTTGGGAAGGAAATGCCAAAGCACGTTACATACGTTATCAGGCATCTTCGGGTGAATTCGGAGGTTTCTTGTTTACAGATGAAATTGTAGTGAAATAATAGAACTTATATAAACAACAAATAGCATGAAGAAACAAATTTTGTTATCGGCTGTTCTGGCTTGTATCTCAGTTTTTTCTGCGGCAGCACAGAAAGAGCCGGTAGATTATGTAAACCCTTTTGTGGGTACTACTAATTACGGTACGACAAACCCCGGAGCATTAACCCCTCATGGAATGATGTCGGTGACTCCTTTCAATGTGATGGGGGTTCCCGAAGGGGATAAGGATAAAGACAAGCAATGGTGGTCCACTCCATACGAATTCAATAATAAATATCTTACCGGCTTTGCGCACGTTAATCTTAGCGGGGTAGGCTGTCCGGAATTGGGATCATTGTTATTAATGCCTACCACCGGCAAACTGGATGTGGATTATCATAATTATGGAAGCTTCTATCAAGGTGAAACTGCAAATCCGGGTTATTATACCAATATACTGGATAAATACAATGTGAAATGTGAACTGACTGCCACTCCACGTACCAGTATGGCACGCTTTACTTTTCCTGCCGGACAAAGCAATATCTTGTTGAATCTGGGAGAGGGATTGACCAATGAGAGTGGTGCTACCGTTCGTTTTGTAAACGACCGTGAGATTGAAGGTACCAAATTGTTGGGAACTTTCTGTTATAATCCTCAGGCGGTATTTCCTATCTATTTTGTAATGCGTATCAACAAAGTACCGGCAAAACGCGGTTATTGGAAAATGATGCGTCCGATGGGTGTGGAGGCGCAATGGGACGATACAGCCGGTAAATACAAACTCTATACTGCTTATACAAAAGAAATAAGCGGAGATGATATAGGAGTGTGGTTTACTTACGATACTACGGCGGAAGAAGTGATTGAGGTCAGTATGGGCGTATCTTTTGTCAGCATTGAGAATGCTCGTCTGAATTTGGAAAAAGAACAGCCTTTCGGCACAACATTCGACAAACTGCGTGCGGAGGCCCGTAAGAGATGGAACGATGATCTTTCCCGTATCAAGGTAGAAGGTGGCACGGAAGAACAAAAGGGAGTATTCTATACCGCTATGTATCATACCATGATTCATCCTAATATTTTGCAGGACGTAAGCGGACAATATCCACAAATGGAGGGAGACAAGATTCTGACCACCAACCGTAACCGTTATACGGTATTCTCATTGTGGGATACTTATCGTAACTACCATCAGTTGATGACTTTGGTCTATCCGGAACGTCAGATGGATATGATACATACTATGATGGGTATGTATAAGGAACACGGATGGTTCCCGAAATGGGAATTATATGGTCGTGAAACATTGACTATGGAAGGTGACCCCTCTATTCCTGTTCTGGTAGACAGTTGGATGAAGGGATTGCAAGACTTTGACATTG
>ERZ825159.1707-NODE-1707-length-20104-cov-8.605467_pt1 | contig 20104 bp, 14 predicted proteins | sample MGYA00519932_ERZ825159 | MGnify/ENA primary metagenome ERZ825159 (study PRJEB31778, sample SAMEA3449191) | human gut metagenome | biome: human gut; feature: human-associated habitat; material: faeces | place: United Kingdom | collected 2010/2012 ...
TACACATTATATGGGCGTGTATGAGCAGATTTCTATCCACGCTCTCCTTGCGGAGAGCGACTCCTCGATTTGACACCTTCTGGTCAGCCTATCCCAGATTTCTATCCACGCTCTCCTTGCGGAGAGCGACCGAATCCCTGCGGCCTACGGCGCATGAGGTATCAATTTCTATCCACGCTCTCCTTGCGGAGAGCGACCACGCACAACGGCGAGCGCCGCCCCAACAACCGGATTTCTATCCACGCTCTCCTTGCGGAGAGCGACAGCTGCGATATTCAGGAACCGTCCGGCGGACACCCAATTTCTATCCACGCTCTCCTTGCGGAGAGCGACAAGAGGCGGAAGCTTATATTGCAAAGCTTGAAGCTATTTCTATCCACGCTCTCCTTGCGGAGAGCGACTATGGGTTCTGTGAGGGGGGGCGTCTCTTTTGAATTTCTATCCACGCTCTCCTTGCGGAGAGCGACGAGGGCAGCCATGTCAACGGATGCAAAAAGAGCAGATTTCTATCCACGCTCTCCTTGCGGAGAGCGACTGCCGTCCGATGAAGCCCTAAGTGGTCGCTTTAATATTTCTATCCACGCTCTCCTTGCGGAGAGCGACGTGGGGCTGCCGCGGGGGCGGTTTCCTGTTATCTTATTTCTATCCACGCTCTCCTTGCGGAGAGCGACATGACCCTATTGTTCATATCGAAAAATGTTATTTATTTCTATCCACGCTCTCCTTGCGGAGAGCGACCGTCAGACAGATTGCAATTCATACGATACATAATTAAATTTCTATCCACGCTCTCCTTGCGGAGAGCGACGGTCGGCGTCTTTGTGGTTGGATTGGCTGTTTCCAATTTCTATCCACGCTCTCCTTGCGGAGAGCGACCTGCGGGCAAAAAAAAAGCGCAATCAGGGGAATTATTTCTATCCACGCTCTCCTTGCGGAGAGCGACCGGATCCGACAGGGGGATAAGCTCCAAAACTACCATTTCTATCCACGCTCTCCTTGCGGAGAGCGACCATGCTAGCATGTAATATGTCAACATGCTAGCATATTTCTATCCACGCTCTCCTTGCGGAGAGCGACGGTTATTATTTGGTTGACGGGATTGATTTTTGTTATTTCTATCCACGCTCTCCTTGCGGAGAGCGACGTGGCCTTGCACCCTCCGCCGCGCCGTTGCTTCGATTTCTATCCACGCTCTCCTTGCGGAGAGCGACTACCAGAAAAATCTGAATCCTTGACCACATATTTTATTTCTATCCACGCTCTCCTTGCGGAGAGCGACTAGTGAACGCCCTGGAACTCGCCAACCCTGTGCTATTTCTATCCACGCTCTCCTTGCGGAGAGCGACCTTTTCCTTGTTCTGGCTGGTCTATATCTTTCGAGATTTCTATCCACGCTCTCCTTGCGGAGAGCGACGCACGCACAACGGCGAGCGCCGCCCCAACAACCGAATTTCTATCCACGCTCTCCTTGCGGAGAGCGACGGCACTTTAATTACACGCTCATTAGCAAGGGTATATTTCTATCCACGCTCTCCTTGCGGAGAGCGACTCATCGGCGGTGAAGTCCTTATAGGCTTTACCGATATTTCTATCCACGCTCTCCTTGCGGAGAGCGACCAGACAAATTCTGCGCTCTTGTCCCATGCCACAATGTATTTCTATCCACGCTCTCCTTGCGGAGAGCGACCAAAAACTGGAAGATGGGGAACTGGACATTGCAGATTTCTATCCACGCTCTCCTTGCGGAGAGCGACAACCGCAGCAGCCATTGCAACCGTTGTAAGAGCCAATTTCTATCCACGCTCTCCTTGCGGAGAGCGACGCTGGAAAGACGCAGAAAGCCGCGCACAGGACAGTATTTCTATCCACGCTCTCCTTGCGGAGAGCGACCCAGCGTTTTGATCATTAGAAAGCAATGCAGGGATTTCTATCCACGCTCTCCTTGCGGAGAGCGACCACGCACCCAGTCGCAATCTCTGTTCGCATAATAATTTCTATCCACGCTCTCCTTGCGGAGAGCGACGGCAAGCCCAAAGCCTTAAAGTCGCGGCGTTGAGATTTCTATCCACGCTCTCCTTGCGGAGAGCGACATACAGAAATCTGGCCAGTCATCGCCGAAATAACAATTTCTATCCACGCTCTCCTTGCGGAGAGCGACCCGCGGGGGTGTTTGCCTGTTATCTTGATAATATAATTTCTATCCACGCTCTCCTTGCGGAGAGCGACAAAATTACTATTACAGTTGATGATGATACTCTTATTTCTATCCACGCTCTCCTTGCGGAGAGCGACATTTTGATACGCTATCAGCTTTAGCGCCTAAAGAATTTCTATCCACGCTCTCCTTGCGGAGAGCGACCATACTGGCAATATCTCTGCGAATGGTCTTTGCAGAATTTCTATCCACGCTCTCCTTGCGGAGAGCGACAGGATAAGCAGATTGCCCAGCTCATGGAGCAGGCATTTCTATCCACGCTCTCCTTGCGGAGAGCGACCAACGGGATTTGCTTGCTATTCTGAAGCACTACCGATTTCTATCCACGCTCTCCTTGCGGAGAGCGACATCTTGGTAATATAGCCACCACGAGAGCGCTTTTCAATTTCTATCCACGCTCTCCTTGCGGAGAGCGACATTTGCGTGTGCTAGACGGTTCAAAATCATCCATAATTTCTATCCACGCTCTCCTTGCGGAGAGCGACCCACTACGATAATTACAATTTGCACTGTGTCGAGATTTCTATCCACGCTCTCCTTGCGGAGAGCGACTGAGCTGGGCAATCTGCTTATCCTTTTCTGCTATCTATTTCTATCCACGCTCTCCTTGCGGAGAGCGACGAATATCCTTTTGCCGTAGCTGTTCCAGCAGGGACATTTCTATCCACGCTCTCCTTGCGGAGAGCGACTGCTATTATAATACTCGTATTGAAGAGTGTTTTTATTTCTATCCACGCTCTCCTTGCGGAGAGCGACAGAAAACACATTGTCAACAAGATTAAAGGCAACAGATTTCTATCCACGCTCTCCTTGCGGAGAGCGACAGCAAACCCAAAGACTTAAAATCGCGCCGCATGGTATTTCTATCCACGCTCTCCTTGCGGAGAGCGACTATCTTGTGCATGGTCAGCGTCCAAATTGGGAGATTTCTATCCACGCTCTCCTTGCGGAGAGCGACCCATTGACAAGTAGGGCAAAAACGATTTCTACAATTTCTATCCACGCTCTCCTTGCGGAGAGCGACGTAGTGGACACCGTTAAACTCGCCGGTCCTGTGCTATTTCTATCCACGCTCTCCTTGCGGAGAGCGACCAAGCCAAGGCGCTTAAAGTCGCGGCGTTGCGTATTTCTATCCACGCTCTCCTTGCGGAGAGCGACGCCGCAATACTTCTTAACTTGACATTTCAAGAGTATTTCTATCCACGCTCTCCTTGCGGAGAGCGACTGTCGGAAAGGGTGCCACTGGCAGAATTAACGTCAATTTCTATCCACGCTCTCCTTGCGGAGAGCGACGGCCAATAGATGTGCCGCAGTACCAAATCTTGGATATTTCTATCCACGCTCTCCTTGCGGAGAGCGACGCATCATTGACATAATCAATAATGTAATCGATGATTTCTATCCACGCTCTCCTTGCGGAGAGCGACGAGCCCGCCGAGCATCACGCCAACAGCCAGCAGGAATTTCTATCCACGCTCTCCTTGCGGAGAGCGACGAGAGCCAACCGCCTTGCGCACGCCCCACCACAAATTTCTATCCACGCTCTCCTTGCGGAGAGCGACAGTGGACGCCCTGAAACTCGCCAGTTCTGTGCTATTTCTATCCACGCTCTCCTTGCGGAGAGCGACTACAAACAGACGGCCTATTTTTTATTGTCAGACGATTTCTATCCACGCTCTCCTTGCGGAGAGCGACTGGTCTTTGTCAATCTTGGTTATATAGCCACCACGAATTTCTATCCACGCTCTCCTTGCGGAGAGCGACTGTAAAAGGTGGTGAGCGATATATATAAAGTCTCGATTTCTATCCACGCTCTCCTTGCGGAGAGCGACCCCGGCAAAATCAGAATCTTTGACGACATATTTAATTTCTATCCACGCTCTCCTTGCGGAGAGCGACTTTACTGGTACTCTTGATCCCCAAAAGTACGACCATTTCTATCCACGCTCTCCTTGCGGAGAGCGACGGCAAATGCTGTTGACCAAATTCTTCCCGGGCACATTTCTATCCACGCTCTCCTTGCGGAGAGCGACGAAACTGTTTTTGTGTTTATTTGGTTAAAAGGTATTTCTATCCACGCTCTCCTTGCGGAGAGCGACTTCAGGGTTTTTTATTGGCTCAAGGTCACAGAAGCCATTTCTATCCACGCTCTCCTTGCGGAGAGCGACGCCGATACGTTGACAGCTGATGTGTCAACTGGCGGATTTCTATCCACGCTCTCCTTGCGGAGAGCGACTCAGTGGCGGCGCTCTGTCAAGCTTTTTCGGCAATTTCTATCCACGCTCTCCTTGCGGAGAGCGACATATGGGTGTTACAGTCTTAGGCATTCAGCATAATTTCTATCCACGCTCTCCTTGCGGAGAGCGACATTATGTTTGTCAATCTCCGTGTTGTGGATGGCTCATTTCTATCCACGCTCTCCTTGCGGAGAGCGACGGCTTTTTTTTTATGGTTTGATTTTGAGCTATGAAATTTCTATCCACGCTCTCCTTGCGGAGAGCGACGGCACAGCTGGCGCGGCGCGTTCGCGCCGAGGAATAACATTTCTATCCACGCTCTCCTTGCGGAGAGCGACGTGCGGCGCACTTTGGCAACGGTGCGCGCTCTCATATTTCTATCCACGCTCTCCTTGCGGAGAGCGACGCTTACGTTCACATACGCCGAGAATATGACGGACATTTCTATCCACGCTCTCCTTGCGGAGAGCGACTAACCGTATACGGTGATAGAATAAAGACATCAAAAATTTCTATCCACGCTCTCCTTGCGGAGAGCGACTGCCTTGTGCTTTATTTATGTAGGTGTACACAAGCATTTCTATCCACGCTCTCCTTGCGGAGAGCGACACCGGGTACTTCTGTTTTCCGTGGCTGGACGCTATTTCTATCCACGCTCTCCTTGCGGAGAGCGACAACAAAATACGACACAACAAACTGAAACCAAGGCATTTCTATCCACGCTCTCCTTGCGGAGAGCGACATAATAAGCCCACACAGCGCGCCGGATAACGGCAATTTCTATCCACGCTCTCCTTGCGGAGAGCGACATCAATACCAAGAGCGGGCAGAATACGAGGGCCGGATTTCTATCCACGCTCTCCTTGCGGACAGCGACGACAAAGTAGGAGTAGCAGGGGGATTCGTATTAAATTTCTATCCACGCTCTCCTTGCGGAGAGCGACTTTTTGTCAATATCGAAAGTCTGGGAAGCAAGGTATTTCTATCCACGCTCTCCTTGCGGAGAGCGACCAAATTCCAAAAGTCAAAAAAGGACAGGCAGCGTATTTCTATCCACGCTCTCCTTGCGGAGAGCGACAGCAAAAGTGCACAAAACAGTGGGGCACTTTTGCGCATATGAAACAAATTTTATGGAGATTGCATCTTCATGCTGACAGGCAAGGCTGTATTTTACCCTTTCTGCCCCTGTTTTTTCCATATTTTCTGGTGCGAAGGAACCGGGAATTTTATGATTGCCTTCCCCTCGCACTAAGCAAACAAGATTCCATCCTGATCAAAATCCGGGTGCAGACCCACATGCTCGACTTTGCTTTTGTAATGGTTTCCCAGTTGATAAAAGCGCAGGCTGTCCGATTCCGAATCGATCAGTTCGGTCAATTTTGCTTTGAACATCGTGTATTGCGCGGCATCCAGCAGGCACTCAAATACGGAGTTTTGCACCCGCTGGCCGTAGTCTACACAGACCTTTGCTACTTTGCGCAGCCTGCGACGACCGGCGGCTGTTTCGGTGTTGACATCATAGGTTACAAGCACCAACATAACGGCACCTCACTTCCAGAAAAACGGTGGGTACACTTCCAGGTCGCCGCGCAGAGCACGGGCCAGCAAAAGCGCCTGAACATAGGGCACCAGCCCCCAGGGCAGTTTTTCTTTCAAAAACGGATGGGTGATCTCTTCCTTCTTTTTGTTCTGCCATGCGGTCAGGAAAGCTTTGCGGCCATCATCCGTCAGCAGTACGGCACCATTTTCCTGTTTTTGCAGGTGTTTTGCCGTGATGATCTTTTGATTGATGCAGCTGATGACCAGCCGGTCTGCATAAACCGCCCGCAGTTCTTCCATCAGGTCAAGTGCCAGACTTTTGCGGCCGGGGCGCGGGCGGTGCATAAAGCCAACATAAGGGTCCAGGCCCACAGCGGTCAAGGCGGATGCACACTCCCGCGCCAGCATGCTGTAGGCAAACGAAAGCAGCGCATTCACATTGTCCAGCGGTGGACGGCGGCTGCGTCCCTCAAACACAAAATCCTGCTTTTGCTGCAGAATCAGGTCATTCAGGCAGTCAAAGTAGCGCTGGGCTGCCTCGCCTTCCAGGCCGCGCAGCTGTTCCGGATCATCGCTGGTCTGTATCAGCGGCAGCGCGGCGGCCAGCTGGGTGGAGGTGCGTTTCAGTTTTTCGACCGGGACACGCTGGGGATGATCGCGGGTTGCGCGTTCCAGCACCCAGCGTGCGTTATACACTTTACCAAGGATAAAGCTCCGGGCATAGCGACAGCTCTGGGCCGGGTCATCCGACACGCGGTACTGCGTCTGACGCAGCAGCACATTGCCGCGTTCTTCCCCCACGGTGCGGGCCTGAAATCTGCCATACGGGTCAAAAAAGCAAAGGTCAATGCCCCGCCGGGCACAAGCTCCCATCAAAGCGGGGCTGGCACCCGCATAAGTAAAGCAGACGATGCCTTCCAGCGTATGCAGGGCATAGCGGTGGGTTTCCTGCTTATTGCGGGTAACAACAAGGTTTTCGCCATCCAATGTCAGGTAAGCGTCCTCATTGATGACAAACAGGGTGTTGAGCAGCTTTCTCATGGCGCGCCCTCCTCAATATGCTCCCGCAGATACGCCGCCGGGTCTGCCTGCTGATACAGCGCCGGCAGGCAAAGCTCTTTCAGTGAGCAGGCATTGCAATGCTTGCCGGGTTTGCTTTTTGGGGTATAGCCGCGCGCAAACAGGCGGTTCATCTCATCCGCCATGGTCTGCGCGGTGCTGCGCAGTTCCGGTGTCAGGGAAACATGTTCCCGCTGCCGGGTTTCTTCATAAAAGATTTCCCCTTCCGGCACCTCGCACACCAGCATTTCTTCCAGCGCCATGGCCTGTGCGCAGAGCTGCAAACGGTCGGCATCGTTTACCTTGCTGCGGCCATGCTTATATTCCACGGGCATGGGCTGCCACAGGCCGCGGCGGCCCTGCAATGACACGCCGTTTGGATCCTTGTGAAACTCTACCACATCGCAGTCGCCGGTCAGTTTTAAGCGGTGGCTGACGACCCTCATACCGCGGGCGATCAGCAAATCACCGCGTTTTTCCGTCAGGGTAACATCATGGCAGCGGGTATGCTGCAGGCGGCCTTCGGCGGTGCGTTGGTTTTCGGACCATTGTTGTTCCAGGTGTATGAGCGCCCACTGACGGCGGCAAAAGCTAAAATGCTGGATACCGGACATCAGCAGGTAATCATCTGGGGAAGCCATTACGACAGCCTCTCGCACGTTACCCCTGCGGGAAGATTTTCATCCACCGTTACCACATAGTCATGGTAACTGCGCGGGAAGGCTACCCCTTCGGCACGCGTGACATGCACTGCATCAAACAGTTTATAGGACGGCGCATTGCCCAGCTCCGAATCATGTTTGAACACGATCAGTTCCCGAACTGCCATTTTGCCGCGGGCTGCACTGTGGTCATTTTCAAACATATTCAGGATTGCCTGCCACAGCAGCTGCAGGTCATCCTCTGAGAATCCTGTAGTTTTGCGGGCCAAGTTGGCCGAAACATAACCCTCTGCACGGTACAAGCCATACGGGATCACATACTTGCGGCCCATCTCAGTGCCTTTTCGCTCTGCATCCGCTTCGGTCGTAATGGCAATACGGGTAATGGTCACTTCCTGCGGGAGAACAGGGTCTACCGAACGTGCAAAGCTCAACTGAACCGGGCCACGCACCTGCCCACAGTTCAGTGCGCCTTTTACGAAAGTTGTCATAACAGCGCCAAAGGTACGGATATCATAGAAATTTTGGCACATAAAATCCCGGATTTTACGGTCTAATTCCGGGTCATCTTTCTTGGCGACTTTCAGGGCATCCTTGGCATCAGCATCAATGCCCAAGTATTCGAGTGCTTTTTTATCGCTGCGGTTCAGGGGGACCTGATCTTTAATGTAAATCTGGTATCCTGCTTCATCTTCTTTGGCCACTTCGACATAGTTGCGAATCTTACGCTTTAAGCAGACATCTGTAACAATGCCATATCCCGTTTCCGGGTCAACGCGCGGCATGTTGCCTGCATCCGGATCGCCGTTCGGATTTCCATTTTCAACGTCAAACAGAATTACAAAATCATACCGGTTTTTGATTGCCTGTGCCATTGTTATTCCTCCACTTTCTTTGTATAGCGTTCCTGTGTCTGATGGTAATAGCCAAGGATAAAAGCGCCTTGTTCCGGCAAGGTCAGCCGTGCGGGAAAGCTTCCTTCCAGTTTTCCGCCCGCCAGCGCAGCGATCTGCTTATCGTAATAAATCTTTTGTGGCTTGCTCATTTTTTGCATATGCTTTTGTGCCAGCATCAGAATTGTCGGGAATACAGTAGCTGGGGTGGATGCCGCCGCATTAAAATAGCGGTCTTTGATGGTTGTATTGATATCCGGGTTTACCGCCATCTGGATTGCTTCCAGCACAGCAAAAAGCTGACCCATAACATACGGTTGATAATTGGTTTCCTTGTTATTTTCCACAGTTAATACCTCCTTTGGGCAACGGGGATCTTCATTACGCAGGTAGTATGCTTTTATAATAGCGGCACGGCCGCGTGTTACTTTTTGCTCTGCGCGGATACGCATCATAACGCCATCCAGCAGGGTTGCCGGGTATCTTGTATTATTCAGGATTGCACGCAGAACATCGCCCGCCAGCTGCGGTGCTGCCGATGGGCTGCGGGAATTGGTGTTGACAGTTTCCTGCAGCAGCCAGTACAGCCCCAGCCGCGGGAATTTATCATAAGCGGGGCGCACAATCTCTAAGCGGTCATAATGCTTCTGCACATTATCAAGCAGCGTTTGAAATGTATCCTGCCAGAAAAAGCGAACCGAGAGGCGCGCCGCATTAGGGGCCAAGCCAAGCACATAAAAGTGCCTTTGTGGGTCAAGTGTCACGTTCTGCCACTCTACACTCTGTCCATGGACCAGCTTGTCCACTGCATTTCGCACATCGCTTTCGCTGACAGGCGCATCCATGGCAAACAATGCATCCATTGCTACCTGCTGGTAGGCGGTCTCACCACCTGCTGCCCAGCAGACAATGGTGGTATCGCCCACGCGCTGAACATGTTCCCTGTCTGCCAGCAGATAGTTTAATGCCTGTGCATAGGCAAAGGCCGCATAACTGCCAACCGGCGCATTGCCCCCCTGTTCATGTCCGTATGAGCAAAAAGCGTCCGCATTAAAAGAAACAATCGATGCGCCGGAAGACTGTGCCCCGGTCACGCCTTTAATCGCCGGGTGCAGGCGGGCAAGCGGTGCCTTTTGCCCTGTAACCAGGCATCGGATTTCCGGTGCATCCGTGTTCTTATCACACTGCCGCTGCCAGGCTTCCTGTATTTCCGGATCGTCCTGAACATAGTTTTCCCGAATCAGAAATACCAGATTGCCACCCTTGTAAAGTTCCTTGAGCCTTTGTTCCAGCGCTGGATTCTGCTCCGCCGCCTTGGGGTCCCAGTTTATAAAAAAGTTCCGCACTGCCTGTGCCGCCTGACCAGGAACATTTTGTAAAATGGCAAGATGCAGCTCCTTTGCAGCGGCAAAGCACTGCATTGCACGCTCCGGTTTGCCTTTTCCGTCAATGCCGAGCATGTAAGCACTGTTATCACACAAAAAATTGGCTGCCACACCACTAGAGCGTTTAACCTGTTCCGGAACTTGCAGCTGACATGGAGCAAGCACTGTTTTTTTACCGCGCTTTTCCTCTTGCTGCAAGGGGTACAATGCCATCAGTTGGCCGTTTTCATCCAGTTCCAAAGCCCAACTGACTTTTGCGCTTGTCCAACCGGGGCGCGTGATTTTGCCATTGGCCAGCAAATCTTCATAGTATTGTACCAAAGCCTGTAAAATCATCGGTACACCTCGCAGTCTACCACATTCAACACACCATGTTCCAATTTTGCATGGAAATACATCGGGGTTATGTTCTGCGGGTCAGTGTAGTTAAAGTCATATAGCATGAATCCCAAATCCCGTGTTTCCTCAATGGTCGGGATTGGCCCGCCGGGCCATGCGCGGAATGCGGCAGGAAATTCACGGCACCCAAGATAGGGAGTATGAAAACACTGACCCCTGGACATGCGCCGGGTAACAATATCCTGGAACTTTCCCGGATTGTCGCTCGGTGCCGCACGGTCAGTCATCTCAAATTCTGCCTCAATCACATAATGAACGTCCTGCAACACCATGGCTGCACGCTGAACGATCTGCTGGGGCGTGGCAAGGTAAAGCGCTTTCCCTGTTCCCTGCATCGCGCTGCGTACATCGGAACAAAGAATTTTGCTTTTTACTTCGTTCCGACGGATGTTGGTAAAACGGATTGGGTTCATAACATAGATTTTCCGGATTTTCCACCGTAAGCCGGGGTGGTAATAGATTGCTTCTACTATGCCGCGTGCCGCGGAAGGGGTGAGGACTTCATATGAAACCCTTTCGACTTTTAGCTCAGGCCTCGAGAGCAAAGCATAATTCCCCCATACTTCCAGCTGGATCATCTGCATCAACTCCTTTGCATTTCTATTTTCATTTGTTTTTAATTTATATTTTTGCTATAGTTTCAATATACGCTACTTGACACCAAATGTCAATCCTTTTATCATGTATACTTTTTGTTTGCTTTTCATCCGGTTTTCTTTTATAATAAGTTGCGTCGGCAGCTTATGCCGTGGATAGAAATAGTTGATTTTACTTTAGCGCACAAGAACGGCAGGGCAGGCTCCCTGCCGTTTTTGCTTTATGCAAACCAGGCTGCTCCCGTTTCAGCTTCCATAGCAAGGCCCGTGTTGTTATCGTAAAGGCTTCCGTCCGTTAATTCCCATATGCCTTCACTGATTTGGCAAACCGCCCCGGCATTCTCCAGCGTTTTCAGATGATCCGGGTAAACCGGAACACCATATTGCCCCAGTTGACGGAACAAAGTTTTGCTTACCTCTCCTGCACGCAATCGTGCAAGCAAATGTTCCCCTTTCCCTTGGGGAATGTATACGGTCACGGCAGGTGTTTCAATTAAGCGGAACCTCTCTGCCGCTGTTGCAAAGGGGAAAATGCGCCCTTCCATATCCTGCTCGAATCCTTGCAGAATTTGCTGTTCATCCAGTCTTTTATCTCCTTTTAAGGTACGGTAAAACAGAAAGTATGTTTCGATTGCTTCCGGAGATGCCAGATCTGCATATTTTTTCAGAACGCTTTGCGTTGCGGATACATTCTGTTCCAGCATGCGCGGTACATGCTGCCCTTCCAATGTGAAAATCTGTACCAAGCTCTGCTCCGCCGGGCGTCTTCCCTCTCGATTGCAGCGCCCCGCCGCCTGCAAAATGGAATCCAAACCTGCTTCCTCGCGGTACACAGCCGGGAAATCCACATCAACACCCGCTTCGATCAAAGAAGTTGATATCACACGGCAGGGCAGCCCATCTTTTAAGCGTTCCCGGATTTCCTGCAATAACTGTTTGCGATGGGCTGGGTATAGCAATGTTGTCAGGCAGTAGCTGCCCTCTTTGGGCAGGTTATTGTATAATTCCTGTGCTGTTTTTCTCCGGTTTACAATACACAGCACTTGTTCCTGCGCTGCCAGTTCTGCGCCAAGCTGGCTTTGTTCCAACTCTCCGCGCATTTTTAGCGTTGTACGCCGGAATGCCTGATATTGCTCTTTGGGATGTGGGCAAAGTTCCGTCATCTGCAGCCCAGGCGCCAGTTCATCAAACAAGGGCTGCAAAGCTGGTTGTGTGGCCGTGCAAAGCACCGCTGCTGCGCGGTAATGCTGTACCAGCTGCGCGATTGCCGCAACGCAGGGGCGCAAATAAGGAACCGGCAGGTTTTGTGCTTCGTCAAAAATGACCACGCTATTTGCAATGTTATGTAATTTACGGCATTGTGACGCATGGTTGCCGTAAAGTGATTCAAAGAATTGCACGGATGTGGTAACCACCACCGGAGCATCCCAGTTTTCCGCCGCCAATGCTTTGCGGTAGGCTGCCGGCTCATCATCTTCCTTGGCAGAGTAGTCCACCCCTGAATGGTGTTCCAAAACATTTTCTGCTCCTAATATTTCCGAAAACACATCCGCGGTCTGGTCAATAATGGATGTATAAGGGATCACATAAATAACCCGGTCCATATGGTTCTTTACAGCTAGCGAAAGCGCAAATGCCAATGACGCTACCGTTTTTCCCCCGCCTGTAGGAACGGTCAGGGAATAAAGGCCGCGCCGCCCTGTTTGCCCTGCCGTTGTACAGGCACTCAAAATTGAACTGCGGCGCTGATTCAAGGTTCCCTGGGGATGGCTCCATTTTGCGGTATATTGGTTCAACCTTTTCAGCAGTTCATCCATTGTCTGGCCTTGTCCGCGCGGTTTAGGGCTGCTCATAAAGTTTTCCGTATCCAGATAGTCCGCATCGACCAGGCAGGAATACAACATCCGGGTATAAAATGCCTGTGTAAAACGATTTTCCTTCATCATTTCCGGCTGGGGCGGTATGGACGGCAGTTTAATCTCATTCGTCCATTGGGTATAGGGTTCAACGCTCTTTTTCAATCGCCCAAACATTGTCGCATCCTGCGCGGTATCGCTTCGGCCTCCTCCATCCGGCAGGCCGCTATGGTGTCCCGCAATAGCAAAAGCCAGTGGAATTTGACCATATCGGGCAGCCACCTGTGCACCAGCCGTTGAGTGATCCACTTTCTCTCCACCTTGCAGGCGCTTTTGAAACTTTGTACTATATTTACCAATATCATGCAGTAATCCAAGCCAAGTTCCCTGTTGCTGGGCATCAAAGGCTGCTGCAAATTGCCCACATAGGACTGCCGTTCCCTGCAAATGGTCCGCTACCGTTTGGACGCGGGTTCCGTCTTCACTGATATGAGCCAGCATCTTTTTCTCCTGGTGCATAATCAAACTCCCTTCTGTTTTGCTTTTCTTTATTATAGCAGATCACTCATCCCATAATTCGGACTTTCACTCCAGTTCTGCAATCTTTGTCATACTATCCAAATTTATCCATGTAGAATTGTTAGCTATTCCCATTAGCAGATATTTTTGATAAAATAAGATATTATAGGGTTTATGAATTCACTTTCTTATATTACTTCTTCATCTTACCGAAAAATCATTTACGCAAGGAGTGAAAAGCCATGAAAAGGAAGTTATTCTCATTTTCCGCCAGTGTTATCACCGCAATAATGCTTACCGCTTGTGCTGCAGCGCCAGAAAATAAACCTGCTTCCTCCGCTGCTCTTTCCTCGACCAGTGAAGCTGTTGCCACAGCTATACCATCCACTAGCAATGCCAACTGGAAGTTACCGCCGCAATATGATTTTGACGAGATGATTCCTCTCTTCTCCCGCGAAACCCACACTGCCGGTTACGCCGCTGCCCGAAATCTGTACGCTGTGCGCAAGGGCGAACGCTGGAGCCTGTTTAATGCTGCCAACTGTAATGCTTTTCTGGAAGATTTGTCAGAAAGCATCCCGTACCTGTATGGTGAGCAGGAGCTCTCCATTGGGGTAGATGATACATACGATTACCAGAAGCTGAATGCCCTGGAAGAACAGATTAACCAGGAGCTGGTTGCCCAACAAATGCCTTTTACAACCATGCTGGGCGGGCACGGCGGGTATGGCATCCAGTGGATTTTAGGTGACAGCCAGATTTACCGTTCTGCTATTGGTGTCTATACATTTAGTGGCACGCCCATCGAACAGGTGTATGCTCCTGATTTGGTTGGCATCCAGCAAGGCATTTGGGATGATGAATATGCCGGCTATCTTGTTGACAATTCTGCACCTTTTGCCGTTGCGGATAAAAACGGTACAATTTTAACCGATTTCGACTACCAGGATGCCTGCATGGCCGGTGAATCTTTAATCGCGGTAAAGGATGCAGCCGGTAACTGGGGATATTGCGACCAAAGCGGTGCTTTAGTAATCCCCTGCATTTATCAGCCGCAGATGAGTTTGTCCATCATGAACGAAACTGTTGAATATCCTTACGCAGACTTATCTGGCATGGTAGTTGTGAAAACCCAATCCGGACAAAAGTTAGTTCTGGATGTTTACGGCAATGAGATAATTTCCGCTGGGCAATATGAAGATTTAGCCCCCGCGCGCGATGGCTGCGTATGGGCAAAACAGAATGGCCTTTGGGGCTTGCTGCAAGTACAGGATTATACCGAAAACAATGCCAACGTTATTCTGCCGGATGGATGCATTGCACCAGATGTAACGCTTAGCCGAATTGATAGCCTTTGTACCTACACCACTGCTGATCATGGGCTGGTTATGCGTAAAGGTCCCGGTACAAATTATGAAAAAATGGATAATATCCCCTACGGTATCATCGTATGGGAATGCGGCTATAGCAGCAATGTGCCTGACTGGGTTGTTGTATATTACAATGGGATTTATGGTTGGGTCAGTGATGAATACTTGGCTACCACTATTTATTCCACCAGTAAATAATAAATAAAAAAGCAGGTGTTCATGTAGAAACGATATCGTCTTCCACGTGAATACCTGCTTTTTATAGCTTCTTTTATTATATCTGTTCTGTGCCGCTATTTGTCTCTGTATGAAATAAATAGCCGCTATATGCATTTGAATGAAGTGTTCTGTTTGTTTGCTTTTTTACCTAAAAGAATCGCGTAGGAGGCTCTCTTAACGAAAGCGCCGACCTCTCACACCACCGTGCGTACCGACCGGTACACGGCGGTTCAGCCGCATAAGTGCAAGGACTCGTAGTAGCGCCTGAGGATACTAAAATATCCTGCTTCTGCGAGTCTTTCGTTTGCAATGGAACCTTTTCATACAGGACTACCGGCGATACGCCAATAACCCAGTCTGGAATTGCCCCACTGGTACTATTCCAAAATTCTTCGTTTGAGTTTCATTACTCATCGATATAATCTTTATCGAACCACTCGCCTAGCGAGTGGTTTTCGCTATACAAAAAACGGCCGCATTCCCAATTTGGGAATGCGGCCGTTTGAAGCGGGGCTGCGATTGGTGCGCGCAAAGCGCCGGGTCACTGTTCCTCGCGGATGGCAGCCTGTGCAGATAGGTAAAAATATGGGGGTTTTTAATGAAATGAGCATTGTCCTCATTCTTTTCCCTATGTACCGAGGAAATCTTTTCGATTTCCTCCAATTTGATAATGCAGTTTTTCTTTCTGCCTTCCGCTGTAAAGGTTGCTTTCACATCTGCTGTCCCATTCAGATTAACATACCAATCAAATGTAGTATCCGATGTCGGTGTTATCAGATATACAAACTGATTGACAACATCGTGGCTGATAGTGCTACCACTAAAATCAATAAAGCTGTTCAGAGTGGAACGGATACCCTCTATATCCAATCCTTTCGGATTGCTTTTTTCCTGTGGAATTTCATCAAGTGCTTTTTGAAGTTTCTTGATTTCTTCATCGACAGGACTTCTCATTGCTTGATACTCGTCCTTGGAAATCTCTCCATCAGCTCTCATAGCAATCAAGTTAGTCAGTCTGCTATTTGCCTTATCCAATTTCGCCTGTATCGTTACCGTATCGGATTGAGTTTCGTTAGATTTTTCTTCCTTATAATAATACTTAATAAGGTCTAACGCAATCAGTACAGACTCTTTTCTCTCCGTCCAGAGATGCTCTAACAAAGCTTTTGCCATAAAATCGAGTTTCCAATCGGTTATCATTCTGCTGTCACAATATCCCTCAGTATCTAAACCGATTTCAGCTCTTTTCCGTTTAATTCCGTTGTTAAGCTGATTGTAGCATTGATAACCGTATGATTACTTCCTATTAGGAACACTGTAAATACAAGGCTTTTCGGAGCCTGCAAACCAGAAAAAATAATATTTGATCTATCACATTACGCAAAAAGCCGTCCGGCATGAAAAACGGGCGGCTTTTTTGCGTGGATAGACGGAAAGGAGGCGCAAAAATAACTACAAAATTTTAGCGTTCAAATTTGTGCAACTTTAACGAAAAGGAGGATCGTAAATGGCCGATGAAAAATTGAATACTGGCCCTGCGGAGAATATTTCCCCGGAGGCCGCCGAGCCTATCGCCACACCCGAACAGGCCGCAGCATCTGAACCCCAGCAGGAACAGACCGGGCCTGCCATACCTGAGCCCGGCGATGTGGTTGTGTCCTTTGACAAAATCAATGAGCTTATGGCAGAAAAGAGACAGAACGCCCGCGCCGAAGTCGAAAAGGCGGAAACCCCCGAAGCGCCGGAGGCGGCAGCCCCCGGAGAAACACCGCAGCCCGCCAATACGGAGGAACCGAAAAAGCCGCGCCGTGGCCGTCCGCCGAAAGCAGAAAAGGCCGCGACTGAAAATCAAAAATCGGAGAAATCGGCTGGGGCCCGCAAGGGCCGCCCACCCAAGGCGGATAAGACGGCCCCTGACAAGCCCAAGCCGTCCAAACGAGACAAAGTGTCCCGAAGTGACGGAAAGGCCCCGGATGCCAAGGAGCCCATTAAGCCCGCACAGGATACGGCACCGAAGGAAACTGCTACTGCGGAACAGACGGCTCCCGAGCCGACCACACCGCCCCGCCCGGTTGAGGAAGGCAAGCTGGTTTATCTGAAACTTTCCGAGGTTCATCCGTTTCACACATTCCGTCCGCACCCCTTTAAGGTACGGGACGATGCGAAGATGCAGGAAATCGTTGCTTCTATCCGCGTAAACGGTGTAATGGTTCCCGGTCTTGCCCGCCCGGAGAAAGACGGAAACGGCTATGAAATTGTAGCGGGCCATCGCCGTACCCACGGCAGTGAACTGGCGGGGCTGGAGGAAATGCCCTTTATTGTCCGTGAAATGACCGACCACGAAGCGGTGCAGGCCATGAAGGACAGCAACAAGCAGCGTGACGGGATGCTCCCCAGCGAATTGGCCGCGCTGCTGGAACTCGAGGTTGAGGACATCAAGCATCAGGGCGGGCGGCTGAAAGGTGTTGCGGAAGGCGATGTCGGGAAACGCTCGGTTGAGATTGTAGGCGAGGCGCATGAAATGAACTATAAAAAGGTCATGCGCTACTTGCGGCTCAACTCCCTTGTGCCGGAGCTTCTGGATAAGGTAGACGATAAAAAGATGGGCTTCATGCCTGCCGTGGAGCTTTCCTACATCAAACCGAAAAATCAGAGGCTTATTGCTGTTTCCATTGACGGGGAGCAGGCTTCGCCCTCGCTGGCCCAGGCCAAACGGCTCCGGGAGCTGGATAAGGAAGGCAAGCTCAACGGCGATGTCATTGACGGTATCTTATCAGAACAGAAAAAGGAGGATCGAGGCGTGATTATTTCTACTGCGGAACTGGAAAAGTATTTTGGCAAGGAGGTCACTCCCGCCAAAATGAAAGAACAGATTATGTCCCTGCTGGATGACTGGAAAGAAAAACAGCCGCCGGAGCTGGCAAAAGCCCCGAAAAAGCAGGAACTTGACAAGTAACAACTTCGAGACACTTTGTCCCGAGGGCCCCGCCCTCGCGCAGAGGCTCTGGTGGTATATATCCCCCGTCGCCGCCTGTTTTTTAGTACAGCCGGGAGTGGGCCGTCAAGGGTGCAGCGCACCGCCGTTTTCGGCGGCTCGCCCTTGACGGTCTGCCCCGGCTGTGCTATTTCCCCGGCAAGCGGCGGGGGTATATCCTCCAGAGCCGCCCCCTTTCCCAAGACTGGGAAAGGGCGTGGGGTTTGGGTTGAACTTTCTTATTAAAATATCGGAGGTATGAACGATGAAACGACCCCTTGCTTATATCACCGCTGCATGGCTCGGCGGCGATAGCGAAAACGCAGAACTGGCGGCGCAGTATTGCCGCACCGTGTATGAGGCAGGCTTTTCTCCTATTTGTCCGCCTTTGTACTTGCCCCTGTTTCTCAATGATGCTGTTCCCGAGGAGCATAAAAGCGGCATCGACATGAGCCGTGACCTGCTCCGCCGTTCTCATGTGCTGGTTGTTTGCGGGCACAGTATGACCGAAGCCATGAAAAATGATATTGCCGTGGCCCAGCGGCTGGGAATTACGGCAACAACCCTTGAGGGTATCCTGACCGTCAAGGGGCAGGGCCGCCGCTGATGGCGACCCTGTTTGAAGCCTACGTTACCAACGCCGGAAAGTACAGCGAGGGCCAGCTTGTGGGTGAAACACTGAAATTTCCCACAACCGCCCAGGAGGTGGAGGCTCTCTTGAAACGGATCGGCGTGGATGGCGTCCGCTATCAGGAAATTTTTATTACCTCTTTCGATGGGGATGTGCTGGGGCTCTATGACCATTTGAGCGAGTATGAAAATCTGGACGAGCTTAATCATCTGGCCTGCCTGCTTTCCGAGCTTACCTCATCGGAGCTGGAAACACTGGAGGCCGTCCTCGACAGCGGCGATCACTGTTCTTCGGTGCGGGACATCATCAATCTGACACAAAATCTGGACTGTTACGGCTTTTACCCCGGCGTATCCGATGAGGAAACGCTGGGGCGTATTTATGTGGACGATCTGGAAATGTTGGATGTGCCGGATCAGGTAAAACCGTATTTCGATTATGAGGCGTATGGCCGGGATGCCTGCATCCACGAAAACGGCCATTTTGCCCCGGGCGGCTATGTTGTCAAAGAAAGCGATCATTTCGTGGAAGTGTATCACGGCTTGCAGGATATTCCCAAGGAGCATAAGGTGTTCTCTTTCCCGAAGCTCTCTATCCGGGAGCAAATGGCCGCTTATCAGGAAATCATAGACGGTTCTTCTTTGGAGGGCTACCGTCAAATGCAGAAAAAAGACCGTGGGGATCGGTGATGGCACTTCGAGACAAATTGTCCCAAGGAAGGAGGCGGTGTAACTGATTGATGAAGATATTTCCCGGCGCACGATAGCCATATCTGTAAAAACGACCAAGCTGACGGCGCGGGGACTGGCGTATGTGCTGGGCATGGTGGGTCGGAAGATCCGCAAGGCATACCGTGGGCGGCAAGTACCGCATGGCAAACAAAGTGTGCGAAAGCTCATGGCCCACGGCACAGCCACAAACAGCATTGAGCTATCCGGGGATGCCAAGTCCTTTGACCGCGTGGCCCGGAAATGGAATGTGGACTATGCGTTCTATAAAACCGGGCCGGACAAATACCTGCTATTTTTCAAGGCTGGACAGGCAGACGCAATGACCGCCTGCTTTTCTGAGTATTCCCGGAAGGTGTTAAGCAAAGCAAAATCGAACCGTGTTCCCATCCGGGAACAACTGAAACAGGCGGCGGATCAGCTTTCCAAAGAAAAGCCGAAACAGAAAGAACGTGCAAAGGAGGTGGCCCATGAGGACAGATAAGATTAGAAAATATCTCATTCCGAACATTCCCTATCTGTTCATCCTGTGGGCGTTCCTCAAGCTGGGAACGGCCTACCGGCTGGCGGCGGGTAACGATTTTGCACATAAGCTCATCGGGCTGGGCCAGACGATTGGCCCGGCCTTTGCTGACTTTGCACCCGGTCTTGCCCCGCTGGATTGGCTTGTTGGTATTGTAGGCGCAGTTGGTTTCCGGCTGCTGATCTATTTCAAAAGCAAGAACGCTAAGAAGTTTCGGCGGGATGCAGAATATGGCAGCGCCCGGTGGAGTGCATAATTTTAAGTGTAAATGACACATACATGGACGCACAGGAGGTTAT
>ERZ825159.1715-NODE-1715-length-20048-cov-3.217626_pt1 | contig 20048 bp, 13 predicted proteins | sample MGYA00519932_ERZ825159 | MGnify/ENA primary metagenome ERZ825159 (study PRJEB31778, sample SAMEA3449191) | human gut metagenome | biome: human gut; feature: human-associated habitat; material: faeces | place: United Kingdom | collected 2010/2012 ...
GGGGGGGGGGGGGGGGGGGGCGGTTGATCCCCTGTGGATGAACCTTTTGTTTGTTGTGCTTTTTTTGCTCCGTACCTGTAAGGACTTCCCTTTCCTGCATGGAGAACCGGAGAATTTCCGTTCCTGAAGGTATGGATTTTATGGAAATTCTGAAAAACGCGGGCGGCAAGCCGGTAAAACCGGAACAGGGAAAGGGCGGCGTCATTCTCCTGTGTTCCTGAGACGGCCATTACGCCCGCAACAGCATGCGGAGAGAGACTCCCTTCCTTCATTCGAAAATTGGAAGGAAACGGGGGGATGGCGTTCCTCTTCCGGGAAGGGGCTGCTTTTTTTGCCGCATGAAAAAGCCGGTTCACGGGGACGTGAACCGGCGCGGAAAAACGAGTTGATAAATACTGAAAAATCAGGCTCCCAGGTTGAACGCCTTATGTACTACCCGGGCCGCTTCCTCAATATCGGATTCGTCCACCATCACGGCAATCTTGATTTCCGAGGTGGAAATCATGCCGGTCTTGATGTTGGCGTCCGCCAGGGCCTTGAAAGCGGTGGCTCCCACGCCCGAGTGGGAACGCATGCCGATGCCGACCAGGGAGAGCTTGGCCAGCCCCGCTTCCGTTTCCACCTTGACGGTGGAGCCGAGGGCGGCCATGACCGGTTTAAGGGCGGCCTGGGCGCGGCCCAGTTCGTTGGAGGGCATCGTAAAGGACTGGCGGACATAGCCGTCGTGGGCAGTATTGGCCAGAATCATATCCAGGTTGATTTCCGCTTCTGCCAGGGCACCCAGTATCTGGGCCGTGTAGCCGATTTGGTCCGGAATGCCGGTAATGGTGACGCGGGCCTGGTTGCGGTCAATGGAAATGCCGCGGATGACGACGGCTTCCATGGAGGGGGTTTCTTCTTGCACGATTGTACCGGGGTTGTTGTTCATGGAGTTGCGAACTTCAAAGACGACACCGAATTTTTTGGCGAATTCCACGGAACGCGACTGCATCACCTTGGACCCGTTGGAAGCCATTTCCAGCATCTCGTCATATGAAAGGGTTTGTATCTTCTTGGCGTCTTTGACCACGCGGGGGTCACAGGTATAGACGCCGTCCACATCTGTAAAAATCTGGCACACGTCCGCTTTCAGAGCGGCCGCGATGGCGATGGCGGAGAGGTCGGAACCTCCGCGGCCCAGCGTCTGGACCATTCCTTCTTCCGTAACCCCCTGAAAGCCGGCGCAGATAAGGATGTTGCCTTCCTGCAGGTACTTGTTCATCAGCGTCGGGTCAATGCTGTGGATGCGCCCCCGCGTGTGGCTGCCGAAGGTGGTGATTCCGGCCTGCGCCCCCGTAAAGGACATGGCTTTTTCACCCAGTTCATGCAGGGCCATGCAGAGCAGGGCGATGGACTGCTGTTCACCGGTGGCCATCAGCACGTCAAGTTCACGTTCGCAAGGCGTTTCAGACAATTCCCTGGCAAGCCCGATCAGCTTGTCCGTCACGCCGCTCATGGCGGAAACGACGGCGACCACCTGGTTGCCTTCCCTGGCGGTTTCATGGATGCGGCGCGCTACATTGCGGATGCGGTCAATGGTGCCGACGGAGCTGCCCCCGAATTTTTGAACGATAAGAGCCATGTAACAGGATGATATGTAGGTTAGGATTGAGGAAGAAGATGTTCTATGCGCAGGACGCGGGGCTCCGCCGCCACGCAGGAAATGCGGGTTATTTCCTCCAGAGCCTTCTGGAGCTGGCCCCACGGGCAGGAATGGAGGATGAAAACGAGGTCGTTCCAGGGGGCTCCGCCTTCATCAATATGGCTGGGAGCGGAAGAGGTGGCGGAAATGCCGATGCCGAAGGTGGCCAGAATGCGGGCTATTTCCGCAATGACTCCCGGCTGGTCCGCTACCTGGAAGCGGACGTAATACGGAGTGACCGTATCATTGATATGCATGATCCCGCAGGCCTTGGCATAGGGGTTGAAGCCCGTATGGTATTCCGGATAGCGGCTTTCGCGCATGGCGGTGATGATGTCGCTGATGACGGCGGAAGCTGTGGGGTTCTTGCCCGCTCCGCGGCCGTAAAACAGCGTTTCCCCCACAATGTCCCCATTGACGGAAATGGCGTTGAACACGCCGTTCACGGAAGCCAGGATATGCCAGTCATGGACAAAACAGGGCTGGACACGCAGTTCCAGAGCGTCTTCCTGCTCCTCATGGTAGCGGATGACGACAAGGAGCTTGATGGTATAGCCCAGTTTTTTGGCAAATTCGAAATCCCGGCTGGTGATATTCTCAATACCTCTGACGTAAATTTTATCCGGGGAAATGGTTGTTCCGTAGGCCAGCATCGCCAGGATGAGCGCCTTATGGGCGGCGTCCCAGCCGTTGACGTCCAGGGAGGGGTCTTCTTCCGCGAAGCCCAGCTTCTGGGCCTGGGCCAGGGCGTCCGCGTAATCGGCCCCGTGTTCCCCCATGGCGGAGAGAATATAGTTGGACGTTCCGTTGATAATGCCCACAATGGAATTGATGTGGTTGCAAATCAGGGAATTCTGCAAGCTCTGGATAATGGGGATGCCGCCGCCGGCGGACGCTTCGAAATAAATAGGGGTGCCCATTTCCGCGGAAAGCTTGAAAATCTCCGCTCCGTATTCGGCCAGAAGAGCCTTGTTCCCCGTAACGACGGGCTTGCCGGCACGGAGGGCCAGCGTCACCAGGTCGTAAGCCTGGCGCGTTCCGCCAATCAGCTCAATAATGATGTCTATCTCCGGGTCGTTTACCAAATCCTGCCAATCGTCCGTCAGCAGTTCCCGGGGAACGACGGTTTCCCGGGGCTTTTCCAGGTTGCGCACGGCGATGCGCTTGAGCCTGAAAGGAATCTTGCTCCGGGCTTCCAGAAGGGCGTGATTGCGGCACAGCGTTTCATAAACGCCGGAACCGACCGTTCCCAGCCCGGCAAGCCCAAGTTGTATAGGTTTTTCCGTCATTCCTGCCGGGGGATTATGCAAAAAAATCCCTGTAACGCAAGAGCTTTTACCGTTCCGGGATGCCGTGTGTGCGATGCTCATGGAATACCCTTCTTTCCGGCATTTCCCTCCACCCCCGCATGTTCCATGCGCGGCAGGACGATTGCTGGATTTTCAAGAATCTGTGCGGATGATGGGGGAATGGCGTTCAAGCTTGCTCCGGGAGAGGATGAATCCTGAAAAAAGGCAACAAAAAACCCTCCTTGAAGGAGGGTTGGATTGGCAGCCCCACCAGGACTCGAACCTAGAAATACTGAACCAAAATCAGGTGTGTTACCAATTACACTATGGGGCTGTCTGCTCAGGCGTTTCTGCCGTTGCGGGGCGTAGTAAACCACACGGGGCGCGGTCTGGCAAGAGAAAAAATCCGAACGGAGGGAATATGCCTCTCCGGCGATGTCCGGAACAGGCAGATGCGGATTCCATTTCCCTTCCCTGGTAGAGTATCTTGCCATGATCAGCTGCTGACCCCGTATTGTTCCGGATCTTCCGCTGCTCTGAGGGCTCCCTCATCCCCGGAAGAATCATTCAAATAACTCTTTTTCCTGACATCCATGATATTATCCGCCCACAGCTCACACTGGCTCATGACGGTTTGAAGAGCCTCCGGTACATCATCGGGCGGGTACTTGTATTTTTTCAAAAGACGTTTGATCATGGTGCGCATTTTTGCCCGCGCCTGAGTGCGTTTTTGCCAGTCGATGGTGCTGTTTCTGCGCAGAGCCTCCGTTAATTCCCTGCTCATGGCGATCAGCTCGTCATTCTTATAGAAATCCTTAACGGCCTGCGGCCTGTTCAGCGCGTCGTAGAAAGCTTCTTCTTCGGGGGAAAGGCCATGATTTCTTCCTTCCTTGCGGGCTTCCGCCATCTGTTTCGCGAGTTTCAGCATCTCCGCAATGACTTCTTCATTGGTAATTAACCCATTGATGTAGGAATTAATCAGCCGTTGCATCTTCTCGCTGAATTTTTCCGACTTGACGATGTTGGTCCTCTTGTAAATGGAGACTTGTTCCAGAATCAGCTTTTTAAGCAATTCCAGGGCAAGGTTCTTTTCCTTCATCCTCGCAATTTCCTCAAGAAACGTTGGATCAAAAAGAGAAAACTCCCTGGAAACATCGGAAAATAAATTGATGACGCCTTCGCTCCGGATGCTTTGTTTTAACAGTGCGTTAATTCTGTCGTTCATCTCCTTCAGGGAAATTTTCTTCCCGGCACCCGCGCTTCTGAGCCTTTGCACCAGAACCCGGACGGACTCAAAGAAGGCGGCTTCGAAACGGTCGGTTTCCTGGGTGATGGAGGCGCACAGGGACAGGGCCTGGCGCAGCATCAGCGCTTCCCTGAGGAAACATTCCTGTTTCTTTTCCTTATCCCTGCCAATGATAAAATTAACCGCTCCGCTGATGCATCTGGCACGTTCAAGATCAGTACCCGTCGTGAATCCGGAATAGTCAAATCCATGGAACAGATCCCGGCAGATGCTGAGTTTTTCCAGAAACTTGGGATGGGCCGCTTTGGCCACGTCGGTATCTCCGTAGTTGGCTTTATCCCGGCCTGTGTAATCATTCATCGCCTGCTTCAGGGCGGAAGCGATGCCCACATAATCCACCACCAGCCCTCCTTCCTTGTCGCCGAACACGCGGTTGACGCGGGCAATGGCCTGCATGAGGTTATGGCCGCTCATCGGCTTGTAGACATACATGGTCGCCAGGGAGGGCACGTCAAACCCGGTCAGCCACATATCCACCACAATGGCGATTTTCATCGGGCTGTCATTATCCTTGAACTCCCTGGCCAATTCATTTTTGTAGCTCTTGTTGCCGATGATTTCCCTCCATTCTTCCGGATCATTATTTCCGGAAGTCATCACCACCTTTGCCTTTTCTGTCCATTCCGGGCGCAATTCCAGCATGCGCCGGTAAATTTTCATGGCGATGGGGCGGGAATAAGCCACAATCATAGCCTTGCCCGTCAGCAGGCCTTCCCGGTAATGCTCATAGTGGTCCAGAATGTCGCGGACAAGGGAATCAATGGTGTTGTCATTGCCCAGAATGGCTTCCATTTGCCCCAGCTGCCGCTTGCTGCGTTCAATCACGTCCGGGTCGGCGTTGGCGGCCATGAGTTCGTATTCGTCATCAATCCGCTTCAGGGTTTCCTGATCCAGATTCAGTTTGATCACCCGGCTTTCATAGTAAACCGGGCGGGTGGCTCCGTCCTCAACCGCCTGAGTCATGTCATAGACGTCAATGTAGTCCCCGAACACTTCGCGGGTGCTTCTGTCTTTGGTGGAGACGGGAGTTCCCGTAAAGCCGATATAGGTGGCATTCGGCAGGCTGTTGCGGATGATGCGCGCCGTGCCGACAACTCTTTTGGCAATTTTCTCGCCTTCTTCATTTGTGGAAATCCTGATCTTTTCCGCCAGCCCGTATTGCCCACGGTGGGCCTCATCCGCCATGACAATGATGTTTCTGCGTTCGGAAAGAGCCTCATGGGATTCCTCAAACTTCTGCATGGTGGTAAAGAAAATCCCGTTGGCTTTCCTCCCCTGTAAAAGTTTTTTCAGGTGTTCCCTGCTTTCTGCCCGGATGGGTTCCTGCCTCAGGAAGCCCTTGCATTTGGCAAATTGCCCGTATAACTGGTCGTCCAGGTCGTTCCTGTCGGTAAGAACAACGATGGTCGGACTTTCCAGAGCCTCTTGCAGGAGGTGGGCGTAAAAGACCATGGACAGTGATTTGCCGCTCCCCTGCGTATGCCAGAATACGCCGCCCTTACCGTCGGTAAGAGTGGCGTTCCGGGTAGATTCAATGGCTTTTTTAACGGCAAAATACTGGTGGTAGCCCGCCAGTATTTTCACGGTCTCTTTTCCGTTATTGGAAAAACAGATAAAGTTTTTAAGAATATCCAGCAGGCGTTGTTTCTGGAACAGCCCCTCGAAAAAGGTGTCAAACTGGGCGAACCTGGTATTTTCATAACTGCCGTCTACCGTTTTCCATTCCATGAAACGGTCTTCTCCGGAGGTGATGGTTCCGGCCTTGGAAGTCATTTGGTCGCTCATCACGCAAATGGCGTTGTAAACAAACATGGAGGGGATTTCCTTCATGTAATTGCGGAGCTGCCGGTAGGCTTCGGAAGCGTCCGTCTCTTCCCGGGAAGGAGATTTCAACTCAACAAGCACGACAGGCAGACCGTTCAGGAACAGAATCATGTCCGGCCTCTTGCAGCTGTTTTCCATGAATGTCCATTGATTGGCCACAACAAAGGAATTATTGTCCGGATTATTGTAATCCGCCAGGTAGACAATATCGGAACGCACTTCGCCCTTGTCGCGGTATTGTACGGAAATTCCGTTTTGAAGATAGTTCATAAACACGGCATTCCGCTGTACAAGCTCTCCATTATCAATATTTTTTAATTTGTTGAGCGCTTCCGTCACAGCCTTTTCCGGCAAAGCGGGGTTTAAGTGGAAAATGGCGCTTTTCAATTCATCTTCATAAAAGGGAAGGTGATAGTCTCGCTCCACATCGGGCCCGTAAACGTGGGTGTAGCCCATGTTCTGGAATAGTTCCACTACAGACTTTTCATAGCTGTCTTCCGTGTATGCTCCTGCCATCTGAATGCGTGCTTCAAGGTTGATGATGAATGTAATTATACAACTCTCTGTTGAAAATCAATCATTTTGTGATGGGGAGGGATCTTGAAATATTGGTTGTTATGATATTGATATGTTGTTAAACAAATTGAAGCGAGAATAGGCTGAGCAGACCAATCATTGATCCGTATAAATGATAATTTAGCGGCTTAGAGGTCTATGTCGGAAACATCAAGCTCGCCGGACATTAGTTTTGGTAGCAAGGTATCACGGAGTTGCTCCAAACGGCAGATTTCATCGTAATTATTACGAATGGCGGCATCCATCGGTGCAACTATACTTTCAAATTTATCAAGTTTTTCGTCTGATGGTATAAGGATTGGCATTTCATTCAATGCGTTTCGGTTGATTGAACCGAAAACTGTTCCTTCTCCATTAAAAACATTTAACTGCTTTTTGAGTGAAAACATCGTATAATGCACAAATGACTGATGATTGTTCTTTGAATGTATAGCTGCAAGACCACGCCCGATGCAACAATCCTTATGGGCAACATTAAGGTCGCCAACAGGCGCACGAACGCTCATCAGAGTATCATTTTCACAGGCCATTCGTTTTGGCTCTGTAGTGAAAAGACGAACCGAAGGAAATCTAAATCCAAATTCAGCACGACCTTGAAAGAAAATTGTACCATTTCCTTCCTCGTTATAGCTATTGCTATTTGGTGATTGCCCCATAGTAATATTGGCAATATCACTTAATATTCCTAATTCCCAGCTTGAATCAGGATTATCTATAAACATTTGCTGATAAATTGCCCGAGCTTGTTGCTCTAAATTATCATTTATACGGTTATTTAATTCAATTTTTTTATTAAGGAATTCTAATAAACAAACAATTTTTTGTTGGTATTTGATGGGTGGTAATTCTACTTCTATTCCATATATTTCGTATCGATCTGTAGAAGGAATAGCCGAACCGCTATCCATGCGATTGATATCATATGTCAGGAATTTGTAGTATGCCCATTTTAAGGATAAAATATCTGTCCGTATATTTTTAGCATAAAAAGCAGTATCAATTACAGAAAAGGGAACATCTGAATAATGAACCCCTCGATATGCACCCTTTCTGCCTAAAATGAAGGAAGCATGAGGGCATAGAGGAGGCAGATGGCTGGTTCCAATTTGTCCATTTGTTCCAAAGACTGGAATATTACCGCTTTTGGAGTCTTTGTCCTTGACGGGTTTTCCATATTCTAACGTGATGAGGTCTCCCCATTTATATTTCATACCCGATGGCCCCCAATCGTTCCTTAATTTCTGTTTCCAGTTTGTGGGATTTCTCGAAGAGTCCGGACAGTTCGGAAGTCAAACGGGCCATTTTTTCTTCAAAAGGTTCTCCGTCGTTTTCCTGTTCCTCAATTCCGACGTAGCGGCCGGGGGTGAGGATGTAGTCCTGCCGTTTGATGGTTTCCAGGTCCGCGATGGCGCAGAATCCCCTGATTTCCTCCAGAGAGCCTTTCTGGAAGGCTTCAAAGGCATCGGCCAGTTTCCGGATGTCTTCCTCTGAAAAGTCGCGGTGCTTGCGGGTGACCATGGTTCCCATTTTCCGGGCGTCAATGAACAGCGTTTTGCCTTTCTGCCTCTTGTTTTTGCTGATGAACCAGAGGGTTACGGGAATGGTCACGCTGTAGAAGAGGTTGGGGGGCAGGGCGACGATGCCTTCCACCAAATCCGCCTCAATGATGTTTTTCCGGATTTCCCCCTCGCCGGAAGACTGGGTGGACAGGGAGCCGTTGGCCAGCACCAGCCCGATTTTCCCGTTCGGGGCAAGGTGGTGGATCATGTGCTGGATCCAGGCGTAGTTGGCGTTGCCCGCGGGGGGGATGCCGTATTTCCAGCGGACGTCGTCCCGCAGCTGGGCCTGCCCCCAGTTGGAGAGGTTGAAGGGAGGGTTGGCCATGATGAAGTCCGCCTTAAGGGAGGGATGCAGGTCATTGAAGAAGGTGTCCGCCTGGTGGGGACCGAAGTCGGCTTCAATGCCCCGGATGGCCATGTTGATTTTCGCCATTTTCCAGGTATCCGCATTGCTTTCCTGACCGTAAACGGCGATGCCGTCTTTCCGCCCGCTGTGCGCCTGAAGGAATTTGACGCTCTGCACGAACATGCCTCCGGAGCCGCAGCACGGGTCGTAAATTCGGCAGTTGTCAAAGGGTTTCAGGATGGCGACGATGGTTTTGACGATGCTGGCGGGGGTGTAGAATTCGCCGCCTTTCACGCCTTCATAGGCGGCGAACTGGGCGATGCAGTATTCATAAGTCCTGCCCAGCAGGTCTTTCCCCGCCTCCGCATCCCCCATGTCCATATTGGTGAAGATGTCCACGACGTTGCCCAGCACCCGTTTGTCCAGATCCGGGCTGGCGTAGTTTTTGGGAAGGACATTTTTCAGGCTCCTGTTTTCGGTTTCAATGGCAAGCATGGCTTCATCAATGACCTTGCCGATTTCTTCCGTGTGCGCCGCCGCGGCCACGGCGGACCAGCGCGCTTTTTCCGGGACAAAGAAGATATTGTCCGCCAGATATTCGTCACGGTCATTTTCAAAGCCTTCCCCTTCCGCCAGGAGCGCCTGGAATTTCCGTTCAAAGGCGCAGGAGATGTAGCGCAGGAAAATCAGGCCGACGATGACTTTGCGATAGTCCGCGGCGGGGATGTGCCCCCACAGTTCGCAGGCGGCGTCCCATATTTGTTTTTCGAAGCCAATGTTGGCGTTATTTTTTTCAGCCATTGCAGTTGCGGTTGTACGGAAGAAAGTTTAGGGAGGATGACGGAACGCGTCAAGATTCAAGGGAGAGGGATGAAAACGGGCCGGACAGGGAGGCTACGGGGCTGTTCTTCTTCTATTGGATTTTATCCTTGAAAGAACGCCTTTGGCTTTCAACGCCCCGGTGATATTTTCCCGGAAGCTCAAGCCGGTTAAGGACGGGCGAAACGCCGGTCAAGGTTCTTTGACCAGATGTCTGGTATAGCTCAACCGTTTGAACATCAGCAGGGGTATGGCTACTCCGATGACCAGGGAAAAGATGATGAAGAAGGCGGTGATACCGTTTTTGCAGATGTCCACAATCAGACGGTTCATGACGGCCGCGTCCTGGTTCTCCTGCATGAACTGCATCAGGGCCAGGATGGTCTTATAGGCGTACACGCCGGGAATCATGGGAAGCAGGGAAGGGAAAGCGAATATTTCCGCCGGGCACTTCACCAGCTTGGCCGTCATGACGCCCAGCATGCCTATGGTGAAGGCGGCAATGAAGGTGGCGCTGGAAATGTCAATGGTCCAGGAGTGCAGCATGTAAAAGCGGAAAGCGTGGCCGACGGCCGCCAGAACGGCGGAAACGGCAATGGCGCGCCTGGGCGGATTGGAGATGACGGCAAATCCCGTGGCGGCGATGGCGGCCATCAGCCCGTCCAGAAGGATGGAGGAAATAAGATCCGGATTCATAAGCTGTTTACCCCTACGATGAGCATGGTTGCGGAGAGGCCGATGGCGATGCAGGCAATCATCATGATGGAATGGATGCCGCGGGAGATGCCCATCAGGATGTGGCCGTGCATCAGGTCCATGATGGAGTTGATCATCTGGACGCCGGGCACTAGGAACAGGACGCTGGCTGCCAGGGCGATCTGCGGTGTGGAGCCTATCTGGAACAGGACGGCGCACGCGGCCACCATGGAAGCGGTGAAGGCGGAAAGGATGATGACCCCCAGCGGGTTGTATTTCAACCGGGTAAGCTGCTGCTTGGCCAGAAAGCCCAGCATGGTGGCGGCGAACACGGTCAGCATGGCCCACAGGTCTCCGTTAAACAGGCGGCAGAAGGCGGCGTTGCCCACGCTGACCAGGAGCAGGTCCGTCCAGCGGGAAAATCTTTTGGTGCGCACCATGGAGCGGAATGCCTGTTCCATTTCCGCAATGCTGACGTTGTTGTCCACCGGGAGCCAGCTCAATTCACTGAGCTGCTGGATCAGGTTCAGGTTGAACGCCAGGGGTTTCAGTTTCCGGACGGAGGTGCGGCGCAGCGTCTCGTCATCCTTGCAGATCAGGCTCATGGTGATATTGCGCTGGAAAATGGTCATGTCCGCGCTGTATCCGTACGCGGCGGCAATGCGGGAAATGTTGCGCACGGCGCGGTTGGTGTGCACCCCCGCGCCCATGAGGGTGGTGGCGTATTCCAGCAGGAATTCCGAAAGGGCCTGTATCTGGTCGGTGTGCTGCATAAAAGGGAAAGGGGAGTCAGGGCCGGGAGGCCCGCTTTCTGGAGGCGTAATCCTCCTGCTGGTCTTCCCCGGTGACGCCCACGGAGAAATAAGTGCTTTCCGGATGGGAGAAGACGAGGGCGCAGACGGAAGAAACGGGCTGCATCATCCATGTTTCCGTCAGGCTCATGCCCGCTTCCTCCCGGGCGTGGAGCAGGGTGAAGACAGTTTCCTTTTCCTGGTGGTCCGGCTGGCTGGGGTACCCGCAGGCGGGTCGCACGCCGGACCCTTCCGGAATATTCCACAAAAGGCGCAGCTTGTCATGGGCGATGGCCGCGAAAGCTTCCACCAGGCGGTCCGCCAGAGAGCTGACCAGCAGGGCGCGGTAGGAGTCGTTTCTGGCTTCCCATTCCTTTGCCCAGCGGCGGGAGCCGTGGATGCTGACCGCCATGGCCCCTACGTAATCCCTAACGCCTTCGGGAGCAATGAAATCCGCCAGCGCCAGCCGGGGTTTCCCCTGTTTGTCCAGTTGCTGGCGCTGCGTCAGCAGCGTAGCCAGGGGAGTGGTTCTGGATTCATCAGCCCAGACGGTGATGTCGTCATGGCTGGCTGTTGAATTGGCCGGGAAAATGCCTATGATGCCGCGCGCCTGGTAGCGGTTTTCCTTTACGGCCTGTTCCAGCAGGCGGAGGGCGTCCTGGTACAGTGCCGCGGCCGCCTCAGCCTTGGACGGGTCTTTGGTGCGGAACTCCCGGCGGGCGCGGTCCCATGAGCCGTGCAGCTCCCAGGCGTGGAAAAAAGGCGTCCAGTCCATGCGCTCGATAAGCTCCTGAACAGTTACGTAATACGCGGGATCGTCACTGCAGCAGCCGCAGCTTACGGAGCTGTGCAGGCTGCCGATGGAAACCGGGCCAAGACGGGCGGGAACGGGGGGGAGATAGCCGCCTTCCGCTCCCTTCCACCGCAATTCCCTGGCTTTCTCCAAGGGCAGTAGGTCCCGGGCGGGTTTGTTTTCATGATTGTTGCGCAATTCCTCCTGCCGGGCCTTCAGGGCGGCAATGTAGGAATCCTTTTTTTCTCCCACCAGGGAGGCGGCTGCGGGAACCACCTGGGAGGCATCCTCCGTATGCACCACGGCTCCTTGATAATGGGGGGCTATTTTCAGGGCCGTGTGCAGGGCTGACGTCGTAGCTCCCCCCACCATCAGGGGAATGGTCATCCCCCGGCGTTCCATCTCCGCGGCTACATGGGACATCTCTTCCAGGGAAGGGGTGATCAGCCCGGAAAGCATCACCAGGTCCGCCTGTTCCGCTTCCGCCCGGTCCAGAATGGTATCGCAATGGACCATGACGCCCAGATCAATCATTTCAAAACCATTGCAGCCCAACACCACGCCGACGATATTTTTGCCGATGTCATGCACGTCCCCCTTCACGGTGGCGATCACGGCTTTTCCCGCCTTGGCGGCTCCTTTGCTGTCCGCTTCTATATAGGGGGTGAGCCAGGCTACAGCCTGTTTCATGACGCGGGCGCTTTTCACCACCTGCGGCAGGAACATTTTGCCGTCCCCGAACAGTTGCCCGACGACCTTCATGCCGGCCATCAGAGGGCCTTCAATCACGTTCAGCGGAGACCCCAGCTCCTGAAAAGCCTCCTCCGTATCCGCGTCAACAAATTCGGTAATGCCCTTGATAAGAGAATATTCCAGACGTTTGGCAACGTCCTGCTCCCTCCAGGCCTGTACGGTTTTTTTCTCCTTTCCGTCTCCGGTTTTTTCCGCAGCCAGTTTTTCCGCGTAATCCGTCAGGCGTTCCGTGGCGTCCGTCCTCCGGTTCAGCAGAACGTCTTCAATCAGCTCCAGCCTGTCCTTGGGAATATTGTCGTACACCTCCAGCATCCCGGCATTCACGATGCACATGTCCAACCCCTGCTGCGTAGCGTGGTACAGGAAAGCGGAATGCATGGCTTCCCGAACCGGGTTGTTGCCGCGGAAAGCAAAGGAGACATTGGAAATGCCGCCGGAAATGTGGGCATGCGGCAGGTTCCGGGAAATCCAGCCTGCGGCCTTGAAGAAATCAAGAGCGTAATCGGCGTGTTCCGCAATGCCGGTGCCTACGGTCAGGACGTTCGGGTCAAAAATGATGTCTTCCGGAGGAAACTGCACCCGGTTTACCAGCAAGTCATAGGCCCGTCTGGAGATGCGGACGCGGTCCTCGTAATTGGCGGCCTGCCCCTGTTCGTCAAACGCCATGACCACGACCGCCGCGCCGTACTTTTTAATCAGCGCCGCTTTCTTCAGGAATTCTTCTTCCCCCTCCTTCAGAGAAATGGAATTCACGATTCCCTTGCCCTGCATGCATTGGAGCCCCGCTTCCAGCACCTCCCACTTGGAGGAATCCACCATGAAAGGAACGCGGGCGATATCCGGCTCTGCGGAAACAAGGTTCAGGAAGCGGACCATGGCCTGCGGCCCGTCGATCAGGCCGTCGTCAAAACAGAAATCCAATACCAGCGCGCCGTTTTCCACCTGCTGCCGGGCAATGGATACCGCTTCCTCGTAATTTCCTTCACGAATCAGGCGGGCGAATTTGGGGGACCCCGCCACATTGCAGCGTTCCCCGACAAAGAGGGTGTTTTTTTCCCGCGTATGGTTGTACGCTTCATATCCGGACAGGCGAAGCGCGGGCGTTTGGGGAGCCGGAATGCGCGGAGGAATTCCTTCCACGGCAGCCGCAATGGCGCCGATATGCTCCGGAGTGGTTCCGCAGCAGCCGCCCACGATGTTCAGCAGGCCCTGTTCCGCGTATTCCTTCATGAATCGGGCCATATCCGCCGGCAGAAGGTCGTAGCCGGTAGGGCTGAGCGGGTTGGGAAGCCCGGCATTCGCATAAATGGACATGTGGCAATCCGCCAGTCCGGACAGTTCTTCCGCAAAGGGGCGCATCAGGTCCGGCCCCAGGGCGCAATTGATGCCTACGGAGAAGGGGCGAACGTGGCGGATGGAGTTCCAGAATGCTTCAATCGTCTGGCCGGACAGCGTGCGTCCGGCTTTGTCCGTCAGCGTTACGGATACCATGACCGGAACAGAGCTTTCCGGTTGTTCCTCAAAAATTTCTTCAATGGCGAACAGGGCTGCCTTGGCGTTCAGCGTGTCGAAAATCGTCTCCACCAGCAGCATGTCCACCCCCCCCTCCAGCAGGGCCAGCACCTGATCCCGGTACGCCTGCTTGAGCTGGCGGAAATTCACGGCGCGGAAACCGGGATCATTCACGTCGGGGGACAGGGAACAGGTGACGGGCATGGGGCCGATGGACCCGGCCACCAGGCGGGGCTTGCCGTCTGCAGCTTCCGCTTCGTCGCATGCCTGCCGGGCCAGTGCGGCTGCCGCCAGGTTCAATTCCCGGACAAGGGCCTTCAATTCGGGGGCGTCCACCACCTCCTGGAAATACTGCTGGTCCTTGTGGCTGCCTTCCTCCGGACGGTGCCAGAAATAATCATGCTGGCCGATGCTGGTAGCTCCGAATGTGCAGGTTTCCAGAATATCCGTCCGTCCCGTGTCCAGAAAGCGGCGGTGAATATCAAGAATGATATCCGGCCTGGTCAGAACCAGAAGGTCGTTATTATTCTTTAAATCGTTGGGATAGCGTGCCGCATCCGCAAAACGTTCTCCGCGGTAATCTTCCTCTCCCAGCCTGAATTTTTGGATATTGGTGCCCATGGCGCCATCCAGGATGACAACCCTTTTACGTAACTGGTCTTTCAGGTAATCAAGGCGTTCTGTTCTGGATGCTCTGCTCATATGGCGCGGAAAATCTACCGTCCGTCCGTCATTGGAACAAGGACAATTGTCGTCACGTTTTTCCTGTATTGCTCCGGGGAAATGGAAGGAACCTGTTTTCAAGGGAATGGAAAAGGTATGGGAATGATTTGCGGAAAGTAAAAACGCTTGTGAAAATTTTATGTTTCATTCCGGATTTTTTGGAGGGATGGGAAATTTCCATTTTTTTTATTCCGTTTCCGTATGTCCCTTTCCTGTTTCACGCTGTTCCCAGGAAAAAGAATGCGGGGACTGGAGAAAAAGGAAGAAGAATTGTGAATAAAACGATAATAACATGTGTATAACCGGAATGACTATTTATGTTTCAATAGCGGAAAGTTCATTCATGCCGAACATAGGGAAGGGATGAAAGCGTGCTTTTTCAGTAACATTATTTACTGGCAGGCATTCTGAATATTACCCGATAAAGAAACATTTTCTTTTCCAGAAATGAAGAGCGGATTTCTAATCCGCAACCTTCATAATGATAAAAAATTTTCAGGGAGAGAAGCTTCTCTCCCTGAGAAGCAATGCTGGTCATTATGAATTCAAAGAGAAATAAATCTTTGAAAGCAAATGATTCCCGGATTTTGAAACGACATGAATAGCAAAAATTCCTTTTTCCTTCTCTTGGAATCTTATACTTCACTTGAAAAAGAGAGAGGTTTCTGCTCCAAGATGGATAGCCCCGTGAAGCATCGGGACTTTTTCTCAAAGCCTTTCCTTTCAAACTAGGAACTTGACCGCGGATTAGAAATCCGCTAGATTTGGATTCAGAAGGTGTTTTGGCATTTTTCTGTGTCAGGCCGCTTCAATTAACTACATGATATACGACGAGAAAAAACCGGGCTTCCCCGATGGATGGAGGTCCGGTTTTTTTGTATTGGAAATGATTGATTGATGGAGTTTTATGGAAAATATTTATTTTCTCGTCGGCAAATTGATGATGTCCCCTGAAAATAGGGAAGACCCGGCGGGAAGGTAATCAAAAAATCTTTCAGTCCGCTTTGGCTGGGGATTGTTTTTTTCTTCCGGCAAGATTCCGGGCGGTATGAACAGCGCCGTGGCAGGGATGATGACAGGGGCGGGGATGCCCGGCCCGGACCAGGCGACGGACATGTGATCCGGGCCTCCATCCTCCTTGTGAATCACCTGAAGAAAATAAAACCGGTCAGCTTCCAGCTGGACAGGTTCGGAAGCCTGGTTGGGCTGGTTGCCCCAATTATGGATGTCGGAATATCCTTTGACGGTGGCGATGCAGGCCATGTCCTTCTGGGAGGCATCCTTGCCCAGCCATAACTCTGCGGAATCGTCGGAAGACAGGTAAAGGCGGTACTTCCCGCTTGCCGGGACTTTCAGCAGGGCGGAGTAACGGGCTCCGTACCTGTCTCCCAGGTTTTCCACATCCAGATGGCTGATCGTGCGGACATCCGGGGCTGCCGTTTCAAAAATCTTCCTGTGGGTCAGGTCCTTTACGGATGCCCCCGGAATGCCGAACCACAATTCCTGCACTACGCCGGGAGAAGGCTTTCCCTCCTCAGAAGAGCCGGAAGCTGTTTCCGTCAGCATGACACCGCACAGAAAGCTCAGGATGGGTAGAATAATGTTCATGGCCGGAGACTCCTTTCCTGCAACGACTACGGCAGGAACCAGGGCAACCTTTCAAAAACGGCGTCATTCCCGGGGTGCCTCCTGGTCATGGCCTCCGTCCTTCTGGCGGCTGGAACTGCTCCTCCAAATCATCCAGCCGATCAGGAATGCCAGAACGCCCAGTCCGGCGACTCTGCGGGGAGTGGAAATGCCGCTGTCCTCCGTCTGGGCCGGCGGTCCTTCCGCAGCTGGAGTCTCCTGGGCGTGAACGGAACAGGACAGAGACAAAATTGCCAGAGCGCAGGCGAATATCATACGATGAGTAAAAAGAGGGCGTTTCATCATTTATGGAAAGGTAAAACAGGAATGAGTCTCATTCAAACACATTTGTTCAGACTGTCCCTGTTTTCGTCTGCATGGGATTTGCAGCCCTTTCCAGATTCAGTATTTTTCGGAAAAATCATCCCGGGGCAATTTTTTTGTAGAAAAAGCTTGCATGCCCGCTTTGGAAATGATAATTTCTCTCCGTCCTCAACAGGACGCACCAAGACGCAAGTCAAAGGGGTATTAGCTCAGTTGGTAGAGCGCTTCAATGGCATTGAAGAGGTCAGCGGTTCGAACCCGCTATGCTCCACCAAATAAAGGCCTTAAAGCACAAACGCTTTAAGGCCTTTTCCATTTTGCCAGGCATGTTTTTTCACCGTATGGGCCTGAAGAAGTAAAAGGTTGGAAAGGGGATTGCAATAATTCTGCTCGCTGCAGTGACTGCCCGGGTGATGAGATGGAAATGGCGTATGTCTGTGGTTTTATCCCCGTCACTATGAAAAGATGCCAAACCGGATCAATAGTTTCCAGCGGGAATAAGGGGGCATTCCAAAAATATTTATTGGAAGGCAGCCTTTCCCGGAGAAGGAAATGAAGTCATGTTAATGACGAAACAGGCTTTTTCTCCCAGGAGCAAATATCTCCTGGCGTTATTTGAAAAAGCGGATGGGGAAGGGGGACTGCGGTTTGCCGCAACAGGGAATATTGCCGGGGGGACCTTTCTTTGAGCTTATCCAGAAGATGAAGGAATTCGTATTCGAGCTGTTTATCCGGCAGGAGAAGGGAAGGGGGACGGCTTTCGCAGGGAGAAATTTTGCTTAAATCAAAATTGTAGCCTCTGCGGATGGATTCGTCATGGACGGTTTTCAGGTAGAAATCCAGGACATGAATGGGGTTTCCCGTCTCCCGGAAGCGGAAGAGATGAGGATGATGGATATATCCTTTTGTCTGCCCCTGCAAAACTTTGCGTGCCAGGAGGCCTTCCCTCCACAGGGCAACCAGGCCGACAGCATCCAGGTAAGAGGGGTGGAGTGACCAGAGTCTCATGTTTTTTGGACTCAGAAAGGCTGCCTTTTGTTGTTTTGAATTATGCAGCCGGCAAAAAAACGGGGAGTTGGGAGGGGCCATTCGTTTTCCAGCCGGTTTTTCATCTGAGGAAGATACGGAATCTTTCCCTTTGCGGGTATTATGGAAAGGGGGAGAGAGTTTCCTATTTATCGGCCAGGCAGTTTTTTCAGACAACGGATTCTGTTACCGGTGAACAAGGTGCCGGGAGGGCAGTTGTTACATAAGTATTGGCTGTTGGAGACATTTGCCCCTGTCAGGCCAGGGATATTTCTCCGGGAATGCTGTCCTCTTCCGGTTCGGGAAAAGATGCGGAGCGGACGGGAACCGTTTCTACAGCGGAAGATTGTTCGGTTCTGGTATTGATGGCTTCCAGAATCAGTTCCACCGTGCGTTTCAGTCCGTAATCGGACGTGTTGACGCACAAGTCGTAGAGGCGTGCATTGCCCAGTTCCTGCCCGGTGTAGTGCAGGCAGTGGGTGCGGCGGCGGGAGTCCATGATGTCCATGGCCCGGGCTGCCCCGCCAGGTTCTACCCCATAGTTTTCAATAACGCGCTGCATGCGCGTGGCCCGGTCCGCATGAAGGAAAACACTGAACAGGTTGGGCCTCCCTTTCAGGATGAAGTTGGCGCAGCGGCCCACGATGACGCATGCCTGACTGGCCGTAATGTCCCGGATGACTTTGCTCTGTGCCAGGAAGGTGGCGTCTTCAGGGGGTATTTCCTCCGCCGTGTAGGCGTAGTTCTGGGCGTAAAGTTCGTGCAGAAAGCGGCTGGAAAGCTGTTGTTCGTGCTTGCGGATGTAGTCCGGAGTGAGTCCGCTCCGGGAGGCCGTGAGGTACACCAGTTCCGAGTCGTAGAATCGGATGCCCAGCTTTTCCGCCACCTTTTTGCCGATGGTGCGTCCGCCGCTGCCAAACTCACGGCTGATGGTAATAACTCTGTTTTTCATGCGTTCTGCACTCCTTCCGTATTCAATTCCCGATAGGTTTTCACGATGATGATTGCCGAGATGATAAAGGTCAGAATATCCGACACCGGCATGGAATACAGCACGCCGTCCAGGCCGAAGAACACCGGCAGCAACAGGGCAAAGCCCACGCCGAACACTACCTCACGGAACATGGACAGCAGCGTGGACGAGAGCGCCTTGCCGACTGCCTGTAAGAAGATAAAGCACGCCTTGTTGACGCAGGCCAGCACCATCATGCAGAGATAGGTGCGGAACGCCTTGATGGCAAAATCGGTGTAGTAGCCGCTCTCGTTGTCCGCGCCGAAAATGGCGATGAGCTGACGGGGAAAGCCCTCCGCCAGCACAAGCGCCACCGCGCCCACCAGCGCCTCGGCCACCAGCAGCTTGGTGAACAGTTCCCGCACGCGGAGCTTTTTCTCCGCGCCCATGTTGTAGCCCACGATGGGGATGCAGCCTGCCGCCATGCCAACTACGATGGAAATGACGATCTGGAAGAACTTCATCACGATGCCCACCACCGCCATGGGGATCTGCGCGTACTGCTCCTGCCCGAACACGGCGTCCAGCGCGCCGTATTTGCGGAGCATATTGTTGATGGCCGCCATCGCCGCCACGAGGCTGATCTGGGAGAGAAAGCTGGTGATGCCCAGCGTCAGCATTCGTCCGCAGATGTTCCCTCGCAGGGCATAGTCGCCGGAGGCGGGCTTGATGATCTTCATATGCAGCAGATACCACACAGCAAGAAACGCCGTTGCCACCTGACCGATGACCGTGGCCACCGCCGCGCCCATCATGCCCCATTTGAGGACGAAGATGAAAATAGGGTCGAGGATGATGTTGATGACGGCGCCTGCCAGTGTGGAGATCATGGCGAACTTGGGGTTGCCGTCTGCGCGGATAATGGGGTTCATGGCCTGCCCGAACATATAGAACGGGATGCCCAGGGTGATATAGAAGAAGTACTCCTGCGAGTGGTGGAAGGTCTCCTCATTCACCGTGCCGCCGAACATGGCGATGATGGTGTTTGCGAAAACGAGGTATACCGCCGTCAGGACAAGGCTGCTGGCGACGCTTAACACCACCGCATTGCCCACGCTGCGCTTGGCCTTGTCCGCCTCGTTTCTGCCCAGCGCCATGCTGACGAAGGCACAGCAGCCGTCGCCCACCATGACGGCGATGGCCAGCGCCACCACCGTTAGCGGAAATACGACTGTGTTGGCGGCGTTGCCGTAGGAGCCGAGGTAGCTGGCGTTGGCGATGAAGATCTGGTCAACGATGTTGTAAAGCGCGCCCACCAGCAGCGAGATGATGCAGGGGATGGCGTACTGCCGCATGAGCTTACCGATACGCTCCGTCCCCAAAAACTGATTTTCGGTTTCCATATAATTCACCTTTCTTTTAAAAAATAAAAAATGCGTAAGTCCCCAAATA
>ERZ825159.1720-NODE-1720-length-19999-cov-36.284948_pt1 | contig 19999 bp, 19 predicted proteins | sample MGYA00519932_ERZ825159 | MGnify/ENA primary metagenome ERZ825159 (study PRJEB31778, sample SAMEA3449191) | human gut metagenome | biome: human gut; feature: human-associated habitat; material: faeces | place: United Kingdom | collected 2010/2012 ...
TCCGGCTGGTCAATGCTCATGCCCATCAGATACTCGCAGCCAAACAGACAGCGTAGATTCCTTATATATGTTCCGCTCCGACTTCCGCCGTGAGGTGTGAGTCGGAGTTTAAAAGCATACTATACGAAATGTATTGACAAATTATTTCAAGCTGAATTAAGGCGCTCTTTCTGCTTGCCAATTCTTAAATATAAGGAAGATTATTCAGCAGGACAAAAACCTTCTTGATGTTTGTTTGATATTTGTTTGATGTTTATTTAATGGTTGATTAACAATGATATAAAATCATCAGAAAAGTGATTTTTTCGCAGAATAAATGAGTAAACTTTCTGCCTAATCAGCAAGTAATAAAGTATTTTTGTAAGTAAGGAAACAAATGGAAAAGTAAACTTTTAATTTTGAAGATAATGAAAGGAAATAACTTGACAATCGCCATCGGCAATCAGAAAGGTGGAGTCGGCAAGACCACCTCTACTGCATGTATAGGCGCAGCACTCGCACTGCAAGGAAGACGTGTGTTGCTCATTGACCTCGATGCACAGCAGAACCTCACCTTTACGCTGACGCAGAACGAAGACCCGGAAACAAGCATCTATGATACGCTGGTCAAAGACCAACCACTGCCCATCATTCCCATCCGTGAAAACCTGGACCTCGTTCCGGCATCGCTGGACTTGGCAAGAGCCGAAATAGACATGGCCACCATGATGGCAAGGGAAGGCATCCTCAAATCCTACCTTGATGAACAGAAGGAGAAGTATGACTACATCCTGATGGACTGTTCGCCCTCACTCGGTATCGTGACTACCAATGCGCTGGTGGCAGCGGACAAACTCTATATACCGCTCACCGCCGAAGCCTTGCCCTTGAAAGGCTTGACCATGCTGGACGATATAGTCCGGGAAGTGAAGCGCCGAGTGAACCCGACGCTGGAGTTGGGTGGGGTGTTCTTCACCAGGTTCAATAACCGGAAGTTGAATAAGGAAGTGATTTCCATGGTAGAAAAGCGATACGGAGAGAAGGTCTTTCAGACGAAAATTCGGGAGAATATCGCCATAGCCGAGATGCCGCTGTCCGGTCAGACCATCTTTGAGTACGACCCGAAAAGCAATGGCGCAGCGGACTATCGGACACTGACCGATGAAATAATCAGTCGGGAAGAAAATAGGTAAACTATATTACTATGTGACTAATCACAAAGATTATTGGTAACATAGTAGGATAATCAGTAAGTAAACAAGTAATAAAGTAATCAATATGAGTAAGAAGAATTTATCTTTATGGATGGACGGCTTCATGGGTGAAGCCAATCCAACCGACCAGGCAAAAGAATTGCCTCAGGAACAGCAGGTTCAACAGACTCAGGAACAGGCTGTAGCTAAAGATGTTCAGGAGCACCAGAATGCAGTAGTCAAGGAAGCATCCGTTCAGCATGATGTTCCGGCAACGGTTTCTACAGAAAAAATGAAGTCCAAACTGGAAGCCAAACGCAGAGCAAATGTAGGTCGCCCAAAGAAAGGCGAGCCAGTCAAAAGTGCCAAGAAGCCCCAGGAAATCCGCGCCACCTTCATCGTGGATCCGGATTTGGTCCGTAAGGTGAAATACATTTCCCTCGTGGAAGGTATTCTGTTGAAAGACGTTATCTCTGAAGCATTGAACAACTATGTGGATGCCTGGGAGGAGAAGAACAAGAAAATCCGGCTACCGAAGGCGAAGTAAACGCATTTGTAGAAACTTAGCATTAGGATAATGCCTCAAATCCAGCTTTTTCGTTAAACAGAATTGAGGCATTATCAATAAATTTGCCAGCGATGGATAGGGTATTTATTCTGACAATCCATGTTTGATTTGAATAGTCCAGAAAGTTGCTAGGAAATTGACAATATATACCGCCATCATGATTATGAGGAAATCTTTTATAATGCCTGCCTTTGTGTAAATAGTGACAGAAATAAGCGATTTAGTGAAATATTATCGCTAACTTTGTACTGATATGTTGGTTCGAATTATGAAACTGAATAGAATTAAGTGTGTGCTTGTTGAGAAAGACATCTCGCAAACACAATTAGCAAAGGATTTAGGTATGAGCTTTAGTACAATTAATGCGTATTGCAGTAATCGCAAGCAACCTTCATTAGAATTACTGAGCAAAATTGCCGATATTCTTTCAGTAAGTATAAAAGACCTTATTGCGGACAAATAAAAAGTTCAGCTATGGAAAATGAAAAGAAATCAGCTTTCTGCGAGGATAGTAGAGTGAAATTTCCTACTCTCATGCACTTAATGGGAATGGGGTTTAAGTATGTGTCGCTGAAAGGCCTGAAAAATAAATATGTAGAAGCTCCAAAAACTGAGTTCGACCCTCTGACGAATATTCTCACGGATTATTTTTCACAGGCATACTATGGGCTTAATCCTAATGCACAAGAAGGGGATGCAGAGAAAATGCTGACGAAGATTCAGAAGTCGTTGCTTAACGATGATTTGGGACGCCAGTTCTATAATGAAATATTCTTGAATACATCTGAGAAGATTATAGATTTGTCTACTCCAAAAAACTTCTTGAAAAACAATACATTTCAGGTTACTACGGAGATGACTTGTGGCAACAAAGATGCAGCAAACTACCGCCCCGACATTACTATTTTTGTTAATGGTCTACCTCTCGCTTTCATTGAGGTAAAGAAAGAAAATAATCATAAAGGTATTACTGCCGAAACAGACCGAATGAAGGAGCGCTTCAGAAATCCTGCTTACCGTCGTTTCTTGAACATTACACAGATTATGGTGTTCAGCAATGATATGGAATATGATAACAACGAAGTTACGCCTACCATTGGTGCCTTTTATGCCACCATTGGTAAGCGCAATACGAAGTACAATTGTTTCCGTGAAGAAGGACAAACGAGCTTTCCTATTGAGCGTCATTTCCACCATGTTACTCCAGAGGAAGAGGAAATCCTTTTGCGTGATAATAACGTGGTACAGTACAAGGGAAGCAGCGAATACAAGACAAATTGTCTTGCTAACACTCCTACAAAGCGTATTTGCGACAGTCTTTTCTCATTTAATCGTTTACATTTCCTGTTAAAGTACGGCATTGCTTATGTGGATTATCCGAATGGCTTGCAAAAGCACATTATGCGCTATCCACAACTGTTTGCCACTAAAGCCATTCAGGCGAAACTTGAAGAAGGAATGACTAAAGGTATTATATGGCATACACAAGGTAGTGGGAAAACAGCTCTTTCTTATTACAATGTAAAATATCTTACAGATTACTATTCTTCTAAGGGTATAGTACCACAATTCTTTTTCATAGTTGACCGTCTTGACCTGATGGATCAGGCGCAGCGTGAATTTTCTTATCGCGGTTTGAAAGTAAATCCCATTCAGACGAAAGAGGACTTCACAAATATTATCACCAGTGGTAAAAATACGCAGAATCGTGAAGGTAAGGCAGAAATAACTGTCGTGAACATTCAAAAATTTTCGGACGATGCGAAGGCTTTGCCGAAGAATGCTTATAATGTTCCTGTACAGCGCATTTATTTCATCGACGAGGCACACCGCAATTACAACCCAGAAGGCAGTTTTTTAAAACAGCTCATGTCAAGCGACAAAACCGCAGTGAAGATTGCGTTAACCGGTACACCTATTATTAGCAAGGAATACAACACCAAAGATATTTTCGGTGATTATATTCATACGTATTTCTATAATGCGTCAATTGCAGACGGCTACACATTGCGTTTGATTCGCGAAGATATAGGTTCTAACTATAAAATCAGACTGAAAGAAGCTCTTAATAGCATTCGCGTCAAAGCAGGAAGTTTGAAAGATAGCATTGTGTATGCTCATGCTGCTTATGTGCATCCGTTGCTAGACTATATTTTCAATGACTTGAAGTCATTCCGTATAAAAAATGGAGACCAGACATTGGGAGCTATGGCTGTTTGCAATAGCAAGGAACAGGCTCTTGAAATGTATAACTTTTTCCTTGAGAAATATGCAGATGATAGTGAAATCATCACAGAAACTGATGATGATGGCTCTATAATCTATAAAAGTATAACGGCTGGAGAAATTGAAGTAAAGAAGCGTCCTTGCAAAAAGGGTTGCTACCGTGCTGCACTGATTACATACGATAGCTATAATAAAGATAAGGAAGAACGTGCGAAATGGATTAAACTTTTTGTAGATGGCAAGATTGATCTCTTGATTGTCTACCAAATGCTACAAACGGGATTTGATGCTCCACGTCTTAAGAAATTGTACCTACATCGTATGGTCAAGGAGCATAACCTGTTGCAGACACTGACTCGTGTTAATCGCCCTTATAAGGAAATGAAATACGGTCATGTTGTAGACTTTGCCAATATAGAAGAAGAATATAACAAGACGAATAAGGAATATCAAGACGAACTGGAGAACGAAGTTGGTTCTGAAAACTTTAAGGAAACAGACCGCTTGCTTGTTACTGTCGAGGAAGCAAAAGAGCGTGTTCAAGAGGCACTGGAGGTGTTAAAGGATTTCGACCTTAGCAACCCAGAGATATTCTCTCGACAACTCAATCTAATTGACAGTCGCGAGATTGTGCGTAATACGCTTCATGCCTTAGAGAATATGCGTTGTTTGCAGAACATGCTGACTTCACAAGGTTCAGACGCTGCCGAGATTGTGGAAATACAGGATATATATAATCTGATAAAAGCAGCTCGTAATCGTCTTGACTTGTTGGGTTTCATTGAGAATGCAGATGAAATTGAGAATGCTCAAAAACTTCTTAATACCGCCCTTGAAAATATAGAATTCTCATTTGAGAAGCGTGGCGAAGGCGAGCTTGAACTTCAAGAGCAATATCGACAGTCTGTAGAACATGTACGCAATCAATTAAGAGCTTCAGTAGACACGGAGGATCCTGAATACCGTACTATACTGGAGGAATTCTTGCGACTATTCCGAAAGAAAGATATGGAATCGAACGAAGAGTTCAATATGCACAAAAAAGTACAGAACGTGAATGACATTTTGCGCCGTATAAAGAAGCTCAACGAACGCGATGCCATTGAAGCTTTGAAGTATAATGGTGACTCTAAGTTCGTGCGTGTTGCTAAACGATTGAACGAAAAGAACCGCGAAGAAAAGGAGAACAATGTTTCTCCTCGTTACTATGCGTGGACAGAAGAGAAGAACAAAATGGTAGTGATTCTCTTGGCTATTAAGGAAGATGTTGATGATATTTATTTTCATAACCAGGCTGTCCTTGAAGTGCCTGAATACTTTAAAAAGAATATCCTCACTTATGTTACTCGGCATTTTAAAGAGGAACAAATAAAAACCGATCGCGATGTGCGTAAGTATGTAAGTGATGTAATCAACCGAGAATATCAAATTAGCAAATAAAAGATAATGAAGAATATTGAAGATATTAAGAATCAGACATATGCGCTGATTGATGACCTTAAGAAGACCACCACTGAGAATGGTTTAGCTGGTAGCGGTAATGAGTATGTAGTTATAGTTGAAATATTCCTTTATAAGTTCCTAAATGATAAGTTTATCTATGAGGCGAAAAAGGAGAACCCGGAACTGGCTGATGCAGAGGATTTCTTCGCAGCACTGGATGCTATGTCCGAAGACGACTACGAGGAGATGTGCGACTCGATGTTTGATACTATTATCCTTAAAAAGGAACATCTTATTCCTTTCTTAGCTAAACGCCAAAACGAGGATAAGTTTGCAGAATTGTTTGATTCTACGTTGGAAAGTATCGCATGCGAAAACCAGGAAATTTTCTATATTCTCAACGAAGACAATACGCGTGTATCCATCATGAAACCTATATCAGATGTGGTGTCTGGCGGTTCGGCAAAAAAGAATGCTTTCTGTCGTTCTCTTATTGATGATGTGGCAAGTTTCTCTTTTGAAAATGCCTTTGAAGCTGGCTATGACTTTTTCTCTACAATTTTTGAATATCTGATTAAGGACTATAATGCTAATGGAGGTGGCAATTATGCGGAGTATTATACACCTCATGCTATTGCGGCAATTATGGCACAGCTCCTTGTTAATCCTGAGGAGGATGTGAAGAGCGTTACTTGCTATGACCCTTCTGCAGGAACAGGCACACTGGTCATTGCATTGGCTCATGCCATTGGTGAACAAAACTGTACGGTTTATACACAAGATATCAGTGATAAGTCTTCTACGATGATGATGCTTAATCTAATCTTGAATAGCATGAGTCATTCTTTAACGCATGTAATTCAAGGCAATACTTTGAAGCATCCGTTCCATAAAGAGGAAAATGGAGCACTCCGCAAATTTAACTACATTGTGAGCAATCCTCCCTTCAAACTTGACTTCTCGGATTATCATTCAGATTTGAAGAATGATTCTTACAAGGGTCGTTTCTTTGCTGGCATTCCTAATATTCCTAATAAAGACAAGAAGGGTATGGAAATCTACCTGTGTTTCTTCCAGCACCTGCTTTATAGCTTGGCAGATGATGGCAAGGCTGCTATCGTTGTGCCTACAGGCTTCATTACAGCGAAGAGTGGCATTGCATTTAAAGTACGCAAGCACTTGGTGGATGGTGAACACCCCATTCTTCGTGGCGTAGTGAGTATGCCGAGCAATATTTTTGCTAATACTGGTACAAACGTGAGTGTCGTCTTCATCGACAAGTCTGGTGTGGACAAGCCTGTGTTTATTGATGCAAGCAAACTTGGTGAAACAATTAAGGAGAACGGTAACCAAAAAACAAAGCTGCGCACAGATGAAATAACGCAAATTGTTGAAACATTCCGTAGCAAGGAAGCCGTAGATGACTTTTCGGTTACTCCATCGTTTGAAGAGATAAAAGAGAAAGGTTATAGCTTCTCGGCTGGTCAATACTTCGACATCAAGATTGATTATGTGGATATTACACATGAAGAATTCAATAAGCGCATGAACAACTATAAAGCGACGCTTATCTCTCAATTTGAGGAAAGTCATCGCTTGGAAGCTGAGATTATAAAGCAGCTCGACTGCATCAGCTTTAATGATAATATTGGCAAGGAGTAATTTTATGACCAACGAAATACAATTTCTTTTGTACAACATGCTGAATGCCGAAGGCAAAATGCAAGTTATTATAAAAGATGATACACCTTGGTATACAGAAAGAGCTATGGGACAAATCTTTGGGGTTGATATACCAGTTATTTGCAAGCATCTTAATGATATATTTGATGAAGGCGAACTTGATGCATATTCAGTTGTTTCCAAAATGGAAACAACTGCTGCTGATGGTCAAAAACAGGAAGCTACTTTCTATTCTCTTGATGCTGTCATCGCTGTAGGTTACCGTGTCTCTTCCCTAAAAGCTACTCGCTTCCGCCATTGGAGTACAGAGATTATTAACGAATATATAACGAAAGGCTTTACTATTGACGATAATAGATTGAAGCATGAAGGTACTTCTTTATTCGGAAAAGATTACTCCCCCGAATTGCTTGAACGGGTAAGAACGATGGTAGGAAATAACGACCCTTTTGAGGATATTCAAGATCAATGCGAATATTTTGCAAAGGACATCATAACTCGTATTTGTAAGCGTGCTATTCGCAAAATGAATTCTTGGGATGTAAGATTTGGTACTGACGATTATCCATCATCATTTAAATTCTTTGATATTCTTTCCGTAGAACGGCAAAGCAAATCCTATGATGAAATATCACCATTCTTGAAGGATGCAGTAGAAGGAGTTTTGGATGCCGAATACGAGGGATTAACTCCACAAGAACGTTTTTTTGTAGATAATAGTATGGGTTACTATGAACGTGAATATGACCTTACACCTATTCATATGGCCATAGACAAGCGTTTCAATGAATTGCTAAATGAACATTACCAAACAAAGAAAATCTCTAATTTCGAAGAAAGAAGATAATGGAATTGAAAAAATACAAATTAGGAGAAATCCTTGATGTAACAAGAGGAGCAAGCCTCGGTGGCGAGTTTTATGCCACGGAGGGTGAATATATTCGTTTAACTTGTGGTAACTTCGACTATCGAAACAATTGCTTCAAGAAAAACGATTCAAAAAAAAATATCTTTTATACTGGAGAGTTTAGGGATGAATATCTCCTTAATAAAGGAGATATTATTACCCCTCTAACAGAACAAGCAATTGGTCTGCTTGGTACAACAGCAAGAATACCTGAAAGTGGAAAATATATTCAAAGCCAAGATATTGCCAAGATTACTTGCAGTAATTTATTGGATGAAAATTTTGCTTTCTATCTTTTATCATCTGCATGTGTTAAACAGCAACTAAATGCAGCAGCTCAACAAACAAAAATACGCCATACTTCTCCAGATAAAATAAAAGAATGCACAGTATGGATTCCTTCTTTTGATGTACAGAAAAGGATTGGGCGTATTTTAAGAGATATAGACGAGAAGATAGCCATCAATCGTCAGATAAATGATAATTTAGAGGCGATGGCAAAGCAACTCTACGACTATTGGTTTGTGCAGTTTGACTTCCCGAATGAGGAGGGCAAGCCGTATAAATCGAGTGGCGGAGCTATGGTCTATAATGAACGCCTCAAAAGAGAAATTCCTATTGGTTGGGAAGTTGAAAATCTAATCGATTTTGCAGAAATAAAGAATGGTGCGACACCTTCAACAGCCGACGAAGCAAATTATGGTGGTGATATAGTTTGGATCACTCCAAAGGATTTGTCTGACCAACAATCAAAGTTTGTGTATCAAGGTGAACGCAATATAACAAAGCAAGGTTTCGATTCTTGTAGTACAAGTATGCTGCCAACAAATTCTGTACTTATGTCAAGTCGTGCTCCAATCGGTCTGGTTTCTATTGCAAAGCATGAGGTCTGTACAAATCAAGGTTTCAAAAGCTTTATTCCTAAGAGTATAAGTGATTCTATCTATTTATACTACTACTTAAAACACCATATCAAACAAATAGAACAATTAGGAACAGGTACGACTTTCAAAGAAGTTTCAAGGGATGATCTCTGCAAGTTTCCAATTCTTACTATTGGTGCAAAAAACATCTATGTGCAATGGATAGAATTACAAAATGGAATAGCAGACAAGCAGCTTGCTCTTACAAAAGAAATTGCAGCTCTAACTAAGCAGCGTGACGAGCTTTTGCCATTGCTGATGAACGGTCAAGCATCGATAAATTATCATTTATCTGACGATTGACATTGATTTTTGACATAATATCAATCATCATATTGCCGATATTCTCTTCCTCCAAAGGAGTGAATGTCGGCAATTCATATCGCATGATTTGGTCTTTGTCACCACGTGGCATTTTGCTTCCTTTTGCTCCAGACATTGCGTAATCAAAGAATGCATCTTGCATTAGAACTGTATAAAGAAATGACGGACAATGCCCATTCTTAGCTCTGAAAGCCAGAACATCAGAAGAACAACCACCTTCTGAATCAGCATACCAGACCTTTTTTAGATAAGGTCGAATGTTTGCTACCAAAACATCACCTTGCCTATAATGAGTAAGGGCACACGGCATTGGAGGTAGATTTTGAGCTATTTCTCTACCTCTTCTGTTTTGTAATAAAGAATCCGTAGTGACATATCTATCTAAAGAAATGCCACTACTGCTAATTTTGTCAGTGACAAATTCTGCTATATCATTTAGTTTCATGCTCTGCTTGCTTTCATTTTGTGATGCAAAGATACTCAAAATCAAGCAGAATAACTAATTTGTAAACCTTAATTAAGGAATTTGCGGTGTGCTATCTTGACATTTGTCTGATTTACCATAGCATAATGCAGCGTAGTGTCTATTTTCACATGCCCTAACATTTTTTGCACTTGTTCTATTGGCATACCCTTGTCAATAGCCATTGTTGCCAATGTTCTACGGAATTTATGAGGGTGAACCTTGTTGAGGTTTACTTTCTTTCCAAGTTGGCGCAAACGCACTTCCACGCCACTGATGGTTAGGCGTGTATGTGGTTCATGCAGACTTACAAACAATGCAGGATTAGTGTCTGTGCGTTGCTCCAAATACTTTTTGAGGTGGATTTTAGTCCTTGCGTTGAAATAAACCTCACGCTCTTTGTTGCCCTTGCCAAACACTACACACTGGCGTTCTTGAAAGTCAATGTCGTCACGGTTGATTTTTACTAACTCCCCTACACGCATACCAGTACTAAGCAGCAAATCTATCATAGCAATGTCACGCAATTCTTGGCAACTGTCACGTAACACTTCGATATTCTCATCAGTCAGCACCTCTTTCACCAAAGCATCCGTGCGCACCTTATGGATCCTGCGGACAGGACTTTTGGTGATATAATCCTCATCTTCAAGCCAAGAGAAAAAACTGGAATAAATACGACGCAAGTTGTCAATAGTAACCTTGCTAAGTCCTCGTTGTTCCTGTTGTTCAGCGAGATAGCAACGAATGTCATTAGTGGCAATGTCACACACATTCTTCTTCACAGTCGCTATCAGCTTCTCAATGGAAGACTTATAATAGTGGATTGTCTTGTCTGAACAGCCCTCCACTTTCTTTGAGGATATAAAAGCCCCAAGAAGTTCAACGTTTTTCTTGTTGCGTTGCTCTTCCTCTGTCGCCTTTGGCGTAATCTCACACTCAGATAGTGCCTTTCGGGTCACATCTGTCAGCATTTCCAACTGATTTTCAGTCAGGACCGCTCGCATACCGTCTAAAACGGCTTGTATAATTGTTTCTTTCATGTCATAAAACTTGTATTGGTCTCTATATAATATAAGGGAAGAAAGAAATGATGCCGATAAATGATAATTTAGAGGCGATGGCAAAGCAACTCTACGACTATTGGTTTGTGCAGTTTGACTTCCCGAATGAGGAAGGTAAGCCGTATAAATCAAGTGGCGGAGCTATGGTTTATAACGAAAAATTGAAGCGTGAGATACCGAAAGGATGGCATTGTGGTACGTTGTTGGATATAGCAGAATACACAAACGGCTTGGCGTGTCAGAAATACCGCCCAATAGATAATAACAAATTGCCTGTTATAAAAATTAAAGAAATGCACGACGGCTTATCTGCTGACACGGAATGGGTAAAGGCTGATATTCCCGATGATGTAAAGGTGTTTGATGGTGACGTCTTGTTCTCATGGTCTGCTTCTTTGGAAGTAATGCTGTGGGCTTATGGCAATGGAGGATTGAACCAACATATATTCAAGGTTACATCAAAGAATGGTTATCCACGCTCTTTCTATTTCTACCAGCTAATTCATTATGTAGGTGTATTCAAGCAAATGGCAGAGGCAAGAAAGACAACAATGGGACATATAACACAAGACCATTTAAGGCAAAGCACAATCGCCCTTCCGCCAAATGTAGATATTGCTAACAAGTTAGAAGAAAAGCTCTGCCCAATTTTTGACGAAATAGTCAAAAACAACCAAGAGATTATGGCTTTAACTAAGCAGCGTGACGAACTTTTACCTCTCTTGATGAACGGTCAAGCTTCGGTAAATTATCATTTAACTGATAATTTGGTTTTTGAATGCAATCATCATCACTATAGGTTGTATTCTTGTTATTTGAATCTTCTTTTTTCGTTTGTATCACCAACCCGATGGATCTACCGAACGCAGCCCGATGCTTGCGGAAGTAGAGCCATTGAATGGTTTTCGCAGCTGGCTCAAAGTTGTTGTCCGCCACTTCCGACTTATCGTATTTCATGCGATGCCGGAAGTGATGACCTTTTTGGGAATGAATTTGCCATCCGATTTGCTCCGTGTCTGCAACACCCAGCAAAGCTCGGCTGATTGGTTTTTGCTACATATGGAGGAGTCCTGTCTATTGCCACAGAGAGAAGCAGCAGGGTTTCACTTCGCTCCACTCAGCTGTTTCTCACTGTGTCAATGAGGTCGGGAATATGAGGCTTCAAACGATGATTTGCACGATGGCTCTACCGAACGCAGGCTGACGCTTGCAGAAGTAGAGTCATCGAATGGTTCTGGCGGTTGGCCCACAGATGTTGGCCGCCACTTACGACTAATCGTATTCCATGCGATGCCGGAAGTGACGACCTTTTGGGAAAAATGTACCATCCAGTTTGCTCCGTGTCTGCAACACCAAGCAAAGCCCGGCTGAATGGCTTTTGTAACAAGCGGAGGACTCGATTCCATTGCCACAGAGAGAAGCAGCAGGGTTTCACTTCGCTCCACTCAGCTGTTTCTCACAGTGTCAATGAGGTTGGAAAACATATCTACAAATGATAACTTGCACGATGGTTCTACCGAACGCAGGCTTACGCTTGCAGAAGTAGAGCCATCGAATGGTTTTGGCGGCTGGCTCACAGAGGTTGGTCGCCACTTCCGACTTATCGTATTTCATGCGATGCCGGAAGTGACGACCTTTTTGGAAGATGTACCATCCGTATTGCTTCGTGTCTTCAACACCAAGCAAAGGTCGACTGATAGGCTTTTGCGACAAGCGGAGGACTCCAGTCTGTTGCCATAGAGAGAACCCGCAAGGCTCCACTTCGCTTCACTTTGCAGGTTCTCACAATGGCAACGATTTTTGGGAGGATGTTACTTCGTAAGGGTATGGACATTAGGTCGCTCAGGCTTGTTCGTACTAACGTACACCCACTAGACATTAGTACGTGAAGGCTTGAACGAAGCAACGTGTTGGACGGCTCGTACTAAGGTACTTTTCCCTTGGAGTTAGGCAGAATGAAATGCCTGGTAAATCCTTGGAGCTTCCCGGTCTTTTTACGTTTTGTCGTGCAAAGGTACTGCGGACGGGAGAAACATCAAGTGCTGCTGACGCTTTCGGACGGAGTACTTTCCGGCAGCTTTCCACAATTTGTGCCAAATTGGGTATTCCGTAAAGTCCTCTATCCTCACACTTGCCTTATTCTCCCCGGTGTCCGCAGTGAGGGGATGCACGTAAAACGGTTTTCCCGACCAAGAAGCTCTAAAGGGCTTCACAAGAGGGAGAAGAATTGGAAACGTAACCATCTAAATTGTTTTAACTATGGATTATCCCAAATTATCCGGAGCTACCATCTCCGAACGTGACAAGGCTTTTGCCCAAGAGTTCGCCAACTTCGTAAATGGCAGTATGTGTTCACCTGAACAGACTGGCAGGGAACTGACCAGAGCGCACCGCTACCTGCAACAGCAGATGTTCAAGGTGTTCCTCGGCTTCATGAAACAGCTGGCATACAACTATCAGCAGGGAAGATACGATGACCGCAATGAGTGGGCATCACGGCTTTCTGCAGAAGCCTACCAACGACTCATCGAGTGTGACTTGATTTTTGACCCCAAATTTATGAACTCTAAATAATACAGCTATGTGCAGACTTATGACAACGCAGTTGGAGGAAGCCTTGAAAGGCTTTCCTCTCTATTCCCAGGACGGCAAGGGAAAGGAAGCGATTTGCCGTGCCATTTTTGCGCTCGGTGGTGTGCGGTGGTTCATTCTTGAAGGCGAAAAGGAAGGTAACGATACCATCCTGTTCGGTATCGTCATCGGACTGATGGAGGATGAATACGGCTACATTTCATTGAATGAACTTTCGGACATCGAATTGGATTTGACCAGACAAGGCTTCGGCAAACTGCAAGTGCGGCAGCAGGAAAACTTTCATCCGGTGCCACTGAAGAAGTTGCGTGACAGCCGTTTGCAGGAGTTTCTTGCAAGAATGGGTGAATGAATGTGAGAACGAAGTAGTAACAAAATGACCTGCCTTATCCGTCACGGACTGGGCAGGTCTCAAATAGTAGGTTTAGTCTGAGATATGAGGAATGGAAATATAATCAGTATCGCAGCCCAACTCGGTTGGACTGCTTCCGCTCAGTACAAGGAAGGCAGCCTCTTCTTTGACTTCCATCGGAAGACCTTGAGCGGTGTGTCGTTTACCTTCACGGCAGAAATGAAGGACGGCAAGGTAAGTAACCTGGTGAAGGAGATTGAGTCCTTCGTGGAAGCCATCGAACCGGAGACCTGTGCTTCGGAGTGGATGGTTCAGTCGGGGGCCGTGACACCTTCCCGTTTCCGGCAAGCCGTGAGCGACATGAATGCCATCCGCACCGAAGCGTGGCTCTTGGCTTGCCAGCTTGCCGAGGCGGACGGCAAATCCGTGTTGGCAGGTCTGCCCTGGAACCAGTGGAACTGAGTTCCGCAAAATCGGCCGCTTCTTTTGGGCTGTGAACGGACAGCTTTCTATTCACGAGGACTGTCCTTGAACTTGCGTCCTCTTCTCGGGAGACCTGCTTCCTTGTAGGCAATGAGGTCGCTTCCCCGGAAGAGGATGCCCCTTTTATCGGTATGGATCCGGATAAAAGGCAAAGGTCGCTCGGGATGGTTGATGTAGTCGTAGATGGTACATCGGTGAACCCCGAGGAAAAGGCAGGCTTCCTTCACGCTGTACTTCCGGTCTGGAACTATCGCTATCGGTATGTTCTTCAAGTGGGTCATAATCAGTTGTTTTATGGTGTAAAGTTACGAAGAAAGGCACAGCACGGCAATAGCTCATCCGGTCGGCTAAGTGGGATTTTGGGTGACTTTGTGGGATTTTGTGATACCCCTTGCTAAAGGTCAGATAAACATTCATCCATCATTCATTCAAGAAAAGGCAGAGAGAGGGAGTGTACCACAAAAAACACCCTGTGCAGTTTCCGACGGTATAGTTGGGATGGTGACAAGCAAGACAGGGTGACACCGCTCTGGAAGCCCTGCAGCCGCTTTCAAATCCTCCTGTATATCAATATCTTTCTTTTCTTTAGAAAAAAGAGAATAGATAGTGATAGGCGGAAGCTGTCAACCGGTGGCTATATTTTTTCTGTTGATGGATTTCCTGTCAACGCTTGTCAACGTTTGTCAACGCTAATGGATTTATCGAAGTATATGACATTCAACGAACTAAGGTGTGGCTATCTTGTCAAGGCGGAAATGCCCACATCTTATAAATAAAGGTATCCATTTGCGAGGATTTACGCAAGTGAAAATGCAGGTGTAGAAGAGGGAGTATAGGATGTCTGCAAGGTGTTGCAGAAGCACATTGCAGTAGTGAAACAAGGAATATCCGGCTCTGTGAAGTATGAAGGCAATGACCGCTCACCGTTTTCTCATCTTGCCTACGAGGATATTTTTTTTGCAAAGGTAGGCTGTCCCCACCAAACGTCAAATCCCTTGCAGAAAATCTTCCTCAAACAAGTTGAGCGTATTTTCTGCCCTGAATTTGCCTAATTGGTGGCTGCCAGCACTCTGAGAAAAGCAAAAACATCCCTTCGGACAAGCTGCAAAACAGCAAAACAAGAGGGAAAAAAATCAGAGCATATGGCACACATGGACAATCACCTCAAGAAGCAGTTGGAAAAACCTCAGACATGGTTCTGCAAGTATTTCCCGAAACGCATCCGCAACGTCGGCGAAAAGGAAGTGGCTGACAGACAGATGGTATATGACTTCAAGGACGGACGAAGCTTTGAAGCAGTGGCACAAATGACCGCAGCAAGCCTAAAGGAGCAGTATGGCGATGGCTGCAAGGACATCACCTTTGTTCCGGTTCCGGCATCCACCTCCGAGAAGAACGAACTTCGCTATAAGGCTTTTTGCGAGAGAGTCTGCGAACTGACCGGAGCTATCAACGGCTACGACCATGTAAAGGTAATCGGTGGTCGCCTTGCCATCCACGAGAACCGCAAGCTGGAGAAGGAAATCCGCAAAGTGAGCATCATCGAGTTTGATGAAAATTGGTTCAATGGCAAGAATATTGTTACCTTTGACGATGTAATCACTCGCGGCATCACTTGGGCTACCTATTCCGACCAATTGGAGAACTTGGGCGCACACGTTCTCAGTGGCATCTTCTTGGCAAAGACCCATTATAAAGTAACAACGAACTGACAATGACAGACAATAGAACAATGAAAACAAAGGCAACGGCAAAGGCGGTTGCCTTTACCGGACATAGAGAAATATCCCACATCCATCAAGAACAAGTAAGGGAACGGCTGAAGGAAGCCGTTCTGCAAGCCATCCGTCAAGGAGCGAACAAGTTCTACTGCGGCATGGCACTCGGCTTCGACATGATGGCAGCGGAGGAAGTACTTTCCCTCAAGTTGAGCATCCCCATGCTGAAACTGGTAGCAGTCGTTCCCTTTAAGGGACAGAGCGCTTCCTGGTCCATGGTGGAGCAGCAGCGGTATGCCTATATCCTTTCCAAGGCAGACGATGTGGTGCATCTGAGTGAAGACTACTTCAACGGATGCTATTTCAAGCGGAACGACTACATGCTGTCGCATTCCGGCAGTGTGATTGCCTACTTTGACGGCAAGCCGAAGGGCGGTACTGCCTATACCTGTCGCAAGGCAAGGGAGAAGCGGATGCCTGTCGTCAATGTGTATTAGGCAAGCGGTGTTATACACTTTTCATAGATTTCTTGAAAAGCGTATAACATTATTCGGAAAACTGCTTATCTTTGTGCTGAAATCGTATTTAGACCATGGATAATCAGGAAAAACAAGTGATAAATCAAGCGGAAAACCAGCCCAAGAAACCCGGCAGAGGGGGTAAAAGACCAGGTGCAGGTCGCCCTAAGGGGGATGGCACCAGTAAACTCTATGCTTTCCGGGCCGATAAGGAAGTGGCTGCCTATCTGGACTGCCAGGAGAACAAGACGGACTTCATCAAGGAATGTATCATCCGGCAGATGGAAATAGCTAAAAGCAGGCAGGAAGACGAAGCCTTGATGCAGTTGGGGGAAGTGATGCCTACCAGCCGTATCCAGCCGATGTCGCTTCCTTTCTTTGATGTGAAGGTAGTGGCCGGTTTCCCCATTCCTTTGAACAACGATGAACTGGCGCAGGACATCGAGGTGTTGAAGATGCTGTGCCCACACCCGGACTCTTCATACTTGATCCGTGTGCAGGGCCGTTCGATGATTGAAGCCGGAGTGAATGATGGCGACATTATCATAGTCGATAAGAGTGAACGGAATCCTACGGAGAAGCAGATTGCGGTCTGTGAGCTGAATGGAGAATACACGCTGAAACGGGTTTGCAGGAAGGGAGGAACCCTTTGGCTGGTTCCGGCCAATCCCGAGTACCCCGAGATTGAAATCACGGATGGCGATGATTTCAGTGTGTGGGGAGTCGTGACGTATATCATCCATAAACCTATCTTTTGATAATTCTTTATGATAGCATTGGTTGATTGTAACAGTTTCTTCTGTTCTGTGGAGAAGGTTTTCCATCCCGGACTGAACGGAAAGCCCGTCTGTGTGCTTTCCTGTAACGATGGCTGCATCGTGGCCTTGACTCCGGAAGCCAAGGCACTGGGACTGCGCCGTGGAGACCCCATCTTCAAGAAGAAGGAGATAGTGCAGCACTATGGGGTGAAGTTGTTCTCTACGAACATGATGCTTTATGCGGCCATGTCGAAAAGAGTAAACAATATTCTTCGTGCATCTGTGCCTCGTTCCGAAGTCTATTCGATTGATGAATCCTTCCTCTATCTGGATGGTCTGGAGAAATATCATGACTTGGAGGACTACATGCGTGGAGTGGTGGAGAAAGTCCGGCTCTATACGGACATCCCGGTTAGTGTAGGAATTGCACATACCAAGACTTTGGCGAAAATTGGCAGCAAGTTTGCCAAGCAGTACAAAGGCTACCGCTCAGTGTGCTTGATTGATTCAGAGGAGAAAAGACGAAAGGCATTGGCTCTATTCGATTTGGCGGATGTCTGGGGAATCGGCAAACAGACCTTAGCCAAACTGAACTACCTAAGCATCACAACACCTTTGGAGTTCGCCGACAAAAAGGAAAGTTGGGTTCGCAGCCACTTCACTAAGCCGGGATGGCAGACGTGGAAGGAACTGAACGGCATTCCGTGCATTGATACTTCGGAAGTAGCGCAGCGGCAGACCATCTGTACCAGCCGGAGTTTCGGGAATCTGGTAACGGATTATGACGAGTTGCAGGCTTCGGTAGCCAGCTTTGCCGCCAGTTGTGCCAACAAGCTACGGGGACAACATTCACTGACTTCTGCCGTGACGGTCTTCGTGTCGAGTAACCGCTTCCGGGAGGACCTTCCTCAATATTCCAACGGGCAGACGAGGATCCTGCCTATGCCGACCTCGGACACGATTGAGATTACACAGGCGGCGCTGAGTGTGCTGAAGGAAATCTACCGGGAAGGAATCAGCTACAAGAAGACGGGAGTTGTTCTCGGGAACATCACCGATGCTTCCTATATCCAACAGAACCTCTTCGATGAAGTGAAGAACCGGCCGGAACGGATGCAACTCATGAAGAGCATTGATGCACTGAACTACCGCTTCGGTTTGCGAAAGATACATCTGGCCGTGGAGGGCGAAGAGAAGCAGGCCTGGCATGCCAAGAGTGAGTTCCGGAGCGGTAACTATCTGTCAGACTTGAAGGAAATTCTGACTATCAGGATATAAGGTAGTAATATTCACTTATTATACTTAGGTAATAATAAAAATAATTGGAAGACATGAAGAAAATAAAATATACTAGTTCAAGATTATGCTTTAAGGCTGATGAAATAGAACCATTAAATGATTCCGATGTATTTATAATACAGACTCCACAGGGGACTTTTCAGTTTACAAAAGCTGAGTTTTACAGGGAATTTTGTAATGTGACAAAAACAAAGAGTTATAGAGATAATGGAGTCTATCATTATTCAGTAACCCCCAAACGGGCTCTATCGTTTTTGATTGATAATACTTGTTCGTTACGATGTAAGCAGGTACCCTCCAATGATTTGGTTGGTGAGGATATAAGGTCAAAGATACGTGAGATTGGGGCATTATGGCGTTCTTCTCCCAATAATCCATCTATAGACCAGGAGGTGGTTAATCAGTGGGAGAAACTTATAGATGATTGGATTGAGGATTCGAATATGCCATTGATTGTCCGGAAGGAAATAAATAAACGTGGACAAGCTTTTAGACATAGCACCACCGGACGCGAAATAATTATTGCTGACAATTCGGTAGCTCTTTGGGTTTATGGGCATGTGTTGAAGGGAAAAGTGTTTACATTAAGTCAAATCAGAGAACTGCTGCAGAATAATGAATTGCCTGTTGTTTTTATGGCGACGAAAGAGATTAGGAAAAATGCCAAATATGCAAAAGCTCTTGGGAAAAATCCCTTGTCTAACTGGAAACTTTGTCATATTGAATCTATAGGGTTAAATACTAATACCCCAATAATTGATTTAGATATAGAAGTTATCAAGGAGCATTTTAGGAAATATGTTAGCCCTAAGAATATGTTTGTCTTACCAAAGGAAATTGGAGATTTGGGTGAAATAGAAGCTTTTATAGAACAGCAGAAGTGAAAGACTCTCTTTATTTGTTTTATGAAAAGAAATGGTCTCGTTGAATATTCGGAGAAACTAAGTGTCAGGATATAAAATAAGGGCACCGAATTTCGATACCCTCCAGCTTACCTTGGCTTGGATTTAGTCTGCCAAAGAAAAGAGTTCCACAGTCTTGCGGCCTTTCTTGACTTCCTCAGACTGAACTTTTCCCTCTCTGGCCAACCAGCCGATGGCTGCAATAATTTCCTTGTCGGTCAGTTTGGTTTCCTTTTTCAGCTGAGTCAAATCCATTCTTCCTTTTTCATGCAGCATGTTCCATACGGCACCTGCATGTGTGCCAATCAAACTAATGTCCATATTGAAGATGTATTCTAAAAACGATGCAAATCGTAGTGCTTTTTATGCTGATTTACAAGCAAAAACGTAGTTGTTTGATATTTGTTTGAAGTAGTAGGTATGGCTGGTTACTCTACATCTTCCGTTATCACTTCCGTTTCCAAATCCAGCCCGAACATCTCCTTGAGTTGCAGGTAGTCGAAGCATAGCGCTTTGGGGCGGTTCACCTTCGGACTCTGGATAACCTTACCGTCTTTCACAACCGTCACGCAATCCGGGTTACCACTGGGCAGCAGGATGTAGA
>ERZ825159.1723-NODE-1723-length-19975-cov-3.785492_pt1 | contig 19975 bp, 14 predicted proteins | sample MGYA00519932_ERZ825159 | MGnify/ENA primary metagenome ERZ825159 (study PRJEB31778, sample SAMEA3449191) | human gut metagenome | biome: human gut; feature: human-associated habitat; material: faeces | place: United Kingdom | collected 2010/2012 ...
GGAGCCGCTGCCGGAATTCAACTACCGCATGGCGCAGGTCGGTGCGGTCATAATCGCCTACCGGGCAAAATTCCTGCGGGAACTTTCCAAACAGGCGCGGCTGTACCATGCGGAATTTTCTGGCGGCCGGGAGGAGCTTTCCCTCGTCTATCAGACTGTCTCGACCGTGACGGACCCGTTCGCGGATAAAAAGACCATCTTTCAGCAGCTGCTCGACCACCAGCAGGCGCATTACCGCGCCGAGCTGGATTCCGGCCAGTGCCTGTCCGGCCCACATAAGGACGATTTCGAAACGCTTCTCGGCGAGCGCTCTGTCAAGGCCTACGGCTCTCAGGGCCAGACCCGCACGGCGGCTATCAGTCTCAAGCTGGCCGAGCGCGAATTATTCCGCGCCGATACCGGCGAAGAGCCGGTTCTGCTGCTGGACGATGTGCTGTCCGAACTGGACGCGCGGCGGCAGGATTTCGTGCTCAATCAAATTCGCTCCGGTCAGGTGCTTATCACCTGCTGTGAGCCGGAACGCATCACAAATATCGGAAAACGCATTTTCGTGGAGAGCGGACAGATCCGGGAGGAGTCGTCATGTATCTGAATATCGGCGGCGATTTCTCCGTCCGTGCCGAATCTGTAATCGGCGTGTTCGATCTGGACAACACCAGCTGCTCCAAATGGACGCGGAAATTCCTCGCGGAGGCCCAGAAGGCCGGCGCCGTCGTCGAAGCGACGGACGAGCTGCCGAAATCCTTTCTGGTCGCGGCGGAATACGGACAGACGCGCGTCTATCTGACAAAATATAACGCTGCCATCCTGCAAAGACGTCTGCAGGAACCGCAGCGCAGCCCCATTCCTGGAAAAGGAGAAAAACTATGAGCGAAGAAATCAAGGATATCATCGAGGCCGAAAAGGAATACAACGCCAGTCAGATCCAGGTGCTGGAGGGACTCGAGGCCGTCCGCAAGCGGCCCGGCATGTACATCGGGGACCCTGACGAACGAGGCTTGCACCATTGCGTATTTGAAGTGCTCGACAACTCCATTGACGAGCATCTGGCCGGCTATTGCAGCAAGATTGACATTGTCATTCATGTGGACGGTTCCATTTCCATCGTAGATAACGGGCGCGGCATTCCGGTGGATATCCACCCGAAGTTCGGCATTCCCGCTGTGGAGCTGGTTCTGACCAACCTGCACGCGGGCGGCAAATTCGGTCAGGGTGCGTACAAGTACTCCGGCGGCCTGCACGGTGTGGGCGCCAAATGCGTGAATGCCCTGTCCGACTGGTTCAAGGCGGAAGTGCGCCGGGACGGCAAGCGCTATCAGATCAAATTTGAGCGAGGCAAGACGGTGGAACCCCTCCGCACTGTAGGTTCCTGTGCCTGTGAAGTCACGGGAACCACGATCACGTTTTTCCCGGATGCCACCATTTTCACGGATACCACGGAGTTCAAGTTTGACCGCCTGACGACGCGCCTGCGGGAACTGGCTTTCCTGAATCCCGGCCTGGTCATTGAACTGATTGACGAGCGTGAAGCTCCGGCGCGCCGGGAAACGTTCTTCTATAAGGACGGTATTGTGGAGTTCGTACGTCAGCTGGGCACGAACAAGGAAGTGATCAACGAGGACCCCATTTCCATTTCCGGCGTCCGGAAGGTGGAAGTGGAGTACGACGGCAAGAAGATGGAGGACGATGTTCTGGTGGACGTTGTGTTCCAGTACAACAACACGTATGAAACGAACATCCTTTGCTTTGCCAACTCCATTTACAACGGGGACGGGGGAACGCACCTTTCCGGGTTCCGCGGCGCCCTGACGCGCGTCATCAACGGTTACGCAAAGGCCAACGGCCTGTTGAAGGAAAAAGATCCCTCCCTGAGCGGCGAAGATGTTCGTGAAGGCCTGGTGGCGGTTATTTCCGTCAAGATGCCCAACCCGCGTTTCTCATCCCAGACGAAGGACAAGCTGGTGAATACGGAGATTGAAGGCGTGGTGGGCAATGTCGTGTACGAGGAAATCAAGACGTACTTTGAAGAAAACCCGGCGATGGCCAAGAAGATCATCGAGAAGAGCATCACGGCCGCTCGTGCCCGGGAAGCCGCCCGCAAGGCGCGTGAAACAGTCCGCAAGAGCGCCCTCTCCATCGGCGGCCTCCCCGGCAAACTGGCGGATTGTTCCGACCGGGATCCCGCGAAGTGCGAGCTGTTCATTGTGGAAGGTGACTCCGCAGGCGGTTCTGCCAAGATGGGGCGCGACCGCCGCACGCAGGCTATCCTGCCCCTGCGCGGGAAAGTGCTGAACGTGGAAAAGGCCCGCCTGGACAAAGCCCTGGGGAGCAAGGAAATCCAGAACATGATTACGGCCATCGGCGCCGGAATCGGGGAAGGGGACGATGAAGCCTCCTTCAAGCTGGACCGCGTGCGCTACCACAAAATCATCATCATGACTGATGCCGACGTGGACGGCGCCCACATCCGCACCCTCCTTCTCACTTTCTTCTGCCGCCACATGCCGCAGCTGGTGCGCGCCGGGTATCTGTACATCGCTCAGGCGCCCCTGTACCGCATCATCCGCAGGAAAAAGGAAGAGTACGTGCAGGATGACGTGGCCCTGAACCACAAACTGATTGAACTGGCCGTTAATGACGTGACCCTGCGTTTCGCGGACGGCTCCCGTTCCTTCTCTCCCGAAGAACTCTCCGCCATTCTGGAAACGCTGGTCAACCTCCAGCGCTATACGGAATCCATGCAGGCGCAGGGCGGTTCCCTGGAAGACCTGCTCAGCCATCGGGAGGCCAACGGGGAATTCCCGGAATTCCTGGTGAAGGTGCGCTGCGGCAATGAAGAGGAAATACTCTTCTTCCATGACATGGAGGCCCTGACCGCCTTTTCTGAGGAAAACAGGGACCTTTTCATCTTCGGCACGCCCTCGGAAGAGGAGTTGCTGGAAAATCCGCTTCCGGAACGGGAGGGGCCCAGCCGCCGCTCCATCACTCATGAACTGCATGAAGCCAAAGCCATCACGCGGGCCCTGGCCCGGCTGGCGGAACTGGGCATTCCGGGGAATATGATTGTCTCCATGGATACGCCCCTGTTTGAACTGGTGGAGGGTGAAGGGGATAAGGAAAAAGTAACTCCCCTGTTCTCCGTCATGGACATTCTGGAATCCGTCATCTCCATCGGCAAGCGCGGGGTGGAAATCACGCGATTCAAAGGGTTGGGTGAAATGGATGCCAAGGACTTGTTCAAGACGACGATGGACCCGGAACGGCGCGAGCTGCTCCGCGTCATCCTGAACGATGACAACGCCGTCAGGGCCGATGAAATGTTCACCATCCTGATGGGGGATGTGGTGGAACCCCGCAAGAATTACATCGTGGATCATGCCCTCAATGTCCGCAACCTTGACATTTAACCCCCGCACTCTCTTTCAGCACCATGGAAAATAATAGAATCAAACCGGTGGATGTAGCCAGTGAGCTCTCCACTTCTTTCCTGGACTACTCCATGTCCGTCATCATCTCCCGCGCCCTGCCGGACGTGAGAGACGGCCTCAAACCTTCCCAGCGGCGCATCCTGTACGCCATGAAGGAACTCAATCTGTCCCCTGGGGGCAAGACCCGCAAATGCTCCAAAATCGTGGGCGACACGATGGGTAACTACCACCCTCACGGGGATGCCGCCATTTACGGCACCCTGGTGAACATGGCGCAGGACTGGTCCATGCGGGATATTCTCGTGATCGGCCAGGGCAACTTCGGCACGCCGGACGGAGACCCCCCCGCCGCCGCCCGATACACGGAAGCCAAGCTCTCCGGCATGGGCGTGGCCCTGATGGCAGATTTGGACAAGGACACCGTGGATTTTGTTCCCACATACGACAATGAACACACGGAACCCACCGTGTTTCCCTCCGCTTTCCCAAACCTTCTGGTGAACGGCGGCACGGGGATTGCTGTGGGGATGGCCACCAACATGCCTCCGCACAACCTGGGGGAAGTGGTGGACGGTATCTGCGCCGTGATTGACAATCCCCACATGACTGTGGAAGAGCTGCGCCAGTACATCAAGGGGCCGGATTTTCCCACCGGGGGCGACGTGCTGGGCTTTTCAGGCATTGACAACTACTTCCGCACCGGGCGCGGCTCCGTGCGCATCCGCGGCAAGATAGACATGGAAGTAACGGATTCCGGCAAGGATCTTCTCATCATCCGGGAAGTGCCGTATGGCGTGAACCGCGCCGCCCTTCAGGAACGCATTGCGGAACTGTACAAGGATAAAATCCTGACGGATATTTCCGGCATCCGTGACCTTTCCGATGAGAAAACCTGCATTGAAATCGAGCTGAAGCGGGATGCCCGCCCGCAGGTGGTCATGAACCAGCTTTACAAGCTCACCTCCATGGAGACCTCCTTTGCGGTGAACATGCTGGCGATTCACGACAACCGCCCCAAGACGCTCGCCATGATGGACGCCATCAACTTCTACATCGAGCACCGCCGCGAGGTGGTCGTGCGCCGCACGCGCTATCTGCTGGGGGATGCGGAGAAGGATGCCGAGCGCCTGGAAGCCTTCCTGCTGGCCCTGCACCACATGGATGACTTCATTTCCATTATCCGGGATTCCAAAAACCGGGATGAAGCCCGTGAACGCCTGCAGAATTACACATTCTCCACGCAGACGGCGGAAAGCCTGGGCATCCTGATCCGTTCCCAGGCCTCCATCCAGGGGGACCGCTACGTCTTCACGGAACGCCAGGTGAACTCCATCCTGGACCTGCGCCTGTACCAGTTGACCGCCTTGGAAAACGACAAGATTTCCGGGGAATACGCGGAACTGCTGGTCCGCATCAAGGACTACCTGGATATTCTGGCGAACGAATCCCGCGTGCTGGGCATTGTAAAGGACGAACTGAAGGCGATTAAGGACAAGTACGCCACGCCGCGCGTCACGCGCATCATTCCCTTCTCCGGGGATATGGCCATTGAGGATCTCATCCCGAATGACACGATGATCGTCACCATCACGCACAGCGGCTACATCAAGCGCACCAACTCCGCGGAATACCGCGTGCAGGCGCGCGGGGGCAAGGGCGTGAAGGCTGCCACTACCAGGGGAGCCAAAAAGGATGCGGAAGCGGACTTTATCGAACACCTGTTCGCCGCCCAGAACCACGACTACCTGATGTTCTTTACGAACACCGGGCGCGTGTACGTGGACCGCGTGTATGAGATTGACGAAGCGGCGCGCAGCGCGCAGGGTCGCAATATCAAGAATCTGCTGGATCTCCAGCCGGAAGAAGCCATCGCTGCCATCCTGCGCCTGGAACGCCGGGTGGATGAAAAAGGCAATGACATTACCTTTGCGGAAGGCAGCGGCAATGTTGTTTTCGCCACGAAGGACGGCACGGTGAAGAAAACCAGCCTGAACGATTTCGCCAACTACCGCAAGGCCGGCATCATTGCCATTAATCTGGAGGAAGGCAACAGTCTGGTGAACGCGGAACTTACCAGCGGGGCCGATGAAATCGTGCTCGTCACGCATGACGGCATGAGCATCCGCTTCCCGGAAGAAGATCTGCGTACGCAGGGCCGCAACACCATCGGCGTTCGCGGCATCCGCCCGCGGGCGGGGGACTACGTTGTGGCCCTGGCCATTGTGGACCCGCAGAAAACCCTGCTGGTGGCTTCTGAAAACGGCCTCGGCAAGCGCACTTCCTTTGATGAATACCGCACGCAGGGCCGCGGCGGCACCGGCATCAAGACCATGAACTGCACGGATAAGACCGGCAAGGTGGTTTCCGCCACGGTCGTGTCCGACGAGGACGAACTGATGCTGATGACCACGGCCGGACAATCCGTCCGCATCAAGGTGGCGACCGTGCGTGAAACGGGCCGCGCCACCCAGGGCGTGAAGCTCATGACGCTGAATGAGGGCGAATCCATCCAGGACATTTCCATCGTCATTCCCGATGATGAAGATGAAGAAGCCCCGGAGGAAACGGAAGACGCAGGAGCCGGGGAAGTGTCCGGTGAAATGGAAGCTCCGGCGGAAGAATAACATCCAGGTTTTCCTGCTCCGGCGCCATGCCGGAGCAGGGGGCTTCATGGGCCGTTTTTATGGAAGACCCCCTTTCATTGGAGCAATGTGCCGGACGTCTGGAACGGCGTGGATTCCGGAGTTTTGTAGTGCCGGGCCTGAGGGAGGCTGCGGAGGTGATGCGCGGCCTGGTGCGGGAGTTCAGGCCGTCGTCCGCTTCCTATGGGGATTCCATGACCCTGAAGGCTGCGGGCATTCTTGATGACCTGCGCTCCAATCCGGACATTCAGTTTTATGACGGCTTTGTTCCGGGCATGGTGCGGGAGGAGAAATGGGAAATCCGCCGCCAGGGCATGACGGCGGACCTGTTTTTAACCGGCGTCAATGCCGTCAGCATGGAAGGGACCCTGCACTGGGTGGACATGGTGGGCAACCGTGTGGCTCCGGTGGCATTCGGACCCCGGCATGTCATTTTGCTGGCCGGTTCCAACAAGCTGGTGGCCACGTCGGCAGAGGCCCGGGAACGCATCCGCCGCATTGCGCCCCTGAACGCCAGGCGGCATGAAGGGTTCAGGACTCCCTGCATGCACACCGGAATCTGCGCGGATTGCAATTCCCCGGACCGCCTGTGCAATATTCACATGTCCATTGTTAAATGCTTTCCCAAGGGAAGAATTTCCGTCATTCTGATGGAAGAACCCGGAGGACTTTGACCCATGCCTTTTCAAAACCGGATAGAAATCATGGCCCCGGCGGGGTCGTTTGAATCTCTGGCGGCCGCCTTGCAGGGCGGAGCGGACTCCGTGTACTTCGGAGTAGGAAAGCTGAACATGCGTTCCCGCGCCACGGTCAATTTTTCGGAAGAAGATTTGCCGGAAATCGTCGAGCGCTGCCATGAGGCGGGCGCCAAAGCTTATCTGACACTGAATATCATTGTGTACGATGAAGAGCTGGAGGCGGTGCATGCCCTGTGCGACGCCGCCCGGAAAGCCGGTGTGGATGCCGTCATCGCTTCCGACCTGGCGGTGATTTCTTATGCGCGTTCCATTGGGCTGGAAGTCCATATGTCCGTGCAGGCCAACGTCTGCAACATGGCCTCCGTCAAATTTTACGCGCAGTACGCGGATGTGGTGGTGCTGGCCCGGGAACTCACCCTGGCGCAAATCAGGCATATCATTGAATCCATCCGGAAGGAGGGCGTGAAAGGCCCCTCCGGGGAGCTGTTGCGGGTGGAAATTTTCGCCCATGGGGCGTTATGTGTGGCCGTGTCCGGCAAATGCCACATGAGCCTGGCGGCCTACAACTCCTCCGCCAACCGGGGGGCCTGCTTCCAGAACTGCCGCCGCGCCTACCGCGTGACGGATGAGGAAACGGGCAATGAACTGGTGATAGACAACAAATACGTGATGTCTCCCAAGGACCTGTGCACCATTCCGGTGCTGGACCAGCTTCTGGACGCAGGCGTTTCCGTGCTGAAGCTGGAAGGGCGCGGCCGTTCCTCGGATTACGTCAGGACGGTTACCTCCGTGTACCGGGAAGCCGCGCGGGCATGCCAGGACGGAACCTTTTCCGCGGACAGGGCGGAAGCGTGGATGAAACGGCTGGAATCCGTTTTCAACCGGGGATTCTGGCAAGGCGGCTATTACCTGGGCGTGAAGTGGGGGGAATGGAGCGGTTCCGCCAACAGCCGCGCTGCCCTGTTGAAGATCCACATTGCCAGGGTAGAGAACTTTTATAAGAAGAACGGGGTGGCGGCCCTGTTCCTGGAAGCCGGCGGCCTGTCCGCGGGGCAGACCATCCTCATAACAGGCTCCACTACGGGAGCCGTCCGCATGGAAGTGGCAGCCATGCGGAGGGAGACGGCAGAGGGCATGGAGCCCGTAGAAGCCGCTCAAAAGGGAGAAACCGTCTATCTGGCGGTTCCCGAACAGGTGCGCCGCCGGGACAAGGTGTACCTGCTGCGCCCCCGGATGCTGGAGGATGCCTGAATGTCCGGTTGTCCCTTTCTTCCTCTGCCTGCCTTTTCCAAAGACCGGGAATCGACGGCAGGATGATTTTAATGGGATCTGCATACTTGACTAACCATATTATTTTAAAATATTTTCGTCATTTCCTTTTTGTCTGAAGGTGAACAGCTTAAATAAAAACGCTGACTAGAATACCTAGTCAGCGTTTTTCGTAATATATTTGTAATAAAAAATTACCTCTTATCAAATGTACCCTTTGCAGGTAATTCCTTTCCCATATTCTCTTTCATCGTTCCTTCAGCGGCAACATTATTACCATTAAATGTCAAATTAAGATGAAACCCTACCCAATTTGACTCAATCTGCAAAATTCCTACATTAGTTCCCGTTTTTTCAAATATATAATTACCTGTAATCGTCCTAGTTGTCTCATGGTCATTGGCATCATATTCGACAGCGCCAAACGTGACAGTCCCGGTACTGAAAACAAAATCCTTTGCCTCCAATTCCCAACCATCACCTTCCTGATAGTCTACATACATGCCTCCTGTAAGAGTTTTTCCTTCCAGCGTTAATGGAGCTTCTGAATTGTTTCCATCTCCATTGGATGATGACTTGCTGCATGAGGCAAGCAGTATCAAGGATGCCAGGACTGTTCCAAGTAATAATGTCTTCATAGTTCTTATTCATTGCCATCCCCCATTTTGGGAGATTCGGTCATATAGATAACAAGAACTATGACACCTGTAAACAACAAATCCCCTAATTTGGGGGATTTAAAAATTCCGCTATACTGCGGTAATGAAAAGAGATCGTAGCAGTGTTCCCGAAGAAACACTCAGAACGCTTCTGCGACAAAAGCGGATTGAGAAGGGATATTCCCAACTCAAACTCTCTTTACTGCTAGATAACACCCGGACATTTGTTTCCAAATATGAGTCCGGTGAAAGGTATCTGACATTTACTGAGGTCATTTTGATCTGTCAGGTACTTGGGGTTGATCCCATGGAAGTCACAAGAATCATATCAAATAGGGTTTGAAACGAGATTGCAAGACTGGATTCATCCTTTTTGTTTCTAACGCTTTTTGTCGTATTTTACTAAGTATAGTGCTATTTACTGGAGATAATTTTATCCAATTTTCATTGCTAATAAGTTGATCCAATTGTGTTTCAGTAAAAGTTCGTGTATAATAATACATGATAGCCGAATCATGTATTATGGAAGGGTGATCTCCAATTTTTAGAATACAAGTCTGTTCTTTTTTAGGGCTAAATGTTGTCCAGTTTGTTAGTAAAAAATCATTTGTAAGAGGACAACAAGCAATAATGACCCACCAATGCCCCATATCATTTCTGTTTTTTAAAACATCTCCAACCTGATACATATGAATTAGTGGATTTTATTGAAAACATGGAGATCTCGAGCTAAATCTTCAAGATCGCTGGTAGCTTCACCAACAATATCTTTAATTGTAATATCATTTACATCGCCCCTTTTGGTTGGAATCCACTCAGGACAATTTTCTCTTTCATGAGAGTATCGAGAAATGTCCCACGTCCCCATATGTCCGAATTCATTGTAAATTCTATCTACAAGTTCCTTGATCCATTCAGATAAGCAAGAATCATCAACTTCTCCTAACAAGGTTACTGTGATGTCTTCACATTTAATATTTCCCCAAGAATTGTATTTTAAACTATCTGCTACAGGAGATATTGCTGGACCAAATTCGAATGAAACATACTTTCCTCCAATAATGGAACATTCAAATTCTTTTAAAGCTGTCGTCTCTAAGAAATAAAGCAATTTATTTAATTTTAACCGATCAATAGTACCTCCATTTTTTTTTATAAAGAGAGATGCTATAGATCTTGCTATATCGTCATTATATGGGAAATAGACAGACATGCCATTTTCATTAGACCATTTTCCTCGGAAAATCAATGTAGAAAAAAATATTCCTATTTTTTTAATTGTATTCATAAAAAATATTTACTCTTAACTCACTAAATCACAATACATAATTCTCTTGCCAATCATTTTGATAATCGTATCTCCTATAAAATCCATTGTCTCAACATTAGACGTATTATGCCTGTAGGCAAACTCATGGATGTACCTCTTCAAATGCTTAGGAGACATATAGTGGTAAACGCCATAGTAACCTCTCTTCAATAGAGACCAGAAGCTCTCAATGGAATTGGTATGTACGTTTCCATGGACGTATTGTTTCCCTGAGTGATTGACGGATTCATGAACAAAACCTACAAGTCCCTTGTAAGACTTGAATTCATCCGTGAACACATTGGATTTTTTCTCAACATATTTATTGATAAAACCTTGTAAGTTGTAAGCTGACGTATCGTCAATATGCTTCACGATAACATTACCATTTCTCTGTTTGGCTCCAATGACAATCAATTTACCGACCGAGCCTCTTCCCTTGTTCAGCTTCTTGGAAAAGTGTTTGTTGGATTCCTTGCCTCCCATAAAAGTTTCGTCTACCTCTACAATACCATCCAACTTATCCTTCTTTGACTTCATCCAAACTTCCCTAATCCTGTGACAGAGGAACCAAGCAGTCTTCTGTGTTACACCCAAAGTCTTTGCAACTTGTATAGAAGAGATACCTTTCCTAGATGTATAGAGCAAATACATGCAAAACAACCATTTATGAAGAGGTAATTTTGACTCCTCTAAAATTGTACCAAACCTTACGCTGAAAAATTTCCTGCAATCCCTACAGCGATAGGGCATCGGTTTTTGATCCTTACATTCGGTGATGTTATGTTTACCACAGTGAGGACACCGGACATTACCATTCCACCTCTTAAGCTCAAAATACTTCCGAGCAGATTCCTCATTAGGAAATTTGGAGAAGAACTCATAGAGAGAAATGTGTTTGAGCTTAGTTTTTTCCATATCATCGCTTGGTTGATGACAACACAAGTCTTTGTGTTGATATGGAAATTTTGTCGTGTTTTTATTAGTTCGTACGCGTTTATTTTCAGCGTATTGGGAATTATTTGTGGCTACAATTTTCTTACCCATATTGGTCGAGTAGAAAATTGTCCTTATAATTTAATGATATAAAATTGAATGAGGATTAAACGAAAGTATATTGAGTTAATCGTCCTTTTGAAGATGCGTCTGGGCTATTAGGTAGAATGAGAAAGGTAGGTCTTGACAAAGGCAGAAGAAGGAAGAAAATAACTCCATAAATTTTATTATATATGGCATCATTTTCAGAGCGTTACGGATATAAACCAGCAAGAACCATAATCCAAATAGACAATTTGGATCAACAGACTAGAATCTCTATTTGGAATATAATTTCAGAATATGTATTTCGTATATTAGGTTATGGTAGTATAGATAACATGCTTAAACGCATATGGGTAGAAATTATGGGAAACACTTATGATTCTTACTCTTCATTTTATTATGAAGATGGTTCTATCAAAAGTAAAATATATTCTATTTGGAGATTGGAATTTTTAGAGAAATTCTCATTTTTTGAATTATTTGATTCTTTGGAAATTATTTTTACTCATGTTGATTCATACAATAAGAAGTATGCACAAGAATATATTGATAAAATAAATTTATTATTTGAAAAATATTTAGTAGGATTCCGATTTATTAATGGCCAAATTACTAAAATAACAGATGAGATAGAAATTGAATCTATTGATACGGCAATCAGCTCTCCAATAGAAGAAGTAAAAATACATTTAAAGAAATCTTTGGATTTTTACTCTAGTAGGAAAAATCCTGATTATAAAAACTCTATCAAAGAGTCTATCTCAGCAGTAGAAGCATGTGTTCGCTATTTAACAAATGAACCATCAGCAACACTTACTTCATGTGTCAAAGAACTCCAAAAAAATAACAACCTACATCCTGCCTTTTCTAGTGCTCTTAATCAGCTATATGGGTATTGCGGTGATTCAGGAGGTATTAGACATGCTGAGAAACCTGGAGTTCAATTGATTCCAGCTGATCCTAACCAAACGAAATTTATACTAGTTATTTGTTCTTCAATAATTAATTATCTATTGACAATGAAAAATGAATTTTCGTGAAACAATGGTTAGTCAAGTATGTAGATCCCATTTTAATTTTGCCGTTTCCTGCCCGGCTGGGCCGGCGGGGCGTCCGGCTTCAGCAGAGGGAGCTGGCTAAGCATGTTTCTGATCTTGATCGTCAGGCGCGGCATCGGCTTGGCTATCGTGAGGGCTGCCACTTCATAACGGGCGGCGATGTCGTTGATCAGACGGACCACCTCATGGAGTTTCATTCCTCCCGGTTCTTCTTCCACTCCCGCGATGATTTCAGCCGGGGTCTTTTGAAATTCACGTTTGGCTTCCGGTCTAGAAATCCGAATCAATTAAGTTATTCATTCATTGTCTGACGTTTGAGAGAAAATGCCGTAAAGTAGTCTTCCTATTGAATGAAAAAGAATTTCCCTGGCGTATTATTTTAAAACCGTATGCCATGCCTGATTATATTTCCTTTCTGCGTCTTTTTTCATGTTCCTGCGCCTTGCTGTGTGCCGGAATGCTCCACGCTTCCGGTTTGCAGCCCTGGTTGCGGGAGCTGGCCGTAATCCCGCCTGCGCCTTCCGCGAAAGAAAAGGATGCATGGATGCGGCAGGTGTGGACGCGGACGGCGGAGTATGCGGCTTCCCTTTCCGAGCCTGCTTCCGCTGACGATTGCGGGGATGCGATGGTTTTGCTGGTTCCCGTATTTCAGGCGTGGCCGGACGGGAAGGCAGCCGGTGCCGCGCTGGCGGAAATTCTTTCCGTTCCCGCGGAGAGTATTGGAGATGTTTCTTCCTGGGATGACCTGGTTAAGCATCAGGAAGCCATTCAGGAACGAGTCCGTTTTCTCAGGCTGAAGAAGCTGGCGGCCTATTATGACTCTGCGGCCATCCGCCGCGCGGTGAAGCGAAACCGGGACAAGTACGGGGAACGGTACGCCGGTGCGGAAGGTTTCCTGGCACGGCTGGATGAGTGGGAGAAGGAGCTGGGGCCGCTGGACCGGTGGGTGGAGCAGGCCGGGCCGGGACAGGCGGCCCTGCTGCGGGAGATGGTGGATCTGCGGAGAAAAGCATTGATTGAAGCCCTGCCGGAACAGAACGGCCTGAAGGAATGGGTGAGCGTGCGGCGTTTCAATCCGTCCGGGAAAAGTTCTTTCAATCATGACCGTCCGGCGAACTGGCAGGGTATTTCCAGCATGCCGGGGCCCGGGCGCAGATACCGCAGCGGCATTGTGAAATTTAACGGGGTTTCCTCTTCTTCCCCTGTGGAGCAGCTGCTGGCGGACGACCGCTGGGTCGGGCATCTGGATGTTGATTTTTCCGGGGAGAAGCTCATGTTCACCGGGAACGGATTCGGCAAGAAGGAAAGCAGGCCCTGGGACGTTTTTGAGCTGGATTTGAAAACCGGGAAAAAGGAATCCCTTACCGCGCATATGCCGGCGGATACGGACAGCTATAATTCCTGCTACCTGCCGGACGGCCGGATTATTTTCGTCAATACTTCCGGCATGCAGGGGGTGCCCTGCGTGGCCGGGGGGGATTACGTGGGCAACCTCCACCTTTACGACCGGGAAAAGAAAACGACCCGCCGGCTTACCTTTGACCAGGACAATAACTGGTTCCCCACCATGCTGCCGGACGGCAGGGTGATGTTCCTGCGCTGGGAGTACACGGAAAGCGCCCACTATTTCAGCCGCGTGCTGATGCACATGAATCCGGACGGCAGCGACCAGAAGGAATACTATGGTTCCAACTCCTACTGGCCCAACAGCTTGTTCAACGCACGGCCCCTCCCCGGCAGGCCGGGCATGTTTGCGGGCATTGTCAGCGGGCACCATGGAGTCAAGAGGCTGGGGGAACTGGTCCTCTTTGATGTGAACAGGGGGCGCACCGCCACGGAGGGTGCCGTTCAGAAGATTCCGGGGTATGGAAAGCCCGTGGAAAACGTGACCAAAGATCAGCTGGTTCAGGGATTGAAGACTCCTTATTTCGCAGAACCTTATCCTTTGAATGACGAGTGTTTCCTGGCCGTTTCCTCCCCCTCCGGCAACCAGGGCGTGACCAATGTGGTCTGGTGCGACATATACGATAACATCGTTCCTCTCACGGCCTCCTCCTACTTCGTCTATGCAGACCCAGCGCCCCTGGGGCCACGCAAAAAACCGCCCGTGCTGCATGACCGGGTGAAGACGGAAAACAAGACGGCTACGGTTTATATTTCCGACGTATACCGGGGACGCGCCATGGCCGGAGTGCCCAGAGGGGAAGCCAAGGCCCTGCGCGTGTTTATGTCCGAGTACAGCCCCCGCAATACGGGAAGCCACTATGCCATGGGCATGGAAAGCAACTGGGACTTGAAAGTGCTGTACGGCACCGTGCCCGTGAATCCTGACGGTTCCGCCATCTTTACGGCTCCCGCCTGCCAGCCTCTGACGCTTCAGGTGCTGGACGGGGAGGGGCGCGCCCTGGCGCTGATGCGGAGCTGGTTTACCGCCATGCCGGGGGAAACGCTCAGCTGCATCGGCTGCCATGAACGGCAGAACTGCGCTCCCCCCGCCAGGGCCGTCATGGCTTCCCGCCAGAAACCCGCTCCTATTGTTCCGTGGTACGGTCCGGCGCGCACTTTCTCCTTCATGAATGAAGTGCAGCCCGTGCTGGACCGCCATTGCATACGCTGCCACACAGCGGAAAGCAAGGCCCGTGGAGGAGTGCCGGATTTCATGACATTGGAGGCCGTCAAGGGGGCTCCCGCCCCCGGTTCCGTCTCTTATTGGAACCTGCACCCCTATGTGCGCCGCAACGGCCCGGAGGGGAACTATCTGGGGCTGGCCCCCACGGAGTTTTTCGCGGATACGTCGGAGCTTTACCAGCTCCTTAAAAAAGGCCACCATGGCGTGGAAATGCCGCAGGAGGACTGGAACCGCCTGGTCACGTGGATGGACATGAACGCCCCCTATCTGGGCGAATGGCCGGGAGAGCGCAATGAAGGGCTGCTGAAACGCCGTTATGACCTGCACGGCAGATTTTCAGGAGCGGAACGTAATTACGTGACGATGAAGGATTCCCTGTTCCGGAGAAGCGCCGGCGTTTCCAAACCTGACGCCGGGAAGCCCATTGCTCGCACCGGAGGAAAGAGCGTTCCCGTTCCGGAACCGCGTAATGAAACGCTGACTGTGGATTTGGGCGACGGCGTGAACATGACATTCCGCCGCATTCCCGCAGGGAAGTTCAGGATGGGGAATGAACGGGAAACACCGGCGGAACGTCCTGTTTCCACGGTGGGGATTGAAAGGCCGTTCTGGATGGGAGAGGCGGAAGTGACACTGGAGCAATACCGCCGCTTCGACCCGGAGTATGCTAACGGATGGTATGACATGCATTACAAGGACCAGGTGAGGCCCGGCTACGACATGGATGCCGATCCGCGTTTTCCCGTCATCCGGGTGCCTTGGGCCAGGGCCATGGAATTTTGCTGCTGGCTTTCCGGGAAAACCGGGAAAAAAGTGACCTTGCCTACGGAAGCGCAGTGGGAATACGCGGCCAGGGGGGGAGCTGATACGGATTTCTTTTTCGGGGAGCGGGATGCGGATTTTTCCGCGTATGCCAACCTGGGGGACGTGACGCTGAAGGAACTGGCCGTTTCCGGCGTGGATCCCAGGCCGATTAAAAATCCCAACCGTTTCTGGGACTTCGTGCCGAGGGATGAGAAATACAATGACGGGAAGCTCCACCTGGCCCCCGTCAAGAGTTACACGCCGAATGCCTACGGATTGTACGACATGATAGGCAATGCCGCGGAATGGACCCGTTCCGAATACAGGCCTTACCCCTGGAAGGAAGGGGACGGGCGCAATGAAGGTCTGGACTCCCGTGTTCCCCGTGCGGTGCGCGGCGGTTCCTGGTATGACCGTCCCAGGAGGGCCACGTCCTCCTGGCGCTGGGGATATCCCGGCTGGCGTCCGGTGTACAATGTGGGGTTCCGGGTGATCATAGAAGACTGATTGTTGAAATTGCCATGAAACTGACAAAAATGTTCCGCGCTTTTGCGACTGCCCTTTGCTGCCTGCTGGCCCTCATTTCATGCAGGCAGGGACCGGATGCTGCTTCCGGCCCGCTGGCTCCGGTGGATGTGAAGGTCGTCGATCACCTGGTTGCCGTGCTGGGGCATGAGAGCTGCGTGCTGGAACTGGTGGATCCTGCTTCCGGGGAAAAGGTGAAAAGCATCCGGCTGGCCCAGCCTCCCAACGGAATGGCCGTGGATGGAGCAACGGCCTATGTGGCGGAAGGCGGCCCGCGCGGAGCAGTAGAAGTAGTGGATCTGGAAAGCGGGGCGTTGAAGCGTTCTTTTCCTGCCGGGCATACGCCCATGTCTCCCGTGGTGCGGGGGGAAAAGCTGTATGTGGCCTGCCGGTTTGATTCCCGCGTGCTGGAAATGGACGCCGCTACCGGAACCGTGCTGGATTCCTGGAATGTCCCCCGTGAACCCGTAGCGCTGGCCGTTTCTCCGGACGGCAGGAAAATCTGGGCTGCCGGCCATTTGCCGGCCGGGGCTGCGGACGGGGATTTCACGGCTGCCGCGCTGACTCTGGTGGAAGAAGGAAAAGCTGTCCATTTCCCGCTTTCCAACGGGACGCAGGGCGTGCGCGGCATGGCGATAAGCCCGGATGGCCGCTATCTGGCCGTGGCGCATGTATTGAGCCGGTACCAGGTGCCCACCACGCAGCTGGACCGCGGCTGGATGAACACGAATGCCGTGACGGTTATCGATACGGACGAGCCGGACAAGCCCCATCCCGTTCTGCTGGATGACCCGGATGCGGGGGCGGCCAACCCGTGGGGCGTTTCTTTTTCCGGAGATGGCGGAAAACTGTTTGTGACGCATGCGGGGACGCATGAACTCTCCGTAATTGATTTCCCGGCCCTGCTGGAGCGCATGAAGCGGGAAGGCCGGGGCAATGAGCCGGTTTCCGAAAGGCTTGGTTTCCTGCACGGTCTCCGCACCCGGATCGCGCTGCCCTTGAACGGCCCGCGCTCCGTGGCCTCCGATGGGAAAAACGTTTATGTAGCCGGCTACTTTTCTGATTCTCTGGCGGAAGTCTCCCTGAAGGATGCCTGCAAATCCAGGGCAATTCCCCTGAACGGCCAATTCCGGCCTTCCCGGGAAAAACTGGGGGAACGGTATTTTAATGATGCCTCCCATTGCTTCCAGGGGTGGCAGAGCTGCGCCACCTGCCACCCGGACGGCCGGGTGGACGGCCTGAACTGGGATCTGCTGAATGACGGCATGGGCAACCCGAAAAATACGCGCACCATGTTCCTTTCCCACCGGACAAGCCCGGTGATGACGCTGGGCGTCCGCGCCTCTGCGGAAGTGGCCGTGACGGCAGGCTTTGTGCACATCCAGTTTCTGGAACCTTCCGGTGAATTGGCGGAATGCGTGAATGCATACCTGAAAAACATGAAGGAAGTTCCCAGCCCGTTCCTGGTGGCGCATACCCCTTCCAAACAGCAGACAGGGGGGGAGGGGTGCGCCCAGTGCCATGCTCCCGGCGTGGAAAGGGGTTCCTTGTCCGAATCTGCCCGGAGGGGCAGGGAAGTGTTTAAAACAGCCGGGTGCGTGCGGTGCCACCCCCATCCTTACTTCACTACCAAGGAACTGGTGTCCACGGGGACGGCCACGGGGCTGGATGAAGGTAAAAGCGTTCTGGTGCCCTCCCTGGCGGAAGTGTGGCGGACTGCCCCTTACCTGCACGACGGCCGTGCGAAGACGATCCGGGAAGCCATCACGACCTGCAATCCGGGGGATATCCGAGGGAAGACGAGTTCCCTGAATAACCGTGAACTGGAGGATTTGATCAATTACGTGCAGTCCCTGTAAAGGGGCGGGAGGGCATGATGACGGCGAATGCACCTGAACAACTGGAATGGTCCGGCAAAAACGGGGCGGAAGAACGCTTCTTCTGCATGACGGCGGAGCCGGGCGCAAGTTTTGAGGAAGAACTGCATTCCCTGATGGCCAGGTACCGCAATCTGGGGGGCGGGGAGGAAGATGAATTCCTGTTGCGTTTCCATGTCAGCGACCCGGTGCGCCAGTCGGCTGCGCTGCGGCGGATGATAGGGGAGAGGAACTCCTATGTTTCCATGGTTGGCCAGCCCCCTGCGAACGGGGCCCGCGTGGCTCTGGAAGCCTGGCACATCGGCGGAATGTTGGGAAAAAGGTATATGGCGGAACAGGGCGGAACGGTCGTGGAAGCCCTCCGCGCTCATTACCGGCTGTTCCTGGCGGGCAAGAGGGAATTCTCCTCCCCGGACAGCTGCGGCCAGATGCGGGAGGAATTCCGCTGGCTGGACCGGATTGCCGCCTTACAGGGGGGAACCGTGCCGGATTTGATTCACCGCACCTGGATTTATTGCCGGGACATTGACAACAACTACCGGGGATTGGTGGAAGGCCGCAACGGATGCTTTGACCGTTACGGGCTGACTCCGGAGAGCCATTTCATCGCCAGTACCGGCATTGAAGGATGTACGGAGCTGCCGGGCCGCCTGCTGCATATGGACAGTCTGGGCATCGCGGGGCTGGAGCCCGGGCAGGTCCGGTACATGGAAGCTCCGGACTACCTGTCCCCCACGCATGTGTACCGGGTGGCCTTTGAGCGCGGCGTCCGTATTGTGTACGGGGACCGCTCCCATTATTTCCTTTCCGGCACCGCCAGTATTGACGCGGAGGGAAACATTGTCCATCCGGGGGACGTGGTGGGCCAGACGGCCCGCACCCTGGAAAATATGAGCGCCCTGATGGAAAGGAGCGGGGGAAGCCTGTCCGACCTGAAGCAGGCCGTAGTGTACCTGCGCGACTGGGCGGACCGGGAAACGGTCCGGAACCGGCTGATGGACTCTCCGCTGGCCGCTGTGCCGCATGTGATGCTGAAAGCCCCTGTCTGCCGCCCCGGCTGGCTGGTGGAAATAGACGGAATAGCCGTTAATGGAGCCGGAGAGTCCGCCTTTGCCCCCTTGTAAATCCTGCCGTTCCCGGAACCGCGGCGCACGGGCGATTTCCCTTGTTATCCCGTGCACGGAAATGGTATCATGAAAGCGCATGACTTATCGCCTTAATACGGACCGTCTGGTATGTTTTTCCGTGCTGTTGTGGGTGCTGTTGCCGCCGGGTGTTTTTGCCTGGGAAGGGAATCCTCCGGGTCCGGATAATGTGCGGTGGCTGGAGCAGTTCTGTTCCAGCTACATGCAGTTTCTGACCCTGGGCGGCGTGTTGTGCGCGGTTATTGGTTTTGTGTGCGCCGCCCTGGTCTGGCTGGTGCATCGTCTGGACTGGGCGCGGAGCTTGAAAATCAGCGTGCTGTTTGTCATGTCCATCCTGTGCCTGGTTTTGTATGGCGGCTCCCTTTCCTTTGCCGTGTTTTATCTTCCCCTGGCCCTGATTAACCCCGCCGTGTATTGTTTCAGCGTCGGCCGGGCGGAATGAGCGGAGGGAGATTTGAAGGAAGAGAAGGAAGATTCTAAAGGTCTTTAATAAAAATATTATGCCGTTGAGGCAGAGATAGGCTGAATGAGAGTTCCTGGCGGCGACGGAGGAATACTTTTCCTAGAGGGGGGAGAAAAAGGTTTCATGATTTTGTTTTCTGGAATATCTCTTTGATTTTCAAATATAGCAGGATTTGTCCCGGAGCCGTCTACGGCAAAAACGGCTCCGGATGTTTATGCTTTTATAAAGATTGCGGATGTAATGAGCGGATGCTCCAGTCACCGAATCCTTCCCCTTGGTTGCGTTCTGCCGCAAAACGTGCAAATACTGGTCGGAGCACGTCTACGATTTCTTTTACGGATACAGATTCCTGATAGACGAAGCCTAGTCTGTCTCCTCTTCTGGAACCGCCCATCCAGATATTGTACTTGCCCGGACCTCTGCCGACG
>ERZ825159.1727-NODE-1727-length-19950-cov-5.066851_pt1 | contig 19950 bp, 20 predicted proteins | sample MGYA00519932_ERZ825159 | MGnify/ENA primary metagenome ERZ825159 (study PRJEB31778, sample SAMEA3449191) | human gut metagenome | biome: human gut; feature: human-associated habitat; material: faeces | place: United Kingdom | collected 2010/2012 ...
AATGCGATCGCCGATACGCAATCCCATATGCTCGGCCAGATTCTTATCGGCCTCCATCTCGCAAAACTCGAGAATCGTGGTCTCGGGGTCGCGACCCATCGCGCGCATCTGCTCGGTAAAGCTGTAGGACTGCATAAGATTGGTTGCCTTTGCCGAACGGTCGGTCACAAAGGTACCGCGACCGTGCTGCCGAACCACCAGTCCTAAACGCTCCAGTTCCTGCAGAGCCAGGCGTACCGTAGTGCGCGAGAGACCATAGCGCTCCGATAGTTCGCGCTCGGAAGGAATCATGTCACCGGCGCGATATTCATGGTCGATCTTTTCGGTCAAAATATCGACCAGCTGATCGTACAGCGGTTGCTTACGCGCTCCGATTGCCATCCTATCCTCCCATTTTCTCAAACTCGGCTACTACCTTGGGTGTTTAGCATTATCTGTCTGCCACACCCGAATCAACAAGATAACAAAAGCCGCGCGCTCTTTCGAGCACGCGGCTTTTAACATACACATGGCTTAAGGGGTCGGGGTGTGAGCCGCGTAGGGACACACCCCTCAAGCTAGAGCCTTACCAGATGCTCGGCCAGAGACCAAGCGGGCCAGCGCCCAGGATGCCGAGGACAAAGAGCAGCAGAATGCCCTTGGTCGGGGTCCAGCTGTGCTTAGCGAACATGTAGTAAAGCAGCAGCGTAAGCATAAGCGGGACGAGCTTCGGGACGATGGTGTTGAGGGTGTCGGCAACAGAGAAGTTGACCGGATCCTCGGTAACGGTGCCGTAGGTCACGGACTCCATGCCGTTGCCCAGATCGGTGACGCCGCACTCGACAGCGTTGCCGTCGGCATCGGAGGCGGTGAGGGCGTTGCCGTCCTCATCGGTCATGGCGATGGTACCGGCCTCAGCGGTCTCGGTATCGATGCCCTCCATACCGGTGAAGTTCTCGGCCTCCTTCTCGGAGACGATCACGGTAGTAGCGGAGAGGCCACGGGTGGTGCCGTTGGGGATCTGGAGGTTGATCTGGGTGCCACCCATGGTGACGACCAGGCAACCGACGACGAAGACGCCCATGATGGAAGCGGCACGCGTGAAGGCCTGCATGTTGGCAGTCAGAGCGTCAATAGCGCTGGTGCCAAGCTTGTAGGACCAGTTCATGAGCCAGAAGCGCAGAGCGAACTGGACGACGTTGAAGATCACCAGGAAGATGATCGGTGCAGCGGCGTTGCCGTTGATGGCCATGTTGGAGGTGATGCCGGCCGTGATAGGCACGAGCGTCAGCCAGAACAGAGCGTCACCGATACCACCGAGCGGGCCCATTGCGGCAACGCGGACGGCGCGGATCGTGGGGATGTCAACCTTGTTCTGCTCGAGCGAAAGCACGATACCCATAACAAAGGTGACGAGGAACGGGTGGGTGTTGAAGAACTCCAGGTTGTGGCTCATGGAAGCCGCGAGGTCGTTCTTGTTGGTGTGGATCTTCTCCAGACCGGGGATGATGGAGTAGAGCCAGCCAGCGGCCTGCATACGCTCGTAGTTGAACGAGGCCTGCAGGAAGCAGGAGCGCCAAGCCATCTTGTTGAGGGTCTTCTGGTCGAGCTGCGGAGCAGGAGTGAGATCCTCGTAGTGCTCCGGGATCACATACTCATTAGATGCCATCTTCGAAGTCACCTCCGTCAGAAACAGCTGCACCCTTCAGCTCGGTCTGCTGCTGGAAGTCCCAGAAAGCGATGCCGAAGCCGATGAGAGCGAGGATGAGCAGGGCAGGGGTTGCCAGAGAATCGTTGGCAACGGTGATGAGCGCGAGGCCAAAGCCCATGAGGAAGAAGCCCCACATATCGCGGTTCATCATAACCTTGAGCAGGACGGCGAAGCCGACGAAGCGCATCATGCCGCCTGCGGCGGAGAGACCGGTCTGCAGCCAAGTCGGGATGGCGGAAGCGATGGTCTGACCGATGGTAGCGCCAGCGATGAAGAACAGGGTGACGACGACAGCGAAGATCAGGCCGAGCAGAGCCATGGCGAAGTAGTTCAGACGCTCGATACCCTTGGTGTCAGCGTTGTGAGCCATGTTGTCCGCAGAGGACATGAGCGGCGACATAAGCGTGAAGACCAGGGTAACGCCGAGCTGACCAAGCAGAGCGAACGGAATGGCAAGGCCGACTGCCGCGTTGGGCTCGAGGCCCGTAGCAATAGCGAGAATGGCTGCCATGATGCCGCCGATAACAGCGTTAGGCGGCTGAGCACCTCCGATCGGCATGTTGCCGATCGTCATGAGCTGATAAGTACCACCCACGAGAAGACCGGTGTTGAGGTCGCCAAGGATAAGACCGATGACGGCGCCGGTGACGATGGGCTGATAGAGAGACTCGAGGAAGTTAAACTGGTCGATTGCCGCGACAAACGTGACGATGAAGACCAGAGCGACCTGGAAGATCGTGTATTCCATCTTGCTCCTCCTTTCAAAATGTATGTACGCACTTTGGATTTCACGTACAGAATGTCAGGGTTTCACTCCTGACAACGTGGATCACGAGGATTACGAGAAGAGCTTGCTCGTGTCCTCAACAGGCGTGCTCGGAACGCGCCTGATCTCCAACTCCACCCCCAATTCCTGCAGCTCTTTAAACGCAGCGACATCCTCGTCGTTAACTGCGACGGAGGTGGCGACTTGGCGCTTTCCTTCCGACATGTGCATGTTGCCGATGTTTACCTTCTTTATAGGCACACCGCCCTTGACGAGCGTAAGCACGTCTTCCGGTGTTTCGGCCACGATGAAGATCTTCTGGCGCGGGCTCGCCTTGCCAATGACGTCGATGGTCTTCTGCAGGGAGAAGAAACGCGTAGCGACGCCGGCGGGAGCGGCCATCTTCATGAGGTTCTGGCGCATGGTGTTGGACGCCACGTCGTCGTTGGCGACGAGGATGAGGTTGGAGCCCAGAGTGGAGTTCCACTGGGTGGCAACCTGACCATGAACCAGTCGGTTATCGATGCGGGTAAGAAGAATGTTGGGTTCTGCCATGTTGATCAGCTTCCTTTCGATATTTGCTGACGACAGTTACTTGATCTCCTGAATCGCGTAACGCGAAACATCTACGACGGCTCCGGATCGGACTTTGATCTGGACCTTCTCGCCTTCGATGCCTTTGACGGTTCCGTAGATACCGCCGGCGAAAAGAACCTCCTGACCTGGCTTGAGCTCGGTGTGCAGCTCCTTGAAGTACTTCTGCTTCTTCTTCATGTTGATTTGCGACCAGATGGTGTAAATCAAGCCCATGATGACAAGCAGGCCTAAAAGGGCGACCGAGGAGCTCAGGACGTTGGCTCCGAAATCGGCCATTAGATGCCGTCCTCGTCGCCGAAGATATCCTCTTCCTCGGAGCCGGCAACGGATGCGACCGTCTGGGCGGTGACGCCCGTCTGGCCAACGGTCACGGCCTGCTCGCCAAGCTCGGCGAGCGTGGCATTGCCGCGGAGGAACAGAAGCTCAATAACCATGGGAAGGTTGGTGCCAGTCAGAACCTCGACGTTGTCGACATCCTGGGCAATCATCATCGACTGGTTGAACGGGGTGCCGCCAAGCAGGTCGGTAAAGACGAGCACGCCATCGCACTCCTCGCGCATGGCGGTAATAGCGGCGCGGAGATCCTCACCGTAGGATGCGGCCTGGTCGCCCTCAAAAGGAACGACGGTAAAAGCAGGCTGGTCGCCGGCAACCATAGCGATAGCGCTTGCAAGGCCGGGTGCGAACTGTCCATGACCGGTAAGAATAAAGCCAACCATTCAAATTTCCCTTCCGAAGGTGTGTACAATCTGAGTCCGATGATTTTCGGAAGCCAGCGGGCACTCGCCCTTAAAGCTTCTTAGAAAGCGTTCTTTGAAGACCAGTGGTTTCTAAACTGGTAGTAACCACGTGACGTGTTGTTGTCACTATATCACCCCAGAAGAGGTCGCTTTCGTTGATTCATACGGTAAAACGTTTTTGCACCGCTCACGGTGATAAATCGACCGTTTACCGGTCGTTAACACTTCTACCTGCGGTTTTGAAACCGTTTCGAAATGCTTTGGCAAAAAATCGGATCTTTTCCTGTGTCTAAACAACGCAGGGCGGCTAAAAATAGCGTGTAGAAAAATTGCAGGTCATTGTGAAGATATGTGAATTGGTCTTTTTGACTTAATACCAGTTAGAACCAGTTTTGAGATTATCGGTGAACGGTAGTTTTCGACCGTTCACCGGTCACTTGCAATCGTTTGCAGTTGTTTTCCCAGATGAATTAGGGAAACGCGATGGAACGCTTGCGCGAGCGCGAGGCCTATCCTATTGATTTCGGCAACAAAAAGCCCGCTAGAACGTTGTCCGTTCTAGCGGGCTTAATCAGGTGATCGGTTAGCGCGCAGTAGTGCAGGCAAACCTTACGCAAACAGGCCGTAGATGCTGATATTGGCCTTGGCGTAGAGGCCGTTGGCGTACTCGGTCCACTTGGAGCTGGCGCTCGAAGCCTGCGAAGAGTACTGCTGGTAGGCGGTGTAATAGGCGGTCATGGCCTGCTTGTAGGTAGCGCTATCGGCCGTAAAGGCATCGTCAGCGAAGGCCTTAGCGTAGGTGCTATCGGCGTCCTTCCAGGTGCCATTTTCGCTATCCCACTCGTCGCCGGCAAGGTTGATGATGTAATCGGCGTAATCCTTGCTCGCGGTGTCCTCATTGCCGTCAGAAGGCTCGGTCGGAGCGGTCGGCATGCTTGCGGAGCTATCGCCCACCTTCTTCTTGTAGAGCTTCTGCAGCGTCGCGGACTGGCGGACGATCTGCTTGGCCTGGTCCTTGGACACGCCATACTGCGTGGCCATGGTCTTGTAGTCGGAGGTGCCGATTGAATCCTCGGCGTACTTCTTCATTTCCTTAGAAGAGACGGTGATGCCCTCGTCCTCGGCAGCGTCCAGCAGGATCTTGTTGCGCACGTAGGACAGGATGACGTCGGCAGAAGGAGCGGTGTAGTTGCCATCGCTATCCTTGACGGTATCGAGGCTGTACTGGCTCTCGATGGCCTCGCGCGCAGTGATGTCGCTCTTCTTGCCGTTGTAGCTATAGCTTGCCACGGTCGAATCGAGCTGGTCCTCGGTCAGGGTCGCCGAGCCAACACCCTTGCCGCCAAAGCCGCCATTGCCGATAAAGAAGCCGACCACAGCAGCGATCACGATAGCGACCACAAAGGCGGCAATCATCGTCTTCTTGTGCTTGGATGCATGGTCGTCCGCGTCGGAGTCGTCGTCCTCGTCCTGTTCCTCGGGCATGAGGTTCTCGTCAGCGGCATCCGCGGCAATCTGAGCCTCCAGGCGGGCGTCCTCCTCCTCGGCCGTCGTACCGGCAGCAATGTGCTCGGCAGACGTACCGGCGACCAAGTCGATCTTCTCGTCCTCGTCACCGTCGGGGCCTTCGCCGCGCTCGATGATCTGGATGCCGTCGATCTCGTCCTTCTCGTCCTTCTTTTGAATCAGACCCATATCAGTTACTCCTTGTTAGGAAACATAGTCCGCAATAGAATACGCCCGACAGAGCGCCGGGCGTATTGATTCTCAGGTTATACGCAAACACTTAAGTACTATTTAGGCGTCTGCAGTGTGCATGCCTTAGGCCAGCTGCGCGATAACGGCATCGGCAAAGGCCTGCGTACCCACAGCGCCCTCAACGGAGCCGGTCTGGGCACGACGCACGTCACCGGTAACCTGCTCGCCCTCGTCGAGCGTGGCAGACACGGCGGCGCGAATGCGATTGGCAGCGTCGTTCTCGCCCAGGTGATCGAGCATCATCGCAGCAGAGAGGATCTCGGCCGTGGGGTTGGCGATATCCTGGCCCGCGATATCGGGCGCGGATCCGTGCGTTGCCTCAAAGATTGCGCAGTCGGCGCCGATGTTGGAGCCGGGGGCCATCCCCAAGCCGCCCACCAGGCCGGCGCACAAGTCGCTCACGATATCGCCGTACAGGTTGGGCAGCACCAGGACATCGAAGTCGTTGGGGTTCTGGACCAGGCCCATGCAGGTGGCGTCGACAATCTTGTCGTTGAACTCGATATCGGGATAGTTGGCGGCCACCTCGCGCGCCACGCGCAGGAACAGGCCGTCGGTCGCCTTCATGATGTTGGCCTTATGCACGGCCGTCACCTTTTTGCGGCCGCAGCGGCGGGCATACTCAAAGGCATACTCCACAATACGGCGGCTCTTGGCGATGGAGATCGGCTTAATTGAGATGGCGGAATCAGCGGCGAAGGTCTTCTGACCCGAGCGCTCGACGAGCTGCGAGAGCTCCTCGACCTCGGCAGCGCCCTCATCGAACTCGATGCCGGCGTAGAGGTCCTCGGTGTTCTCGCGCACGATGACCAGGTCGACGTCGCGGAAGCGCGAGCCGTCGCCCGGCTGCGACAGGCAGGGGCGCACGCAGGCATACAGGTCAAAATGCTTGCGCAGGGCCACGTTGACGCTGCGGAAACCCGTACCGACCGGCGTGGTGATGGGGCCCTTGATGGCAACCTTGGTCTCGGCGACCGCATCGAGCACGTGCTGGGGCAGTGGCGTGCCAAACTCGTCCATGACGCCGGCACCGGCCTCCTGGACGTTCCAGTTGATCTTGACACCGGTGGCCTCGACCACGCGGCGCATGGCCTGCGTAATCTCGGGACCGATACCGTCACCGGGGATCAGGACTACATCGTGCGCCATAATCTGTTACTCCTCGTCTTCGGCGTCGTCAGATTTTTTAACGCTAGCACGCTTCTTCTTTTTGGAGAGATCCAGGCCAAAACGTTTAACAAGCATTTCGCAAATCTCGCTCGAACGGGCCTTGAGATAGCTGCCCTTGCCGTTCTCGGCGTCGAACTTAAGGCGCAGCGCGAGCTTCTCGGCGACCTCGGCGTCAATCTCGCCCTGGCCAAACTCGTACAGGCAACCGAGCATGTCGCGATACTCAAGGTCGCCGTGGTAGCACTGGATAGCCTCGTCCAGGATGGGCCAAGCCTCGCGCGAACGCTCGACGCTCGTGGCACCCCACACGCACAGCAGGCGGAAGGCGGCGTAACGCAGCGTGGAGGAAATCTCGTCGAACAGCGCAGTCTCGGCGCCCTCAAAGGCATCGCCCAGCTGCTCGGGGCAGGTGGCGGCGAGCGCCGCCAGGGCATCGAGGGCCTCCCAGCGGGTCTGCGCCTCGGGGCGGTCGAGCGCCTCGATCAGCGCGGGCACGCAGGGCACGACGCGCTGCGGATCGCGCTCGGCAAGCAGGTGCAGCACGCGGGCGGCAAACTGGCGGATGCGGCGCGTGGGGCAGCCGAGCTCCTTGACCAGACGGTCGACGGCGTTCTCGTTCTCCTCTGCCAGCTGAAGCTGTGCCAGCTCCTCGTCGGTGAGCTGTTCGTCTTTGTTTTCTGCCATAGTTACCTCTTCTTACTATTTCTTAGCGTGCTTGCCAGCACCCTTGCTGTCATCGGTGACCGAGATGAGCTGTCGGTCGGCCGCGCCATTGCGACGCGCACGGCGGCGTTCCTCAGCGTCGCCCGCGTCGGCGGCGGCGCGATGAGCCTTGTTGACGTTAAAGACCTCGTCGTGCTTGCGCCACGGACCGACGGACTCGCCAAAGCTCATCTTAAGACCGGCGATAAAGCCGCCGAGCCAGCCGATCGGCGCAAACTGCACCAGCGGGAACAGCGAAAACACCCAGGTCAGCAAGACGACTGCCGCCGCTCCTGCAAAATTGGCAATCCAGTAGTCGCGCTTGGTGATCACGCGCTTTTCGCACGCCCACTGGCCGCACAAAAAGCCAATGTAGATCGCAAAGAGAAAGAGCACCAGCGCTAGTACCACGAACGTCCAGCTCATGGGCGCTACTCCCCGTGATGGTGGCCGCAGCAGCAATGACCGTCGTGGTCATCGTGGTCGTGGTGGTGATGCTCATGCTCGTCCTCATCATCGTCCTCGTCGTGGTCGTGATGATGACCGCAGCAGCAGTGCCCGTCATGATCATCGTCATCATGGTCGTGGTGATGATGGTGCTCGTGCTCCTCATCCTCATCATCGTCGTCATCCTCATCGTGATGATGGCCGCAGGTGCAGACGCCGTTCTCATCGTAATGATGATGGTGGTGATGATGCTCTTCCTCCTCGTCCTCGTGGGCGCGCTCCTCGTTGGCCTTGGCCGCCATGGCAATCAGCTCGGCCTTGAAGTCGTTCTTGGTGGACATGGCCTTCAGGATCTGCTCACCGGTCAGAGCGTCCCATGCGGTGGTGACGATGGTGGCGGTGGGGTTCTTCTCACGCAGCAGGGCCACAGCGGCGGCGATCTTTTCCTCAGAGGCGGTCTGGGTGCGGCTGAGGATGATGCAGCTTGCGTGGCTGATCTGGTCGTCGTAGAACTCGCCGAAGTTCTTCATATACATCTTGACCTTGTTGACATCGGCCACGGTGACAAAGCTGTTCAGCTTCACATCCAGATGCTCAGCCACACCCTCCACAGCGCGGGTGACATCGCTCAGCTTGCCCACACCGGAGGGCTCAATGACGATGCGGTCGGGGTGGTACTGCTCCACCACCTGCTGCAGAGCGGCACGGAAATCGCCCACCAGAGAGCAGCAGATGCAGCCTGCGTTCAGCTCGTTGATCTGGATGCCGGACTCCTTCAGGAAGCCGCCGTCGATGCCGATCTCGCCGAACTCGTTCTCGATGAGCACGACCTTCTGGCCTGCAAAGGACTCCTTGATGAGCTTCTTGATCAGAGTGGTCTTACCGGCACCAAGGAAGCCGGAGAAAATGTCGATCTTGGTCATATTCGAAATGCCTCTTTCTTTTATGCAGCCGCCGCAAAAGGCGCTGCCCAGCAGGCCCTGCGGGCCTTACAAGCAATCCGGGGCGCTGAGTGCTGACCCGGAAAAATTCCTACACTCCTATTATAACAAGGCTGTCAATGGCAAACCGGCCTTTTTGATGAGAAATTTGTAACATTTTTTGCAATTTGCTTGCGTTTTCGGGTCAGCTCAGCTCCTCCGTGAGCCAGTCCGCTACTTTTTCAGTTTGTTCGTCCGTCTCGGCGGTGAGCCAGAAAATGCCGTCCTCCGTTTCCACTCGCAGGAATTTTCCGGCGGTGGGGTCGAGGCAGAGGTGGACAGTGCCGTCGTGTACCATGACGAAGGTGCCCTGCCAGTAGTGCTCCAAGTCGATGCCGCCGACCCGGCTTGCCTCCGGCAGAGAGGAATAGACCTGTACTTTGGTGATGCTGTCCAGAGGGATGATGTACTTCCGGGTCTTGCCGTGGTAAGATTGCAGCTCTACGGTGGGTGATACCTGCAATTCCAGCCTTGCGGGCGTGTGGTCGAGGACGCCTAGCACCGGCCCGGTCAGTAGGATGGCAGCGATTGCAATGGCATTGACCGCCACAGCAAGCTTCCCCCGGAGGGTGGCGAGGTTGGCGGTAGTCCCCTTGCCGATGCGCTTAGGCACAGAGGCGCGCGTGTCGTCAGGAGCATAATAGAACAGACCGTATTTCCATGGGACATCTCCGGGGGCTGCGGGCCAGCCGTGGGCATCCCGCAGCCTTTGGAGGGTGCGATTTGCCCACAGACAGGGCAGATACGGCAGAGCCAGACTTCCGAAAAAGAAATAGACCCAGACCATGACCCGGAGCAGCGAATCGGGCAGGAAAAACAGCCCGACGCCCCCGGCGGCGCAGAGCAGGCAGATGATGCGCAACCAGCGCAGATATTGTTGCACGATGCTCTGCACCTCGGGCAGGGCGGCGGCGTCCGGCGGCAGTGTGACGCCCAGCAGAGCGCCGTTCTGGTCGATGCGCTTCAGGCTCAGATAATCGATGCCGACGCAGACGATAAGACAGGCGAGCATAATGATGGAAAATGCCATGAGAACGCCTCCATTCAATAAGTCTATGGCCCTAGGATACACGGAACGCGGCAAAAAGTCAAAATGATGCCCACGAATTGCATTCTGTGGCGCAGAATGATACAATAGACCCGGCAGATCATCGCCGCCGGGCGTTTTTCCGGCAGAACAAAGAAAGAAGGCTTTTTTGATATGAGCATGAATACCGTTCCTGAGCGTCTGGCCGCCCTGCGCGCGGCCATGAAGGCAAATGGTGTGGACGTCTACCTCATTCCGGTGGGCGACCCGCACGCCAGCGAGTATATGCCGGACCACTACACCGCCCTGACCTACTTCTCCGGTTTCCACGGCGAGAACTCCAACTTCGTCGTGACCATGACCGAGAGCGCCGTCTGGGCGGATGGCCGCTACTTTGTGCAGGCCGAGAAGGAAATTGCAGGTACTGAGATCCAGCTGATGCGGATGGGTGAGCCGGATGTGCCCACCGCCGAGCAGTACTGCGCCAAAGTCCTGCCCGAGGGCGGCAAGCTGGGCCTCTGCGGCCTGACGGCCTCCTGCGGTCTGGTGCGCAGCCTGCAAAAAGAGCTGGACGCCAAGAAGGGCACCATCAAGCTGCTGAACCTCGAGGACGAGCTGTGGACGGAGGGCCGTCCCGCCCTGCCTGCTACCCCGGCGTGGATCCTGCCGAAGGAATATGCAGGCTTCTCCCCCGCCGAAAAGCTGGGCCAGCTGCGCGCGAAGCTCTCTGAGCTGGGCTGCACCGCACAGCTCGTGGGCAAGCTGGACAACCTTGCATGGCTGCTCAACCTCCGCGCCATGGACATCCAGTGTACCCCCTATGCCATGGCCTATTGCTACGTCACCCCGGACAAGGCGACTCTCTTCATCAACACCGCCCGCGTCAGCGCGGAGGCAGCGGCTGAGCTGAAGGAGAACGGCGTCGAGCTGGCAGAGTACGACGATGTGCTCTCCTTCCTCGCCGCCCAGACCGAGACCCAGACCGTGCTGGCCGACCCCGCCTCCGTCAACTATGCTGTCTATCAGACGCTGGAGGCCAACCCGGCCCTTACCGTCAAGGATGAGGCCGACCCCCTGCTGCCCATGAAGGGCGTCAAGAACGAAGTCGAGCTGGCCCACACCCGCGAGGCCCACCTCCGGGACGGCGTGGCCATGGTGCGCTTCCAGATCGAGCTGGAGAACCGTCTGGCTGCCGGCGAGGAGCTGACCGAGCTGACCATCGACGAGCTCCTCCACAAATACCGCAGCGCACAGGACAAGTTCCTGACCGAGAGCTTCGGCACCATCGCCGCCTACGGCCCGAACGCCGCCATGATGCACTACCACGCCACCGAGGAAGATCACGCAAAGCTGGAGAAGAAGGGCTTCCTGCTGGTGGACAGCGGCGCGACCTACATGGACGGCACCACCGACATCACCCGTACCTACCCGCTGGGCGAGCTGACCGAGGACGAGCGGCTGTTCTACACTTGGACGCTCCAGTGCCACATCGACATCGCCCGGGCCGTCTGGCTGGACTACTGCGACGGCCATATGCTGGACACCATCGCCCGCGAGCCGCTGTGGCGCCACCTCATCAACTACCGCTGCGGCACCGGCCACAGCGTCAGCCATGTGGGCAATGTCCACGAAGGCCCCCACGCCCTGAACGGCCGCAATACCACCGTCTTCAAGCCCGGTATGATCGTCACCGATGAGCCGGGCGTCTACGAGGGCGGCGTCGTGGGCATCCGCATCGAGAACGAGCTGGAGTGCTATCACAAGGCCTCCAACCAGTACGGCGAGTTCCTCGCCTTCCGTCCGGTGATGTTCGTGCCCATCGCCACCTCCCCCATCGTCCCCGGCGTGCTGAGCCGCGACGAGCTGGATTGGCTGAACGCCTACCACCGCGAGGTCTTCGAGAAGCTGGCTCCCCGCCTGACCGAGGATGAGCGCGACTGGCTGGCCAAGAAGTGCGCCGCCATCGGGGCATAAAGAACAAAAAAGCGGGAGGCCCGCAGGGGCGCTCCCGTTTTTGTTTCTCGTCAGGACCTCTGTTCCAGCTCGGCCTTGTGCTCTTTCCAGTAGGCTTTGGCCTCGTCGATGACCTTTTTGAAGGGGCCGGAGGGATAGGTGCTCTCGGCGATGTCGATGAGGAACTTGTAGAGCTGGGGACGCACCTCCTCGTACATCCCGAGGCGGGTGTAGAGGTCTTTGTAGTAGCGGAACACCTGAATTTTGTTCTGCACGAGGGTGGCGGGCTTGATCTGGGTGTGGCAGATGCTCTGGGGGTTCTGGACGTAGTAGTAGCCGGGCTGCGGGATGGACGCAAAGACCTCGGCGTACTGGATATACTGCATATTGAACACGAGGTCTTCGGCCCAGCGCATCTCGCTGGTAAAGCGGATGTCGTGGGCCGCGAAAAGGTCGCGGCGGTAGAGCTTGTTCCAGAGCACGCCGTAAAAATACGAAGCGGGCTTGTCCATCAGGCGGAGGGCGAAGGTGTCCTTGTCGTAGATGCCTGCGGGCAGGAAGCCGTATTCCCTCGTTTCCGGCGGGCGGGCAACGTGCATGACGCCGAGATCGTCCTGAATCTTTTCCAGCACCTGCCCGGGCTTGGATGCCCCGGCGGGGATGACCATGGTGTAGGGCGAGATGACGAGGTCAGCGCCCGACTGCTCCGCCGCCTCCACCAGCCGGGCTGTGTAGTCCGGGGCGATGTAGTCATCGCTGTCCACGAACTGGACGTACTTACCGCTGGCCAGCTTGAGGCCGAGGTTGCGGGTGTCGGACACGCCGGAGTTGGCCTTGTCCACCAGCAGGATGCGGCTGTCCTTTTTGCGGAACTCCTCGCAGACGGGCAGGCTCTGGTCCTTGGAGCCGTCGTTGATGACGATGATCTCGAGATCCTCATATTGCTGGGCACAGATGCTGCCAAGACAGCGGTTCAGATGGCTCTGGGCATTGTACACCGGCAGGATGATGCTGACGAGGGGCATTTCCATAGCAGTTTCTCCTTTTATCGCAATTTTCAAAAATAGCGCCTATCAAAACGGCATCTTTGCGATAGCGCTTTTTACAGCAATGATACTCCCACCGGGCCGAAAAAGCAAGCACCCGGCGGCAGGCCCGAAAGGGGGCTTTGAATTGATCTTCCATATCGCAGTGTGCAGCCCGGACAGCGTCCTCCGCAGCCGGGTGGAGCGGCAGTGCCTCGACTATTATGCCCGGCGGGACGATGCCTGCATCGTCGAGCAGCTGGACGGCCCGGAGGCCCTGCTGGCCCGGGACGACGCCGGGGAGCGGTACGAGCTGTATCTCATCGAGCTGCCCAGCACGGCGGCCGCTGCGTCGCTGCGGGCGGCTGCGGCGCTCCGCAGCCGGGGGCGCAGGACGCCGATGGCCTTTCTGGCCCACACGCCCGCCCACGCCTACAGCGCCTACCGGGTGGACGCCATGCAGTATTTATTGCTGCCCGTCCCGCCCGAGCAGCTGATGGCCCTGCTGGCCCGGGCCACCGAGCCGGAGTACGGCCCGGCCATCCCGGTGGCCACGGCGTCGGGGCTGCGGGTGCTGCCCTTTGCGGACATCGAGTACCTCGAGTGCACCCACCATGTGGTGCATTTCCACCTCGCCAGCGGCGAGGATGTGCCCTCCCTCTCAGTCCGGGTCCCCTTCGCGCAGGTGGCCCAGCCGCTGCTGGCAGATGAGCGCTTCGTCCAGCTCCACCGCTCCTATGTGGTCAATCTGGCGGCAGTCTCCCAGCTGGCAGCGAGCGAGTTCTGGATGCAGAGCGGCGCGCGGGTGCCTGTGCCGCGCGGACGGGAGCCTGCGGCCCGGACGGCGCTGCGGGATTATCTGGAAAAGCAGTTTCAATAAACAGCAGTGGGGAGGCCCGGAATGAGCCTCCCCACTGCTGTTTTCATGTTGCTGTAATTCTTGCCTTGCGATAAAACCGCTTCTTAAAGCTCCGCCCAGTCCAGCTTCGTCCAGTCGGGGATGTACTGGTCTGCGAGCCGCTGCAATTCCGGCTTGTCGGCAGCGCTGCACGCATCCTCGATGTCGATGAGGTAGAAGCCGCACTGCTTTGCGGTGCGGGAGGCGTAGACGGCGTCTTCACAGACGACGGCGTCGGCGGGGTCGCTGCCGCCCAGACGGCCCAGCACCTCATGGAACACGGCGGGGTGGGCTTTGCTCTTCGCGCCCTGTGCGGTGCAGAAAAACTCGAAATAGTCCGCCACGCCCAGCCGGGTGAGGACCTCTTCACACTGGTCAGCCCATGTGTTGGAGCAAATGCACATCCGCGCCCCTTCGACCTTCAGCCGGGCCAGCATCTCCCGGACGCCGGGCTTCAGCTCGACCTTTTGATACAGGTCCCGGATGACCTGCCGCATGGCCGGCTCGTAGTCCCGGAGGGTCAGGGGCAGATCGTAGGTGCGGATGAGATACTCCGCGCCCTCCACCATCCCCATGCTCAGCAGAACATCGTGGATGCCGGGTCTTGCGGTGCGGCCATAGCGGCGCAGCAGCTCCAGCGGTGCGCCCTGCCACACCACGGTCATGCTGTCGGTGAGGGTGCCGTCCATGTCGAATATCCATTGTTTGCGGTGCATCTGTGGTCCTCCTGAATCGTTCTGGCAAAGTGAGTTTATTATAGCATATTTTTTGTTACAAAAACAGAGAGAAATCTCCCGGGAAATATGCTATAATCTAGGAAAAACCGGAACGCATCAAAGGAGGCGGCAGATATGGCGCAGAACAACACCCCCATAAGGGCGCTGGTGCTGGCAGGCGGCGGTGCACGCGGCAGCTATCAGGTGGGCGTCTGGCGGGCGCTCGCCGAGCTGGGCTGGCGGCCCCAGATCATCACGGGCACCAGCGTGGGCAGCCTCAACGGTGCGATGTTCGCCCTCGACCTCTACGAGACGGCCCGGGATATGTGGCTCACCATCCGCAGTCAGGATGTGATAGAGCTGCCCGCCGAGGACGCGCCCCTGCCGGAGCTGCACGCCTTTCTCAAGGACGCCGTGACGCAGGGCGGCATGGACGTCACCCCGCTGGAAGAGATCGTGGAGCGGGTGCTGGACGAGGACGCCCTCCGCCGCAGCCCCATCCGGCTGGGTCTCGTCACGGTGGAGCAGAAGACGCTCAAGGCCCGGGAGCTTCCGCTGGAAGAGATCCCGGAGGGAAAGGTGAAAGACTACCTGCTGGCCTCGGCGGCCTGTTTCCCGGCTCTGCGCGCCCACACCATCGACGGCGTTTCCTATCTGGACGGCGGCTACCGGGACAATATGCCCACGGCGCTGGCCCAGAAGATGGGGGCGGAAGAGCTGGTCTGCGTGGACCTTGAGGGCGTGGGCATCACCCGCCCCAACCGCACCGGCCTGCCCACGACCCTCATCCGGAGCTACTGGGAGCTGGGCGACATCCTTCACTTCGACCCCGCCACCGCCCGGCGGAACATCGAGCTGGGCTATCACGATACCCTGCGGGCCTTTGGGCGGCTGCGCGGCTGTGCCTACGCTGTGGACAGCGGGGCCGGGAGCAGCGCGGACGCCGCCGCATTCCATGCGGCCTTTGAGGCCGTCCAGAAGGAGGTGCGGGAGAAGCACCCCTCCACCCTGACGGCGGACATTGCCCTCCTGCTGGCGAAGCTCTCGGATGCCGAGCTGGCCCCGCTGGAAGCCGTCGCCGAGGATGTGGGCGTGGACCCTGCCCCCTACTATACCACCCGCAGCTTGGGAGAAGCGTTCCTTGCAAAATGCGACTTTGAGCGCCTTTCGCGCTTCGGGCCGCTGTTCGAGGGCGAGGCAGGCCCGGCACAGGCCGCGCGGGCCGCGCTGCTGCCCAACACCTTTTTGCAGGCACTGGTCTGCCGGGCGCTGACCGGCAGGGTGCCGCCGGAGGAAATGGAAACATGAAGAGATACAAGGGCTTTACCGCCTCGCCCGGCCTTGTGCTGGGGCAGGTGAGCCGTCTTGAGCGCCCGCCGCTGGTCTTTGGCGAGGGGCCGTTCCATCCCGAGCAGGAAAGGCAGGCGCTGGAAGATGCCATTCAGCTGGCTCAGAAGGAGCTGAACGATATGGCAGACCGCGCTGCCCCCACCGAGCAGGCCATCTTTCTGTTCCAGAGCATGATGCTGGAGGATGAGGGCTTCATGAATGAGGTCAACTTCCAGATCCGGGCCGGTGTGGGTGCAGCCGAAGCGATGGATCGTGTGGGCCGCCGCTACGCGGCCCAGCTCTCGGCCATGAAAGACAACGCCTATATGCAGCTGCGGAGCGTGGACATCCTCGACGTGACCCAGCGCATCACCAACATCCTCTGCCGCCGCCCCCGCAGCTGGCTGGCCCTCGACCACCCGGTCATCATCGCGTCGGACCTGCTCATGCCCACTGACCTGTTCAGCGTCCCGCCGGGACGCATCCTCGGCCTTATCACTGCCGAGGGCAGCGGCCAGAGCCACGCGGCCATCATCGCCCGCTCGCTGAACATCCCGGGCATCACGCAGGTGGGCCGGGACTTCCTCGAGGACTGCGATGGCCGCGAGGTCATCCTGAACGCCACCGAGGGCGAGTGCATCCTTGACCCGGACGCCGCCGCCCGCCAGAGCGCCATCACCCGCATCTGCGAGCTGCAGCGCCAGAACGAGGAGCTGAACGCGCAGCTGGAGCTGCCCAACCGCACCCGGGACGGCGAGGAGTTCGAGCTTCTGGCCAACTGCTTCGGCCCGGAGGATGTGGGCACGGCCATGAGCTCCGGAGCGTCCGGCGTGGGCCTGCTGCGCAGCAGCTACATGATGCTGCCCGGCCACGCCATGGACGAGCAGGAGCAGTATCTGTTCTATACCTCCTGCCTCGCCGCCGCCAAGGGAAAGATTGTGACGGTGCGCACCTTCGACTTTGGTGCCGACCGCACGATGGCGGACGCCTATCAGGGCGTCCAGTCCTCCAAGCTGGGCCTGCGGGGCATCCGCAGCAGCCTGCGCAACCTGCCCCAGATGGCAGTCCAGATCTGTGCCCTCATGCGGGCTGCCGCCAAAGGCCCCCTGCGGGTCATGTTCCCCATGGTGACGGACATCGAGGACTGGGATTCCGCCATGCAGGTGGTGGACCACTGCCGCCGCAAGCTTACGGAGCGGGGGGAGGAGTTCGAGCCGGATGTGCCCTTCGGCGTCATGCTCAGCATCCCTGCCGCCTGTCTGACGGCAGAGGATTTTACGGCCCACGGCTGCCGCTTTTTTGTCATCGGCACCAACGACCTGACCCAGTACACTCACGCCGTGAGCCGGGAGCTGGCCATTGCCGAGCACTACTACCGCCCCGCCAGCCCGGCCATGAAAAAGCTCATCGCCATGGTGGTGGACGCCGCGAAAAAGGCCGACATCCCTGTGACGATCTGCGGCCTTGCCGTCGGCAACGCCGTCAACGCCACCCAGTATCTCCGCCTCGGCCTGCGCAGCTTCTCCATGAGTCCCCAGAACCTTCTGGCCATCAAAAAGGCCCTGCGGGATGCAGAAACAAGATAAAGAAAAAGGGCGTCCTGCCGCGGCGGGACGCCCTTTTTGCTGCATATCATTCGAGATTTCCCGTCAGGGTCATGACGGCGGAGACGACGGCCAGAGGGGCCGTCTCGCAGCGGAGGATGCGGGGGCCGAGGCCTACGGTCTTTGCCCCGGCCTGCGCGGCCATCTCGGCTTCCTCGGCGGCAAAGCCGCCCTCTGCGCCGGTGATGACGGCGAGCTTCAGCTTTTGGCCGTTGGCGGGCTTTGCCTCGGCCAGCAGCTGGCGAAGGGGCGCGCCGCCGCATTCGTAGCAGAAGAGCACGAGGTCGTACTGTCCGAGGTTGCGGCAGACTGCGCCGAAGTTGGGCAGCGGCAGGGCTACATCCGGCAGCACCCCCCGTCCGCACTGTTTGGCGGCCTCGAAGGCGATGCGGTTGTAGCGCTCGTTTTTCTGCTCCTCCTTCTTGGGGGCGGCCACGCAGTACCGGCTGAAGAAGGGGATGAAGTGGTCACAGCCCAGCTCGACGCCGTGGCGGATGACCTGCTCCAGCTTGTCCTGCTTGGGGTAGCCCACCAGCAGGGTGACGTCTACAGTGGGTTCGGCGGCGCTGGGATAGCCCGGCTCGACGGAAAACTCCACCGTCTCGTCGCCGAAGCCGGTGATGGTGGCGGTGTATTCCACGGCGTTGCCGTCGCAGAGGATGACGGTGTCTCCCGGTTTCCCCCGCATGACGCGGGAAAGATGGTGGGCGTCAGCCCCCCGCAGCACGGCAGTGCCGTCGGAGATCTCGGTGGTAAAATAGCGGTGCGGCATAGTTCCTCCTGAGCGTCCTTGCCCTCTCAGTCACCTTCGGTGACAGCTCTCCCAGAGGGAGAGCCAAAGACGCGGCGGTGAGGCTTTGAGCCTCTCCCTTTGGGAGAGGTGGCATTGCGTAAGCAATGACGGAGAGGGCAAGCCCGTTAAAAAATTTACGCCTTCTTGCAGACGATGCACTCCCAGCCGCGCTTCTCCTTCACTTCCAGCACGGCGAGGCCGGCAGCTTTCAGCGCGGCGATGACCTCATCCTTCCGGCTGTCGATGATGCCGCTGGCGATGAAGACGGCGTCGTCGGCCATCAGGCCGGGGACGGCGGGAGCCAGCGCCATGATGGCGTTGGCCACGATGTTGGCGGTGATGATGTCGTACTTGCCGCTGGCCTTGTCGGACAGGTCGCCCACGAGGACGGTCAGCTTGTCGGCCACGCCGTTGAGGGCGGCGTTCTCCCCGGCCGTGCGGACAGCCACGGGGTCGATGTCCACGCCCTCGGCCACGGCTGCCCCCAGTTTAAGGGCCGCGATGGCGAGGATGCCGCTGCCGGTGCCGATGTCCAGCACCCGCTCGCCGCCCCTGACCCGCTCGTCCAGCACCTCAAGGCAGAGGTTGGTCGTCTCGTGGCCGCCGGTGCCGAAGGCGAGGCCCGGGTCGAGGATGAGCTTGACGCGGCTCGTCTCGTAGTCCTGCCACGAGGGCACGACGGCGAGGCGCTGGCCCACGTCCATCGGGTGGTAATACTTGCGCCAGCCGTTCTGCCAGTCCTCCTGCTCCACGCCCTCGGTCTCCACGGTGTAGGCGATGCCTGCCGCTTCCATCCGGGCCTGAATGAGGGCCAGCGTCTCCACGGGGGAAGCGCCCGGTTCCAGATACATGTGGATGATCACAGTGTCGCGGGGCTTGTCCAGCAGCTCCTGCTCGATCAGATCCACATGGGCGATCTCGGCCACCTGCTGCTCGATGTCGCTGTAATCCTCGATATAGATGCCGCCTTCGGCGATCATGGTGGCAACGGCCTCGGCGTTGTCGGCATCGGCCTTGGCCACGGTCAGGCGGATATCAGTCCATTCCATAAAAAGAACCTCCCTGGGTCTTGTGTTTTCTATTTATAAGTATAGTACCCGATTCCGGCGCGGGATGCAAGCGGTTTGGGGAGAAAGAGCAAAAGAAAAGTTTTTTCAAAATCCTGCTCTGAAATGCGCAATAATTCCAAAAAGTTTTTCACGAAAGATGCAAATTCAAGGATTTTTGGTGCAAAATTGCGAAAACGGGCGCAGACCCTATTTCTTTTTTTCGGAGGATGTGTTAAAATATTGTTACGCAATTATGGACAGCCTGCAACCAGAGGCATCCATAACAACAACATTCTTTAAGGAGGAATGTGTCTTATGATGAAGTATCTCCAGAAACTGGGCAAAGCTCTGATGCTTCCCGTCGCTGTGCTGCCGATCTGCGGCATCCTGATGGGTCTCGGCTATGCTCTGGCCCCGGGTGTCATGGGCGTTCCCGGTGCTGCAACTTCCGGTGCAGCTTACACCGTTGGCTTCCTGCTGGTCAAGGCAGGCGGCGCTCTGATCGATAACATGGCATGGCTGTTCGCCATCGGCGCAGCCGTTGGCCTGGCTGATGACCACGACGGTACCGCTGGTCTGGCTGGCCTGGTCAGCTACCTGATGATGCAGCAGCTGCTGAGCCCCGGCGTGGTCAGCATGGTGCGCACCCTGGAAGAGGGCACCGCTACCTACATCGCTTTCCAGAAGGTGGCCGGCAACTCTTTCA
>ERZ825159.1733-NODE-1733-length-19878-cov-15.205267_pt1 | contig 19878 bp, 19 predicted proteins | sample MGYA00519932_ERZ825159 | MGnify/ENA primary metagenome ERZ825159 (study PRJEB31778, sample SAMEA3449191) | human gut metagenome | biome: human gut; feature: human-associated habitat; material: faeces | place: United Kingdom | collected 2010/2012 ...
GATACGAAAAGCAGAACAATCCATTTATGTGATGTCCACAAGCGAAAAGGAAGCAACGATGATATATATTAAGATTGATAATGACTTGTTTTATGATGATGCGGTTGTACTTGTCCGCTCATTTTATCCAAGAACTGAGGTTACAGCACTTAAAGCAGATTCCAAGCCAGAAGATGATGACGAGATTATTACAATAGAGGTGCCGGATATCACAGGTCTTGATAAGAAGAATGCCCATGAAGTATTCAAAGACAGCTTATATAAGAGACTTTCAGAAAAGACTGGAAAGAAACTTCCGTGGGGATATCTTACAGGTGTAAGACCAAGTAAAATTGCATATTCAATGTTAGAAGCTGGTAATTCTGATGAGGAGATCATGTCAGAATTTGAAGAAAAGCATTTTGTGTCTCATGATAAAGCAGAACTTGCAATGCAGGTCGCAAAGACAGAGAAAAAGATTCTTGAAGACATTGATTATACAAATGGTTACAGTATTTACATAGGAATTCCGTTTTGCCCGACAACATGCCTGTATTGTTCATTTACATCGTATTCACTTGCAGCTAACAGGTCCAAAGTTGATTTGTATCTTGATGCACTTGTCAAAGAAATGAGATTTGTTGCGGACAGAATGAAAGGCAGACGTCTTGATACAGTATATTTTGGAGGCGGAACGCCGACCACTCTTGAACCTGAACAGCTTGACAGGCTGCTTAATGAGCTTGAAGCAGACTTTGACATGAGTACCGTAAAGGAGCTGACTGTAGAGGCGGGAAGACCTGACAGTGTGACGGTACAGAAGCTTGAAGTGTTAAAAAAACATGGTGTTGACAGGATTTCTATAAATCCGCAGACGATGAATGACAAGACCTTGCGCGTCATCGGCCGTGCGCACACCGCCCAGCAGGTGGAGGAGGCGTATGCGATGGCGCGGACGGCGAACATCCACCACATCAACATGGACGTGATTGCCGGCCTGCCGGGCGAAAACATCGACGATTTTGCCCGTACAATGGACGCGGCGCTCCGCTTGAAGCCGGAAAGCCTGACCGTGCATACCCTCGCCATCAAGCGCTCCAGCCGCCTGCATCTGGAAAACGCACCCCTGCCGGACGGCGAAACCGCCTCCCGCATGGTGCAGCTTGGGCTTGACACCGCGCATCAATTGGGTATGAAGCCCTACTATCTCTACCGCCAGAAGTACATGGCGGGCAATCAGGAGAACGTCGGCTACGCGCTGCCGGGTCATGCCTGTCAATACAATGTGGATATTATGGAAGAAACGACGCACATCCTCGCCCTCGGCGCGGGCGGCATTTCCAAACGCGTCTACCCGGAGGAAGGGCACATCGGCCGCGCGCCGAACGTATCCAACATCGAGCAGTACATTGCCCGCGTGGAGGAAATGATTGGGCGCAAAAAAGCACTTTTCCTGCCGGAAATGCCACTTTGACGGCAAAAAGCACGTTTCGGCGGCGGCAAATTCCCCTTTTGGCTTGCAATTTGGCGCATTTGCTGATACAATAGGCGTGATAGGCGCTTTTGACCTATCTTCCGCAAGGGCGCGGACAATTGGTTCTGAAAGGAGTGCTATGAACATGGCACAGAATCCTACTTTTGTTATTACGATGGCGGATGGCCGCGAAATGAAGGGCGAACTCTACCCTGAAACTGCGCCGCAGTCCGTCGGCAATTTTATTGCGCTGGCGAACAGCGGCTTCTATGACGGGCTGATTTTTCACCGTGTCATTCCGGGCTTCATGATTCAGGGCGGCGATCCCAAGGGCACGGGCATCGGCGGCCCCGGCTATCACATCAAGGGTGAATTTGCCATGAACGGCGTGAACAACCCGCTCAAGCACACCTACGGCGTTCTGTCGATGGCGCGCAGCATGATGCCTGATTCCGCCGGCAGCCAGTTCTTCATCATGACTTCGGACAGCCCGCACCTCGACGGTCAGTACGCGGCGTTCGGCAAGGTGCTGGAAGGCATGGACGTGGCGGATGCAATCGTCAGCGTCAAGCGCGACATGCGCGATAAGCCCCTTGAACCGCAGGTGATGAAGTCCATCCGCGTGGAAACCTTCGGGCAGACCTATCCTTTCGAGCAGATGTAATACTATTTCTAAATTCGCCTGTGCCATCTGCTTGCGCCTTTTTCGCTCTGGCGTCCGGTCGTTTCATTTAGCGTAGCGCTGCTACGCTGCATTCCACTCCCGTTAGCCAGAACGAAAAATTCGCGGCGCATCTTGTCACATTCTCATTTGAAATAGTATAATTGCAGGCGCAGACGCGGCGGAGACAGCCGGACTGCGCCTGTATTTCGTAGGAGCGAAAACATGGAGAAGCAGAAAACGACGGTTCGGGTAGCAGGGAAGGACTACGCCCTTGTTTCGACGGATTCGCCAGAGCATCTGAACCGGGTGGCGGCGTATGTTGACCGGCAGATGACGGAGACGATGCGTTCCGGGCGGATTCCGGCGAACACGGCGGCGGTGCTGACGGCGCTGAATCTGGCGGATGACCTGATGCGCGCGCAGGACGAGGTGAACCGCTTGCGGCGGGAGCTGGCGCTTTTGCGGGAAAAGCGGTAAAAGCGTTTCTTTTTGGTGTTTGGATTGCAGGGGTTGGAACTCCTTGCTCGTTTTATATTGTTGCAGGAATTTCGCGCCTGCGGGCGCGACAAGGGGGCTTTGCGATCGCCCCCTTGACCCCTTCGCGGCGCTCACTCCTGTTACTGGTCTTTGCCGTAACTTGTGGATACGGGGGACAGTGTGGGTAAGCTGTGGATAAACACGCGGGCATAGCATGAAGAAGTGACCAACTCAATCGCGAAAAAGGGTCAAGGGAGGAACTCCCTTGCAGGGTGCAGGGGCAGCGCCCCTGCTGGAGTCCAGAGGCAAAGCCTCTGGCGGGGTCAAGGGGCAGCGCCCCTTGGGTCCCCCTGATGAAAGGAAAGAAAGTCATGCGGCTGTCAACATCAACGTGTATGTATTTCAATCGCCCGGACGGGACGAAAGCAAGCATTCTGGACAGCGTGCGGACGCTGGGGCAGGCGGGGTATCGCGTGCTGGACATGAATTTCCATGACCTGAGCGTGTTCGATACGCCGTTCAAAACGCCGCAGTGGGAGACACTCATCCATCAGGCGAAGGACATCGCCGACGAGATGGGCATCGAGTTCTCGCAGGGGCATTTGCACTTCTATAATTTCTGCGATCCGAACACGCCCGACAAGGAGTTCCTCGACGAACTCATCCGCCGCGGCATCGAGGGCGGGCGCATCCTCGGTATCAAGTGGCTCGTCATCCACGCCGCGACCGATTTCGACAGTGTCACCCCTGTCCGCGACAGCAAGCGCAAGACCATCGAGTACCTGAAACCGCGCATTGAGCTGGCCGGGAAGTACGGCGTAGGCATCGCGGTGGAGAACCTGTGGGAGGAGAACATCGCGCCGAAGCGCCGCTACTGCGTGACGGCGGAGGAACTCGGCGACCTCGTGGACAGCCTGCCGTATGACAACGTCGGCTGCTGCTGGGATGTTGAACACGCCTCCATCTGCCATCAGGATCAGCGCAAAGCCTTGCAATACCTCGGCAAGCGCCTGAAAGCCACCCATATCTCCGACTACAATTCCATTAAGAACGACCATATTCTGCCGTTCTCTGGGCTGAGCGACTGGAAGGAAATCACCGACGCCCTGCGTCTGGCGCAGTACGACGGCGATTTCACCTATGAAACGCATAACTTCACGGCAAAAATGCCGGATGAGGTCATTATGTCGGGCTTGAAACACAGCATCGACATCGGAAATCTGCTGATTGATATGATTCAAGGAGGTCATCAAGCATGAACAAGATGGATTTCGACAGCGCCCTTCGCCGCCAGGTCATGAGCCTGCCGGAGCTGATGCGACAGCAGTACGCCGACCTGGAGCCGAAGACGCGCACCGTCCTCTCCACGCCGGAAATCTTCAATATCCAGCGCATTGTGCTGACCGGCTGCGGCGACAGCTATGCCGCGCTGCTGGCGGTGAAGCCCGCGTTCGAGAAGTACGCGAAGATTCGCACCGAAGTCGTGCCGACGATTGATTTGGCGCGCGACTACGAGAAGAAGAACCTTGGCTATGCGCCGCAAAGCCCACTGGTCATCGCCGTGTCGAACTCCGGGCAGGTGGCGCGCGTAGGGGAGGCGGTTCGCCGCTGCCGCAAGGCGGGCGCGTTCACGCTGGGCATCACCGGGCATGAGGAATCCGTGCTGGGGCAGAGCGCCGAGCGCATTCTGAAGCTGGACATCCCCAAGTTCGAGTCCGCCCCCGGCACGCGCAGCTACATGGTTTGCGTGATGGCGCTGTACCTGCTGGCTATCCGCATCGGCGAAGTGCGCGGGCGCTACACGATGGATGTTGCGAGCGCGCGCCGCAAGGAAATCAAGGCGCTGGCGGATGCGCTGGAAACCGCTCTGCCCGCCATGGACGACACCGCGTTTGCCGTCGCGCAGCAGTGGAAGGACATGGACTGCTACGACTTCGCGGGCAGCGGCTTCGAGTATGCCTGCGCGTTCTTCGGTCAGGCGAAGGTGTTCGAGGCGATTGGCCGCCCGGCGATGTACATCAACACCGAGGAATGGCTGCACCTGAACTTCTTCGTCAATCATCCGGAGAAAATCGGCACGATGATTTGGGCGGCGGAGGACAACAAGGCGGATTCTCGTACGCTGGAAACCATCGGCTACGCCAAGCAGCTGGGCCGCCCGCTGGCGATTGTGACCGACCGCGAGATGCCGGACGAAAAGCAGGCAGCGGTGTTCATCATCCCGAAGGCGAAGAATGTGCTGGCGGAAAGCCTCTACAACTTCGTCCCGGCATGTCTGGTGTTCGGTTATTTGATGACGATGCTGGGTGAACGCAGCGGACGCGGCTGCGAAGGCCCGTGGTCGTTCTCCAAGGGCGCGGCGTGCGTGCGGCAGAGCGAAATTGTCATGGTGGACGACTGAGGAGGAAAATCAACAATGCTGAAGTGCTTCAATTTGGAAACCAAAGCCAATGATGTCATCAACCTGACCGACGACATCAAGCAGTTCGTTGCCGAGAGCGGCATCCAGAGCGGCGAGTGCATCGTCTTCAATCCGCATACGACGGCGGGGCTGACGATTACGTCCTTCTGGGATCCGGCTGGCTTTGAGGATTTGCAGGACGAGATCTGCCGCCTGATTCCTACCCGCATCGACTTTAAGCATCAGCACGATACGCCTACCGATGCTGCGGGGCATGTGAAATGTTCCCTGCTGGGCGTGAGCATTCCGCTGATTATCGACGGCGGCAAGCTCGTGCTGGGTGGCAGTCAGGGCATCTTTTTCCTTGAATTCGACGGCCCGCGCAAGCGCAAGTATTACGTCAAGCTCATCAGCGACAAAGCGTAAGGGGTGAAACATATGCGGAAGATTATTGTGGACTGCGACCCCGGCATGGATGACTCCTCTGCGATCATCATGGCAGTTAAGAACCCAAATCTCGACATTCAAGCGGTGACGACGGTCAACGGCAATTATCCCGTGGACATAACCTACCGCAACGCGCGGCGCATCATGCGGATGCTGGGGCGCGAGGACATTCCGGTCTACCGCGGCTGCTCGCGCCCGCTGGTGCGCGACATCCCGAACGACCCGTTCACCCACGGGCGCGACGGGCAGGGCGAATCCTTTCTGCCGGATTCGGAGCTGCCGGAGAACCCGACCCACGCCGTCAATGCGATTATCGACCTCATCCGTCAGCATCCGGGCGAAATCACACTGGTCTGTCTGGCACCAATGACCAATATCGCTATGGCACTGCGCCTTGCCCCGGACATCAAGGATAAGATTGTCGAAGTGATTGCCATTTCCGGCGCATTCGGGCTGAATGAGGCGTCCTTCCTCAACGCCACGGGCGACACGCCTCAAAGTGAGTGGAACGTCTATGTTGACCCGGAAGCGACGAAGCAGGTCTACGAATCCGGTTTGAAGGTGACGGCGATTGGGCTGGACGTCGCGACGTACTTCTCCGTGGACTTTACGGACGAAGACCTTGCGCGGCTGGCGGCGAGCGACAAGCCCGAAGCAAAATTCCTCCATCAGGCGATTTCCTTCGTGCATGGGCGCGGCTTCCAAGCCTACTGCGCGGTCATTGACTGCATGGCGGTTGCGGCGACGGCTGACCCGACGCTGCTCAAGAGCGTGCGCGGCCGCGTTGGCGTATCGACGCAGGACGGTTTGACCCTTGGCATGACGATTATGGATCGCCGCCATCACCACGTCTGGACGAACCTGCCGGAAATCAACGTCGCTGTCAGTGCGGACTATGCTCGCTTCCTGCACGGGCTGATTGAGGACTTTTTGAAATAAACCGAAACGCAAAGCAAAGAAGGCTGCGGCGCTCATCCGCTGCAGTCTTTTTTGCACAAAAAAGCAGGAACTTTTGTGCTATATGGCGAATATAACACCAGAAAGAAACAAACAGAATTCTATGAGAGAAAGAAGGTGAAACGCAATGGCATGGTGGGAAGCAGGCGCGCGAATTCTGCTCGCCATCCTGATTGGTTTGGCAATCGGCTATGAGCGCGAACGCCGCAATAAACCGGCGGGTACACGAACGCATATCCTCGTCTGCCTCGGCGCGGCGCTGATTGCCGTGATGGAGAACTACGTCGAAGCGCGCGTGCTGGCCATTAACACCGACGTGCTTAACACCGGCGTGGCGGTCAGCATGGGGCGCATCAGCGCGCAGGTGGTCAGCGGTATCGGCTTCCTCGGTGCAGGGACGATTTTTTCCAGCCGGAAGAAGATTGCGGGGCTGACAACGGCTGCGTCGCTGTGGTGTGCCGGGTGTCTGGGACTTGTCGCCGGCATGGGCTGCTACACGCTCGCTCTCAGCGGATGTACGCTTGTGCTGCTGACGCTGACCATCGTCCAGCGGATTATCCCTGCGACGACAATTCGGCAGGTGGAAATTCAGTATGACCACCGTGTTGAAACCACAGGGTACATCAAAGCGTTCTTTGCAGCACACAGCGTCGATGTGCTGAATGTGGATTTCCACTCCGAAAACAGCAAGAACGAGCGTGCGTACACCAGCATCTACACGGTGCGAATGTCGGCACGGGTGAATCTGGTGGATTTGTTCGGGCCGCTGTCGGAATATGAACATGTGAGGGCGTTTCGGATAAGGCAACCGCAGTAATACCCAAAGGTAATACTATTTCCAGATTCAACTGCGCCATCTGCTTGCGCCTTTTCCCTTCTGGCGTCCGCTCATTCCACTTAGCGTAGCGCTGCTACGCTGCGTTTCATTCACGTTAGCCAGAATGAAAAATTCGCGGCGCATCTTGGCGCATTCTTATCTGGAAATAGTATAAAAAGAACCGGACGAGGCACATGCTTCGTCCGGTTTGTTGACTTCCGTGTGTACCGCAATGCTGCACATAGAAGTGCTTCTGCGCCCGCAGGGCAGTTTGTCGATTTTCTATTCCTTCAACAGAAAATCACGCTGCCCCATAGCGTCCCTGCGCTTTAGTCCAATGGTGCAGCACGGCTTTTTCCAACTTACAGACAGGCGTTCTTGTCCATCGTCACGTCTGTTTTTGCCACCAGATACGGGCGTGTATCTTTCTTATCCGGAATCACGTCGTACCCCGCCAGCGACAGACCATGCACATGCCGCGCCCACAAGCCGCGCGCAGGGGCGTCGCCGAGGTCGTCAATCATGTGCGCGTCGGGGTATACGCCGCGCAGTTCGCTGATGGCACCCTCGTCAAGCACCGCCTTTTCGCTCGCGTGCTGGGCGATTACCACGTCATGCAGCAGCACGTCCTCAATCGCCTTTTCAGGGATGCCGATGAAGTACGATCCGCGCGCGCCGTTGTCGCCGCCGCGAACGTGGCTGATGGCAATCCGCCGCAGCGTGCCGACGGGCGGCTTCGGATCGCCGGGCTTGACGCGCCCACGGTCTTCAAGCCGCAGGAAGAAGGGACTCCATGCGCGGTCAATCGTGATGTTCTCGATGAGGAAGTTTTCCAGTGTCCCGCCGTCCACCATTTCCAGCGATACGCCGGAATCGGAACAGCGGTGCTTCAGTCTGCTGGGGTCGTACTCCACGCCGCCGATTTGGCAGTTGCGCACCAGCACATCGCGGAAGTCGCCCTGCGTGTCCGTGCCGACCTTCAAGGCGTTGCAGCAGCTGTACAGGCGGCAGTTCTCGATGAGGACGCGCTCGGTGTTGCGCTCGCTTGCGCCCTTGAAGCAGCACGCGTCGTCGCCGGATTCTACGTCGTAGTTGCGGATGATGACGTCGCGGCAGCCGTCGATGTCGATGCCGTCGTTGTTGTAGTTCGTCTGATTGCGGACGGTTACGCGCTCCAAAAGCACGCGGTCGCAGTTCAGGTAGTTTTCCATCCAGCAGGCGGCGGAGCGCAGCGTGATGTCATGCACATGCACGTCGCGGCAATCGACGATGCGCATCAGGAACGGACGGCCGGGCGTGCCGTTGCAGGTCTCGTCGCCGGGGAAATTCGCGCGCGTACCCTGCCCGTCCAGCTCGCCGCCGCCGCAGATGCAGATGTTCTCGCACCCTTCGGCGAAAATCAGCGACTGGTTCATGCCCATGTTCGTGTCCTGCACGGTCAGGCGGCGGGCGATTTGCTCCGGGTAATCCGCGAGGTCGGTGGACGCGAGAAGCCGGCTGCCGCTATCGACCATCAGGCGGACATTGCTGCGCAGAATCAGCGTGCCGGAGACGTAATCGCCGCCGGACAGCCGGACGGTGCCGCCGTGTTCGCCCGCCTTGTCGATGGCGGATTGAATCGCGCGGGTCGCCCTTTCGCCGGGAATCAGCCCGAAGTCCTCCGGGCGGAACGTCGCGTCTGACCCGTGCCAACCCGTCAGCGACGCGGTCAGTTCATCCGCCATTTGGTGCAGACGGCTTTGAAGCGGTGCGAACCAGTCCGGCAGGGTGTACTTCGGTGTCAGGCGACCTGCAACTTCCTCCAGCGGGATAAAGCACGGATGCTCCTTCAAATGTTCGTTCGGGGAATGCAGCGTCAGGTACAATTGCCCATCCAGTGCGCGGAACACCATGCCGTGGCCGCCGTCGCGCCGGAAAAGCGGCTCCACCTGCGTGAAATGCCCCGTAATGTCGCCGTTGTCGCTGACCGCCACGCCCTCTGTATATCCCTCATCGGAGAAACTCGCCCACAGGCACAGCAGCGTGCCGTCCGCCGTCCGCCACATCGACGGGCCATCCGTCACATAGCCGTCGCGCCCGCTGGAACGGTGATGCACCAGCCGCGCCCATTCCGCTTCGGACGCATGGAAGAGCAGCTTCGGTTCGCCGATGGCGCGGGAAAGGTCATCGGAGAGGGGCATGGCGCAGATTTCGCCGTCGCCGACCTGCACCCACTCGTGCGCAAAGACGAGATACGGTTTGTCGTCCGGGCTGACGTAGAGCGTCCCGTCAAGGCACTCCCAATTGGAGGGGGTCACGCGCCCGTCGCTGTGCGGCACGAACGGCCCCAGCGGGTCGTCAGCGGTCAAAATTGCCGTGCCGCGGCAGAGATCTTCGCGCTTGAAGCTCGCCAGCATGTACAGCTTGCCATGGTATTCGTGCACTTCGGGCGCCCAGTAGTTGCGATCCGCCCAGAATGTGCCGTCGTTGTGGAAGCACTCGAAGGGACCGTCCCAATTCTCCAAATCGCGGCTGACGTACACATCGAAGCCGTCCGCGGGGCCCCAGCAGGTTGCGCCGCGCGTACCGTAGAGGTAATACTGCCCGTTCCGCGTCAGCACAAAGGGGTCACGGATGTTGATTTCTTCGCGCTTCATGGGTTATTTTTCTCCTTTCAAGACTGTTAGCATGTTCTCAACGTCGGTCAAGCGAACCAGAAAGCGTCCGCCGCCGTCGGTCGTTGCCAAGGCGTAAAAAGCGTCGCAGGCTTCATAGCGGACGGTGGATGTGCTGCCGTCACGCAGGGTGAAGGTGACATCCGCCAGCAGGGAAGTGCCTGCGGCTTCCTGCGGGGCAGTTTGGTCGAACTGCAGGGCGATGATGGACAAATACGCATCGGTAAATTCGTCGCGCGTGACAGCGTTTTCGTCCCAGAACCAGCGCTGACCAATGTTGTCGTCGCCATTTTCGTACTCGATGCGCAGGGTCGTTTCGCCGTCAACCGTTGTCACGCGCACCTGTGACAGCGTGGCGACAACCACGGGCGATACAAAGCGGTCAAGCAGCGTGTTCAGCCCGGCGTTCTCCGCGAAAGTTAGCTGTGTGCGGCGGATGCGGTAGATGTCGCCGGTTCTGTCCATACGGGCATACACCATGCCGTCGCCCGCGTCGCTGCCTAAGTGGATGTCGAGAACTGTGCCGTCTTGGAACGCGGCAATCAGGCGGCGCGGCGCATCCAGCCCATACGCTGCCAGACCAGCGGCGTCCGCCACGGTGGTGACGTACTCGTCCGCTGAAACCGCGCACAGCCCCGTGATGAACGCCTCAATGCGCTCGGTGCTGCCCGCGTGGGCGATGGGGGAGGTAGACGACCATGCCATCAATTTGCCGCTTGATTTGGTGAAAATGAGCTGCCCGTCGTCCGTCCCGGTCAAGGCAATCTGCACGGCGGCGGAGGCGCTTTCGTCAATTGCGCCGGGGAGCGTGTGCAGGGCGTTCAGCGGCTGCACCATTGTCTCATGGAAGTCGTAGGGGACGAGGTACACGTTTGTGTCGCCGTCGAGGGCGACATAGCAGCTTGCGCCGTCGGAGGTCAAGCGCCCGATGCGCAGGACGCGGGTCGTGCCGTCCTTGCGCGTCAGGGTGATGACGGCGTCGGGGTCGGTCAGTCCGCAGGCGTCGCGGTCGAGCGCAGGATAGGTCGCTGTCGCCGGAATGTGCTGCGCAGTCAAAAGCAGCATCTGCCACGCAGCGGTGCTGAACGTGAAGTCCTCCTGCCCCGATACCAGAAACGGCTGGGACAGTGCGTTGTATACGCCAAGCAGATTGCCATTCTGGTCAAACGCCATGTCGGATACGGCGGTGTAGCGCTGCGACCCTTTAGGCTGCACGGTAATGCTCTTAAGCGCCGCCACGGAATCCTCATAGAGCATGAAGTAGCCCGGCGCGTCGGTGGATTCCGGCGCGGGCGCTTCCGCAGGGGCAACCGTGCTTCCAAGCAGCACATACACGCCGCCGAGCAGCGCACAGACGAGCGCCATCAGCAGCAGGCGAAGTCCGCGCCGCATTACAGCCGCCTCCTTTTCAGCAGCACAACCGCCATCGTCAGCAGCAGTACGCCGGGAATCAAGGTCAGGGCGAGAATTGTCACGCGCTGGCGGCTGCTTTCGCTGTCAAAGGTGATGCGCTGCGCCGGAAGCCGCTTCACGCCCGCGTCGAGCGACGCCGTCTGGTCAATGTCCGCCATGTCGGTCACGAGGTCAGTCAGCAGGGCAAGGTTATCGCTGGCATCCAAGACGGATGCGCCGCTGATGGCCGCGCTGTCCCGGAGCATGTCGCTGGAAGCCAGCAGACACAGCGCCGTGCCCCTGCTCTTCTTCGCCACTGCGCCGAGCAGAAATTGCCCGGACACGTCGCCTGCTTGACTATCCAGCGCATTGCCGGACGCATCCGGGTGCAGCACGGCGCGGTCGGAGGTGGTCAGCAGGAGGGTCACGGTCACGCCGGGACGAAGTGCAGGCGTAATCAGGGCAGACGCGCGCGGCAGCAGTATCCGCCCGGTAATCTCGTAATCCGCCGCGACAACGGGGGAAAGGTACTCCGGCGCATCAACATAGCGGTCGCTTTCCGCCGCGCTTTCCACGACCCAGCCGGACTGAAAGCCCAAGCCGTACAGGCTGCAGACGGCTTGCAGCTGCGTCAAGCGAGAAAGCGGGGTATCGGCGCCGCACGCGACCAGCACGCGCCCGCCGTTATCCAGAAAAGCGGCAAGCGTCTGCGCCTCGTCGCCCGTCAGGTCGCTGCGGGGAGCAAGCAGCAGCAGAATGTCCGTCGCGGCGGGCGCAATGCGGGCGATTTCCCCCGAATGCACCTCGAAGCCGTTCGAGCGCAATTGCAGCGCCAGCAGGGAGCAGTCCTCCTGCGTCAGCTCTCCGTGACCCGTCAGAAAGTACACGCCGACGGGATGGTCCGTACACGCGCGCCCAATCGCGCCGATTAACTGCGCTTCACCGCAGTAGATGGTGTATTCCTCGCCCAAGACCGTACGGGAGAACAGAAACTCCTCCGGCGAAAGGCGGATGATGCGCGTCGCGGCCTGATTGGTGATGATACGCCGCTGCAAGGGAGACAATCACCGACAGCGCCGAACCGAGAACCGTGTAAATGATGGAGTTCAAGTAGCTCTGCCACAGCTCGCTGTGCTGGAAAACCGCCTCGTAGCCCATGAGCGAGAAGCCCTTAGGCCAGAAGAGCACTTCACCCGCCAGCACCGCATCCGGGTCGGAGACGGACGCAATCAGCACCAGCCACAGGGGGTAAAGCGTGATAAACAGCACAATCATCCAGAAAATCAGGTTGAGAACGTTGAAAGTACGGTCGGCGCGCGTCTCTTTGATGCGGATGCCGTGTACTTCCGCTTCCTTCTTTGCCATTTTGCTTTCCCTCCTTTCTTAGAACAGGCTGATGTCGCTGGCCTTGCGGGAGATGGCGTTGACGGAAATGATGATGACGAAGTTGATGACGTTCAGGCACAGACCGATGGCGGAGGTGTAGGAGTACTGCGCCTTGCCGATGCCCGTGTTGTAGACGTACACGCCGATGATATCCGAGGTTTTGATGTTGCCGGAGGTCTGGAGCAGCAGCGCCTTGTCCGTGTTGGAGGACAGGAGCGAACCGCAGGAGAGAATCAGCATCATGACGGCAATCGGAATCAGGTGCGGAATGTCGATGTTCTTAATCTTCTGCCAGCGGGTCGCGCCGTCGATGGTCGCGGCTTCGTACAGCTGCGGGTCGATGGAGGTCAGCGTGGCAATATAAAGGATGGTATTCCAACCGGCGTTCTGCCAAATGTCCGAACCGATGAACAGCGGACGGAACCAGTTTTCCTCGACCATGAAGTAAATCGACTTGCCCCCGCAGGCCTCTATCACCTTGTTGACGATGCCGTTGGTGGGGGAGAAAAACAGGTAGAGCATACCAGCCAGCACGACCGTGGAGATGAAGTGCGGAACGTAAATCGCCGTCTGCGTGAAGCCCTTGAAGCGCTTCGAGTTCAGCTGGTTGAGCATGATGGCGAGCAGAATCGGAATGGGGAAGGAGAACAGCAGCCCGTAGAGGTTCAGCAGCAATGTGTCTGCAAACATGCGCCCGCAGTAGTACATGCTGAAGAAATTGCGGAAGTGTTTGAACAGGTCAAGCTGCCCTTTTGTACTTGCCCACGGACTGGCGGTGATGCCTAAGCCGACCTTGAAGTCTTTGAAGGCAATCTGGACGCCGTACATCGGGAAGTAGCAAAATACAATGAAGAAAGCCAGCGCCGGAATCAGCAGAACCCACAGCTGCCAGTCGCGGTGAATTGTCCGCCGAGCACGAACACCAAACGGCTGATGCGGTTTGGTCGCTGCCGTCTTTGTTACCGCCTTTTGCAATGAAACCCCTCCGTTCATCGGGAACGCTGCCCCGTAATCAACTACGAATATGATACCATGCAGCACGCCGACTGTAAATCGACGAAATTTTTGTGCATATCGTGCAAATGCCGATTTTTCAAGTGTTTGCGAATATGCGAAAAAATTGCGCATTTCAAATTTGGCCGTTTTCAGGTAGAATAGGACAGGAAAAACAGGTCGGAAGCGGGACAAAAATGACATTTCCGCTTCTGCAAAATGACAGGAGGAAAGCCGATGCTTCCACAAACAGGGGTGACCTTTTCCTGCGATGACGCGGCGCTGCAAAAGCTTTTTGACGAGGCGGAGCGCAAATGCCTTCATAATTTGAAGGACTTCGGCGCGGATACCGTCTTGGTCGAGGGCGGCGGGTACGAGAAGATTTGGCTGGAAACGCAGCCGATGGGCGGTGAAATGTACTGGAAGCGCAACATGACCGCCGCCATGAACAATCAGCTGCTGTTCATGCGCACCCAGCGTGCGGACGGGCGGATTGCCGGGTCGATTCAGTGCCATCCCGACGGGACGATTGAGCCGCAGTTCAACAAGTTTCAGGGCTTCTGCTTCCCGTTGCACGCGCTGAACATGTGGTATCTCTCCGGCAAAGAACCGGCGTACCTGGATATGCTGGCGGACTGCTTAGAGAAATTCGATGCGTATCTCTGGAAAACGCGCGATTCCGACGGCGACGGATGTCTTGAATCCTTCTGCGTCTACGATACGGGGGAGGACAACGCCCTGCGCTACGGTCACGCGCCTGTCTACTGCACGACCGATACGCCGCCCGAAGATGCGGACGTTGTGCCGATGGCGTCGATGGACGTGACGTCGTTTTCCTACGCCTGCCGCGATACATTGGCGGAAATCAGCCGCCTGCGCGGCGACGGGCGGGAAAGCGAATGGCGCGAAAAGGCGGACGCGGTCGCGGCGAACTTGAAAGCACGCTTGTGGGATGACAAGCGCCACGCCTGCTTTGACCGCGACAAGCACGGCAAGACCATCGACGTGCTGTGCCATAACACGCTGCGCTGCATGTACTGGGGTTCCATCAGTCAGGAGATGGCGGATGCGTTCGTGCGCCAGCACCTGCTGAATCCGCAGGAGTTCTGGACTCCGCTGCCCCTGCCGAGCGTTGCGGTGAACGACCCGATGTTCCGCAATGCGCCGGAAAACAACTGGAGCGGGCAGTGCGAGGGGCTGACGTACCAACGCGCGATTATCGCCTTGGAGCGCTACGGCTACGAACCGCTTGTGACAAAGCTCGGCAGGAAGCTGCTGGATGCCATCATCCGCGGCGGGTATGTGTTCACGCAGCAGTTCGATCCTTTCACGGGCGAACCTTCCCGCGTGGGCATGGTGTCGCATGAGGTGCTCTCCCGCGACAGCGACGAGCCGTTTCAGGATTCCTACGGCCCGACGCTGCTGGCGGCGCTGGAGTACATCGCGCATATCTGGGGGATTGCGCTGGTCGGCGACGAAGTGTGGTTCAGCTTGGGTTTGGGGCTGTCCTATACTTATGCGCAGCGGTTCGGGGATGATGTGTACGAAATAAAATCCGACGGTCGGTCGGGTACTATCTACAAAAACCGAATTGCGGTCGGAAGTGAACCCTGTGGCGTCCGGCTGGTGACGAACCGCGACGGGAAAATCCTCCGCACCGTGAAAATTGAGGAAGGCGTATAATATGAAGACAGTCAAAATCCGTTTAGACGGCCTCGGCGGAATGCCGATGGACGATAAGACGCTCAAAAGCACCTACGCGACCGGCATGGACTTTGAGCCGGACGAGCGCCGCATGACGATTGACAGCGAGGGTATCGTCAGCCTGCAAGTGACAAAAGAACCGTACATGATTCACGTCAAGATGGCGGTGCCGCTCTACGGGCATCTGTGGGTGATGGCGGACAATCAGGGGGAGGGGTACACGGGCGAATTTGTGGACTTCGTGACGGAGGCCGTCCGCACTTATATCCACCATGCGCAGAAGTACGCGGCGGGTATCACGCTGTCCCCGACGACGCAGGGGCATCTTGACGCGGCGATTGAATTGCAGCACTTGGCGAACCGCGGGCAGGATACGCCGGACAACCGCCTGTACGCGCTGTCGAACGCGATTTACGCGGCGGAGGGTGCGCTGGTGGAATCTGCCCGCGCAAAGGCGTTTGCCGCGCCGAGAAGCGACCTCAAACTTGGCTGCAACTTCGCGCGCTACACGTCGGATGCCTCCCGCTACGCCAAGTTCTTCGCGCAGGCGTTCGATTTCGCGACGATTCCGTTCTATCCGCGCACGACCGTGCCGGAGAAGGACTGCTACGACTATTCGTATGTGGATCATGCGCTGTCGTTTCTGCTGGACAAGGGAATTACCCCCAAGGGGCATCCGCTCTGGTTCGGGCATCAGGACGTGAACCCGAAGTGGCTCTTCGGTCTGCCGTACCCGGAATTGCGCCGGGAGGCCGCGAACATCGCGCGCCACCATGTCAGCACCTACCGCGACACGATTCAGTACTGGGACGCCATGAACGAAGCGCACGACTGGGCAAATTGCTTCGAGCTGACGCAGGAACAGCTGATTGACCTCACCCGCGCGACGACCGACGCATTGCGCGAAGGAAACGACAAGGCGGTGTCGATTGTCAACGTCTGCCTGCCATTTGCGGAGTACGTCGCGGGGCGGTACAACTGCTACGGCGCGCTGCCGGAGCATCTGCGCAGTCCGCTGAGCTACTTCAAGGCCATCATCGAAGCAGGGATTGACTTTGACGTGGTGGGCATTCAGCTGTATTTCCCCGGCAGGGATTTGGTGGCGGTGGACTTGCTGCTGAACGCCTTTGCTGCGCTGGGCAAGCCGATCCATATCACCGAAATGGGCGTCAACGGCGGCTTCCGGCAGAAAGGAAACGCGGGCAGCAGCTGGTCGCAGATGGCAATGTCCGAGGGTACTTGGCATGGCGGCTGGAACGAACACACGCAGGCGGACTGGCTGGAGCAGTTCTACACCATCGCCGCGTCGCGCAAGGAGATTCAGGCGCTGACGTGGTGGGATTTTATCGAGCCGAGCTTCTCCGGCAACGGCGCGATGCTCTACGAGAATGAGAATCCGCGTGAATCGTATTTCCGGCTGCTGGCGCTGAAAAACCGGATTATCCGCAAAGCATAACGAAAAACGCTTTTATCCTGTTTCCAGATGAAAATGCGCCAAGATGCGCAGGCGAATCTGGAAATAGCATTCACTGATGTAGAAATAGAAAAATCCCTGCTGACTGTCTTAAAGGACATATCAGCAGGGATTTCTGATTTAAGCATCTTTAGGCATCAATCCGCCGGGATGTACTCGCCGTAGATGAACTCGTGCAGCGCCCGCACGTTCTTCGGGAAGGACTTGCTGCCCATGTTGATGACACTCGCGCCGTCCACGTCAAGGTAGGAGTAGGTGCCGTCCATCGGGACGTGGTGCTGCTCCAAAAGAGACTCGCCGCGGGTCAGGCGGTCGGAAATACCCGAACGCAGGACGCCCAGCGCCAAATCAAAGAGCGTGCTCGCCTTCATGTTTGTCTGCACATAGGGCATACAGGCGTTCAGCAGGTTGTTGAGTTCCGTCATGCTCATGCCGCCGTCCAGCACCTTTTCCAGCAGCAGCTCCATCAGCTTGCGCTGGCGCGCCGTGCGGCCAAAGTCGTTGTCCACCTTGCGCAGACGGGCGTACATGACCGCCTGAATGCCGTCGCAGTGGTGCGTGCCGGCTTTGTTGGGCAGATTCTCACGCTCGTAGTCCTTGCTCTGATTGTCGTACTTCGGCGGATGCTGGCGCAGGTAGGTGTTAATGGCCTTTGCTTCCTTTGCGGTCATTTCAATGTCAATGCCGCCCAAGCTGTCAATGATGGAAGCCAAGCCATAAAAGTTGATGGTAATGTAATTTTCGATGTTCAGTTCAAAATTCTTGTTGATGGTGCGCATGGCAAGCTGACCGCCGCCGCGCGAATAGGCGGTGTTGATGCGGTTCTTGTTCTTGTAGCCGGGAATGGTGACATACAGGTCGCGCAGGATGCTGGTCAGCTTAATCGAGCCGTCGTCCTTGTTGATGGACACGATAATCTGCACGTCGCCATTCTGCAAGCCGTCCTCCAGCGACGTCGAGCGGGTATCCACGCCGACGAGCAGGATGTTGACGACGTTCGAGGGAAGGTTGGTGTTGATGTCCAGCTTATCAGGGTCAATGGTGTCGTCGATTTCGTTGTCCGTGATTTCGATGGTCGAGCCGTCGTCATCAAAAAATACGTCGCCGCCAAGGTCGTCGTCATCATCGAGGATAATATCGCCATTATCGCTGATGGTGTAGTCCTCACCCGCGGATGATTCGGTCACACTGCCGACTTCCTCGTCCAAATCATCCGTCAGGTCAATGCTGCCTGCCAGTGCGCCCGGCATCAGCAGGCAGAAAATCATCAGCAGTGCCATCCACTGCTTCCACATCTTCATGGGCAAATTGCCTCCTTACGGGAAATTTCGTCGTATACGTTCCTATTATAGCGGCTTGGGGGGAAAATTGCAATCCATTGCCGATTTTTCGCGGAAATTGTTACATTTGTGCAGGCGCACCGAACACGCCGCGCAGGAAGCGGATGCTCTCCAGCAAGGCCTGTTCGCTTTCGACAAGCTGCGCGTACGGTTCGAGAATCACCGCGCCGTCGAAGCCATCCTCGCGCAGGACGCGCGCAAACTGCTGCCAGTCAAACACGCCGCGCCCCGGCAGACACAATTTGCCATCCGCCGTCCAGTCCAGCACATGCAGGTGGCGCACATGCCCACGCATGGCGCGCAGCATGTCGAGGGGGTCAACGCCCGCCTGATGCACCTGCTTGGTGTCAAGTACGAACTCCACGTCCGGGATGCGTTTGAGAAGGATGCGCACGTCCTCCGGCGTGGCGACGCTGCACCAGCTGACGCTCTCCCACAGCACGCGCAGGTGATGCCGCGCCGCACGCTCACGCATCTGGTCGAAACGCTCTTCCAGGAAGGGGATATTTGCGGGCGAAAGATGCCCCCGCACGCCGAACGGCCCGTGGAAAATGTAGTACGCCGCGCCGAGCGACTCTGCCGCACGGCAGACGTTCGCAAACATTGCAAACGCATCGTCCGACTGGCGCGCGGCGCGGCCGAACAGCTGCGGCTCAAACTGCGTGCCCAGCGGGTGCACCGACGTGACGGGGAAGTTGTTCATGTTGTAGCGCATCCGAAAGGTAAAATCCGTCGTGTATTCGCTGGGCGTTTCCAGAAACACTTCGCAGGTGTCCAGCGGCAGCTCCGCAATGTGCGCGGCGGACTCATCCGTCTCCAGCTGGCCGTAATAGGCGGCGCTTGACAGCCCGATTTTCATGCCTGATGCCCTCCTGGCTGATTCAGCTCGTCCAGCGTGAGCGAGAACGAGGGGACAAATTCGCGGATGAAGTCCTGTACTTCGGGCAGGGTGATGGCATCTAACTGACGTCGAATCGCTTCGCCCGCCGCGTCGAACTCGTGATTGCCCGCGCGCCGCTCTTCCACGCACTTGAGGTACGCGCTGAGCGAATCCGCCGCCTTGACGATTTGGTGGTCATAGTCGCGCCCCTCGCACAGGTACGGCGCGAAACAGGCACGTAAATCCTCCGGCAGCATGGCAAGCAGGCGGTCGTTCGCCATTTTTTCTACATCTTTATATGCGCCGCGAAGCTCCAATGAATGGTACTTGACGGGTGTGGGCATATCGCCGGTGATAACCTCGCTGGCATCGTGATAGACAGCGAGGGTGACGATATGCTCCGGGTTGCAGTCGCGCCCATAGCGATTTTTGCCGATGAGCGCCATTCCATGGGCAAGCATGGCGACTTGCAGGGAATGTTCCGCGTCGTTCTCGGACATGGACGAGCGCATCAGCCCCCAGCGGCGGATATAGCGCAGGCGGGCGATGTAGGCGAAAAAGTGGTGAATCATCGGAAAAACTCCTCCTGTTGGGGTGATTTTTATGCTGATAGAAGCGAAATTACTGCTTGCAACAGAATCATCTTCAGCGCTGAATGGTTCTTTGGCTAAACACGCGGACACAGCATGAGAGCGCGCTCAACCCAATCGCGCGAAAGGGTCAAGGGGCAGCACCACCCGCGTTCCCACATAAACACGCGCATACTGTATGCAGTAGCGACCAACTCAATCGCGAAAAAGGGAGTCCAGAGGGTCGAAGACCCTTTGGCAGGGTCAAGG
>ERZ825159.1739-NODE-1739-length-19835-cov-2.955966_pt1 | contig 19835 bp, 22 predicted proteins | sample MGYA00519932_ERZ825159 | MGnify/ENA primary metagenome ERZ825159 (study PRJEB31778, sample SAMEA3449191) | human gut metagenome | biome: human gut; feature: human-associated habitat; material: faeces | place: United Kingdom | collected 2010/2012 ...
TTCTTTAATTTTGCGCATAAAAATAAGACCTTACGGTCTTGCTCTGATTTCCATGTGTTCACCTCTTTGCATAAAAAAAGAGAGGCGTTAACCTCTCTCGTTATGATTCTTCTTGTTATTATTGCGATCATATAATTCATACAATTTTTTTAAATCTTTGCTTTGTTTATTTTTCTTATATGTCCTTCCAGACGCTTCAATTTTGATTCTATTCCATTCAAATTTCAAATAAACTCGAACATGCCTTAAAAGTTCTTCTATATACTCATTCCGTTGCTTCACATAATTAGATAGCTCTTGACGAAAAAACACTCTAAATCTTTCGTTTTCTTCAGGGTTATTACAGAGATGATAATACATTTCTGCTTTAAATGCAGGTACCTCATAAAATTTTGCAATAAAATCTTTAATAATAGAATATTTCAACGCTCCCTCTGTTTCAAAATAATTTTCACAATAGCTTTCTCTGCAATACGCACATAACTCAAACAGTCCTTTATAATAAGATACTAATTTTTCTACGCAACCATCTATTTTCCCATCAATATTATCCGAGAAATTTAAATGCATATGTATTAAATATTTTAATTTTTCTATTCTACCCATATGTTTTCTATATTCGTCTAAGTCTTTCGCATCTAACTCCGCATTTTCAATCGTTGTCGTGCTAATCAAGGCTGATATATATTCTCTGAATTTGTATAACCATTCAACTCTATTTTTGGTAACAGCATTGACATAATGTACTGCTTTGTTGTTTCTGACAGAAAAATAAAGCGAAATACTGCTGATTAAAAAAGTAAGTAATATTCCGATTGAAGTTAAAGCAGCTTTATTTTCGCTAAAGAACTGTAACATTTTATTCATTATTACTACACTCTCCTTCCACCTCGATTATACAGCAGAAGGAGAAGTTTTCCAAGAAAGATTCATTTTCAACTAGTTATCTTGCGTATAATCTCGTGATACCTCCGTTGTTGTAGATTTTAATCTTGTTGCTACTCAAATATGAGATCCCACCATTGTATGCACTAGAATAATATGCTTGATGTGAACCGGACCCGTGATCTACAACAGAACGACTTGTTAATACCTGTGCCGGTACGATCGTGCTTGCAAGTTCTCGGTAATAATTTCCATTTGTACTGCTTGCAAGTCCGCACGTGATCATGAACTCTGAATACTGCGATACATCGACTGTAATTGTGGAGTTTCCTGCTGAGGTCTGGTTCTTTAGTAATGTCCACTCTCTGTTCGCCTTGTTATCCGCCTTTGTAAATAAAGCAGTCATACTCTCGCCGTTCACATACGTATCCTTATCATTAACTACTACGGACGGTACAAGTGCTGAACCACTTTCATGTGATGCCTTCGTTGAAATTCTAGTAGACGCATTTCTAAGATACATTTCCTCACTATCCACACCTATTTCCAGATTACATATAAATACTTTTGCGCAATCGACACCCTCTCCTAATCGAATCTCGTCACCTTTGAAGGATGCAAGTTCTTCAGTCCCCTTCCTAACTTGTACACTGGTTCCATCTATAAACACATTGAATCCAGCAGCATTACCGATCGTAGCGGTTGGAGCATATACTGGTTCGGATGCCACTCTCCAGTTTATGCCGTCATATGTGAAGGTTACGGTTGCTCCGTCGGTCCAATATACATCCCGGACACCTTGGATATACATTGCTTTTGTACCTGTACCGGCAATATTAAGTGTTGGACTGGATGCGGTATTTGCATAAGTAAATTTAACAGCTACTGTTGCTCCGGCTTTGAGAGATAATGTTCCAGCCGCCAAACTTGCAACTTTCGCTGCGGTTCCGGCTGCGGTATCACATGTCGCATAGAGCATTTGTCCGTCTTTACCAGCTGCCCCTGTCTGCCCTTGAGGACCAGTTGGTCCCTGTGGTCCCTGTGGTCCTTGAGGTCCTGTATCACCTTTTGCTCCCTGTGGTCCTTGAGGTCCTGTTGCTCCGGTGGCACCTGTCTCTCCTGTTGGACCGGGGATACCCTGTTCACCTTTCTCACCTTGTAACCCCTGCAAGCCTTGTGATCCTTGTTCACCTTGTGGGCCCTGGGGACCTTGAAATTTACTCCACCGATACTTTGTCGGATCTTCAGAATCAGCTTTTTCAAAATCTGCATACTGTCCCATATATGTTTTCCCGACAGTATCTGTTGTCGAAAATCCAGTTTTTCCATCCGCACTGGTCGCATAAGCAAAATGCACATAACTCGTCTCGCCGTTCTCTCCATTTTTCCCTGGAATTCCATCTGCACCATCTTCGCCGTTGTCGCCTTGGAATTTTCCCCACGTATATTTCGATGGATCTGTACTGTCATCCAGTTCATAATCTGCATAAGTTCCAATATATTTGTTTGGTGTTTCCGTCATGTCACTGTATGATGTCGGGTTCGGTACCGCCGAATATTTCATATGGAAATATGTTGTTTTACCATCTTTACCCGCTGTTCCCGGAATGCCCTGCTCACCTTTTATCTTTACCCATGTGTACTGCGTCGGATCGGAAAGATCAGCTTCTTTCGCAAGCCGGTTCGTAGCGATTCCAAGATAGTCTTTTCCGTAAGCATTGGCCGAAATTCCCGTTCCATTTTCATCATCTGCAAAGGCTGTCCATGTATAAAAATTACGATTCTTAGCGATCTTCTCAAATCGCTCTGCCAACTCCATAACTTTTGCATCAATACCGCTTCCCTGTCTTACATAATCCCCTAGCTCTGCTTCTTTTGTATCGTTCGATTCTGACATCTCTAATTTCAACAGTCTTGCAGTAAGATATATATTATCGTCATCGTCAACAATGGATACCGTGTCACCTACCTTCACCCCATCTGGAAGATATAACAACTCTACCTCATAGGTAACAGCTTCATCACAGATCTTCTTAAGACTGGATACGGCTCGATTGCACAATTCAGATTTCGATGTCGTATCGTATGTAAAGGATTTTACGATATGCCCAACATCATTCTTATTCTTTTCTGTCTTAATCTGATACCGGCTCCACTTTTCCAGTGCTTTCCGGGATTTCACATAGGATCCTTCTACATAAAAATCTCCATCATCGTACTTATAACCATTTAATGTAATCGGATTTTCTGATCCTTCCGGTGTTCCGCCGGTACAGCGGTATGCTGTTGCAAGATCTGCGATAGAACTCTTGATTCGAAATCCACTAACCTCTTTGCCAATGGTCAAAGTTACACCTGAATCATTTCCCCTCTTCTTATACACATTGATGTATTTTCCAGTCACAGCCATATTCTCGACTTTGAAGCTGAATTCAATCTCAGCATTATCAAACTGTGTAGCTACGCTCAATAGCCTTTCCGTAGCTGTAGTTTCACCGTCCCAGGATAACTTTCTTGTAAGATTGCTTACTTCGTTGATCCCGATTTCGAATCCGGAATCATATGCAAATTTATTAATGTAATAGGCAATGTTATAAGCTTTATCTGCAGCATATTTTCCGACCACTTCATTTAACAGATCCAGTCCCGCATCTTCAGCATAGATGGATGCATCCTTTTGAATCGGATCTATCGTCGAATCAATAATCGTATATACTTCCACTTCACTGCTGTCCGCACTCTGCTTTAAGATGAAATTTCCGGCTGCAGCAAGCTTCTTCACATCAACTTCCTGTTCTTCGTCCTCATCCGGATTCACAAAATTGTAATCCAAATTGCATTCAAAGATTGCCACACCTTCGGATATTTCTTCTGTCTTTTTATCATTTGTAATCATTAGTCCCTTCGGCAGTCCGGTAGATGCTGATCCAAGAATGTTCATTGCCCTGTCAGCAAAATATATGATCACAAGAACACCTCCCTGTACTTCATTTTAAACGTCGGTTTCTTCGCCCAGCTGGAATATAAGCATTGGACCTGATTAACTCCCGGCTTCAAGCAAAATGTTTCCCAGTCATTTCCAAGAGCTCCCAGATCCGGCTTTGGCAGACCATTCATCCGAATTGATCCATCTGAACAATTTGCAATCAAACTGCAGTCCTGCGCAAATTTATTCGGTACATCTCTCCATTTTTCTACATGTAACTTCTGAAAATAAAAAGCATTGATCCCGTTGTATGTAAGATACTTATTCCCTGATCTTGTTCCTCTCTGCTTAATCGCAATCTGAATCTTGGCACATTTCATATCCGCTATTTCCGGAATATTGAAGCTCGGATAACTGCCATTATAGAAAAATGTAAGTTTACTGCCTTCTTTTCTAAGATCACAATGTCCCCAGTTCCAGTACCACGGATTTTGCTTCCGCAGATGACTTGTCATATAAGTGTACGTTTTCAGCACACGTCCCGCCTGCTGATCGGTACTCTTCTTGTTCGGATTGTAGCAGACTAGATCATAATGTCCTGTATTTCCGCTCATATCCGATTTATACCAGTTCACACCGGCAATAAGCTTATCGTCCGCTGTCAGATAGTTAATACACATTTCTCCGGTCTGTCCCATCAATCCGGCATAAAACAGGATGTGGAAATAAGAATAAAAGTTCTGACACCCTTCCTGATCACCGGTTGAGTCCGCCGGAAGAATGATGGTTCTGAGTCCACCGTTTGCGCGACCAACCTGTTGCCCTGCAGACTTCAAAGAGAGGAACTTGGTATTAAACCATGTTGATGTTCCGAGGGATCCTTTTGCTCCGTAGAAAGGATGCATAAAATCCGTTCCAGATGTATCATCCGGTGCATTGAAAAAGTCCTGAAGCGTAGCCAATGTCTCATTTTCTTTGTACGTCTCCCCATCTTCCTCTTCGATGTTTCCGAACTGTAAAATATGTTTATCCTGATCAACGAATCCGACAAATCCATTCTCTCCATTTTCCATTACCGCTCCAAATGTTGGGTATGCTTTATAAGTTCCCTTGTAATCAACAACAAATGTTGTCCCGTCATCTGCAGTTGGCGCAACCTCGTACTCTTCTACGGAATATTTAAATGGATCTGAGCAATAGAACTCAATTTCTGCAGTTACCGCATTTCTGCCATGCGGCACATCGCCGGCATTTACCTTTGTTCCGACATAATACTTATCCGGTTCATCCAAGAAGATCAGCTTCGCTTCTGCCACATCAAGTAATGAATTCAATTTGTTATACGCATTCCGGAATTCTGCGTTGCTCTTGGCAATCAGTTGGTACCCGACAGTGATGGTCCTTGGCTTATATCGTTTTCTCCGATATCTGGATCCGTCCATGATCTCTGTAGATAGATCTGTTATTTCTGTTTCGATCATTTCCCGGCCGGACACATACAGTGTCCGATATCCGGGAATTACATTTTCAAAATAGACTCCGTTAAAGTTGAGAGCTTCGGAAGGCAGTATCTGCTCTTCCTGTCTCTCTGTAGTGTCCACAAATTTATACATATCCGCCCTCCTTATCTCACGCCTTTCTTCCTTAGATCTCTTTTCTGCTGCTGTTCAATTTCTTCTTTGGTGTATTTCGCTGTTGCCTTCGCCACCTGCCTGCCGTCTACTTCAACAGGGACGTAAATGGTATAGGTTTCGTTTCTGGTGTAGTCATAATCATCATTCAGATCTTCGATGCCGATTCTTAATCCAGCTCCAATTTCCGGAACAGGAACTAAATCCGGAATGTCTACCAGTTTCCATGCTGCCTTTTTCGCATCTGTGACCCTATCAGAAATTCCATTTACCCATCCTTCACCGAAATAGCCGCCCAGTTTATGAGTAACCTTGGACGGACTTCCAATCTTAGCTTTTGCTACAATTGCCGCCTCTGCTGCAGCTGCCAACTGCGCTGCGACAGATCTTACACGTCCGACCTGACTCGCCATACCATTTGCAAGACCAGCGCCTATATACACACCACAGCTGTATGAACCAGATCCGGCTGATCGCATTGCCACTACCGTGGATGCAGACATGGATCTTGCTGTGGATACTGCCCGGTTCATTCCATTGCGGACTCCGTTATTGAAGTTGTTTCCAACAGCATTCCCGGAGCTTTTTGCCTTTCCTTCTGCATTTGTAAATTGACTGATCAGCGCATTGATAGCAGATTTTGCCTTACTTCCCAACGCATCCAGTCCGGAATTTACCACATTTACACTGGCTCGCATACTCGTGAGCGAGCTTTGAGCGCTTTTGGCATTACCGGCTATGGATTTCATGCTTGAATTGACAGACTTTAATGCTACCACCATTGCAAGGGTGCCAACTGCGCCACCTGCCATAGCTGCTCCAAACGCAACCACTACAACAGCCGATGTTCCCATTCCGGCCGCAAGACCTAATGATAATGCTGTTAAGGCTGTCAGTGCTCCTACTGTTGCTAAAGCTCCGGATGATACGGCAGGGAATGCAGCTCCCATCAACAGAAGTCCTGCCCCAGCTACTGTAAGACCGGCACCAAGGGCCAGTGTGCCTGCTGCCAGAAGCAACACACCCGCTGCCGCTATCAGGACAGCTGCGCCAACTAATACAAGTCCTGCACCTACCACTACAAGTCCGGCGCCAAGAACAATGCACCCTGCACCGGCTACCGCAGCACCAGCACCAAACACGATCATGCCTGCTCCGAGGGTTGCGATGCAAGCCGCTCCCTGAATTCCGTACTGCACAATGGTCGGAAGCACACCTGCTACTATGGCAAGCCCAACACTCGCCAGCAGTGCTCCGGTTGAAACCAGTAATATAGCTACACCAAAGGCAACGAGACCTACTGCTCCGGCTGTCAATGCCGGTCCTAGTGCTGCTGCGCCAAGGGCAAGTCCGGCAATTGCCGCAACCATACCAACCATACAGCCTATAGCAAGCGGTCCCGCATTCGCCAGATTAACAGCCGCCAGTGATAATACAGCAATCCCCGCTGCTGCAATCAGGACAGCTGCACCAAAGGCAATGAATCCTGTTGCTCCGGCCGTCATAGCCGGCGCCACATTTTTGGCAACGACCATTAATCCTGCCACTGCTCCTGTCATGCCGATCAGTACTCCTGCTGCCAGTGGTCCAGCTTGTGCGATTTGCACGGCTGAATATGCCAAAAGGGAAAACCCTGCCGCTATCAATGCTACTCCCGCTCCGATCGCTACAAATGCTTTTGCTGATTCTAGGATAGTTCCTGATGATTCTTTACTTGCAGTGCCTACCGCTTTTTCACCCGCTGCTACACCAAATAACTTACCTGCCAGTGTCGCTATTCCTTTTCCTGTCATGCTTACAATTGCGCCCGCAAAAGTTTTGACACCAGGGGCAACTGCACTGACTATTTTAAAGCCTTTAAAAGCAACATATAATTTCGGTAACAGTGTAATCGCTTTTGCCACTTCTTTATCATGATCTTTTAAAAAATCTGCAAATGTGGTTAATGCACCTGTTGCAGTCCCGAGAGAATCCGAAAAGTTTTCTACGCTTTCTTTTTTCCCAAATGCACCCGTAAGATTTTCCACTTCTCCAACGATTGATTTGGCTGCTTCTCCAAAGGCTTTTCCCACTTTCACCGCATCGTCTTTAAAGACGTCCCAGTATGGCGATATAACCTTGATTGCTTTCGGGATACCCGTAGACAGCTTGTCAAATCCCGTCTCCACCTTACCGGTCATCCCATTGATTGCATCAATCACTTTAGACTTTGCGAAAGTATCATAAAGCTTCATCATTCCGCTTACTGCAGATGCCTCTAAGTTACCCATAGCACCTTCAAATGTAGTTACGGATGTAGCTGCTTCTTTTGCCATGTCGGTCATACCAATGTTATTGATAGCCTGTCCGAGCATGTCTGCGGTAATTGCACCCTTTTCCATTGCTCCTTTGAAGTCGTTCCCTAATGTTGGATTCAGCTTAATCAACTCTTTCCGTAAGCCTCCAGCAAGCTGCGGACTGGCATTAATGATCTGGTTCCAATCCTGAGCATGTAAAGCTCCTGCTGCCATTGCCTGTGAAAACGCAAGTGCTACCGAGGAATATTCCTTTGCACCTCCACCAAATACAGCAACTGCATTACCGACTGCTTCCGTCAACTTGTCTGCGTCTTTGATTCCATTTGCCGAAAGTGAGCCGAATGTACTCATAACATCCTGCAGGGAGAATACTGTTTTATCCGCATATGTTTTTAATGTACCTGTTGCTCCGGCTATTCTCTGTATTTCCGCTTCGGAATACCCGGAAAACCTCATAGCTGCCTGCAACTTATACATGGAATCCGATGTTTCTATCGTCTCTTTCGACAAATCACTGACTGAATTTGTCACCAGCGACATCGCCTTTCCACCGATTGCAGCCATTGCACCAAATCCAAGACCGCCGGTGAGAGTAGTTTTCAGATTATTCGCATATCCCTGGCATGATCTCATAATGGATGAAAAGTTTTTGTCCTGCGCTGATAATATTGCTTTTACACTATACGACTCTGCCATCCTCTCACTCCTCTCTATCCAGCAGTTTAGTTATTCCAGCAAATCTGGATGGTTTCCTTCGATTCTTCATTTTTTTCAGTTCTTTATCGAAATCAAAGAACTGCCGGAATCTCTTGTAAACTGGTTTGGTCTTGCCTTTGCCGGCTTTCTTTTCTGCCTTTACCGCAAAATTCAAAAATGCCTGCCGATGTTCATGTAAACTCTCGTCAAGCATCCGAAGCTCTAAAGCCTCCATCATAAGTTCATATTCTGCCAATGTCAGCTGATCCACCTGTTTAAATGACGTGAAGCCAAAATACCGGAAGCAATTCCTTGCTACGGTCTTATATAGGTCTTCTTCTACAGCTCCTGAGCCTTCTTCTTCGCCATCTGTTCTTCGTACTCTTTCAAAATCTCTTTCACTGCTTTCTTGGTAGCATTTGCTTTCGATAAAAAATCTTTTGTTTTCTCCATGAGTTCATCGATGTCTACCTCTTCCGAATCAATGTAAGAATCTAACATTGCCTTTGTTACTCTTGGATTCTCTCCCTTATTTGCCAAATCTAACAGATCTACCAGCGCGTTCGGTTCCTGATCAACCACAACACTAGCGATCAGATACCTTGCTCCTATTTCTTTTGTGGTTCCCGGCATTCCCTGAACCGGAACTACGGTAAGCTTATTTGCTTCTCTTAAGAATCCCATTCCGAATTTAAACTGATATACTGTTCCATTGATTGTAAGTTCCATCATATTGTTTTATCTCCCTTCTGTGCGATGTCGCACATCAAAAAGAGGACGAATCTTCTCGTCCTCTTAAGCTCCTGTCTTCTGAGTGTCTGCAAATACATATGCTGCTACTTCCTGCTGTTCTGCAGTAACCGTTGCATAGCCATCTACGCCTTTTCCTTCCAGCCCAAATGTCAACGATAACTCAACATTATCCTCTGCATTGGATGTCTTATCAATTTCCGTAAGATATCCCTGGAAGTATTTTGCCTTAAATTTATCAGTCGAGCTCGCCTGCGGCTCTGCTAAGTTTACTTCCCAGATCTCCATCTTTTCGTCATCATCGAGTGCTGCTTCCAGCTCATCGATGAACTTATCTCCTTTTTTTAAAAGGCTTGATGCTGTGATTTCTCCTTCTGCTGCTCCCGGTGTACGTACCGTGCCGTCTTTTGTCACTGTCGAATCAGCGTCCTTCGACTTTGTACGTTCATTTTCTGTCGTAAATGCAAGTGCTGTTGCATCATGATCTTTCTCTGTACTCAGGATACGGTACAGATATACGATCTTTTTTCCTGCTACTGCTTCTGCAAATAACTGCAGTCCAAATAACTTTCTGTTCTTCACTATTGTCATCTCCTAACTAAATTTAAATGCCACTTCTAGGATTCCCATAAGAAGCGGCTGTTTCGTTGTATTATCCGGCAGGATTCTCTGTGTCGGTCTCTGCATATTCCAGGCATAGTGCGCTGTATGTTCGATAGATCTGCAGATGTTTTTGATATCTGCTAAGATACCTGATACCGTTCCTCTCTGCCGTATATTATCGTGCCAGACTTTCAACGTCAGATTAGTCTCGCCGATAATCTCATTTTTTGTAGCCTGATCACTCTCGGAGCAATCCGCCAGGTAAACAAAAGGATATGGTGTGTCCTCCGGCGGTAAAACCGTGTCATACACACCAACTCCCGTATCCTTATATTTTTCTTTCAATGCCATCAAAACGGCGCTGAACAATTCCTGCTGTGGATCCATCTTATCACCTCACAAGTTTTCCCAAATCCGACTTAAATTTACCTTTCTGCTCGTCAAATGCCGGACGTATATGTGGCTTTCCTTTCATGAATCTTGTTCCATATTCCTGATAACCTGCATATTCCGCTGTTGATTCAACCTCTGCAGTCATGCCGCCATCTGTAATTTCCAACATAATTGACTTTTGTAAATGATGGGTGAGCACAGGAGCTTCTTCCATAGCTTTTTTCTGCATTTCAGCTCCATTTTTCTTTACTACTGTTTTAACAGCAGACAGATCCATGTTCTTAGTCAGTTTAGCCTCCAACTTTTCAAAGCCTATCAGCTTTACTCCCATCACACCACCTCCGACACAACATATACCTGCTTCGTCCGGAGCTTCCTGCTGAAATCTACACCGTATGTTTTATTCCCTACGCGAATCCTGTCAAATGGCCGGTCATAATGATTCTGTAGGTGAATGGTAAGGCTGCCTTCCTTAATCCCGGAATAGACAAGCATCATCGTATTCGTACCGGTATCCATGACTGAGGCAGACTTCATATCTTCCGATATCGTGTCTTCCCCGTAATTACCGGTAGCCGGATCATACTCTCCAGGGGTGAGTTTCTGGAAGTATATAGGTGTGTCGTATCTCATAGGAATCTCACCTTACCTTTCTTTGATTCTTTATGATCATCCAGATATGCCCGGATATCATCCATGTATCCCGCAAAATCATTCTCCGACCAAGAAAGACTTTCCCCCTCAACACTGTGAGAGGAAAGTCCTTCCGAACCGATTCTGTTGAACCGTATGATTGACACATCCAGAATGATATAATTCATCTCTTCCGGAGGCTCTAACCCCCCAAGAAGGAAACGCAGCCTTTGTTTGGTAGCCTTTAAAATTAACAGCAATTTATTTTCTAATTCCTCGTCTATTTCTTCCGGCAGTCCCAACAAGGCTTTCAGATCTTCAATCATACGCTCCTCCTATTCTGCCGGCTCTTTATTTTCGGGCACCTTATTCTCAGATCTCTTCTTCCCGGCTTTTGGTGGTTTTTCAGCAGTATCTGTGTCGGCTGTATTGTCCGGATCCTCTTCCACCAGTTCGATCAGCGGCGTGTGCTGTTTATTGTCACTGCCGGCCAGTTCCTTGATTCTTTCCTCACTGACATCTCCTCCCTCACGAGGGAAGATATCTCCCTCGTTATAGGAATGATCGTTATCATGGAGATCAATAAAATGCTTGATTACCTTATACATACTTTTTTACCTCCTATGCTCCCAGATTAACCGTTACAGTCACATCACCGGAACGAACAGCTTTGTAGTTCTGATCACACTCAACCAGTGTGATATGGTGAGTTGCTGTCGAAGCAATCTCTGATTCACCGTCCCACTTAGACCAGTTCTTAACATCCATACCGTAAGTTACTGCTGTTGTAGCTGCAGCATCTTTGTACTTCCAGCAGTTTCTCATTGACATTAACTGCTCTTTCACTGTCAGCTTTGTGGTTCCTGCCTCTGATCCAGCCTCTGACGTTACGTTTAACGTTCCTAATGTCTGTGTATCAGATTCTCCTACGGAGATGTAAGCAATCGCATCCAGATACTCACAGAACAGGCGTAAGCCCATGATTGCGTAGTTATCGGAAATCATACGGCTGTATGTTCCTTCTGAGTGGAAGCCAATAAATCCTGTCTCTGAATCCGTTGTAAATCCAAGTCCAGCTTTGGCAAACTCTGAATCTCCCGGATCAACATAATATGCAATCATGTTGTTGAGCGGTGTTGCAATTACAATATTCTGCGGGATCTCAGAAGTAACAAATACCACATCCGCTCCAAGGAAATTTGTCAGATACTTGAAGCCGAATGCTGTCTGCAGTGTAATATCTGCTGCACCGAGATACTTGTACACATCCAGAGTGTTTACCCAAACAGCTACTCCGGTTGCCGTTCTCTTCATCTTCTGGAATTTAGCTACAACCATTCCGATTGCCATCGCAACAGCCATCTGCCAAGTTGTTTCATGTCCTGTAAGAGATCCGGCTTTTAACTGTGCGTAGAATTTATCAGTCACTACATTCTGCAGATCGGACTTGAACTCATCATCCGTATCCTGTACTGCCGCCTCATAACCTTTTTCCGAAATGGCTTCAAGAGATACGCCTTTACGATATTTTTCAATCTTGATCGTATCAAAAGGCTTTTCTTCTACTGTGTATCTGGACATCGGGATTTCTTCGCCTTCTCCAACATCTCCTGACTGCAGTTCACCTTTTACCGTTTTGGTCTTTAATACCGAATTGTTTTCCTTCCTGATCATTCTAGTAATTCCCAGAATATCTAACAGTGCCTGCAGGTTCTTGCCAAATGATGTAACAAAGTCAATCTCTCTGGCTTTTACCTGGACCTGCACTTCTCCTGTCAGGTTATTCGGTGCTGCAAATACCTGCAGACCTAATCTTCTAATATCATGCATGTTTCATACTTCCTTTCTTACTTACTGAAATAATGTGATGTTCTCAGCGATCAGCTTCTGTCTTTCTGACGGATTCTTCACTGCTAAGATCTGTTCTTTTGTCATTGGTGGTTTATCTCCACCGTTACCGGCTTTTGGAGGTTTTCCCTTTAAGGCATCTTTCACTGCTTTCTGGACAGCTTCTTTGTACATAGTAGAAAAGGCTTCCACTGCCGCCTTGGTTCCATCTGCATCTTCTGCTACAAGATTCATAACCAGTTCATCTGGAATGTTGATATCCTCATCTGTCAGCATCTTGCGAGCTTCTTTCGCCATGTCCGATCTGGCATTCTGGCGCTGCATTTCTTTTAGAGCATCCTCCGCTTTCTTCGCCCTGTAGTTTGCTTTTTCCTCGTTGGTCATCTGAGCAAGCTTTTCTGCTTCTGATACCTTATCATCCGTCAGTGTCTTCCATTTGGTCTGTGCATTTGTCACAGCCGTATTAACAGCCTTCTGGACGCGCCGGTCGAACTCTGACTGATTGCCTTCCAGTGCCAAAAACTCATCAAATGACATTGTTGTGTTGCTGTTACTTCCAGGATCTCCTCCAGTTCCAGCACCGTCTCCTTCTCCGGATCCACCGCCGTCTCCTCCAGGCTCTGTAAATAACTGCAGGTTACTCATTGGAATTCTCCAGTGATTATTCATGTGTTTCATCTTATCTATCCTTTCCGCCCCGCCCCATTCATTTAAGCCCAGGTCGTTGCATCTTGAATGTGTAGTTTAACGACATCCCGGTCACATTAAGTTACATGATCCGGACATACTCCGGAAACTCCTCGGCAATCATACAGATGCCAATGAAAAAGGAATCCACCAGAGTTTTCGACTTCTCTGATAGATTCCCATACTTTATATCCACCCTCCCGGGAGATATCTCATATTCAATTTTATCGTCTGTCAGATCCTTTATGGACTTGATCAGTGTCAGTGCAAGTGCTGTTACACCGGCACAGACGATATCTGATCCGGAAACAGCATAATTTGCATGTCCGAATGTCTTTATTTCATCCTTGCGGACGGTTACTTCAATCAAATTGCATCTATCCTTTCCGAGAAAAATGAGTATAAAAATACCACCAATCATTATGATCAGTGGCTTTTCTAAATAAATGGTATCATATCTTTTACATCTTTCAATGTTTTCTTGGCTTTCTCAATCAATGAATTTTCAAATAAATACTCTATTCCCTTTGGAGTGATAATAGCTTCTTGCAAATCACCAAAAATTACTCCGTCTTTTGTATGATTAACCCTAATCCCTTTAATATACTCTTCGTTAATCAAGCTTAAAAGAATGTATATCCAATAATTTTCTGGAATATTGTACGTCGATGCAACTAAATACTCAGCTTCTGGTTTTTCGCCCTTTTTCAGGCAATCGTAAAGGTACTTTAAAACTCGGTATACAATCACAAAATAATCATTTTGAGCCATTTATCTCACTTCCTTACTCTTGAAGTAATTTACACTTATTCTACAAACTCTGGCAATTCTTTTTTCAGCTTTAATGATTTTTTAATATCTCTCACATATGCTTTATATGAGCTTTCTCCGTATTCCAGCTCCATATATCCATCAGGAGTACGACCGAACATTTTGTAGTAATCGTCATATAGCTTTTCCAACTCTTGTGTCATTTTTCCATACCACATTACTTAACACCAAGCAACTATATCTTTTTCCGGGAAAGTGTTCTTTTCACAGTATTCTTCCAGACGTCTCAACGCATGTGCTGCATAGCTTGTACTATATCCATCCGCTTTTTCTTCAATATCTCTTTCCCTTGTTGTTTTTCTAAAAATAACAATACCATATTTTTTTGAATCTTCTGGATAATATCTGTACTTTACATCCACTTCTGTAACTTCAATTAATTCAAGTCTCAGCATCTGTCCACTTCCCTTCTACAAATTATTTTTCTTTTTAAACTCCATTAAAGCTTTTTGATAATTATATTTTTTCTCTGCCAACCGATGCGCCTCTTGATAACTCAAATGCTCTTTCTTCATCAGTTCATACTCTAACCGTTCATGCTTCAGCATTATCAAATCATGCTTTTGGATATTCTTGCCTTCCCGCAATCTTCTGAATGATTCTGCCATATCATAGTCGGGATCAAATCTTCTCTTTCCGCCATATAACTCATGATCATTTATAAATACATGATCATATACCTTGTTAATGCTCTTTTCCGATATTCCTGTATTATTTGCAATAGACTTAACTATATTACTCTTTTTACTGCGTCTCACAGATTCATAATACTTAATAGCGTGGGCATCTCTTTTAACATATAGCGGATCGTTCTTATCCGTAAGAGCTCCTTTTACAGCTCCTGAATTTATTATATCATTTCCCTTGCCTTTTGCAACGGTCTTTACAGGTGTCTTATTGATTTTAATATTGGACTTTTTAAAATATTTATCTACAGTTGTAAGCACCTTCTTTGAATATGTGAAATCCGAACCATATTCAGACGGCAACTTTATTCCCATTTCTTTCAGCTTCGCTTGTGTAAACGCTTCTGCAAAAAATTCATCAATAGAACTACTTCCATGCTCATATCCACTAATCCATCTGGATGTATCTTGTTTTGCATCAACATCTTTTTTATATGCCCGGCGAATTTTCTTGATTTCCTTCCAAAACTCCCCGTCATTTGTAAGTCCATACTTATCTGCTGCAGAGTTTGCCATTGTATGTGCAAATTCATGTACCGCTGTCCTGATATCTTTAGCTGACAAATTCATCGTAGCACCTGACATGTCGACAGTTCCTGCTGCTTTTTTAGCTCCTACAGTAACATGTTGAAGTCTCGTATTGTACTCTTTTGTCAATCTGGTTATAATCTGTTCTTGCTCTTTGTGCGGATTTCCCTTCCAATCTTCGAAATTCAATCCATGTTCCTGATAGCTGTTTATCCACTCCTCATAAGCCTCATTATCCATATATGCGGCTGTGCTGCAATGACAGTTCGGATGCATTGGTGGAGCATTCTCTCCCGGCATCATATCATCTACCTTGAAATGCTTATCGTCCAGTCCTTTGCAAATCGGACATACATCGCCTTTTGTGCATGCAACATACACATACTCATCAAAGCCGTTACGGATAAAAGACTGCTTCTGAGCCTCTGTCTGCACTCTTGCAAGCTCTGTTACCATGAGTCGTTCAGCATTATAGGCTGATACTCCAAAACGCTTCGTTAGATGTCTAGCGAGTTTACGCGGATTCTCTCCTTTAATCAGTCCAGATGCAAGCAGTCCTTCCAACTCTGCTTTGAGCATACCATGGTACATCCAAATACGGTCTGAATATGTGGCATTTTTGAACGATGCATTCACAATTGCATGAGCATACTTTTCGTTTTTCATAATACTCTTTCCAAGGATCCCCGCCTGCCTCCGGAATTCATCCAGTGTTCTCTTTGTCAGTTTCTTATCGAAATACTTTTGAAGATCATCAAAGCCTGATACCATCTCCAGGCCAATGTTCGCCTTCAGGAGCTCTAGCCGATTCACTTTCATAGTCAGGTTGTAGATCCGCATCTCTTCATTCGCTTCATCCGAGAAATCTTTCTTTGCCACGTACTTCTTTGCCTTTCTGGCATAGGCATCGATGTCAAGCTTATCTGCGCGCTTTTTGGCTTCTGCCATCGTAATGCCTTCTTTTTTGGCATATCTGGCATAGAACCCATTTATTTCCTTTGTGATTTCATCTATCATGGATTGATAGATTTCCTGAATCTGGCGGTTATACTCTTCTTCGTCTATGATATTATGTTTCTTTGCTTCCGTTTCCCGGTTCTTCCAGTACTCCTGGCTTGCCATCACCTGCACCTCCGAACATCTGCATCATAACAGGATCTGTCTTGGCTTTTTCCTGTTCGCTCTCGATTTTTTCCATCTCATTCTGCACATTATCCACGACAGACAGTACACCAAGCTGTGTCTCTTGTGATACGATTCCATCCAAGTTGCCGGCGATCTGACTCTCTTCCAGTACATTCGATGGAATATTCGGGGTGAAATGGTAATGCAGTTTTACCCAGTCATCTTCCTTCATTCCTGATACTGGATTCGAAAAGATCAGTTTGTACCGCCGGTTCATTCCGGATGTAAACTTTCTCTCCTTCGTCTTTGCCAGATTGCTCATTCCCTGCAGCTTGTACTTCATGGCAATGCCCGAGCTTGTACCGAAATTCTCGTCTGAGATGTTCGCAACCATGCTGATCTGGAATATTAATTTCTCCAAGCGATCAATCAAGTTCTCCTGTGTGGTATCTCCGTTTGGTTTCTGCAGGAAGTCAACTATAACAGTATCGGCATCTCCTTCCAGATTAATGATTCTGTTATCGCGGATATGCTCCAAATCTTCATCTTCCAGCTTGCTTCCAAGTACCTTCATGTATGCGTCTGCAAAATAATCTACATCATTTGATTTCTCACTGATTGCTTTGTTATAAGCATCAATCATTGACATCGCCGGTTCAAAGATACATGTTCGCTCCTTGTTCTCCACATACTCTGTAGCTGGCACCCCGTCAAATCCATGTATCTTTTCTTCTTCCTCCCAAATAAGCTTTCCCTTCTGGGTAAACCACCGTACCTTGGTGTCATCTGATACGCTCCCATGCAGTACATCATTCGAATCTATGTACAGTCGAACGAAATACTGTTCTCTGCACAGCACCGAATCATCATAGATCATAAAAGCATCGAACGGTGTCAGATATGTAATCCCGATGTTCCCCAGCTCATCCACGTAATACATCTCGTATCCTTTTCCGTAAATGCAACAGATCTTCGACAGCTCCGCATTGTTATCGTCCTGATCATTGTACTGATCCAGGAGCTCCACATATTTTTTGATGTTGCCTGCAGCATCACCATCCACAGATATCTTAATTGGATTCCCGATAAAATATCCGTTAAATGTATCCACCATATATTTTGCAAAGTTCACAGCAATACGATTATCTGGTTTATAATCCGGCTTCGGCTTCTGGTGAAAAATCTGGTAGTCTGTTTCATACGCATCTTTCAGATGTTTGAACCGAAAGGCGCACTCTGCATTATGTTTTGCTATGAATTCATTCAGTTTGTTATCTGTCAGATCTTCCTCTGACGGTAATCGAAATAGCACTTTATAGTCCTCCTTTCAGGTTTCTATTTAAACGAGGTTTATCCCCAAAGATTGTATAGACGAAGTATCTTACTGCGTCCATTGCATGGTCATATTGTTTTATCGGCTTATCTTCCCCTCGTTCAGCGGCTTTTGCATCCCAAATGTAAGATGCAAACTCTTTGATCGTGTTTTGACAAACATTGGAAAAGATAATTTTAATCAAATTCAGCTTTGTGGACACCAGTCTGATACCATCTTCTACATCGTTCTTTGCTTTTATTACTCTAAATCCTCTTTTTCTCAGCTCGGCAATAAATGAAGCTGCTGCCGGATCGACGATAACAGCTTTGATCTCTGTTCCATCTAGCCAGCTTTCCAAATCGTTTGCATATTCTGCATCTGTCTTTTGCCTTCCTTTGTCTCGTCCAGAGTAATAGTATTCTCTAGTACAATACCAGACGCCATCTGTTCCTTTGTTCCACAGCAGGAAAACTGTGGCATTCTGTGTTCCATAATCGCTACTAACGTATCTATTGCTATTTATCAGCTTTGTTTGGAATTCATTCGGATCTTCCACATGTTTTTCGTTGTCGAACATGTCATAGATAACACCTTCTGCCATTGCCCACAAGCCGAGAATGTAACGTTTGTAGAATACCCCTCTGTATGTATTCCGGTATCTTTCTTTGATTTCATCGCTGAGGCTCAGGTTATCATCCATTACGAAATGTACGTATAGGATATTCTTGACCGATTCATCTTTCGCCCTTAACTCCGCTGCCCTTTCTTTTCCAATGTATCCAACAGCTCGGTCTATCCAATTGACCTTAAACCAGTGGTAAGGTCCGGAAGGGTTGCAGTTAAACCAGAACTTCGATCCATCTACCGAACATCGGCCGGTAGCCTGATTCACGAAACTTTCCGGCATAAGCGCCACTTCATCAAAGAAGACTCCTGCCAGTGTGATTCCCTGTATCAGATCCTGGGAGCTTTCGTCCCTTCCACCGAATATGTAGAAGTTATTAGTCGTTTTTCCTCTTGTGATCACTATCAGGTTGTCGGCTCTGTGGTCTACCACACCATAGCCTCTTGCCTTTAGCATGAGTTTTAGCCAAAACAGTACGTTCCTTCGAAATGATCCGATGGTTTTCCCGCACATGGCGAAATTCTGTCCATTGAACGTTTCCATCGCCCACATCACGTAGGATAGCGACATGCACACTGTCTTTCCCGATCGGATAGCTCCATCTGCTATAATCCCATCGTAATCTTTTACGGGCGACGTCGCACACCACCATGTCAGTACCTGTTTCTGCTTTTTTGAGAACGGTTTGAACTTGAATATCTGATTATATACTGTCTGCAGACGGCTTTTCTTCATAGCCTGGATCTTTTTCTTCAGATTTGTGATCTTTTCATACATCCTGATCACCCCAAACTTCTGAAGCTGTAGCGTTCATGGCATCCATGAATCCGTCGTCCTCTGTTTCATGCGATCCTCCATCCTGTTTCATGATCTGGAGTTCTAACTGCATCGTAGCAAGTTCTAACTTGGCATCATCGTAGCCAAACTTATGGATAGCTTCGATTGCTTTCTGTTTCTTGGCCTGTACCCTCGTGAGTGCATCTTCTATCTGCTGTATCTGTCCAAGTATTCCGGCATATTCTTTTAGTTCTGTACAGTCTCCTTTTTCCAGTCCATCGGTGTATTTTACTACCGTCATCCCCGGTGGCGACTTCTCATCCTCGTTTTGCTGTGTTTCAGCATTTTTCAATGCTTCTATTCGGTGCAACATGCGGTATTCACGAACCGTAAGTAGCTGTATTTCCTGTAGGAGCAGTTGCTCTTTGTCGAATCCAATCGTCTCGGCCAGCTGCAGTTCTTCCGGATTCAGGGTATCAAAAAAGAGAGTTTCGAACTCTCCTGTCTTAACTGCATTCTTGTTTCCCGGCGGCCCTGTCCCGCCATGCCCTTTGGCATTTTTGTTTCCCGGCTGACCGCCTCTTTTTTTCGCAACGTTG
>ERZ825159.1744-NODE-1744-length-19820-cov-4.125626_pt1 | contig 19820 bp, 18 predicted proteins | sample MGYA00519932_ERZ825159 | MGnify/ENA primary metagenome ERZ825159 (study PRJEB31778, sample SAMEA3449191) | human gut metagenome | biome: human gut; feature: human-associated habitat; material: faeces | place: United Kingdom | collected 2010/2012 ...
TCATCCTGCGCATGGCCGGAAAAAAGCAATCCACGCTGGCTATCGGCAACATTCTCATGGGCTTTGCCGTATTGATGTTCGGCATGTCCGCCATGAGCGACGCTGTGGCCCCGCTGAAGGAGAGTGAGGCTTTTACCGGCATTCTTACCAGCTTTTCCAATCCCTTTTTGGGTATCCTGGTGGGCATCGTGGCGGCCAAGGTGCTGGGCACCACAGTCTACAAGGGCAACCCCGTGCCCTTCGTCATGGAGCTGCCCAACTACCGCCTGCCCAGCGCCAAGAGCGTGGGGCACCTGATTTGGGAAAAGGCCAAGGGCTTTTTGCAAAAAGCCTTTACCGTCATCTTCCTGGCCTCCATCATCATCTGGTTCCTGCAGACGTTTGACGCCCGACTAAACGTCGTTGCTGCCCCCGGCGAGAGCTTGCTGGCTGCGCTGGGCGGGATCTTCGCCCCCCTCTTCGGCCCCTTGGGATTCAACGACTGGCGGGCCTCCACCGCCCTCATCACGGGCTTTACCGCCAAGGAGAGCGTTGTGTCCACCCTGACCCTGCTGGTCGGGGGAGATGCGGCCAACATCACCACCCTCTTCACCCCCTTCACTGCCATGGTCTTCCTGGTCTTCACCCTGCTCTACACCCCCTGCGTGGCCGCTATCTCCGCAGTCAAGCGGGAGCTTGGCTCCGGCTGGAAGGCCGCCGGTGTGGCGTTGAGCCAGTGCGTGATTGCCTGGATGGTGGCCTTCCTGGTCTACCACATCGCGGCGCTGCTGCTGGGCGCGCGGGACGCCTTCGCCTGCGACATCGACGACAAGTGCGTGGGCGTCGCCTACGAGAATGCCGCGCTCAACGGCATCGGGCGGGAGCACTACACCGTCCGCGCGGGCGATGTGCTCAGCGACAAAAGGCTCGCGCGCGAGTTCGGCGGAGACTATGATATCGTCGTGGCGAACATCGTGGCGGACGTCATCATCGCGCTCGCACCGCAGGTGCGGCCGCTGCTGAAAAAGGGCGGGCTGTTCCTCTGCTCGGGCATCATCGACGACCGCGCGGTCGAGGTCGCGGACGCGCTGCGTCTTGCGGGCTGGGCGATCATGGAGGCCCGCGAGAGCGAGGGCTGGTTCTCATATTTGTGCAAATAACAGCATAGCAAAAGGGGAGCGTTCTCTGCCATAGAGAACGCTCCCCGTGTTTGGTGCCGTATCGCGTGCAATTTATTTCCTGATTTTTTGCAGCATCCTTGTAAATTCCTCCGGCAGGGGACAGGAAAGCTCCACGACCTCGTGCGTGCGCGGATGGAGAAAGCGCAGGCCGACCGCGTGCAGGCATTGCCCCGTCAGGCCGGGGACCTCCTTCTTTGCACCGTACACCGTGTCGCCGAGAATGGGATGCCCGATGTAGGCCATGTGGACGCGGATCTGGTGCGTGCGTCCCGTTTCGAGCCGGCAGCGGACGTGGGTATAGCCCGGATAGCGGGCGATGACCTCCCAATGCGTGACCGCCTCGCGCCCGCCGGCGACCACTGCCATGCGCTTGCGGTCGGTCGGATGGCGCGCGATGGGCGCGTCCACCGTGCCGCGGTCCTCGCGCAGCTTGCCCACAACGATGCACTCGTAGGTGCGCGCGAGCGTGTGGTCGGCGAGCTGCGCGGAGAGGTACTGGTGCGCCGCGTCGTTCTTCGCCGCGATGATGAGACCGCTCGTGTCGCGGTCGATGCGGTGGACGATGCCCGGGCGCAGCGCGCCGCCGACGCCCGAGAGCGTTCCTGCGCAATGGTACAGCAGTGCGTTGACGAGCGTGCCGTCCGGGTGTCCCGGCGCGGGGTGGACGACCATGCCGCTGGGCTTGTTGACCACGATCACGTCTGCGTCCTCGTACACCACATCGAGCGGAATGTCCTGCGGCACGGCCTCGACCGGCTCCGGCTCGGGCAGCGTCACGGCGATGTCCTCGCCGCCCGCGAGCTTATAGCTTTTGCCGGCTGTTTTCCCGTTCACCGCGACTTCGCCGCTCTCGATGAGCCGCGCTGCCTGCGAGCGAGTCAAGCCGTCAAGGCTCGACGCAAGAAATGCGTCGAGCCTTTGATTTTTGCTTTCTTCACTTGCCCTGAGCCGGATCGGTTCCATGGTCCTTCTCCCAATTCTTCGCGTCGGTGTTCGGGTAGATCCAAATGTAGTAAACGAGTGCCGCGATGGTGCCGCAGACCACAAAGCAGTCCGCAACGTTGAAAACCGGAAACTCGATGAACGTGCAGTCGAGCATATCCACCACATAGCCGAGGCGAACGCGGTCAATAAGATTTCCCACGCCGCCGCCGATCACGGCGGTCAGCGACCACACGCCGAGCGGGTGCCGCACGATTCGCGCGAGCAGCCATGCGAGCGCGAGCATCCCCACGCCCGTCACGCCGATGAGCAGCCAGCGCTCGCCGGAAAAGCTCGACCATGCCGCGCCGAAATTGCGCACATAGTGCAGCCGCAGCAGCTGTGGGAGAAAGGGCTTGCTCTCGCCCACGGCGAAATGGGTCACGATATAGGCCTTCACCCACTGGTCCAGCGCGACGATGGCCGCGATAGCCAAAGGGCAGAGCCACAGCGAACGCTTCTTCACGGCTGCGGCACCTCGCTGTCGTCATTGGGATAGACGAGCACCCACTCCGCGTCCGCGGGGGCAAGTGCGAGCGTTTCCGCCTGCGCCTGCCTCATGCCGAGGCCCTCCGGCAGGTCGCGCAGCGCGGCGATAGGGGCATAGTAAAAGCCCGCGTCGCCGTCCTTCACGCCGCCGCTTGAGAGCACATAGTCCGTCGCGCCCGCGCCGTACAGCTCAAACATCGGCAGGCCGTAGTCGGCTGCCAGAAGTTTACCCTCTCTTCCGCTCTCGCCGATGGGAGCGGTCTCGCAGTAGTATTCTGCCTCTGGGCTGCCGTTTTCCAAGTCAGCGGGTGCGTTTGCGGTCTTGAACCCGTCCGCCGCCGCGCCGCCAAGCTGGCGGTCATAATACGGGCTGGACTGCACCGTTTCACAGCGCTGCTCGGGATATTCCACCTCGGCGTCCGTATCGGGCAGCGGATCGCTGGGCGGCGCCGCCATCGAAAACATCACCTGATCCTCCTGTGCGGCAGGCGCGGCAGGTGCAGCGTCGTTTGCTTCCTGCTTCATCGCCGTTCGCGGGATCGTTACCGCCGCCGCGAGTGCGACGATCGCCGCGCAGGCCGCCATCGGCATCCACCGCCGCCATGCGCTCCGCTTTTTTGTTTGCGGCTTTTTCGCCGCCTTTTCTGCGCGCACCGCCGCCATCACGCCCTCCGTGAAGCCTGCGGGCACGTCCTCGTCCTCCAGCTCGCCGAGGGCGGCGTGCAGGGCCGTCAGCTCACCGAGCAGCCTTCTGCACTTCTCGCATTCGCTCACATGAGCGAGCACCTCCGCACGCTCATCCTCCGTCAGCTCTCCGTCAACAAAGGCCGAGAGCAGCGGCGCAAATTCTTCACATTCCTTCATATTGCGTTCCTCTCCCCTCCGACAGTCTGATTACATTCTGTAACCTTTGACGCTGGCTTTTCAAAAAAGTTCCCGTCTGCCGCCAAATAATTTCGCAGCAGCAGCCGCGCGCGGTTGATGCGGCTCTTCACCGTGCCGAGCTCCAGCTCCGTGACCTCGCAGATCTCCGCATAGCTGAGCTGATGCAGCTCGCGCAGCACAAGCACGCGCCGGTAATCCTCCGGCAGCGCGGCAAGCCCCTCGCGCACCAGCCGCTGCGTCTCCCGGCCCTCGACGTGCTCCTCCGGCGTGGGCGCACGGTCGCACACCTCGAGGTGTACGTCCTCGTCGTCGAGCGATATGCCGTCCACCGTGCGCTTGCTGCGCCGCAGCAGGTCAATGCAGGCGTTGCTCGCCAGACGGTAGAGCCAGGTGGACAGCGCCGCATCCTCGCGGAAGCCCTCCAGTCCGCGCCAAAGGGCGAGGAAGGTATCCTGCGCGGCCTCCGCCGCGTCCTCGCTGCTGCCGCACATACGCAGGCAAAGGTTGTATATTTTTTTCTCATGCAGCCGGACGAGCTGTTCAAAGGCTGCCTCGTCGCCGCCCCGCGCGGCTTGGATCAGTTCACTTTCGTTCATGTCCGCTCCGTGTGTTCAGTCGCTCAGATCGCGCTTGATGCCCGCCGTGACGCGGTAAAGATCCTCAAGCGTCTCCATATGGTTGATCTGGTCTTTATAGTAGTTGGCGTATTTCACGCCCTTGAGATACCAGCAGTAGTGCCGCCGCGCCTCGAGCAGCGCGACCTTTTCATTGCGGAACTCCGCGCTGCGTTCGATCTGGCGCACCAGCGCGTCGCAGCGCTCGGCAAGCGGCGGCAGCGGCGGGATCGGCTCGCCCACGAGCGCGGCCCTACATTGCTGGAAGAGCCACGGATTGCCGAAGCAGCCGCGCCCGATCATCACCGCGTCCGCACCGGTGAGCTTCAAGGCTTTTATCGCATTTTCCGGAGTAAAAACATCGCCGTTGGCGATAACGGGGATCTTCACCGCTTCCTTGACCGCGCGGATGGTCGACCAGTCTGCCTGCCCGCCGTACATCTGCACGCGCGTGCGCCCGTGGACAGTGATGCCCGCGACGCCGACGCTCTCGAGCAGCACGGCCAGCTCCGGCGCGTTGATGCTGCCCTTGTCCCAGCCGCGGCGCATCTTCACCGTCACGGGGGCCTTTACCGCCTTGACCACCGCCTCGGCGATGCGCGCCGCCTTTTCAGGGTCGCGCATCAGCGCCGAGCCGTCGCCGTTGTTGACGACCTTGCCGACCGGACAGCCCATGTTGATGTCCAGAATGTCCGCGCCGCTCGCCTCAATGGCGATCTGCGCGGCCTCGGCCATGCAGACCGGGTCGCTGCCGAAGATCTGGGCCTGCATCGGATGCTCGCCCGGAAAGGGCGCGAGCAGTGTGCGGCTCTTTTTATCCTGATAGCACAGCGCCTTCGAGCTCACGAGCTCCGTGCAGGTCAGCCCCGCGCCGAGGGACGCGCACAGCTCGCGGAAGGCCGCGTCGGTCACGCCCGCCATCGGCGCGAGCGCGAGCTGCGAGTTGATTTCCACTGTACCGATGCGCATGGACGTTCCCTCCTTCTCCATGTTTCATAGAAGAAAATTATACCACAGCTTTCCCAAAAGCGGAAGTCCTTATTTTTGCGCGGCAAAACGCGGCAAAAAAGGGCGGCTCCGAAGAGCCGCCCCGGTATGTCGTATGCTGTTTTGCTCAGGCTGCGTCGCGGCTCTCGCCGGAATAGCTGCTGCCGTAGTAGCCGTTGCCGAAGAAGCTATTGAAGAAATCCCAGGGATTGTAGTAATAGCCGCCATTGCTGCCGCCCTGCTGTTGCTGCTGAGAGCTGTCCTGCGCGGTCTCCTGCGTCTGAGGAGCGGCGTCGAAGGTCAGCTCGACCTCCTTCGTTCCACCCGCGCGATAGATGGTCAGCGTCACGGTATCGCCCGCGCGGTAAGACTTCTTCGCGGCGTTCAGGTCGTTCATGTCGCTGATCGCCGTGTCGCCGATCTTGGTGATGACGTCACCCATCTGAAGGCCAGCCTTTTCCGCGGCGCTGCCCGGCTCGACCGAGCAGACAAACACGCCCTGCGTGACATCGTAGCGGTACTGCTGCGCCATCTGTGCGGTCATGTTCTGCGGTGTGATGCCAATGTAAGGTTTGTTGGTCACATAGCCGTCGGTCATAATGTCCTTGACCATGGCGAGCACATCGTCGATGGGGATGGCGAAGCCGATGCCCTCAACGGTGGTGTTGGAGTAGCTCGAATATTTCGCGGACACGATGCCGATGACCTCGCCGTAGCTGTTGAAGAGCGGGCCGCCGGAGTTGCCGGGGTTGATGGAGCAGTCGACCTGAATCATGTTAAAGGGCGTGCCGTCAACATTGATGGCGCGGTTGACGCAGGAGACGATGCCCTCGCTCATCGAGAACGTCAGCTCGCCGAGCGGGTTGCCGACAGCGGCGACGGATTCGCCGATGGCGACCTTGCTCGAATCGCCCAGCACCACGGGCGTTGCGCCCGTCACGTCGATCTTGAGAACGGCGATGTCGTAGTCCTCATCGCTGCCGATGACCTTGGCGTCGTAGGTCTCACCGTTGTAAAGCGTTACCTTCACGCTGCTCGCATCAGAGATGACATGGTGGTTCGTGAGAATGTAGCCGTCCTCCGTGATGAAAAAGCCCGTGCCGCTCGCGGCGGTCTGCACGGTCTGGCCGAAGTAGTTGGTCGTGGCGGAAACGTTGATGGACACCACGCTGTTGACGTTCGAGGCATAGACCTCCGACATCGACATCTGCGTCTTGCCGTCGACCTTGACGGTCTGCACCTGCGCGACCTCGCGGTCGCTGACCTGAACGCTCGTCTTGTTCACCTTGGTCGTCGCGCCGCTCACGCCTGCGCCGATGAAGCCGCCGACGAGCGCGCACACCAGCGCCAGCGCCACGATCTTGCCGGAAAGACCGCTGCCGCCCTTTTTCTTCGGGCTGCCGCCGGGATTCTTATCCCACGGGTCCTCGGCGTAGTTCTTCGTGTCGATCGGGGCGTTGGGGTTCTGCTCGTCGCCCTTGCGATAGCTGTAGTGATACAGGTTGTTTTCGTCTTCGTACATGATGATGACCTCCTATGGACTGAGACCCTTGCTGGCAGCCTCTTTGCTTTCGATGATGCTATCATAGGGCATATTTATGTATATTTCTTGAACGCTATTTGACGATTTCTTAAATTCCCGATGACTTTTTTAAGTTTCTGTGATAATCGCGCGATTCCCCTTGCGATTTATTTCCCGTCATACTAAAATGAAACGCGACTGAAGAAAAAGGAGGCGGCGCACATGCTTCGCATCGACAATCTGAAGCTCCCCGTGGGAGCAAAGGAAGACAAGCTGCGCGCGGCCTGCGCGCACGCGCTGCGCGTGAGCGAGGAGGCGCTTGTTTCCGTTCATCTCCTGCGCCGCTCCATCGACGCGCGCGAGGGCGTGAAGCTCGTCTGCTCCTGCGCGGTCGAGGTCAAAAACGAATCCGGCGTTTTACGGCGCTGCAAGAATAAGAATGTGCAGCCCTACGCGCCGAAGAAATATACGCCGCCCGCGCCTGTTTCAGCGCCGGAGGTCTCCCCTGTCGTTATCGGCGCGGGACCCGCGGGCCTTTTCTGCGCGCTGCTGCTGGCCCGCTGCGGCGCAAGACCTATCTTATTAGAGCGCGGGCGCGCGGTCGAGCAGCGAAAGCGCGATGTCGAGCACTTCTGGCGCACGGGCGAGCTTGATCTGACCTCGAACGTGCAATTTGGCGAAGGCGGCGCGGGCGCATTTTCCGACGGCAAGCTCAACACCGGCACAAAGGACCTGCGCCACGGCTATATTTTAGAGGAGTTCGTCCGCTTCGGCGCGAGCGAGGATATTTTAGTCGACGCCAAGCCTCATGTCGGCACCGACAAATTATATGTGGTGCTGCAAAATCTCCGCCGCGAGATCATCGACCGCGGCGGCGAAGTTCGGTTTTCCCACAAGGTTGTGGATATCGAGCAGAACAGCGGCAGCGTCACGGCGCTGCGCGTGAGCGCCCCCGAGGGGGAGTACACGCTGCCCACAAAGCACGTCGTGCTCGCGCCCGGCCACAGCGCGCGTGATACGTTCGAAATGCTGCAAAAGCGCGGCGTGCCGATGGAGCCCAAGCCCTTTGCCGTCGGCGTGCGCATCGAGCACCGCCAGCGCGACATGGACTTAGCGCAATATAAGGAGGCGGCGGGCCGCTACGGCCTCCCACCCACGTCGTACAAGCTCTCCTGCCACACGGAAAAGGGGCGCGGCGTGTTCTCGTTCTGCGTCTGCCCCGGCGGCGAGGTCGTCGCCGCCGCGTCGGAGGAAAAGCGCGTCGTGACAAACGGCATGAGCGAATTTGCGCGCGACGGCGAGAACATCAACGGCGGACTTTTGGTCTCCGTTACGCCGGAGGATTTCCCGTCCGGCGATACCCTCGCGGGCATCCAGTTCCAGCGCGAGCTGGAGGACGCGGCCTATCGCCTTGGCGGTGGAAATTACGCCGCCCCCGCCCAGCGGGTCGAAGATTTTCTCAAGCATCGCCCGTCAACGGGAGCGGGAAAGGTCGTGCCGACCTATCTTCCCTCCGTCCGCTGGTGCGACCTGCACGGCTGTCTCCCGCCCTTTGTGTGCGAGGCGCTCGAGGAGGGCCTTCCGATGCTGGGGCGGAAATTAAGGGGCTTCGATGCGCCCGACGCCGTTTTGACGGCGGTGGAGACGCGCTCTTCGTCGCCTGTGCGCATCGTGCGCGACAACTTGAGTTTTCAATCCGCCCTGCGCGGTCTATATCCCTGCGGCGAGGGTGCGGGCTACGCCGGCGGCATCATGAGTGCCGCGGCTGACGGCCTGCGCGTCGCTGAAATGATTTTGGAGGAATTGAACCATGAATGAAAAAATCGGCGTCATCATCGACTTCCTGACTCCGGCATACGAAAAGACGCTGCGCGACACCGCCGCACGCTGCGGCTACGACATCGTCTTCTTCCCCTCGTCCAAGGCGGCGGAGGGCAATTCTACCGTCACTTCCGCCTCGTTCAGCGGAGTGCGCTCCCCGTCCTCCGGCTGGAAGTCCACGTCAGGGCCGACGGCCATCCGTCCCAGCGCGTTATCGCGGGCGCACGCGATCTCAAGTGGTACGCGAGCTGCTGGGCGGGCGTGGACCGCTTCTGCCGCGACGACCTGTATCAGAATCCCGACTGCCTGCTGACGAACGCCTCGGGCGCTTACGGCACGACGATCGCCGAGCATTCCGTCATGGTCTCGCTGATGCTGCTGCGCCGCCAGATGGAATACACCGAGATCATCCGCGAGGGCGGCTGGCGCGTGCTCCCGGGCGGTATCCACTCGCTCCACGGCGCGCGCGTCACGTGCCTCGGCACGGGCGACATCGGCACGGAATTTGCCCGCCGCGTGCGCGCGTTCCATCCCGCGAGCCTGACCGGCGTCAGCCGCAGCGGACGCGCGAACGCGGACTTTGACGCCGTTCATCCCGTCACGGAGCTCGATCAGCTCCTGCCCGAGACCGACCTTCTCTTCATGTCTCTCCCCTCGGTGAGCGACACGGTGAACATCCTGAACGCCGAGCGCATGGCGCTGCTCCCGAAGGGCGCTTACGTCGTCAACGTCGGCCGCGGCACGGCCATTGATCAGGACGCGCTGATCAAAGCGCTGGATTCCGGGCACCTCGCCGGTGCGGCGCTCGATGTCGTCGTGCCCGAACCGCTGCCTGCGGATCATCCGCTGCGCAAGGCCAAGAACCTCCTGCTCACGCCGCACGTCGCGGGCAACATGACGCTCGGCTACACCTGCGAGCGCAACGTGCAGCTCTTCTGCGAAAATCTGGAAAATTACGCCGCGGGCCGCCCGATGCATCACCTCGTCGACCGCAGAAAGGGCTATTAAACCGCGTCGCGTTCCGCCGCTTTTCCGGTGGGCGCAGCACATAAAAAGGCAGCAATATGAAAAATTCCCGCATCAAAAACGGTATCATGCGCATTGTGCAGGGTATCATCATCGGCGCGGGCGCGATTTTGCCGGGCATCTCCGGCGGCGTGCTCGCAGTCGTATTCGGCATCTACCGCCCCGCGATGGAGCTGCTCACGCACCCCAGGCGCGCGCTTCAACGCTACTGGCGGATGCTGCTCGCCGTCGGCATCGGCTGGGCGATCGGCTTTTTGGGCGGCGGCAGCGTGATCCTTGCGCTGTTTCACCAGTCGGAAACCGTCGCCACGTGCCTCTTCATCGGGCTCATCCTCGGCACGCTGCCCGACCTCTGGCACGAGGCGGGCACGCAGGGGCGCGGCAACGGTTCGTACATCTCGCTGATCGTCAGCTTCCTCGCCCTGTTCGGCGCGCTGATGGCCGTCAAGTTCAGTTCATTTGCCGAGATGCCCGCAAACTTCTGGGGCTTTCTCTTCTGCGGCGTGCTGTGGGGCTTCAGCTTCATCATCCCGGGGATGACGTCGTCGTCCATCCTGATGGCGGTCGGCCTTCTCACGCCGCTGATCGACGGCATTGCGCAGCTTGATTTCACCGTGCTCATCCCCTGGGGGCTTGGCATGGTCGGCGTGATGGCGCTGTTTGCCCGCATTGTGAGCAGGTTTTTCGACACGCACTACTCCATCGCTTATCACGCCGTCATCGGCATCGTGCTTGCCTCCACGATCATTATCATTCCGACGGACTTTGCCTCGACAGCGGAGATGGTCTGGGGCGTCGCGTGCGCCATCCTCGGCGCGGTGCTCGCGTATTTTGGCAGCAAGCTCCAGCCGCAGGAGGACGCGGAGATTGAGGCGAAATAAAAGCAGATACAAAAAGCTGACGGTCAAAAGATCGTCAGCTTTTTACGGTATCATCATTTGTGAGCGCTTCGCTTTTGCGCTTGCGCTTGTAGTGGTATATCATCCGGTCGGCGCGTTTGATCGCATCCTCTACGCTGCCGAGCACCGGATTGAAGCACACATAGCCGACCGACACGTGCGGCAGGTGCTCGTTTTTCACTCGCCGTGCCGTCAGCTCGCGCAGGAATTCCGAAAGATACTTTTCCGCCGCAGTGTCGGAGATTTGCGCGATGACGCAGAATTCGTCGCCGCCGATGCGGTAGCAGTAGCCGACCTTGGAGAACACGGCGTAGATCGTGCTGCCGACCTCGGCAAGCACCGCATCGCCCACTCCATGGCCAAAGGTGTCGTTGACGGACTTGAACTCGTCCACGTCGAAATAGTAGATGACTGCGTGCCCGCGCAACGAGGCAAGACGGCTCTCATAGCTGCGGCGGTTCAGAAGATGAGTCAGCGTGTCGATTTTCTGCGTGAGCTCGGAATACAGGATGTAAACCATCAGAACATCGACCGCTGAGCACGCCCACATGATGCGCACTCCGGCACCGTACTGGAGGAACAGCCCACAGAAGGAAAAACCGGCAGGACGATAACGAGCGCCCGATACAGGCCATAATGGTGCGAACTCTCGCTCAGCAGCTGACCAATGAACAGCAGAACGCCGCTGGCATAGGCCAGCACGTAGACCCAGTAAAACGTTTCGTGATGATAAACGTTTTGTGCGTCGACCGAGAAGATGAAGCCGAAGAAAGCCGACAGCACCTCGAGCCCCGCGTGGACGCCGATGAGGGTATAAATGAGCTTTTTATGCTTGAGCGGCGTCATCAGGTCGCTGCAAAGCACCGTGATGACCGGCGCTGTGGACAGCTCGATGGTCTTAACGTGGATGTGCAGCGTCCGCAGCGACGGGTCGGCTCCGTCCATCCAGACGCCGAACCATTCCGATACCATGCTTGCGATCACCAGTACGGAGATCGTGTAAACCATCTGCTTTTTGTCATGCTCCATCAGATCATTGCCGCTCACGAGCATGTCCATGATAATCATAATAAAGACCGAAAGGAAGATGATAGCCGAGTAGAAATCAAACATGGCGCGAACCTTCCTTTCTGATAGTTATATTCTTACGATATCACAGTTGAGAAAGACTGCAACTAAAACTAAAAAACGTCGAATCCTGTCGTTTTCCCAAAATTCACACAGAATCTGACAGCAATTCGCTGTACTGCGCAAGGCTCTGCGTGGCGAGTTGCTGCATCGTCGACCAGTCCGCCGCGCCCGCACTTCCCTGCACCGCCACGGTGCGAAAACCCGCGTCCTTCGCGTTTTGGATGGCGGAAAGCAAGCCGGAAAAGACGATCGTATCGTCCTTTTGCGAGTGCAGGCGCTTCATCGCGCGCTCGAACATCGTGCCGCTGTCCGCCTTGCAGAGCGCGACGGATTCTGTCAGCACGAAGCGGAAATACGAGCTAAGCCCCGCCTTTTCGAGCGCTTTTTGCGCGTCCTCCGCGCTGAGCGCCGTCACCGCGCTGAGCCACACGCCCTCCATCTTAAAAAGTGAAAGCGCCTTGTCGAGTCCCTCGCGCGCCGCGCCGTCGGGGGTGAAGAGGGTATCGCCCAGTGTAAAGATTGCGCTTTGCAGCCGCATATTCGGTTCCTCCTGCGTTTGAATGATGATTGCCTCTTATTATAATGCGCCCCGCCGTCATTTGCAATCGCGGCGAAGAAGAATATCCTATGCAGCACGATTCTGTATAAATTTACGGATACATTCACAAAAGGATCTGAAAGACGGGGGCTTGACGCACTGCTTTGTGAAAAATGATGAACAAAAATACAGATTCAACGCTGAAATTTGGCAGGATTAGGTATGAATATTCCCTTGACTATGTATTTTTATTGAGTTACACTAAACTCATCAACTTTCCGCCGCTGTGTGTGGCGGCATAAGACCACTCTGGAGGACGAAAACCATGAAACATTATCCAAACTCTGTCAGCAAAGCGCTCGCGCTGCTGATGGCCCTGGTAATGACGCTCTCGCTCGCGGTCACGTCCGCGTTTGCCGTCAGCTACCAGGACATGAACCCCAAGGACGATGCGCTGCTGGGAACGAAATTCCCGGTCGACGCGACCATCACCCTTGTCACCGATGAAAACGGCAAGGACGTGTCCCTCTCCATCCCCGTGTCCGGCATGACGAAGGATGCGCTCGCCGCGGCCGTCAGCACCGGTACCGTTTCGCTCTCGCTCGAGCGCGACGATTCCCGCCCCTACGTCAACGAGGAGCTGTTCCCCTACGCTTACGCGGGCGGCTCTCTGAATGACTGGCTGACCGAGGGCGACGAACACCAGTTCACGGACATCAAGCTGACGGCGAACGAGAAAAACGGCAAGACCGTCCTCGACGTGAGCTTCCACGTGAATAACTACTTCTACTCCACCAACCGCAGAACCGGCGTGACCAGCGTCGACTACAGCGTGCCCCATGTGAACGGCGGCTACTACATCGACCTGTGCGGCTACTTTGATCTCGTCGCCAAAAACAGCGGCAAGGATCTCGGCTCCGTGAGCGTCAAAGTTGCGCCGTATGAAAACTTCAACACCATGTGGGAGATCTACAAGGAGCTCGATACGATCGTGGCAAACGGCACGAAAAACGGTCTCTACGTGGAAGAATTCTCCATGGGCCAGTCCACCGCGGGCCGTGATATGCCCTATCTCATCGTGGCCGACTCCAAGGCGAGCGTGAGCAAGTGGCTCGCCCTGACCGAGCAGGCCGAGACCGATCCCGATGCCGTGCTCGCCCAGATCAAGTCCGGCGCGCTCGACGATATCCGCGTGCCCGTGATGTATTCCAACATCCACTCCAACGAGGTCGCCGCCACCGACGGCGTGCTCGACTTCGCCAAGATGATCACGAACGCAAAGACCATCGACTACAAGATGCTCACGGGCTTCACCGCCGCGGGCGAAAAAGAGCTCAAGGAAGAGATGGGCCCTGTGGGCGCGGAGGGCAGCGTCGCCATCCCCGACCTCGTCAAGGATAAGGCCAGCTACTTAGGTTACCTGACGGCCGGCAACAACGGCAAGTCCGGCAAGGTCGACCTTGAGAAGTACTACACCGTCGAAAATAAGAGCGTGAACGTCAAGGATGAGCTTTTGTCCGACGTGTTCTTCATCCTCGTCCCCGAGGAAAATGTCGACGGACGTACTTACCTGACGAGACACTCCACCAACGGCTATGACCTCAACCGCGACAACTCCTTCCAGACCACGAGCGAGACGGCCAACATGCAGCAGCTCATCGGCACGTTCAACCCCATGTCGCTTGCCGAGTTCCACGGCCGCGTGCAGGCCTTCCAGTGCGAGCCCTGCGATCCCCCGCACGAGCCGAACTTTGAGTACGACCTGCTCGCCGAGCACCTCATCACCGGCGGCGAGGCGCTGGGCATCGCGGCGGTCGCCAACAACGATGGCTACAACAGCTATGTGATCCCTCAGCGCGATTACCTGAGCTACACCGGCAACGGCACCGAGACCTACTGGGAAGACCCGTGGGACGATATGTCCACGAGCTACACTCCTCAGTTTGCCATGCTGCAGGGCACCGTTGCCTATACCGTTGAGCTGCCCGCCTACAACGACGATACCGCTCAGGCGGCGCAGTATGGTATCCTCGGCAACGCCGCCTATGTTGCCGCCGAAAAGCTCTCCTACCTCACCTCTCAGGTCAAGATCTTCGAGCGCGGTGTGAAGAACTTCAATTCCGACGCCTACGCGCTCGTCGGCCAGTGGCTGTGCGACCAGAACGACGTCGAGGGCGCGGAGATGGACGTCTTCCGTCCCGAGTACAACGGCACGGGCCAGAACGGCAATTTCTATCCCGAGTGCTACATCATCCCGCTCGACGGCAAAAATCAGACCAACCTTCAGGCCGCATCCGACATGATGGAGTGGCTCACGAGAAACGACGTCAAGGTCAACGTGACAGAGAAGCCCTTCACCTATGACGGCGTTACCTACCCCGCCGGTACGATGATCGTCTCGCTGTATCAGGCCAAGCGCTCTGTCGCCAACGGCGCGCTCTATGACGGCACGCTCATCAACGGCTGGACGATCCTCTACTCCGAGGGCATCACCTCCTTCAATGAAACGCGCGGCTTCGACATGGTCACCGTGGCCGAGCCCGCCGCCTACAAGAGCATCTCCGCCGTCTGCGGCGACGCGATGGATCACGACGACGCGCTCGCTTACACCAAGGCGCTGACCTCCTACTTCACCGGCGACAAGAATAAGGACGTCATCCTCTCCAATGCCTCCGAAGACTCCACCGCCGCCGTCAACGAGCTCTTAAAGGCCGGCAAGACCGTCGGCATGGTCACGAGCGGCGACCACATGGGCGATTTCATCTGCTCCTACGCCGACTATCAGACCGTCACGGGCAAGTATCTGCTCTCTGCCGCGGGCGTCGACAAGACGAGCGTGAAGGCGAAGATCATCACCAAGTCCCCGACCGTCTACGTCCCCGGCACGCCTGCTGAAAGCGAGAAGGGATTTGTCTACACGCCGCAGATCAGCCAGAGCGCCGGCTGGAACTATGATACCGCCGCGATGAACCTCATGGGCTTCACCACGACCTCCGACGTGACCAAGGCGGACGCCGCCGCAGGTGCGACGAAGCTCGACGCCGCCGCAAAGACCGCCGTGAAAAACGGCCTGCCGTACATCGGTTACAGCTATTCCGCAGCGTCCTCCGCCTCTGACCTCATCGCCGGCGTGGAATACACCGAGCTGGACGGCGCGATGGACTGCCTGACCCCCGTTGTCTATCCCAACAAGACCCTTGTGAACGCGAGCTACATTGCTGACGGCGACGATATCCTCTACGCCTACGGCCTCGGATACTTCTCCAAGGTCCCCGCCTCCGCGACGGTCCTCGTCAAGAGCGATAAGACCAAGACGCCCACCGAGGGCTTCATCCCCACGAACACCGCCGAGCGCGCCGCGGGCTTCAAGGCCTACTTAAACGGCGGCGTGCAGGGCTTTGCCTACAAGGAAAACGGCATGAACGTTGTCCTCTTTGCAAACTCCCTGACCCATAAGGTCCACCAGAGAGACGAATATGCCTACCTCAGCAACTTCCTCTTCTCCTCCGTCCTGAGCGACAAGAACTACGACGGCTCCGCGTCGCTTCCCTTTACCGATGTCGCCGACGACGCCTACTATGCCGACGCCGTTGTCTGGGCCGTTGCGAAGAACATCACCTCCGGCGCGACCGCCACGACCTTTGCGCCGAACGCGGGCTGCACGCGCGGCCAGATGGTCACCTTCCTGTGGAGAGCCAACGGCAGCCCCGAGCCGAAGTCCATGACCACGTCCTTCACCGACGTGAAGAGCGGCGCGTATTACGAAAAGGCCGTTGCATGGGCGGTGGAAAACAACGTGACCACCGGCACGAGCAGCACGACCTTCTCCCCGGATGCTTCCGTCACGCGCGCACAGGCTGTCACCTTCCAGTGGAGAGCGGCCGGCGCACCGGCGGCTGAGGGCACGAACGCCTTTGCCGATGTGAGCGCGAGCGCCTTCTACGCCCCTGCCGTGCAGTGGGCCGTCAACGCGGGCGTGACCACCGGCACGAGCGACACCACCTTCTCCCCGAACAGCAACTGCCTGCGTGCGCAGATCGTTTCCTTCCTCTACCGCGCCGCCAAGTAAGCGGCCACTATCTGATGAAAAAAGAGGGAACGGTTTTTCCGTTCCCTCTTTTTGTTTTTTCCCGAGAAAGACACGATGTCTTTCCTTTTGCCGAAAACAAGAAAAACCTCACTTCCGAAGAAGTGAGGTTTTGGTGGAGACTGCTGGACTCGAACCAGTGACCTCCTGCGTGTGAAGCATAAATTATGAGACCTCGGAATCCATGATATATCTCACTTTTTTACTATTTCACCTCTCGTGAGGTGCAACATTTTACAACAAAACAGGGCAATGAGGCTACAAAAGCGTCGCAAGAAAGAGTCAACTTTCTTGCGACTTTCTGTTTGCTTTGATACATCTTTTCTACAAGTTTGAATCGACTTTGTAGATACTTTTTATTCCGTCAAGAAACGCGGCAAATTCATCTATGATACGTTCTGGATAGACAATTTTTGCGCGCTTGCCAAAGCCGCACACCCATGAGAAAAACATATCGCTGACTCTTACTTGCGCAGTAATTTCAAAGTGTTCTTCATCGACTTTTGCATACTGCGCGCCAGACTTTCCAAAACGGTCAATCATCGTGTCCAGCAACTCATTTTCAAACTGCACTCTTACTCTTGTTGTCTCGCCGCCGAACATGGAAAAGCATTGCTGCGAATACTTACTGATTTCAATGGCTTTGGCGGCTTCTTCGCCCTCGCGCGGCGCGCCTATGCGCTTTACATCTTTCATACGGTCTACACGGTAGGTGCGCATTGCCTGTTTGTCATCGTCAAAGCCTAATAGGTAATAGTTCCCATCGCTGATAAGCAAACGATACGGACTAACGATATACCGCTCACCGTTGCGGCGCTCAATGGGCTTGTTGATGTCTTGAATAGTGTATTTCAAATATTTGAAGCTGATTTTTTCAGGGGTGTGTTCTTTGCCGCTCTTGATTTTGCTCATGGCTATGTCAATACTATTCAAGTTGTCAAGAACCTGTTCATTGTTTGTCTTCACCCTGTCCGTCAAATATGCTTCGTGGCGAATAGTGTCGGCCTGTGTTTCACTGACGGAGTCCACAACAATATCTACTAATCGGCTGGCTTCCCTTTTTTCGATGAACTTCGCCGAATATACGCACTCAGCCAAAAGTCGAATTTCTTTGAGCTTGAACTGGCGGCGGGCGGTATTGACACGAAATCCCTTTTTGATTGTATCGTAAATAATAAGCCGCCTGGTTTTGTCGTTTTCCAACATTTCTTCTGCCGCGTAGATATCAATGCCTTCTTCAAGCATAAGATAGGCTTTGTTGATTTCTCTGATATCCCGATAAATGGAGCGACGTTCTGCGTCAATTCCACAAGTTCCTTGAAGATAGGAAATAATATCTTCTGCCGCAAGGACGTGGCTCTCGTCTGTTTTTTTCAGGAGGCATTGCATAACTAAGTATGGCTTGAGCTTCTGCCCCTCTTTCCGACCAGAGCCGCCCTCAAATATTTGATAGCCGTTGGCATCTACTTTCTTTGGCATAGCAGCGCCCCCCTTCTTTATTAGTAATTTAGAGATACTTATCAATGGAAGTCTTTACAGAAAAGATTATCTCTTTCAGTAGCTTTGCCTCTGCTGCGCTGCATGACTCTATCAGTCCGGCAATTTCAGACGCGCAATCGCCTTTATCCGATGGCGCACTATCGAATAGTAACTCATCGGTTTTTACTTCCAGTGCAAGTGAAAGGTCAACTAAAACCTGCAAACTGAGTTTTGTGTTTCCCGTTTCTATATGGCTCATGTGTGTCGTTGAGATACCGATCTTTTCCGCAAGCTCCTCTTGCGATAGCCCATATGCTTTTCTAAACTTCCGCACTCTTTGCCCGATTTCATAGTAATCAATCATAAAAACCGCCTATATAATTAAAATACGCTTGAATTTTATAGGCGAATTTGCTATTGTTAAATAAACTATATAGGCTAAAATTTGTACATACAGTTTATACCACAAAGGTAAGAGAGGCAAACAAAATGACAAAAAACGAGGGAAAAAATCTCTTGCAAGAATGCCTGGGCAAAATGACTGGAGACACAAGAGACATCGGTGCCGATATTGCTTATAAATGCGGAACGAAAAAAAGTGCAAGTGAATACTATTCCGACGAAATAGGAACAAGGGTAGAATACATAAATGAAAATTCTACAGCTAAGTACTGTGTAAAATGTTTTATACACTTCGAACTCTATGCTGCATGGAAACGAGCAAAAGAGGGACTTTCCCAGACTTACATCGTGTATAAAAAAGATTTAGAGGAAATGCAGCATAAGCAGGATTGTCCATATAAAGAAGTGCTGTTAAGTAACTCTGAAAAGGTCTATTTGTTCAGAGGACGAGAGGGTATAAGTGAATTTCTTCAAAAACATTTGCTTTCTATGACAGACAAATAAAATCGGAGGGAATTTTATGAAAATTTTCACTTGTGATATCTGTGGAACGGATGATTTGGTTCGGCAAGGTGACTATTTTGTTTGCCAATCATGCGGGACAAAATATGCCGTTGACGAGGTGAAACACTCGATATCAGATTTGCTTGATATTAAAATACCAAAGGTTGTTGAGCAAGGGATGGAACATGTTTCTGCTAATGATAGGACAGCCTTAGGGACATCACTAACAAAGGATTTCTCCATTTTTACCGAAGTTGAAAAAGAAGTAAAGAATCTAAACCAGCAAGGAAAGAGAGTCGTGCAGATCATATATGGTGGAGGCAACGGAGCGATTATTTTAAATGCATGGATTCTATGGGAACGATGGGAGTAAAAGTTTAGGAGGAAATTGAGATGGGGAAAATTACATGCTCGATTTGCGGTATGAGTTCATTTGTGAAACAGGATGGTGTCTTTATCTGCTCCACATGCGGGCACAAATATTCAGTAGATGAAATCCAAAAGCTTCTTTCTTCTAATGAACAGAGCACCTCCAAAGACAACTGTGATGATGTAATCCATGATATTCCAAACAACCAAGCGGCAGACTTCTTTGATTATCAACGTAAGTATCGCGATTACGTACAATGGAAAGCCCGTAAAAAGCATCTGTTCTGCTGTGACGATACTATTGCAGGTGGAACCGAAGCTGTTGCGCTTAAAGCAGATGGAACCGTTCTTTCAACAATATTGCATACAAAAATGCGTGAAAATGATTTGCCATGGCAAGCTTATCGTAAAGCTCTCTTTGTTGGAGATCTCATAAAAGAATGGTTCAATGTTACAGAACTATTGAAAATTTTCCCTGGAGGCCTTTTAGGAAAAAGGTCTGATGGAACATTATGTTTTGCGGGCGCAGCAAATTCTCAATACGTACATGGCCAGACCATATGTGCAAATACAAAATGCGTTCTTTGTGACTTCGCATATGCTGATGAGCAACTTTCTGTTTTTTGCTTGAATGAAGATGGTGCTATTTTCTATGTTGGTAATTCAACTGAAAAACAGGCAGAACTTTCTTCTTGGAGAAACATTGTCGAAATTTTCCCTGCCTTTATATCTTTTTCTTACAAAAAGCATCTTAGTGAAATTATCGGTATAAAGGAAGACGGTTCGTTGGCGTTGACTAATGAATGCATGAACCTTTGGCCGGACGCAAAGAACTGGGTAAATATTAAGAAAGTCTTCTGCAAGTCATTTCACTTTAGGCATAATCTGATTCCCATTCTTTATGGCATCAAAATGGACGGAAGCGT
>ERZ825159.1748-NODE-1748-length-19798-cov-3.665299_pt1 | contig 19798 bp, 14 predicted proteins | sample MGYA00519932_ERZ825159 | MGnify/ENA primary metagenome ERZ825159 (study PRJEB31778, sample SAMEA3449191) | human gut metagenome | biome: human gut; feature: human-associated habitat; material: faeces | place: United Kingdom | collected 2010/2012 ...
TTCCGATACCCAACCCGAAAACGTCGAACCGGGTTTGGCAAGACATATTATTTTCGCATCGGGATAACGTGTTCTGAGCTTTGTCAAAAAAGCCCGATATGCCGATACATATTCGGCCTTTTGACATCCGCCGGCCATATCATTTGTACCGAGATATATTGATACAACATCGGGTTTTCTTGCGTTATCAAAATCCCATAATTGCGGATTGTCCGTTGTCATTACTTTTAAGTCGGCAAGCTCGGCTTGCTGTGAAACATTTGCATCAACCGACTTATCATTGTTCTTTATTATTCCCTTGCCCGACCTCGCAATAACATTTACGTCCGCATCAAACGCCTTTGCGCACAACGCAGAAAAAGATTTTGAAAAATCAGTGTTTTCGCCTGTTTCCCACTCAACACCGCCGACCTCGGGATATAGGTTTCCGTAACCGACAGTATACGAATCGCCGTAAAATTCAAACAAAAGTTTTTTGTTTTCTGTCGGTTCAGCGGCACTGTTGCCCGACACTCGTATCTGTGAGGCACAAAGCTTTCCCTTTGTTGCCTCGCTCGAACGTTCGAATCTGATTATATGCTCTCTGTTTTTATCAAGTCCGTCAGCAAGATTTAACCAGCCGCTGTTTAAAATCGGGACTCTTTTTGTTACACCGTCAACGGTTATGTTAAAATAAGGTGCGTTCGGCACAGTCGGCACGGATGCGATTGATTCGTTTGTTATCTTTCCGTCGGAATCGGTCTTTGAAGAGTACGCACCCGTCACCTCTGTTATATTAATCTCTGCGCTGTCACCGACAAACTTAAACTCTATTCCGCTGCCGGGCCAGTTATACGTTCTGCCCATTTCCGTTGTATATGCATATCGACCGAGCTGTTTTACGCTGTTGTCGCTTATGCTTTGTGTCCTTCAAAGGTCGTCCTCGAGTGCAGTAATTTTAACGGTGTTGTTATACAGCGGTTTCATTCCGCTGATTGAATTCCAGCAATACGCTACCGCGCGATAGCCCGTCGGATTATTCGGCACTGTCAATTCGCCCGTCGAAACGGTTTTATACATTTCTTGTGCCGTAACAGTAACCCCTGTAATCGGTGTTACCTCGCACAATACTCCGTCCGCATTATATAATGCCGCAAAAATAACCGCTTTGAAATCTTCGTCCGTGGTATTCTCAACCGTTAAATCGGCCTTAACTTTTTCATCCGCAACAAGACTTTCTTTGTTGAATTTATAGTCAATATTCAATGCCGATTCATTGCTGTCCTCACCCAAACACTCTATCCATGCCGTTGCATTGGTGAAGAGCGTTCCCGGTGCACTCGGATACCAAAAATCATATCCGTTCGCTCCGCTTGCAGATGTCAGCTTATCTGTGCTATCATCCGTAACCTTGCTTAAAACTTCTGTTCCGTTTACCGAAATTGCAATTTTAACATTCCCGTCCGATAAATCCTCTGTCACCATTTTTATTCTGTTTGTTCTGCCAACATTTATATTGGATGTAATATTCACTGCATCCCCAAATGTTTCGTTCCAAAGCGCTTTATAAAGCTGAACATACACAGCCGCATTCCCTGTGTTACTGTCTTTACCTGTTCTGAACTGTGCAATATATGCCTTATTCGTCAAATTTACACGTGAATTCATAAAAAATTGACTCCATTTTAAATCGGGAATTTGAATATCCGCACAGAACGCCGTATAGTCAGTACCTTTAACAATATTGGTGTCTGCTGTGAAAGTATAGTGTTTGCTTGCAGCTGTCGGAACATCCGAGATCCACATTCTGTTTTCTTCTTTCACAAGAACGTTTTTAACCGTTGCCGACGCATCTTTAAACTGTATTCCTATCGTTCCTTTAAGGTTCATTTCTTCGGCAGATGTCAGCTCTGCAACAACATTTCCGTCAATAAGCGCACGATATATTCCGTCTTTTGCCTGTAACTCCATTCTGAATTTTGTTCCGGGGTCATAAGTCATAGACACATACTTTTTATCTTTTTCTCCGTTGTTGCAAACAAGAATCGCAACGGTGGGTACTGCGGCATTTGATTTCTTGAAGAATGTCATTCTTACATTGTGACCGTTTGAAATGTAACGTGCAAAAAGGTTGATTTGAGAGTTGTCACTCCAATTTTCGGAATCTATATCAACGTCCATTCCGACCGAAACATTCTTTTGTGAAAAATTATTTAACACCAAATCGCCGTTTTGACCGCTTAAAACCTTGTATGCTTTTTCTTTGCTGAATGTGCCGCTTACCGTTCCGCTTTTTGTCCAATTCACCATTTTGGGTAAGGATATTGTGTTTTCCGCTTTCGTTGCGGCATTTGCGTCTTTGATTGTGAGGTTATCAATTGTCAGCGTGCCTTTAATAGGATTAATTCCTATTCCTCCACCCGTTATAGGCGTTGAACTGTCCGATGCCGATAATATCTGCTGATTGTCCGTATAATACTTTAGTTCGGTTGTTGTATTGTCTGCATTTGTCTTTGTTTCGGCTTTAAATTGAAAACTTTTATTTTTTATGTTCTGTGTTTTTCCATAATCCGTCACAGCCGAATCCGACAGTGTTGTACCGCTTTTTTTCACACTTGAATACTGACAGGAATTATGTATAAATCCCAAATACGACTTTGATAAATCATTTAACAAATGCGATTGTATATTCATATAGTCAAATGCATCGTCAGTAACGGCATCAAAAGACAGCACAGTATTTTTCCATGCATTTGATGCGTCTGAACCCTGATGTTTAATATATATTGTCGGATATTTCGATTCACTCACAGCCAATACAAGCGCACCGTTTGATACCGAAATACTGCCTGATTTTGCACAAAATACCCCATCGGAGCCATAACCTTTTCCTGTTGTAACATCCGCAAAAAGTCTTCCCGATTCAAAATTTTCATAAAAAAGTTTGTCTTCGCCCGTCATTTTGGGATTGCTTATCGTTACTTGCTGAAAATTGCTGACAACCGCCGCACTGCCGCTCTCAAAAACCGCCTTACCGTCAGACGTCCAGGTGGTTGTATCTATATTATAGTCAAATGCTCTGAGCCACACAACGCCGTTCACTTCGCCTCTCAGCGAGCCGTCCTTGACCGAGAACGCCATATTATATGTCTCGCCCTCGTTCATGGTAAATCCGCATGAATCCCTTGTTGTGTCAACCGTTATTCCGTCAGCATTCATTCTCTGAAGCTTCAGCTGCTTTGCTTTCGGATAATACGCCATTTGATAGCTTCCGCTGTCACCGCTTCTCATTCTTATACCAAAGTATGCGTCCGCATTCGTACTCAACGCCGTTGCTTTAAAGTCAGCCGACATAACCGCATCCGTCACCGTAACATCGGGAATAACAAGACTGTCAAACCCGTCCGCATTCGTTACGTACAAATCCGAATCTACATCGGTAATCGTACCCGTATTCTCTGTTGTAACCCAGTCGGAACTCAAATCAACATTGTTAAAATTCTGTGTCAGCAACAGAATCTCCCGTCCCTCTGCCATTATCGGACAGCTTATCACTGACAAGCTCATCACCGTTATAAGCAGAGCACTCAGCCTCTTTCCCAAAAATTTCTTCATAAATATTCACCCTTTCGTTTGAATGTTAATATAAATTATAATTTTAATTTACAAGATAATACCTTATGCTATATTTATATAGCATAAAAGGGGTACCCCTTTTATTTTTTCGTTTTGAATCGCTGTTTTTAACTCGAAAATTCGGCGTTTTCGTCAGACAACGCTTTAAAATTTCACTTATTTCCCATTTCTGCTCATACCTCTTTTCCGAAACATCACGAATTCGTTTACGTTTTTCGGATGTTCGCTATAACTTTTATTTAAAATACTGATATATTTCATCTTATGATAAAGTGTTTTTGTAAGCTTTGATATTATGATTATACCATATAAGAAACGGATTAAAAATCAATATAAGGACATTTTTTTACACTAATTGGACATTTAGCGTTTTAAAACAGGAAATTGTTTACACTATTGAATAATTTTAGAATTAAAAATCCGTAACAACTTTTATCGTTACATCACCTTTTATATATTTTCGGTATTCACGCCTTTTTCAAAGGCGATACCTGATTTTTATAATTTAATAATAATACATTTTGGGGATATTGTCATTCAACTATTTTAAGAAAAATTGTTGCAATATTATGTTTTTTATGTTATCATAAAAATATGAATGATTTAATGACCGCTTTTAAAGAGCATAAAATTTTTAAACAAAATCGTCCGTGGGACGTAAATAAGATGATATTTCCGACAAAAATCACCGCACCGCCTCACTATGCCGATACCATTGAGGTTCTTTTGTGTTGTGATTTGGTCGGTGACATATATATAGGCGGCAACAAATTTGAACTTTGCGGAAAACAGATTTTTTATATTCCGCCGAGGATTGTACATTCCGTTTTTTATCAAAAGAACGACGGCTATGTTAAAGTTTTAAAAATAAATATCGAACAGCTGAATCCCCTGCTCAATATTGAAGAAATTTTAAAGCGCGAGAAAAAGAGCTTTTTATCCCTGCCTGCTTGCCTGTCGTATTTTGACGAAATTGAGCATATATCCGACACATTTGATACATCCACACATATCGCGGAAATATGCGAATGTATCTTAACCCTGTTCAACAGGCTGATTCAAGCCTCGGGTCATTCCTGCTTTGATAACGAAAAAAATGATGTTCATAATCATAATCTGCGAAAGGTTATTCTATGGACGGAGCAAAACTATAAATCAAAAATTTCGTTAGATGACGCGTCAAAGTTAATCGGTTATGAAAGGCATTATTTTTGCAATAAATTTAAGAGCCTGACGGGCATAAGTTATATAAACTATGTCAATAACCTGCGTGTTCAATATGCGTGCGAGCTGCTTACAAACGGCTGTTCGGTTTCCGTTACCTGTGAGCAATGCGGATTCAATGACCTGTCATATTTTATTAAGCTTTTCAAAAAAATAACCGGTGTCACACCTAAGACGTTTGTTAAAAACACTACCTTGCACCAAACTTATCTGTAATACGTTTTAAGGTATATAACAGCACAAATTCGTGTGTTGTTATATACCTTACGGATATTTAAATTTCTATTGTTCCGCCGAACAAATCATAATTCAGCCACAGCACCGTATATCTGTCTTTAAGGTCTTTTGCGTACTTAACGGCGGTTTTGATTTTATTAATGCCGTACATATTATAGAATTTATCCATATCAAATCCCATCGGTTTAAGCATAGCTTCGATTTTATCACCCGACGGCACCTCGGACAATATATCCCGAATTTCATCTTTTTTGGCATTATAGACCGACATTCTGTCTTTTTCATAATTTCCAATCTTGTTTTGAAGCTGTATACAACCGTCCGCCGCCGATTTATATATTTCGTTCATCTTTTCGGTGTACGTCTCTTTGCTCTCAACAAATTTTGAATCGGGGAAGTCTTTTTTCAGCATTTGTTCGCGCAGCCTTGCGGTGATAACCGTTGAATAAGCAACGTCAATACCGTGCGGAAAGTATTCTTTATCATCTAAAATTCCCGTAATTTCAAAGAAATGAGACAAATGATGTTCGCTGCCCGAGGCAGGACGCGATGAACCGGCAAAACTCATAAGAATCCCCACAGTTATCAACGCCTCTGTCAAAACACCTATACTCTCTTCATCACGTTTAATTATCCCGTCCGCAAGCGAAAGAGTTTTTTCTATCATTTTATATGTCAAGTCATAGATATAGGTGCAAAAATATTCATTATTCACAGCACGGCTGAGCTTCCAGTCACAAAGCGCGGAGTATTTTCCGATTATATCTCCGTACCCTGCCGCAATCATTTCAAACGGTGCGTCTTTTAAAATCTTTGTGTCCGCAACGATTGCTTTCGGAACGCCTGCTGCAACCGTAACTTTCATTCCTTTCAATATCATCGCCGCCCCCGAAGATGCATATCCGTCCATTGACGGCGCTGTTGCAAAAATCATATACGGAATGTTCTTATCGTGCGAAACATATTTGCATAAATCCTGAATTACGCCCGAGCCGATACCTATTAAAAGTTCGATTCCGTCCGTCTTTTCTTCTACTGCGGCTATTGCGGCTTCATCGGGAATGAGAAGTTTTGAACCGCTGAATATAACCTTTGTCAAAGATTTGTCTGCCAGCCCCCTCTCAACCGATTCACCGCCGACATTATATGTATTTTCATCTGCAACAATCAGAATTTTGTTATATCCGCAACATAAATCCTTAAATCTTTTCGCTGCGTCTTTTTCGATATATACTCGCTCGATGTCACAGCTGTGAAAATGACCGCAGTCACAGTTTACGCCCTTTAAAATCGAATTAATATCCATTTTTTCAGCCTCCGTTTCGAAATTTCAACACTGTTATAATTATAATACATCAAAACGCATTTTGCAATATTTTGCATAAAACAAGTCACAAAATGAAAAATGAGCAAAAATGAGCAATGATTGTTCCAAGAATGCGCAACAGCACAAGATTTCCAAATGGCGCTCTTGTGCTGTTATTGTGCTTTGTCAAATCGACTTTTATCTCTTGCGTTCAAAAAACGGAATAAATTCTTACTCCATTGTCTTACCGAGAAAACCTGCCGCTGTTTCGGCAAGTTTTGTTTCAACTTCGCCCACCGCCGTTGACGGCTCTGCGATAAACACTACCGCACCGATGCTGTCACCGTCATAAACAATCGGTGCAACAACGCCTGCCTCATACTTGTCTATTTCATCCGAAATTTGAATTGATTTATCGCCGTGCGTTCTCGTAAAGAGCGATTTGGCGTTCATTATTTTTTCCAATGCACCCGAAACCTTTTTTTCGCGCAGCTCCTTTTTCGGAACGCCCGATACGGCAATAACGTTATCCTTATCGGTTATACACGCGGGAATTCCTGCTGATTTCGACAACGATTCCGCATATTGAGCGGCAAACTCGCCCAGTTCACCAATCGGCGAATACTTTTTAAATATAACCGTACCGTTGCTCTCGGTGAAAATTTCAAGAGGGTCGCCCTCGCGGATACGCATTGTACGGCGGATTTCTTTCGGAATTACAATTCGCCCGAGGTCGTCTATTCTTCTTACTATTCCTGTTGCTTTCATATATATAAAACTCCTTTTTGCAATATTTTTTATTCACATTTCATATTATCTGCAAATAAAGGTGTTTTATGTAATTTTATATTTGGTTTTAATTGGCAGTTTTAAACACACCGCTTCAATAAGATTTTCAACTTCTGCCAAATTTATATCGGCGTTAAGTTCACACCGGCATACATCCCAATGCATATTTCTTTTGTCGCTATCGACTATTTCCCACGATTTTTTCATATTTCCAACTTTTCGAAAACAAGCGATTTTTCTCAATTAAAATTCAGCCGCACGGCACAACGGTCTTATATTATCCGGTTTATCGAACAAAAACGCCTTATATACTGTGTTTTCCGTTCGTTTCCATTCTTTCGGCAGCGAAATTATTTTTTCTTTCTCTGTATCAAAATCAATCGGCTCAATATAAACATCTTTCAATGTACTGTTAGCACAGCATACAAGAACAAGCTGTTTTACACCGCTTTGAGCAACGACTTTCACCTGTGATTCGCTTATAAATTCAACATAATTATTAGGCTTGTCCTCAATTTTTGTAAACGCCTTGATACGCGGAGCAGCCTCAAACGCCATCCAACCTCCTCTGTACAAATAGGATTTACCTGCACTTTCGTTAAGCGTTATATATCCGTTTTGAACCGTTGCAACCACTGCAAAGCTGCTGCCGTTTTCAATCTTTACGGGTACATCAAGCTCTATGCAATTAAAGCCGCCGTATTCCAAATCAACGGTTTTTGACGCAGCCGGCACCATATTTTGAGGATTAAAATCTTTTTCCGAAACGTTGGTATAAACTTCAACGGTACATTCCGTATTCTGTCCCGAAATTCCAACACTGACCGCTTTTATTTGTTCACTTTTCTCCGCCGTTCCCTTTTTCGCTTTAAAAACATTTGCAGCCTTTGTAATTTTTACCAGACTTCCTATTCCAAAGTCCTCTGCCTTTGCATCATAAAAATAGTTATAGTCATACTTATTGTTTACCGCATAGTCAAAAGCATAAATCTGTTCACAGGTAACCTCGTACGAAAGATAAAAATACGGCAATGAATTATAGCTGTTTTTAACCAGCCAGCCGCCGTTCAGCTTTGCTCCTCCCGGAACAAAACTCTCCGCCGAAAGCGTATCGTCCCAGCCGATAACCGTACAAGCGTGCGGCTGTCCGCTTTTGTCGTTATTCGGATTATATCGTTCGGCCTCCCTTGCATTATTATACGAAAAAGTGACTGCCCCGTATTTCACAATGGCACGTTTCATCTTTTCTCTTGCATCGGTGCTTTGCGCAAGGTTCGCACCGTCCACCAAAATTGCACTTTCCAGCTTATATTCCGCACCGGTCCAGCCGTTTATATTATACGGCAAATTCGCACTGACCGGGCCGCACCAAGTTGAAAGCAGTCCGGCGGCATACTTTGTTCCGCTGCCCGAATATTTCCATTCACCGGATTGCGGCGTTCTCTCTCCCGATGTATTCCCCAAAGGATCCGCGCCTCGATTATGTCTTGCGTACCCTATCTGCTGCGGCGACAAAAAACACGCTCTCGCCGTAACCGCTGTATCGATACCTTTTCTCAACACAGATGCTTCCGATGCGCTTGCTGTTGAATATGCCCAGCACAGTGATGTGTTACCCTGATCCCTGACAGGCGTTATTATTCCGTATTCACGGCTGTCAAACCTCGGCTGTGCCGCAAGCATTTCAATATCGGCGTTTCTTAAGGACTCCGGTGACTTTATATCGTCCGCATATGCTGTCTGCGTCAAAAATGCCGCAACACATACAACGCCCCAAAATATATGCATTAATTTAGCTTTCATTTTGTTATCGCCCTTTCATATCAATTCAAAATCCGCAGCTCTGCGCTTGCAAATTTATTGCTGTATATTCCCCTTTAGTTCAGCAAACAAAATAGTTATCAGGAACAATTCCTGATAACCATTTTACTGTAAATGTTTGCGTTTGTCAACACAAGAATTTGAAATATTTAATTTTTACGTTCAATTTCGTTTTTATGCACAATAAAAAATATAATATTTATATTACCATCACAGAAAGGCAGGTTTAAATCTTATAATTTAGCTAACCGTTTCTCATTTTATTATTAAACTCTCTCTGTTTTATGGTTTCCGTTATCGGTTTTATTACTTTTAGAACCGCAACAGGCTTTCGTGTTTCACGTTATGCTCACGCAAAAACATTCCACATCTATTATATACATTTTTTCATCAAAGCTTGAATTTAAATTTTCGTCACATTTGTCAAGCGATATTCGCTTGGTGATTTACCGCTCATTTTTTTGAAAATTCTGTTGAAATTTCTGACGCTGCCGAAACCGCTTTCGAGAGCAATTTCTGTCAGGTTTTTTGTCGGATCCGAAATTATTTCGCACGCCGCTTCAAATCGGCACATATTGAGAAATTCTTTAAAATTCATCATAAAGAATTTATGAAATATTCCGGAAAAATAGTGATACTCATAGCCGAGATCCGCAGCAGCTTGGCGAAGCGTCAGGTTTTCCGCAAAATTTTCGTATACATAGCTCAAAATCTTACCGGCAAGCTCTCCGCCCATGCGTACGTCTGCCACCTCAGCGTGAGCCACACACTGCGAGGCGAGCAAGTAAAGGCAGCCGATAAGCGTGTAAAGGTCATCGGTTTGGCGACAGAAAAGGGATTTTGTCAAAAAGCTTTCGCAATCGGAATCACATTTGAATTTGGAAAAAATCGTGCCGCCGTATTCCTTTGCGAATTTCAGGAAAAAGTCCTCCGAAAAAACGCCCACCCACACGTGCGAGCCTTGTGGTATATCGAGTGAATGCGGAACATTCGGCGGAATAATCAGGCATTCACCGCACAGCATTGTCGTTTGTATTTCATTATATGTAAGCTGCATTTCGCCGTCAGCGACATATATTATCTCAAAGTTTTTGTGAAAGTGCATTTTATATATAGTTTTTTCGTATATAAATATGTTATAGTTATAATTTCCGATTGAATTGGAGATTTGATGAATCATAACAATTCCACCTCATATCTTAACCTTTGTCTATAATTATATAATTATTTTCTTGCATTGTCAAGTCTTTTAAGATATATTAAAGACAGGAGGTCGATTTGAATGAACGGGATGATATTTTCGATTGAGGAATTTTCTATATATGACGGTCCGGGGATAAGAAGTACGGTGTTTTTAAAAGGCTGTCCCTTGAGGTGCAGCTGGTGCCACAATCCCGAAGGCAGGAATACGTATCTGGAGCTTATGAAAAATCCGAACGGCTGTATACATTGCGGAAGCTGCTTGGATAAAGGCGGCAGATTGACCGAGGAAAGTATAAAAAAGTGTCCGATGAATCTGATACGGATGTGTGGTGAAACGGTTGAGCCTAACGAGCTTTGTGTACGGCTTTTGAAGAATGAGGATATGTATTCGGACGGGGGCGGAGTTACCTTTTCCGGCGGCGAGCCGCTATATCAAAGCGATTTTTTGCTTGCCTGTCTTGAAAACTTAAAGGATAGGGTTCATACGGCAGTGCAGACAAGCGGCTTTTGCAGCGAACCGACATTTGAAAATATTCTTGCTGCGGCGGATTATTTTCTTTTTGATTTAAAACTTGCTGACGAAAAGGAGCATATCCGATATACCGGTGTTTCAAATAAGCTGATTCGGAAAAATTTCAAAAGGCTTGCAGCGTCGGGAAAAAGCTTTGTTACAAGGATTCCTCTGATTCCGGGTGTTACCGATACCGAACACAATATAGAAGCAATAGCGGAGTTTATGAACAAAAACGGAGTTTTTTATGCCGAACTTATGCCATACAACAAAATGGCGGGTGGAAAATATAAGGCAATCGGAAGGGAATATCGGCCGGACTTTGACCCGACAGCCGAAGTAAAAATAAGGAAAGATATATTTAAAAACCATAATATAGAAATAACAATTTTGTGAGGAGTGTGTTTTATATGACAGAGAGAGTGAAGGAACTGCTGCGGCTGCTGAAATCAAAGGAGCATAAAAAACAGAGAGAACATACAGAGCAACCGGAATGCGGGGATTTATACGATGTAAACCACAGGGCGGAATATTTTGAAAAAATACTGGAACACGAAAAGCCTATTATTTTCGAAAATGACAGGATAGGGTTTAATCGCAGCGATGATTGTACGATTGCGTCATCAGGAGGAAATGTGACGCCCGACTATTATTACGTAATTTCAAAAGGTTTTGACAAAATTACCGAAGAAATTCGGGAAAGCCGCAAAAAGCATCCCGAAAATTCGGAATATGCCAACGCCCTGCTGAGGTGTATCGACGCGGCATACAAGCTGGCGGATAAATACAAAACTCGTGCAAAGGAGCTTGGAAACAAGGAGCTTTATAATGCGCTCTGTCACATTCCGCATAAAGGCGCAAACAGCTTTTACGAGGCGTGTGTATTTCTGAAACTGTCAATCTTTCTAATAAGAATGGATTTTGCAAATCATATAACTCTCGGAAGATTCGACCAATATATGTACTCGTTTTATCTTAAGGATAAAGAACGGGGTGTTTCGGATGAGGAAATATGTGAAATAATCGAAGAATTTTTCATCTCGATAAACTTTGATACCGACCTTTATTTTGGGTTTCAGCAGGGCGACAACGGACAAAGTATGGTTTTGGGCGGCTTTGACAGAGAAGGCAAAAGTATGTTTAACGAGCTTTCGAGAATGTGTATGGATGCGTCAATGGAGCTGTTGCTGATTGATCCAAAGATAAATTTGAGAGTGGGCAAGAATACGCCGAATGAGCTTTTTGAGTATGCAACACATATGACGAAAAAGGGGCTTGGATTTCCGCAATATTGCAACGATGATGTTGTTGTGCCGGGCTTGGTTAAACTTGGCTATGATATAGATGACGCGCTTGATTATACCGTTGCGGCGTGCTGGGAGTTTATAATCCCCGGAAAGGGAGCGGATATTCCAAATATCGAAACAATGGATTTTCCGCATATTGTCAGTGATGTAATAACGGAAAAGCTTGAAGAATGTGATACTTTTTCCGAACTGCTTGATTATATTAAAAATGCGATTCAAGCGGAATGTGACAGAAAAATTGAAAGCAGAAAGTCATTTAAAAATCCGCCGCTTCCACTCTGCTCAATCTATATGAACGGCTGTATAAATACGCTTGCGGATATGTATAACAACGGTGTGAAATACACTAATTTCGGCTGTCACGGTGCAGGTATAGCCAATGCAGCAGACGCTCTTGCGGCGGTAAAAAAGGCGGTCTATGACGATAAAACAGTGGATAAGAAGGAATTACTTTGTGCGCTCTCAAATAATTTTGAAGGCTATGCAAAAGTGAGGAATATCTTAAAATTATACCCGAAAATGGGGAATAATGATGATTATGTTGATGATATTGCGATCGAGCTGATGTCCGAGTTTGCAAATGATATGAATAATCGTGATAACGGATGCGGCGGTATTTGGCGTGCCGGCACGGGCAGTGCGATGGAATATATTTGGAAAGGTGAAAAATGCCCGGCAACAGCGGACGGAAGATTGGCGCACACCCCGTATTCGTCGAGCTATTCACCATCACTCGACGCAAATACAAACGGACTTTTATCGGTGTTTAAATCATTTACTAAATTTGACCTTACAAATATAATAAACGGCGGACCGATGACAATCGAAATTCATGATACGGTATTGAAAAACGAAATCGGAATAAAAAAGACAGCGCTGTTGGTTAAAAAATTCATTGAACTCGGCGGACATCAGCTGCAGCTTAATTCGGTAAACCGAGAAAAGCTGCTTGATGCACAAAAGCATCCTGAGAATTATCCTAATCTGATTGTGCGTGTTTGGGGCTGGAGCGGATATTTTAACGAGCTTGATTTGAAATATCAGAATCATATCATAAGACGCTGTGAATATGTGGTATAGAAAATATTATAAACTTGCCGTATGAATACTGTGCATTGCGGCTCTGATATTTGGTTTTTGCACACAACGTAAAAACCAAATATTGGAGCGTTTGCGAGTTAACCCCAAATTTTGTGCAAAGTCACAACTTTTTGACAACTTTTTTATCGCAAAATGAGCCAAAATGAGCCAAAATGAACCCTCTGAAAAGCATAAGAAAAATCCTTGAAAACGCCGTTTTTAAAGCATTTTCAAGGATTTTTGCGCTGGTGGAGATATGGGGATTCGAACCCCAGACCTGTTACATGCGAAGCAACCGCTCTCCCAACTGAGCTATACCCCCACATTGAAAAATAGCCGAAACCATTCCGTTTCGGCTGGCTGCCTGACTAGGATTTGAACCCAGACAAAGTGAGTCAGAGTCACTTGTGCTAACCATTACACTATCAGGCAAAATAAATGGTGCGAGCAGTGGGACTTGAACCCACACGCCATAAGCACACGCCCCTCAAACGTGCCTGTCTGCCGGTTCCAGCATGCTCGCATTTTTGTCAGCCGTTCTTGAAAGCCAACTCGTATATTATACTACCTTTTTTCGGATTTGTCAACCCCTTTTTTTAACTTTTTTTAATTTTTTCAAAAAATTTCTAAAAAACATTTTTCATTCCTTAATGCGCTCATTCTCGAGATGTATTTTAATCCTCGTTACGGGATATACCCGACAACTGCATTTAAAACCGAAAGCATTCCGCATCGGCAATGCCTTGAATAATTTTTCTGTTACATTTTAATTAAATGGCTTGACATTTGATTAAACGAAGTTTATATTATTAATGTAGCAATATCAATTCAGTGCATACAATTTAACTTCTTATCATTTCTTTCCCTGCGGATAAGATAAATTTAATTATAACCTATGCCGATGCAGGGCGGCGGAACGGAGATTAAAATGAAAAAAATATATATTGCGTCTTGTGTTCCGGACGGCGGAATTTATCGGTTTTCGATGTCGGATAACAAGCTTAACCGAGAATCTTTCACGCCTGTTGACCAACCGATGTTTTTTGCCGTAAATGATAACAAAATGCACGTTCTTTTACGCGACCCTTTCGGCAACGACATAAGCGGAATGTGTACGTTCGACATTGACCCTGACGGAAATTTAACAAACAAAAGCGAAACGATACCCACAAAGGGAAAAGTTGCTTGTCACATATGCACCTGTGACGATGATGTTTATGCGGTAAACTATTCATCGGGCAGCGCAATACACTTTCCCGACACTCTCGCAGTTCACGAAGGCAAGGGAATAAATCCCAAACGCCAGGAAATGCCACACACGCACTTTGTCGGCGCAACACCCGACAAAAAGTATATCTGTGTCACCGATTTGGGGCTTGACAAAATCTTTTTCTGTGACAGAAATCTAAACACCTGTTTCACAGCCGCCGTCCCCCAAGGTTACGGCGCAAGACATCTCGCTTTTTCGGATGACGGACAATATATTTATTGTGTAAACGAACTCGTTTCGTCCGTTACCGTTTTTGAGTATGACGGCAAAAGCGTAAAACCGCGTGAAACCTACTCCGCTTTGCCTAATGAGTTTTGCGGAACAAATCTGGGCGCGGCAATCCGCATTTACAAAAATCGTCTTTATGTTTCAAACCGCGGACACAATTCGATTGCGGTCTTTGACATTAATGATGATAAGCTCGAATTATACGACTTTATAATGACGGGCGACCATCCCAGAGATTTCAACATCGCCGATGATATGATTTTTTGCTGTAATATGAACGATGACACCGTTACGCTTTATTCAATTAATGATAGCTTTAGGCTAATCGATACCATATCGGTCAAAGCTCCGCTTTGCGTGAATTTCGAATAATCTTCATCCTCTGTGCCGCATACGCGGCACAGAGGATTGTCAGATATATACATTCCGACATTTTTTAATTACATACCTTTTGTATCAAATGACAAAATGCAAATTTTTTTAAAAATTTTGTTGACAAACCGAATTTCGTATGATATACTGTTACTAGATTAGATGAGATGAGATTAGACGAGCAAATTTAATATTAGTGTATTTATTGATATTCTATATCATTATAATATAATTGCTTTTGGGTCTTATCCGCTGATAAGGTCTTTTTTTGTTATATAAGACCGATTATTAAAAAATCAGATTAGGAGAGATGAGAAAATGAAAACAATCAACACAAACACACAAAAGGCAGAGAGAAACACATTATCGTTCAAAAGCTTGCTGAAAAGAGCAGTTACGGTTGCTGCCGTTGCCGCAATCGGCATTTCGGCACTTTCGGGCTGCGGAAGTTCAAACCAACAGGCATCGCAAACCGATTCGGACAAGAAAGTCTATAAAATCGGCATCACGCAAATTTCGGATCACCCGTCACTGGATAATTGCCGCAACGGATTTATAAAAGGTCTTGAAAACAAAGGCTTTAAAGACGGCGATAACATAAAGCTCGAATATGTCGGCGCACAAGATGATATGTCAAAGAATACTCAGATTGCATCAAATTTTGCCGCCGAAAATCTTGACTTGGTATGCGGCATAGCAACCCCCTCGGCACAGGCACTGTACGCGGCGTGTCTTGACAAAAAGATTCCGGTAATCTTTAATGCCGTATCCGACCCGGTTGCGGCAAAACTTGCCGAGTCGGACACAAAACCCCTCCCCGGAATAAGCGGAATATCCGATAAACTTCCGGTTGAGGCACAGCTTAAACTTATAAGAGAAGTCCTTCCCGATGCTAAAAAGATTGGTATTTTATACTCAACGGGCGAAGCGAATTCGGTCAGCACATTAGAGGATTACAAAAAGCTTGCTCCGAATTACGGCTTTGAAATTGTTGAAAAAGGTATATCCAAAAAAGCCGATGTTTCTGCGGCAGCCGATATTGTATTAAACGAAGTTGACTGTATCTCAAATATGACAGATAATACCGTTGTTGCGTCATTGGCAATCATTCTCGACAAAGCATCGGCAAAGAATATCCCCGTATTCGGTTCTGAAGAAGAACAGGTTGGAAACGGCTGTATCGCATCCGCAGGGCTTGACTACTTTAACCTCGGAATCCAAGCCGGTGAAATGGCTGCAAAAGTCTTAAACGGCGAGGATGTTTCGACAATTCCTTATGAAACATTGACCGAAAGCAAAATCACCGTAAACAAATCGGTCGCCGAAAAACTCGGTATCTCAATACCCGAAAGCGTTATGTCAACCGCTGACGTTAAATAAACATTAAATTTAAATTCTCTTACCCATATCCGCGCTCTGTGGCGGTATGGGTAAGAATTGCGTTGAATAACAAAATTTCAAAGCCGCACACCTGCGGCAGATAGGAGAACACTGTGACGGATATTATTATCGGAATACTTGAACAGGGTCTTATTTACGGAATAATGGCTCTGGGAATATACATAAGCTATAAAATACTGGACTTTCCCGACTTGTCGGCAGACGGAACGTTTCCGCTCGGCGCAGCGGTTTGCGTTGCCCTGCTTGTGCGTGACGTAAACCCATGGTTGTGCCTGCCGGCCGCATTTATCGCGGGTGCACTCGCCGGAATGCTTACGGGTATACTGCACGTTAAACTGCATATCAAGAACCTGCTCGCAGGCATTCTTACGATGACAGCGCTTTATTCAATCAATTATCGCATAGTCGGCAAGCCTAACGAGTTTTTGATGGGAAAGGACACGATTTTCACACTTCTCTCCTCTGTTCCGCAAACAATCTTTTCGTTCAGATACCTGATAATAATATTTATTATTGCTCTTATTATAAAATACATATTGGATTGGTATCTGTCAACCAAATCGGGCTTTTTGCTGCGCTGTGTAGGCGAAAACGAAAGACTTGTATCCTCTCTTTCTCAAAACCCCGGGAAGGTTAAAATCATAGGTCTTGCCGTCTCAAATGCCCTCATCGCTTTGTCGGGTGCAATGGCTTGCCAGCGTTCCCTGCAATTCGACATCACATCGGGTACGGGAATAATGGTTACGGGCCTTGCGGCAGTTATAATCGGAACAACCATATTCAAAAAGATAAAATTTGTCAGAACAACTTCGGGCGTACTCATCGGAATGGTTATATACAAGGCTTGTATTTCCGCTGCGCTCGCAAGCGGTATGGAGTCATCCGACACAAATTTGATTATATCGGTTTTATTTGTCCTGACGCTTGTTTTGAACGATATAATGTCGGGCAAAAAGAAAGGAGAAAACGCCAATGCTTAGACTTGAAAACATTTCAAAGGTTTTTAAACCAAATACCGTTGATGAAAAGGCGTTGTTTTCCGACTTTTCTTTCGTTGCGGAAAAGGGCGAATTTATATCCGTTATTGGAAGCAACGGCTCGGGCAAGACCACGATGCTGAACATTATCTCGGGTGAGGTTAAACCTGACTCGGGAAAAATCATCCTCGGCGGTACGGATATTACATCACAAAATGATTACGTCAGGTCAAAAAGGATTGCGCGTGTGTACCAAAACCCGTCACAGGGCACTTGTCCGACAATGACAATCCTTGAAAATATGTCGATTGCCGATAATAAAGGTAAGCGTTTCGGGTTGGGACGCGGTTTAAATACAAAACGTGCCGATTATTATAAGACAAGACTCGAAGTCCTTGGAATGGGTCTTGAAAACCGACTCGGAACACAAACAGGAAGTTTGTCGGGTGGACAGCGCCAGGCTCTTGCTCTGATTATGGCAACGCTTAAAACCCCCGATGTATTGCTGTTGGACGAACATACCGCCGCTCTTGACCCGAAATCGGCAGATATTGTTATGAAACTCACCGATGAAATCGTCAAAGGCGAGAATATCACAACCATTATGGTCACGCATAATTTAAGATATGCCGCAGAGTACGGCTCACGTACCGTTATGATGCATGACGGAAAAGCAATAATGGATATTCGCGGCAATGACAAAAAAAACAACTCGGTCAACGATTATCTTGATGTCTTTAACAGCATCAGTATTGAATGCGGAAATTAAACGCAACACAGCCGCGGAGATGTATCCGCGGCTGTTCAATTTTACGGTTTTATTAGCTCAGTTTCAAAAAAGAATAATATAAAAATAATATAAAAAGCGGAAAAAACGCTTGACTTTTACAACATAATAGGTTATAATATATAAGTTGTCGGGGCGTGGCGCAGTTTGGTAGCGCACTTGGTTTGGGACCAAGGGGCCGCAGGTTCGAATCCTGTCGCCCCGACCACGTCGGAACAAGTTCCGCTTGTTCCGATTTTTTTTCATAAAAAATCGGTCACTCGCTTCACTGTTCCTCCTTCATCCCACAAAACCTATTGGGTTTTGCGGGAACCCTATTGCGCCTTGCGGCACTATAATTTTTGAGTCTTTTGTCATTCCTCCTTATTCGCAAAAAGGCACGCTCGGCTCATCTGTTCTCTTGCAAGCGCTCTCACGACGGTTCGCTGTCGCTACCACCTTTTTGCGAGAGTGCTTTCGGCACAAATATCTCTATAGCTCAACTTTCACTTTGCTTTGTCATTCCTCCTCCATTCCGCAAAACCTTTAGGGTTTTGCTGAAGTATATTGCGCCTTGTGGCTCTGTAATCCTTAATTTTACTATGTTTTTCACTAAATCCTGCAAGAACACTTGCACCAAAAATCGGCAAACCAAACGGTTCACCGATTATATTTTTCCTTATTCCGGTTTCACTATTCACTAAAATTTCAGTTAAATATTCCCATTATTCGCAAAAAGTCACGTTTATATCGGTTGCTTATTTGCAAGCGCTCTCACACTTATTTTGTTTACTCCTGAACATCCTGTGAATCGGTTTGCGGAACAGCCAGGTAATCGTGCGGATTTACGGATTCTTCGTTTACGCTGACCTCAAAATGCAAATGCGAATTTTCGGTCACTTCCGCAGCTGCGGAGTTCCCGACCTTACCGATGACCGAACCACTCAAAACATTATCACCGACAGCAACGGCGGCATCCTCAGCCAGATTCGAATATATAGACCTTATTCCGCCATCGTGCAAAATAATTATCGTCTTTCCGAACATACCGTTGTCGGTTATCGCCTCAACCGTTCCGTCTGCCGCTGCAAGAACATCATCGCCCTCGTTCGCCGCAAAGTCAATGCCGTTATGCGTTCTCCAATCCTGCATCGTCTTTGAATAAACAAGATTATCGCCCGAATAATCGTTCAGCACCGCACCTGACACCGGCTGCTGCATAATTATTTTATCGCCGCTCTGTCTCGTTTGCGATTGCTCATTGTCTTTGACATCTTCCGTCTTTGTGCTTTCACTCTCCGAATTCATATCAGAAGTCGCATTATCGGACGATTTAGGTTCGGCTTTTGCTTGTTCACTTTGAGTCGGCAAAGCCTCTGCCGTTGTCGGCTTTGCTGCACGATTATAATCGTCGGAATCATCGGAAGATTGATAAACATCGTTTTTATCCGCCTCTGAGACCGCCTCTTTCCACGCCTTGCTGTCAAAACCCTTATCGTTCTCGGTTGATTTCGGCATAATGTAAGTCATAATCATCGCAAAAAGAACAACAGCGACCGCGGTTATCCCGATAACGGTAAGATTCTTTTGGTTCAAAACAGAATTGCTTTTTTTATTATTTTTTTCATTCACAAAAATCACGTATAATAAAAATCAGTCAGAAAGGGGCTGATTTTTATTATTTCTCCCTT
>ERZ825159.1756-NODE-1756-length-19721-cov-5.368860_pt1 | contig 19721 bp, 16 predicted proteins | sample MGYA00519932_ERZ825159 | MGnify/ENA primary metagenome ERZ825159 (study PRJEB31778, sample SAMEA3449191) | human gut metagenome | biome: human gut; feature: human-associated habitat; material: faeces | place: United Kingdom | collected 2010/2012 ...
ATCCAGCGTTCCGTGGCCCGCCCGCTCGTGGCAGAAGTAGGAGTGATCTCCCAGGCGGTAGAATCCCTCGCAGCAGTAGTTCTCCGGCAGCTCCACCTCATTTTCCAGGGCAGCGGCCGCCACGCACACCTTAAAAATGGAGCCAACATTCCAGGCGGCGGTGGCCCGGTTCAGAAGAGGACTGTCTGCTGCCTCCAGTGCCGCGGCCACATCGGTCACATCGTAACCCGGGAAGCTGGCCATGGCGCAGATGGCACCGGTTTCAGCTTCCAGCAGCACCACAGCGCCCCGACCCAGCACTGCGCCTTCCCGCTCCACAATCGTTTGCAGATCCTTATCCAGCGTTAGGACAATGCCGGCCGTGTGATCGGTGGGATCGGTCACCTCCGGGGCCTGTCCGGTGGCCTGCCGCCAGGCATTTACCGTGTAGCGCACAGTGATCTCTCCACCCCAGCGGGTCAACTGCTCCTCGTAGCCGGATTCAATGCCGCAGATGCCGCGGCCTTCACCATTGATATAGCCGATGATGTGCGGGGCCAACTGATCGGCGCTGTAACGCTGCGGGATCTGGAGGGCGGTGATGCCCTCCCCAGAGATGGGAAAATCACTGGGGAGGAGCACCGGGCGGCCGCTTTGCAGCAGGGGATAGATCTCCTTGAACTGTTCCGCCGAAAGGCCTTGCCGCAGGGCGGTCATGGCCGCTGGGGTGGGGTCCACCGCCAAGACCGTTTTTTCGCTTTCATTCACCAGTGGGCGCAGCCGGCAATCGTAGATATTGCCGCGCGCCGTACCGGCCGAAAGGGTATAGCGGCTCTGCGCCGCGGCGGTTTGGCGGTACTGTTCCCCCTGGCCAATGACAAAAATGCGCAGCAGCACCCCGCACAGCGCCAGCAGCAAAATGACATGTACCCACAGCACCCGGCGGGCCAACGAATTTCTCATACCCATAGGCGCAAAAGGGCGCCGCGGTAATCCCGGGCGACCTGCGCCGGAGCATGAGTGATGCACAGTGCGTCACCGGCCTGCCGACCCAGGGCCACCCGTTTTTCCCCGTTCATCATGGTAAAGCTGAGCAGCGCTTCCTCCACCCCGCGCTGCGTCACCTGCCCGGCGGGGACGGCGCATCCCGCCCGCTGAGCGTCATTAAAGGGGCTGTGGGTGACGGTAAGAATGGGCTTCTCATTCTGCATCATGCGCAGCAAAAGCGGCGTGTAGGGGCCATAGGGGGCATCACAGCGGCGGTCATCCCCATAGTAAAGGATATCCGCTAGGCCGTACAGGGTACGCTGGCGGCGCTCGCTTTGGGCATCCAGCAGCAGGATATTCTCCCAGTTGTTTTCCCGGATCACGCGGCGCAGCAGCTGCTTATCGCCGCCGTTGCCGGCAATGACCGCCGCGATGCCCTGTTCCCGCAGGCTGCCGGCCGCGCCCACCAGCAGCTCCGGCAGATGCCGGTCATTGAGGTGCCCGGCGTAGGCGGCAATGACGGGATATCGCTCCCGCAGGGCCCGGATCGCTTCAGCGTCGGCTTCCCGCAGGGGCTGGGGAGATGCCTGCGGCGGAGCGGGCGCCGGCAGGGTGGCCAGGTGGGCCGGGGTGATCTCCTTTTGGCGGCAGTAGTCCTCCCCCTTTTGCAGGAAGGAAACCACGGTATCGGCCCCGCGCAGCGCATAGCCCATGGCATACTCCGCGATGCACTGATTGAGACGGCTGTCCTCCGCGGGGTAAAGCTCCCGCTGCAGCTCCGGCCAGGTCTCCCTCAGCTCAAAGACGGTTTTCGCATGGGCCAGCTTGGCGATGCGCTGAGCGCAGAAATAATCGTAGGGGTAGCCGCTGGCCGCAATGACGATTTCCGGATGATAGCGCTCCACCAATTTGGGGGCGTTCAGATACAATTTTTTGAGGAAGGACTGCACGCTTTTGCGGTACTCCCCCACCCCGTGGTCATAATCCGGAGAGAGGAGCGGGCAAAAGGTAACGCCCTCCAGCTGCTGCTCCTCCATCTCCTTTTCCACGGTCAGATTTTTGCCGCGGCGGTGGCTGTACCCGGCGGTCACGATGGTGACCTCATCGCCGCACTGCTGCCAGCCCTGCGCCAACTGCACCGCCCGGCAATCCCCGCCCGATGAGGGCAGCGCCGCGTGGTGGTCAATATACAGGATCTTCATACTGATTTCCTCCGTTTGATGCGATTGAGGAAAGTATGGGATGCCCCCGGCAGGATAATCATTGCCGCGGGGGAAAATCCATCCGCTGCCGTATTGCAACCGGCGGCCGCAGCCTGTATAATCATAATGAAAAATGACGAACCAACCCCGAAGGAGGTCCCATGGAGCTGCTGATTGTGACCGGTCTTTCCGGCGCGGGCAAGACCCGCGTCATCAATGCGTTGGAGGACATCGGATTCTACTGCGTGGATAATATTCCCCCGGCATTGCTGGGCGGCTTTGCCGATCTGTGCTACTCCCCGGCGGCCCATCACGGCCGCTCCGCCATTGTGATGGATTCCCGCAGCGGAAAGATGTTCCGTGAGCTGCCCCACGCCCTGGAGGAGCTGCGCTGCCGCCATATCCCTTACCGTATCCTTTTCCTGGAGGCGAGCGCCGAGGTGCTGCTGCGCCGCTACAAGGAGACCCGCCGGAGACATCCGCTGCTGGATGAATGTGACGGCTGCCTAGAGGACGCCATCCGGGAGGAGCGCCGCCTGCTGAAGCCCATACGGGATGCCGCCGACTATATCATTGATACGACCTCCCTTTCGCCCAGCCAGCTGCGCGGGCGCATCGTGACCATCTTTGAGGGAGAGACGACCCCCATGCTCATCAGCTGCCAGTCCTTTGGCTTCCGCAATGGTCTGCCGCAGGACGCGGATCTGGTCTTTGATGTGCGGTGCCTGCCCAACCCCTACTATGTGCCGGAGCTAAAGGAGCATGACGGCACTGAGGGGCCAGTGCGCGACTATGTGATGAACGCCCCGGAAAGCCATGAGATGCTGCAAAAGCTGGAGGAGCTGCTGGCCTTTTCCATTCCCCTGTACCAAAGGGAAGGCAAAAGCCAGCTGGTAGTGGCCGTGGGCTGCACCGGCGGCCGCCACCGCAGCGTGGCCATCGCCTGCCAGCTGGCCGCCTACCTGCGGAGCCTGGGCTACCGGGTGGAGCTTTCTCACCGGGATAAGGACAACCGGCGGTAAAGGACTGTTTTGCCGAAAGAAGGATGCTGATGCGAAGGACAGCCGGCGGAGGAGCCGGGAGATCCGGAACGCGCCGGGCACCTATGCCGAAAAACACGGACGGAGGATACCATGGTAAGACCGATTTGCAGGGATGAGATGTTTCTCTCGCAAAAAGCGAAGCCCGCGGAGGAAAGCGACCTGCCGGTGGCCGGGGACCTGCTGGAGACGCTGATGGCGCACCATGAGGAATGTGTCGGCATGGCCGCCAATATGATCGGCGTGAATCGGTGCATCATCGCTTTCCAGGATGGGGCGGGCTATACCGTGATGCTGAACCCTAAAATTCTGCAGAAAAGCGGGGCTTATGAAACCGAGGAAGGATGCCTTTCCCTGACGGGTGTACGCCCCGTAAAGCGCTGGAAAAGGATAAAGATTCGCTGGCAAAATGAAAAACTGGAGATTCGCATTAAGACCTATACCGGCTGGACAGCGGAGATCATTCAGCATGAGATAGACCACTGCGAGGGGATCCTCATCTGATAAAATGAAGTGTGGCGACAGAAAACCTGCAAAAATATTTTTACGCTACCCCCTTGACAAATGACCGGCGGGAGTGTATTATCGTGCTAACATACCAAAGCAAATGGAACCGGAAGGGAGGATAACACAATGACAAGCTACCGCGTAATGGGATATAGCGCTTCCTCTTGTTGTTGCATACTGAACTCCCGGACATCCAAGATGGCCAGGCGCTTTTAGTATGCTGTAAAGCGCCTGCACACAGCGCAAAATGTGTGGATAAGAGCCATTCCTGCCGGGAGCTTGCAAAAGCCCCCGGCTTTTTGTTTTACCAAAATTGCGAGAAAGACGGTGGAGAAGCTGAACTGGGAATTTATGATGAAGGTGCTGCCGCTGTACCGGGAGGCCCTGTGGCTGACGCTGCGGTTGGGGCTGTGCGGTACGGCGCTGGCTTCAGCAGTGGGACTGCTGTGCGCGGCCATCCAGTACGAGAAGGTGCCGGTGTTGCGGCAGATCGTGGCGGGATACATAGAACTGAGCCGCAATACACCGCTGCTCATCCAGCTGTTTTTTATCTACTACGGCCTGCCCAAAATCGGGATAAAGACCGACCCGGCGGTATGCGGCGTGGTGGGGTTGGCGTTCCTGGGCGGCAGCTATATGGCGGAGGCCTTTCGCAGCGGGCTGGAAGCCATTGAGCCCATCCAGCAGGAAAGCGCCCTGAGCCTGGGCCTGACCCGCGGACAGACCATGCGGTATGTGATATTGCCGCAGGCCATGAGTATCAGCATGCCGGCCTTTATGGCGAATGTGATCTTCCTGCTGAAAGAGACCAGCGTATTCAGCGCGGTGAGCCTGATGGACCTGATGTTTACCGCCAAGGATCTCATTGCCATGTACGCCAAAACCACCGAGGCGCTGGCGCTGCTGGTGGTGTGCTATCTGCTCATTCTGCTGCCGGTTTCTCTGCTGGGCAGCTGGCTGGAAAGGAGGCTGCGCTATGCCTGATTTGGGACTGGAGGTACTGCTGAAGGGCAAAAACGCTGTTAGGCTCCTGGGGGGACTATGGGTGGCGCTGCGGGTCAGCCTCATCTCGGTGGCCATCAGCATTCCGCTGGGAATCCTGCTGGGGGTGCTGATGACCAGAAAGAACCGGCTGATCCGGGCGATCCTGCGCATCTACCTGGAGATCATCCGCATTATGCCGCAGATGGTACTGCTGTTCTTAGCCTACTTTGGCACCGCGAGAGCCTTTGGGTGGAACCTGGATGGCGAAACGGCGGCGATCATTGTCTTTGCGCTGTGGGGCACCGCCGAAATGAGCGACCTGGTGCGTGGCGCATTGGTATCCATCCCGAGGCACCAGTATGAAAGCGCCGAGGCACTGGGACTGACGCGGGGGCAGGTATTCCGCTATGTGGTGCTGCCGCAGACGGTACGCCGGCTGCTGCCGCAGTCCATCAATCTCATCACCCGCATGATAAAAACCACCAGCCTGATTTTGATGATCGGCGTGGTGGAGGTGCTGAAGGTAGCGCAGCAGATCATTGAGGCGAATCGTATGAGCAGTCCCAATGCTGCTTTTGGAGTATTCCTTGTAGTATTCGTTTTGTATTTCTTTGCCTGCTGGCCCTTCAGTGTACTGGCGAGGGCTCTGGAAAAGAAATGGAATTAAGGATGGATCAGGGCTGGAATGAGAATGGAGTGAAGACATGGCAGAGACATTGTTGAAAATAGAGAACCTGACAAAAGAATACGAAGGACAGAAGATTCTCGATGGAATCCATCTGGAAGTGAAAAAAGGAGACGTACTGGTAGTGGTAGGTCCCAGCGGCTGCGGTAAGAGTACCCTGCTTCGATGCATTAATGCACTGGAGCCCATTCAGGGTGGCACGATAAAACTGCAGGGAATGGATATCCGTAAGGGCAGCAAAAATATCACCACCCTGCGGCAGAAGATCGGCATGGTGTTTCAGGGCTTCAACCTTTTCAATAACAAGTCCGTGCTGGACAACTGCACGCTTGCGCCCATGACGGTGCGGCACATTCCCAGGGCGCAGGCCGAGGAGACGGCCATCCGCCACCTCAAGGCCGTCGGGCTGGAGGATTTCATCCACGCCGACTCCCGCCGCCTCTCCGGCGGGCAGAAGCAGCGCGTTGCCATCGCGCGGGCGCTGTGCATGGAGCCCGAGATCATGCTCTTCGACGAGCCGACGAGCGCCCTCGACCCCGAGATCGTGGGCGAGGTGCTCGATGTGATGAAGCGCCTCGCGCAGGAGGGCATGACCATGGTCGTCGTGACGCACGAGATGGCCTTTGCCAAGGAGGTCAGCGACCGCGTGGTATTCATGGACCGGGGCGTCATTCTCGAGCAGGGCTCGCCGCGTGAGGTCTTCGGAAACCCGAAGGAGAGCCGTACCCGCGAATTTCTCAGCCGCTATCTGGAGGACAAAATGGCATGACGAAGAAGATCACCGATTTCTTTGCCCTCGAGGGCAATTATCCCGACTTAGACGCCGAGGGCGCGGTCGCGCGTCTTTCGCAGGCGATCCAATGCAGAACCATCAACTATGCCGACCACAGTCTGACCGACTATAGCGAGTTTGACAAGCTCCACGCGCACATGAAGGCAAGCTATCCCCACATCATGCGCGCGGGCGTCTTTGAGCGGCTCGGCCACCACGCCGTGCTCATCACCATCCCCGGCAGCGACGAAACGCTGCGTCCCTGCCTGTATATGTCCCATCAGGACGTGGTGCCGGTGGTCGAGGGCACGGAGCAGGACTGGACCTATCCCTCCTTCTCCGGCGCGGTGGTGGACGGCTACATCTGGGGCCGCGGCACGCTGGATATCAAGGAGCAGGTCTTCGGCGTGCTCGAGGCCGCGGAGTATCTGCTCGCCCGCGGCAGGACCTTCCGGCGCACGGCCTACCTCGCCTTCGGCGACGATGAGGAAACGCTCAACACCGGCGCGCTGGCGATCTCCGACCACCTCAAGGCGCAGGGCGTGACGCTGGAATTCGTTTTAGATGAGGGCGGCGGCAAGATCGAATCCGGCGCGGCTTTCGGCGCGCCGGACCTTTCCATCGCGCAGGTCGATCTGATGGAGAAGGGCTATGCCGATCTGGAGCTGACGGTCCGCTCCATCGGCGGACACTCGAGCCGCCCCTACGGCGGCACCTCGCTCGCCCATCTCGCCTGCGCCATCGCGGACATTGTCCGCAGCCCCTTCCCCGTGCGGCTCAATCCCGCCATGATGGGCGCGTTTGAAACGCTCGCGCCCTACATCACCGCCGAGCCGCTCAAAACGCTGACGCGTGACGTCCGCGCGAACGCGGACGCCATTGCGGCCTACTACTGCTATCAGTCCCCCGCGCTCTTTCCCTTTGTCACCACGACCATCGCTCCCACCGTCATTCAGGGCAGCAGCAGGGCCTGCAACGTGATGCCGCAGGATATGCAGGCGGTCATCAATTTCCGTCTTGCCGACGGCGACACGGTCGAGAGTGTGATGGCGCACTGCCGCGCGGCGGTGCAGGACCCGACCGTGGAGCTGCGCTACCAGCAGGCCAACGATCCCTCCGCCACGGCCCGGCGCGACGGCTACGGCTACCGCACGGTGGTGGACAGTATGCAGCGCTACTACCCCGACGTGGTGTTCGTTCCGTCCATGACCGTCGGCGCGACTGACGCGCACCAATACGAGCAGATCTGCGACACCTGCCTGCGCTGCTCGCCCTTCATGGCGGAGCCCGAGGAGGCCGCCTCCGGCGTTCACGGGACGAACGAGCGCATTCTGGTCCGCGCCTACCTGCAGGGCATCCGCGTGCTCATCGACCTGATGGAGCACGCCAATCTCTGAGACACGACCGCAGCCCGCGTTTCAAGCCGCAAGCACGCAAAAAGAGCCGCGCTCCCTGCACCGGGAACGCGGCTCCTTCCTTATTATTGTCTGCGGCAACTTCCTTTACCACGCGGCGACCGCGCCGTCGCAGCGCGGCTCGGTGCCCGCCGTGTAAACGCCGTCCTCTCCGCGCCAGATGATCTGACCGCGGCCCATCGAAATGCGGTCGTCCACGACCGTGACCTCGTGGCCCATCGCGCGCAGCTCGTCGGCAATGGCCTCGCCCGCCTCACACTCCAGTTCGAGCCTCCTGCCGCCGATCCATTGGATGCGCGGCGCGTCAAGCGCCTCCTGCGGGTTCATGTGATAATCGAGCGTGTTGACGAGGACCTCGGTCTGACCCTGCGGCTGCATGAATGCGCCCATCACACCGAACGGACCGACGGCGGCGCCGTCCCTGAGCAGGAAGCCGGGAATGATGGTGTGGTAGGACCTCTTGCCGCCGGCAAGGCAGTTGTCGCTTGCGGGGTCGAGCGAGAAGTTCGCGCCGCGGTTCTGGAGCGAGATGCCCGTCCCCGGCACGGCGACGCCCGCGCCGAAGGTGGTGTAGTTGCTCTGGATGAACGAGACCATGTTGCCCTCGCGGTCGGCGGTGCAGAGATAGATGGTGCCGCCGCAGTGCGGGTCGCCCGCCCTCGGCTCCAGCGCGCGGTCGGTGATGAGCGCGCGGCGCGCGGCGAGATAGGCGGGGTCCAGCAGCTTGCTGACCTTAGTTTTCATATAGCGCGGGTCGGCGACGTAGGTCCTCGTGTCGGCAAAGGCCAGCTTGATGGCCTCCATCACCTTGTGATAGTGCTCGGCGCTCTCGCGATTTTCCGGCATGGTCATGCCGTTCAGGATGCCGAGCGCCATGAGCACCGTAATGCCGTGGCCGTTCGGCGGGATCTCACAGGCCGTATAGCCGCGGTAGTCCTGCGTGATGGGCTCGACCCATTCGGGGCGATAATTGCGGAAGTCGTCCTCGCAGAAGTACCCGCCGGTCGCGCGGGAGAACGCGACGATCCGCTCCATCAGCGCGCCGCGGTAATAGCTCTCGCAGTCCGTCGCGGCGAGGGCGCGCAGCGTCGCGGCATAGTCCGGAAGGCGGAACAGCTCACCCGCGCGGTAGGGCGTGCCGTCCGGCTTCATAAAGCTCTGCCACCAGTATTCGTGCGGCGCGGCGTTCTCCGCCATCGCCTTGGCAATGCGGCGGCTGTCGCGCTCCCACTGCCGCGCGATGTTCACCGGCACGGGATAGCCCTCCTCGGCATAGGAAATGGCGGGCGCAAACAGCTCGGCGAGCGGCTTCGTGCCGAAGCGGCGGTTCAGCTCCGCCCAACCCGCGGGCGCTCCGGGCACCATCGTCGGCAGCCATCCGGCCTTCGGCATCTCTGTATAGCCCATCGCACGGACCTTCTCCGCGCTCAGCACCATCGGTGCGACACCGCTGGCGTTGAGGCCGTAGAGCCGTTTGTCCCGCTCGATCCACACGAGCGCAAAGCAGTCCGAGCCGAGGCCGTTGCCGGTCGGCTCGAGCAGCGGCATAGCCGCGGCCATCGCCACAGCGGCGTCCACGGCGTTGCCGCCGGATTTCATCACGTCCAGTCCGATCTGTGCGCCGAGCGGCACAGACGTGCAGGCGACGGCATTTTTGGCGTAGACGACATTGCGCCGCGAGGCATAGCGGTAGGTCAGCGGATCGAAGGCAGGCATGGGAAGCGTTCTCCTTTTCTCTTTTATAACAGGCCTAGTATAGCACACCGACATGGGAAGAGCAAGGCGGCGGTTAGGCTCCCGCACGGACGGTTATAATATTTTCCGCATCATTACCCGGTTTTTAGGCATTATTGAAAAAATGAATCATTCTATTTCTTTGCATTTTCTTGATTTCTTTGGTGTTGTGCGCTATATTTTAGTTTGATTACGAAATTTTACTCACATAAACACAGAAAGGCGGATTTTATGGAGCTTCAAATTCAGGATCTGGTATCCTCCATCAAAAAGGACGGCATCGAGAGCGCGAACCGCGAGGCCGCGCAGATCCTTGCCGAAGCCAAGGCCCAGGCGGAAAAGATCGTCGCCGACGCGAGGAGCGAGGCGGACAAGCTGCGTGCGGACGCGCAGGCGGAGATCGGCGTGTTCAAGGCCAGCGCTCAGCTCAGCGCGGAGCAGGCGAAGCGCGACGCGGTGCTCGCCTTCCGGCAGGAGATCGGCGCGGAGCTGACGAAGCTGCTCGCGCAGGATACGCATAAGGCGCTCGACGACAAGGCGCTCGCCGCGCTCATCACCGCCGCGCTGCAGGGCGAGGACGCCTCCGCCTACGCCGCGGAGGTCGCCTCCGTCACGGACGCGCTCAAAAGCGAGCTCGCCGGCGAGCTCAAGGCGGGGCTGGAGCTGCGGCTCTCCAAAAAGGTCCACACGGGCTTCCGCCTGTGCGCCAAGGACGGCTCGGGCTACATCGACTGCTCCGACGAGGAGCTGGCGGAGCAGCTCGCCCCCTTCTTCCGCGAGCTGCGCATTTAAGGAGGGACGCTCTTGGCTTCCTATTACTACTTGATCTCGAGCCTGCCGATGCTCCGCGCGGGCGACGCCCCGCCGCTGGATTACGCCGCGTTTCTCGACCAATGCCGGGGCGCGGTGAGCGACAGGGTCTACCGCTCGCTCGAGGAGCTGACGGTGCGCTCGGAGGACGGCGGCTTCGTGAGCCGGTGGGCGGCCTTCTACCGCGTGCTGCAGGGCGAGCTGACCTATCAGCGGCGTGTGAAGCGCGGCGAGAGCTGTGCCGCGCCGAACGAGCGCGACGCCGCCGTGACGCAGACCGTCACTGCGGCAGTGAACGCAAAGGACCCGCTCGAGGGCGAGCGGCTGCTGCTCGCGCTGGAATTTGACCGGCTGGATGAGCTGGTGGGACTGCACAGCTTCGACGACTGCGCGCTCTACGGCTACGCGCTGAAGCTGCAGCTGCTCGAACGGCAGCGCGTCTTCCGCCATGACGAGGGCAAGGCCGCCTTCGACACCCTGCTCGGACAGGTCCGCCAGCAGATATTCAGCCTATAAGAAAACGGGAGAAACGAAATGGAGAAAGTGACAGGCTATGTGACCGGAGTCAACGGCAACCTCGTTTCGGCGAGGTTCTCGGGCTCCGTGCGGAAAAACGAAGTCGGCTTCGTCAAGATCGGCAATGACCGCCTCAAGGGCGAGGTCATCCGCATCAGCGGCGACGCCGTGAGTATGCAGATCTATGAAATGACCAACGGCATTCAGGTCGGCGACGAGGTCGAGCTGACCGGCGAGCTGCTGAGCGTCGAGCTCGGCCCCGGCCTTCTGACGCAGGTGTACGACGGCTTGCAGAATCCTCTGCCGAAGCTTGCCGAGCAATGCGGCTTCTTCCTCGAGCGCGGCGTATACCTTGACCCCATCCCCGATAAGGAATGGGAGTTCACCCCCTGCGTCAAGCCCGGCGACGCCGTGCTCGCGGGCGACGCGGTCGGCAGCGTGCCGGAGGGGCAGTTCACGCACCTCATCATGGCGCCCTTCGACCTCAAGGACGAGGGCTGGCGCGTAAAGAGCGTGAAGGAAAAGGGCGTCTATCACGTCCGCTCCACCGTTGCGGTGCTGGAAAACGGCGCGGGCGAGGAGAAGGCGCTGAGCATGGTCTTTTCCTGGCCGGTCAAGCAGCCCATCCGCTGCTATGAGGAGCGTCTGCGTCCCGACGAGACGCTGGTGACCAAGATCCGCTGCATCGACACCTTCCTGCCGGTCGCCAAGGGCGGCACCTTCTGCGTGCCCGGCCCCTTCGGCGCGGGCAAGACCGTGCTGCAGCACATGGAGGCGAAGAACGCTGACGTCGACATCGTCATCGTCGCCGCCTGCGGCGAGCGCGCCGGCGAGGTCGTGGAGGTGCTCAAGGAGTTCCCCGAGCTGACCGACCCGCGCACGGGCCGCTCGCTGATGGAGCGTACCATCATCATCTGCAACACCTCGTCCATGCCGGTCGCGGCGCGTGAAGCGTCCGTGTACACGGCAGTGACGATGGCCGAATATTACCGCCAGATGGGACTCAACGTCCTGCTGCTGGCGGACTCCACGAGCCGCTGGGCGCAGGCCATGCGCGAGATGAGCGGTCGACTGGAGGAGATCCCCGGCGAGGAAGCCTTCCCTGCCTACCTCGAATCCGTCATCGCCGCGTTCTATGAGCGCGCGGGCAAGGTCCGGCTGAGAAACGGCAAAATCGCCTCCGTCACCATCGGCGGCACGGTCTCCCCCGCGGGCGGCAACTTTGAAGAGCCGGTCACGCAGGCGACGCTCAAGGTCGTCGGCGCGTTCCACGGCCTCTCCCGCGAGCGCTCCGACGCGCGCAAGTATCCCTCCATCCACCCCATCGACTCGTGGTCAAAGTATCAGGGCGTGGTGGACATGGCGCGCGTGGAGGAGGCCCGCGGCATCCTCCGCCGCAGCAGCGAGATCAATCAGATGATGAAGGTCATCGGCGAAGAGGGCACCTCGGCCGAGGATTACATCCTCTACCAGAAGGGCGAGCTGCTCGACGCCGTGTACCTGCAGCAGAACTCCTTCGATCCCATCGACGCGGCCTGCGAGCCGGAGCGTCAGGCGCATGAGTTCAACGTGCTCTACGATGTGCTCACGCGCGATTACGCACTCAGCGACAAAAAGGAGATCCGCGCCTTCTTCAATCAGGTGCGTCAGGAATTCCTCGACTGGCACGGCACGGTCTACGGTACGCCGGAATTTGCGGCGCAGGAAACGAAGCTCACGGACCTCTACCGGAGCAAGGTAACGGGTTAAGGAGGGTTTCAGAATGCAGAAGGTTTATACCAAGATCGAATCCATCGTCGGCAACGTCGTGACCGTGCGCGCCTCGGGCGTGCGCAGCGGCGACCTTGCCCTCGTCGGCGAGAGCTACGCGAGCGTCATCAAGCTCAGCGGCGACCTCGTCTCCCTGCAGGTCTTTGCCGGCACGCAGGGCGTCAGCACGACCGACACCGTGCGCTTCCTCGGGCGGCCCATGATGGTCTCGTTTTCCGACGACCTGCTCGGGCGCGTGTTCGACGGCGCGGGCGTGCCGCGCGACAACGGCCCCGCGCTGACCGAAAATATGATCCCCATCGGCGGTCCCTCCGTCAACCCCGCCAAGCGCATCGTGCCCAAGCGCATGATCCGCACCGGCATCCCGATGATCGACGTGTTCAACACGCTCGTCGAGAGCCAGAAGCTGCCCATCTTCTCCGTCTCCGGCGAGCCCTACAACCAGCTGCTCGCCCGCATCGCCATGCAGGCGGAGGTCGACGTCATCGTCCTCGGCGGCATGGGTCTGAAATACGACGACTATCTTTTCTTCCGCGACACGCTCGAAAAGAGCGGCGCGATGGGCCGCACGGTCATGTTCGTCCACACGGCGTCTGATCCGACGGTGGAATGTACGCTCGTGCCCGACCTGTCGCTCGCCGTGGCGGAGCAGTTCGCCCTTGCCGGCAAGCGCGTGCTCGTGCTGCTGACCGACATGACCAACTTCGCCGACGCGCAGAAGGAAATGGCGATCACGATGGAGCAGGTGCCGTCCAACCGCGGCTACCCCGGCGACCTATACAGCTGCCTTGCCTCGCGCTATGAGAAGGCGGTCGACTTCGAGGGCGCGGGCTCCATCACCATCCTCGGCGTCACCACGATGCCCGGCGACGACGTCACCCACCCCGTGCCGGACAACACGGGCTATATCACCGAGGGCCAGTATTACCTCAAGAACGGCCACATCGAGCCGTTCGGCTCGCTCTCGCGTCTCAAGCAGAACGTCAACGGCACGACGCGCAGCGACCACCGCGCCCTGATGGACGGCATGATCCGTCTCTACAGCGCCTACAAGGAAAGCCTTGAGAAGAAGTCCATGGGCTTCATGATGTCCGAATGGGACGAGAAGCTGCTCAAGTACGGCCACCTCTTTGAAACGAAGCTGATGGACCTGAGCGTGAACATCCCTCTGGAGGAGGCGCTGGACCTTGGCTGGGGGATCCTCGCCGAGTGCTTCGAGCCGAACGAAACGGGTCTGAAGACCAGTCTCCTGCAGGAAAGATGGCCGAAAAAGGACGCCTTGAACTGAGGGAGCGCGTATGGCTGTCAAACTAACAAAAAATGAACTGAAGGTCCAGAAGGACCGGCTCAAGCAGTTTCAACGCTATCTGCCGACGCTGCAGCTGAAAAAGCAGCAGCTCCAATCGGTCGTGATGCAGGTGACGGCGCAGCTTGAGAGGGTCGAGGCCGAACGGCTGAAGATCGTCGACGGTCTGGACGGCTGGATCGCGGTGTTCGCCGAAAACGGCAGCTTTCCCGAGGGGATGCGGCTCGATTCGCTCATCCGTCCGAAGGACGTCGTCTGCCGCGACCACAACATCGCCGGCGTGATCGTGCCGGTCTTTGAGGAGCTGACCTTCGAGGAGATCTCCTACGACGTCGCGGACTATCCGCTCTGGGTGGACACCGCCGTGGTCACGCTGCGCGAGATCGCGCGGCTGGACGCGCTGGTCAAGACGCTGCGCACGCAGGTCGAGCTGCTCGAGCGGGAGCTGCGCTCCACCGCGCAGCGCGTGAACCTGTTTGAAAAGGTCAAGATCCCCGAGGCGAGGGAAAACATCCGCGTCATCGGCATTTACCTCGGCGACCAGCAGACCTCCGCGGTCGTGCGCGGCAAGATCGCCAAGAAAAAGCTACAGGAGGCGGCGCGATGATCGAGAAAATGAAGGTCGTTCACATCGTCGCTGCGCAAACGCAGAAAACGGAGCTGCTCGACGCGCTGCGTGCGCTCGGCATCGTCCATTTCGCGGAAAAGGCGGACGCCGACCAGACCTATCTGGAGCGCTTCGCCGCGCTCTCGCGGCTCATCACCGTGCTCGAGGAGCAGGGGGTGAGCGAGGTCGAAGCGGAAACGCTCGACGACGATCAATTTAAAGTGCTCTTCGACGAGCTCAACGCATGTCTGGAGCGCAAAAAGGCATTGGAAGCCGAGCGCGCCGCCGCGGTCAGCGCGTGCGACACGCTCGCCGGCTGGGGCAGCTTCTCCCCCGCCGAGATCAAGGAATTGAAGGCGCAGGGCTTCGAGCTGCACTTCTGCCGCGTGGACAAAAAGCTCCTCGCCTCGCTCGAGGCGGACAAGGAAGTGCGCTTCCTGCGGCTCGCGCCGGTCGGGAAGCAGCAGACCGTCGCCATCCTCGGTGCGCTGCCCGCCTCCTGCGCCGCCGGCGAGTTCATCCCGCCGGAAAAGAGCCTTGACGAATACCGGCAGGAGATCGCCGACTGTGAGCGCGGTCTGGCCGAGTGCGGCGCGCAGCTCAAGGCCGCCGCGAAGCACCTGCCCAGCTTCCGCGAGCAGCTGCTCAAAACGCAGAACGACGCGGACTACTCCTCCGTGCGCAATACCTCGGAGAGTGGGGACGGACTCGTGTGGCTGACCGGCTACCTCCCCGTCGACGAGGCGGAGCGCTTCAAGGCCGCCGCCGCGAAGGAGCATTGGGCGTGGGCGATGGACGATCCGGCGGCAGACGACGACAAGGTGCCGACCAAGATCAAGTACACCAAGGTCACGCGGCTCATCGCGCCGGTGTTCGACATTCTCGGCACCGTGCCGGGCTACCGCGAGTACGATATTTCGTTCTGGTTCCTCGGCTTCTTCACGCTCTTTTTCGCCATGATCATCGGCGACGCGGGCTACGGCTGCCTGTTCCTGCTGACCGCCGCGGCCCTGACGGTGAAGAGCAAGAAGCCCTCCGATGCCGTGCAGCTTTTGTGGGTGCTCTCCATCGCCACCATCGTCTGGGGCGCGATGACCGGCACCTGGTTCGGGCTTGAGGGCGCGATGGACGTGCCGCTGCTCCGCTCGCTGGTCGTTCCGACCTTTGCGAACTACCCCGAGTATTTCAACGTCACCACCACCCAGCAGCAGAACAGCGTCATGAAATTCTGCTTCATCCTCGGCACCGTCCAGCTCTCGCTGGCGTGTGTGATGAACATCCGCCGCAAGACGCGGGAGAAGGACCTCAGCTGGGTCGCCGACCTCGGCTGGCTGTGCGCGATCTGCGCGCTGTACTTCGTGGTGCTCTACCTCGTCATCGGCGAGCAGGTGAACCTCACGCCCATTGCCGCGGTGGTCCTTCTCGGCTTCGTGCTGGTCGTGTGCTTCGGCGGTATGTCGCCGGACAAGACCTTCGCGCAGGGTCTCAAGGCGGGCCTTGGCAACGCCTTCACAGTGTTCCTCAACACCATCAGCGCCTTCGGCAACATCATGAGCTACATCCGACTGTTTGCCGTCGGCATGGCGTCGCTCGCTATCGCGCAGAGCTTTAACAACATGGCGCTCGGCTTCAAGGGGCCGCTGGTCGTCGTCGGCATCCTCATCATGCTCGTCGGTCACGGGCTGAACATCGTGATGGGCCTGCTGTCCGTGGTGGTCCATGGCGTGCGATTGAATCTGCTGGAATTCTCCGGTCAGCTTGGCATGGAGTGGACCGGCACCGCCTACGCACCGTTCAAAAAACTGGATAAGATCAGAAAATAATCAAAAAGAGGAGAAACGTATTATGAGCATTGAATTTATTGGTATGGCGTGTGCGCTGGGCCTGTCCGCCATGGGCAGCGCGTTCGGCGCGGGCTTCGCGGCGCAGGCGAGCGTCGGCGCGTGGAAGAAGTGCTACGCGAACGGCAAGCCCGCTCCCTTCATCATGGTCGCCTTCTCCGGCGCGCCCCTGACGCAGACCATCTACGGCTTCCTGCTGATGAACTTCATCCGCAGCGCCGTGGCCTCCGGCGCCGATCCCGCGCTCGCCATGTTTACGGGCATCTTCGCGGGTCTCGCCATCGGCCTGTCCGCGTTCTTCCAGGGCAAGGTCGCCGCGGCGAGTGCCGACGCGCTCGGCGAGACCGGCAAGGGCACGGCGAACTTCTTCATCGTCATCGGCATCATCGAAACGGTCGCGCTCTTCACGCTCGTCTTCAGCCTCCTGCTGTTACAGTAAGCGCAAGGAGAAATTTCATAGCGGCACAGCAAGGGAGCCGGAGGATGTCCGGCTCCCTTCTTGCAGCATTTTCTTCACGATACCGTCATTTTCCGCCAAAGGCGCAGGCTTTTCTGTCAAGCTCTGCAATGTCCCCCTCCCTTCATTTCATCATTAGCTGAGCGAATGATAAGTATATCAAATCGATTCTTTTCTTATGCCTTTGTATCCCGTATAATACTAAGGCTGGCGTTTTGACGCAAACCGTATCTCTCATAGTACGGAGGAAATATTCAGGAGGCTATTATCATGGCGAATTGTGCGATCGTAGGCATCAACTGGGGCGACGAGGGCAAGGGCCGCATGGTCGACTACCTCACCGACCGTTTCGACGTGGTCGTGCGCTATCAGGGCGGCGGCAACGCGGGCCACACCGTCGTGAACGATAAGGGCAAGTTCGCGCTGCACCTGCTGCCCAGCGGCATCTTCCGCGAGGGCGTGGTGAACATTCTCGGCAACGGCGTGGCGCTCGACTGCGAGAACCTGTATAACGAGATCGAGACCCTGCGCGCCGCAGGCGTGGCGATCACGCCGGAGAACCTGAAGGTCAGCGAGCGCGCCTCGCTGCTGCTGCCATGGCACCGCGAGCTGGACGCGCTGGAGGAAGCGCGGCTCAAGGACAAGAAGTACGGCTCCACCAAGCAGGGCATCGCGCCGTTCTATTCCGACAAGTATCAGAAGAAGACCGTGCTCGCCGGCGAGCTGCTCCACCCCGAGCACCTCAAGGCGCATCTGGCCGACCTGCTCGAGTGGAAGAACCTCACGCTCACCCGCGTCTACGGTGCAAAGGGCTATACCATGGACGAGCTGACGGCGTGGATCGACGACTTCGGCGCGAAGATCAGGCCCTTTGTCGCCAACACCACGGCGTTCCTGCGCGAGGCGCAGGCAAACGGCAAGCGCATCCTCTTCGAGGCCCAGCTCGGCGCGCTGCGCGATCTGGACTACGGCATCTATCCCTACACCACCTCCTCCAACGCCATCGCCGCCTATGCGCCGGTCGGCTCGGGTCTGCCCACCGCAAAGCTCGACGAGGTCGTGGGCGTGGTCAAGGCTTACTCCTCCTGCGTGGGCGAGGGGCCCTTCACCTGCGAGTGGTTCGGCGATGAAGCGGCAAAGCTGCGCGAGGCCGGTGCGGAGTTCGGCGCAAAGACCGGCCGTCCCCGCCGCGTCGGCCCCATCGACCTCGTGGCGACGCGCTACGGCGTGGAGATGCAGGGTGCGACGAGCATCGCCCTCACGAAGCTCGACGTGCTCAGCTACATGGACAAGATCCCTCTGTGCGCCCACTATGAGATCGACGGCGTGCAGACCGACGATTTCCCCTTCCCCGTCCTTCTTGACCGCGCCAAGCCCGTCATGGAGTATATGCCCGGCTGGCAGTGCGACATCTCCGGCGCCCGCCGCTGGGAGGATCTGCCCGAGGCCGCGCGGCGCTATGTCGAATACGTGGAGCGCGCCATCGGCTGCCCCATCGGCTATGTGTCCGTAGGTCCCGAGAGAGAGAGCCTCATTCTCCGATAAGAAAAAATGGAACGGCAGCGCCGTTCCATTTTCTTTCGGGTGGACAAGCCGCGGATTTTTCGGTACAATAAAGTAAATCAGAAAAGAGGAACGAGCCATGAGCAAAGACGTTTACGAATCTCCCCTGTCGTCGCGCTACGCGTCGCCGTATATGCTGCACCTGTTCTCCGCCGATATGCGCTTTCAGACATGGCGGCGGCTGTGGACCGCGCTCGCCCGCGCGGAGCACGAGCTGGGGCTGCCCATCACCGCCGAGCAGGTCGCGGAGCTGGAAGCGCACATCACCGACATTGACTACGCCGTGGCCGAGCAGCGCGAGCGCGAGGTGCGCCACGATGTGATGGCGCACGTCTACGCCTACGGCAAGGCCGCGCCGTCCGCCGCCGGCATCATCCACCTCGGTGCGACGAGCTGCTACGTCACCGACAACGCCGACCTCATTCTCTACCGCGACGGTCTGCGCTATCTGCGCGGTGAGCTGCTCGGCGTGCTGGCAAATCTCGCCGCGTTTGCTCGCGAATACGCCGCGACGCCCACCCTCGGCTACACGCACTATCAGCCCGCACAGCCTGTGACCGTCGGCAAGCGCGCAGCGCTCTGGATGCAGGATTTTCTCAGCGATCTTGAGGAACTCGACCACATTCTCGCCACGCTGAAATTCCTCGGCTGCCGCGGCACGACCGGCACTGAGGCCAGCTTCATGGACCTCTTTGACGGCGACGGCGCAAAGATCGACGAGATGAACCGCCGCATCGCCGCAGAGTTCGGCTTCGACCGCTGCTTCTCCGTCTGCGGCCAGACCTACCCGCGCAAGACCGACAGCCGCATCCTGAACGTCCTCTCCTCCCTCGCGCAGAGCGCCTACCGCATGGCGAACGACATCCGTCTGCTTCAGCACGACCGGCAGGTCGAGGAGCCGTTCGAGAAAAACCAGATCGGCTCGTCCGCCATGGCCTACAAGCGCAACCCCATGCGCTGTGAGCGCATCTGCTCGCTCAGCCGCTATCTGATGGCCGACGCCGCCAACGCCCCCATGACCGCGAGCGTCCAGTGGCTCGAGCGCACGCTCGACGACTCCGCCAACCGCCGCATTGCCCTGCCCGAGGGCTTCCTCTGCGCGGACGCCGTGCTGCGCCTGTGCCAGAATGTCACCAACGGTCTGCACGTCAACAAGAAGATCGTTGACCGCACCATCCGCGAATACCTGCCCTTCCTCGCCACCGAGAACATCATGATGGAGGCCGTCAAGCGCGGCGGCGACCGGCAGGAGCTGCACGAGCGCATCCGGCAGCATTCCATGGCCGCGACCGCACGCATGAAGGAGGGCGAACGCTGCGACCTGCTCGACCGTCTCGCCGCCGATCCCGCCTTCGGCATGACCCGCGCGGAGCTCGACGCCGTCATGGCCCCCGCGCTCTACACCGGCCGCTGCGCGCAGCAGGTCGAGCGCTTTCTATCCGAGTGCGCGCCCCTGCTCGCGGATGCGCAAAGCGCCGACGGCGCGATCAGCCTGTAAACGCAGCAAGCCCTCCCGGCCGGGAGGGCTTGACTTTTGTGCGTGATA
>ERZ825159.1757-NODE-1757-length-19714-cov-2.526832_pt1 | contig 19714 bp, 10 predicted proteins | sample MGYA00519932_ERZ825159 | MGnify/ENA primary metagenome ERZ825159 (study PRJEB31778, sample SAMEA3449191) | human gut metagenome | biome: human gut; feature: human-associated habitat; material: faeces | place: United Kingdom | collected 2010/2012 ...
GATCTGCACATGAAGCGCCACCAGATCGTAGTGAAGAGCCTGACACATAGCAAGAATGGATTCGCTTCTTCCGATCACCTTCGAATATTCTCCCTGGGCAAGATAAACCTGATTCTCGATCATTTCCATCATCGGTCTCCCAGGTGCCAGAAAATTCACCGTAGAAAGCATGTGCGCTCCAAAGAGAGTCGGAATCCGCTCCGTTTGTCCGGTGACTGCATAGTAATAGGCGCAGGTGCTGTCAAAAATATTGACCCAGGTGGTATTATGCCCCTGCAGCAGTTCTTTTCGACGTTCTTCAAATGTATTTCTCATTTTTATGTCCATACAGATAGACAGCCTTTGTGCCAGAAAATCGCAGCAAAGTGCAATGCTCTCCTGCCCGTTTCCCTGAATCTGGGTATAAGCCTTTTCCAATGCTATATGGGCATCAACAAAATTTCCGCGCATAAAGTGAGCCTCTGCGCTCATAATCGTTTCTGCACCCTGTCCGTGTCCGTTTGTGATCTTGTAATAATGAGGCATACACTGGTTCATCTCTTCCAGCTCTTTGTCAAGATCTCCGCTTTTCCTGTGAAACATCATAAGTACAGATGGGGAGCCAAACGTCCAGCCTCCGTCACTTCGGATACTGATGGCAGGTCTTGTCATCTTCTCGCTGGCACTGCGGTGAAACTGACTCATTCTCGAAATATCATTGTACATAAGAAAGCTCTGGATCAGGTCGCATTCGCCCAGAAGATTTCCTCTCTCTTCCTCAGACAGCTTTGGATGTTCTCTGATGGATGCCAGAAGAAGTTCTTTCAGTTCCAGCATTTTGGGAATATTTTTCCAGTTAAACATGCATCTCATAAGAACCAGAATTGCAAGCGGATATTCTTTTAAAACGGAAACCGGACATCTGTTCAAAACTTCCAGAACCTCTTCCGGTTTTAGAGAAGCAAGTAAGATTCCGGCATCTTTTTGCACCACCCGGAGAATAGCTGCAAAATTCTGATTTCGCCGGTATGCTGACAAGGCATGGATATAGGCACCATGTTTTTCATACCATGCACCATATCTTTCATAATAGAAAGCCTGTCTGGAATCATCCAGTGTTCTGAACGCACGAAACGCGCACTCTTTCATCATATGGTGAAAGCGGTAAGTCTGCCCGTCATTCAGGCAGGTGACAAAAGCATTCTGCCTGGTGAGCATTTTCAGAATCTGGTGTACGTCTTCTCTTTTTGTAATAAATTCTGCCATCTCTTCCGTGAATTCATCTGCAAGCCCCATGGCACTTAAAAATTCTTTTCTGTCTTCTGGCAAAGGATTCAGCATGGAAGCGGAAAACATCTGGTAAATGTCAGATGTTTTTCCTGGCAATTCTCCTGATTTTGAAAAAGAACACAAATTCAGGTAAACAGCTGCGAACCATCCTTCGCTGGATTTCAGAAGCTGCTCAAGCTGGCTGTCTGTCAGGCTGGTTCCGCAGCGGCGGATATAGGCTGACAGCTCCCCAGCGTTCAGACGCAGATCGTCTATTTCTATTCTGTGAAGTCTTCCTCCAAGTCTTACAATCCAGTCATCACTGATAAAATGATTTCGGCTTGCTACGATCAGATGCACATTTTCCGGAATCCTCCCTGCCATTCTGCACAGGAAAGTGGCCGCCCGGTCATCTTTTAACAGATGAAAGTCATCTATAAAAATATAACAATTTTCACATTTTTCCAGTTGATAGCATAGAATTTCCGTCAAAAATCCAGCGGAGGCTTCATCTTCCGGGCAGTCGTAGTTTTCCAGAAAGTTAAGACCTGCGAAGGAAAATGCATTTTGCACACTTTTCCAGAAGATAGAAAGGTTTTGGGAGTAGATGCTGATCCGGATCAGCAAAGCCTGACTGTCTTTCGCCAGTCTGGACAGGTACCAGTTTACGGCGGTTGTCTTCCCATATCCCATAGGGGCTGTTATGGCAGTCAGTGCGCTGTTGGAAACAGGCTGCAGGGATTTTTGTAAACGTTCTGATATGTAAATAGAATTCAGGCTGATTTTTTCTTTAGGCATTTCATACCCTCACTCTCTTGTTTTATAAGTATATTGCTGTTTACACCGTTTCCGGAGTATGATTTGTAGGAATAATTTTTCAAACACGCTCTAATGATCATTCTATATTTAATTATAGTGGAAAAACCAGGAAATTCCAATGGATTCTTTTGCTTATGTTTGACTTGTTCTTTTTCTTCCGCTATACTAAAATGTGTTTAAAAAATGCTTTCTGCAAGATGTGTTTCACTGTTTTCGTGAAATTTACGCAGTAAATCTGACACTCATATCATTCTATTTCAGTACTAAGGAGATTTTTCTATGGATTCAGATAAATTATCAGCTCTGCCTCAGGCTTTTCTTCATCGGATGGAGGATATGCTTGGGGATGATTTTGAACCTTTTCTGGCAGCTTATGAACAGCCGCGTACTTATGGGCTCCGGGTAAACACGGCAAAGATTTCCTGTGAGGAATTTGAACAGATCGTGCCCTTTGAAGTAAAAAAAATCCCATGGGTTTCAAATGGTTATTTTTACAATGAGGATGTAAGACCATCCCGGTGTGCTCTTTATCAGGCTGGACTTTATTATCTTCAGGAACCAAGTGCCATGACCCCCGCTTCCCGTATTCCGGTGGAGCCAGGGGAATATGTGCTGGATATGTGTGCTGCTCCTGGAGGAAAAGCAACTGCTGTTGGTTCCGCCCTAAAGGGTGAAGGACTTCTGGTTGCAAATGATATCAGCACTACCAGGGCAAGAGCACTGCTTCGAAACCTGGAACTGTTTGGGATTCCCAATCTTTTTGTTGCCAATGAAAAGCCTGAAAAAATGGTAAAGAATTTTCCGGAATTTTTCCATAAGATCATTCTGGATGCACCTTGTTCCGGAGAGGGGATGTTCCGTAAGGAGGAAGCTCTTGCCAAAGACTGGACTCCTGAGAAGTCTGAGGAGCTTTCCAGAATTCAGAAACAGCTTTGTCTGAATGCGGCAGACATGCTGCAGCCGGGAGGACAGATGCTTTATTCTACTTGTACCTTTGCACCTTGTGAGGATGAGCAGATCATTTCCTGGCTTCTCAGGGAACGGCCGGAGCTGTCTCTGATTTCCATGGAGGATTATGAGGGCTTTTCCACCGGAAATCCTGAATGGGGAGATGGGAATCCACAACTGAAAAAATGTGTGCGCATTTTTCCCCATAAGATGCAGGGGGAGGGGCATTTTCTGGCCCTCTTGCAAAAGGAGGGAACGGCTGGACCTTCCGCTGGTACTTCTAAGACCAGTCGTCTGGCTGCAGATGTCCGGAAGTATATGGAAGAATTTTTCAGAGAAATCGGGTTGAAAACTTTAGATGGCCAGGAGTTTGACTGGAACCGGGTGGAGGTCCGGGCAGATAAAGTTTATTATCTGCCGTCTGTTTCCTGTAATTTCAGAGGACTTACGTTTATTCGGAACGGACTTTATCTGGGAGATCTGAAGAAAAACCGGTTTGAACCAGCTCAGCCGCTTGCACTGGCTTTCCGGAAAAATGAAGCTGAAGCTGTGATTTCCCTTTCTGTAGATGATCCAAGACTGGAGCGGTATCTGAAAGGAGAAACTCTTACAATCGAGCCTGAAGAGGCTGCTCATTCTAAAGGATGGCATTTGCTTTGTGTGGAAGGGTATCCCCTTGGGTTTGGAAAACTTGTGAATGGGACGTTGAAAAATAAGTATCCAGCGGGGTGGAGAGTGTAAGTTTGTCAAATTTTCGCTTTCCCTTCCGCCTGCGACGTGCGTGGATGTGGCGTGCCACATCCACGCACCTTCTGCGAACACAAGCAATCATCCTAACAATATCTCTTTTTTCAACGTAAAGGAATAAATATACTTCTCCTTCACCCTCCGCCCAGTCATTCTCTGAAGTGCCTGAGCATAATCCTCCAGCTGGGTGTGATACAGATCAACCAGCTTCTGCTCTTCCCCTCTGCGCACACGATCCGTCTTGTAATCAACCAGCACGATCTCGTCCCCTTCCAGAAAATAAGCGTCTATGATTCCCTGCACAAGCACACGTTCCTGGGAATCCCATGCCTCATCTATTTCAGCAGCACTTCTGGAAATGACAAAAGGCTGTTCCCTGAAAAGAAGCCCCGATAACGCGGCGGCTTTCATTCTCTGCCCCAGTGTCCCATTCACAAAAGACTGAATATCTGAAATTCTGATACATTCTGCTTCTGCCTCAGACATTTTTTTGCTCTGAACCAGTGCGTCGATCTGCTCTTTCAGCAGCTGTACACTGTCCGTTTTATTGTACTCAAGACATTCCATCACACGATGGTAGGCAGTACCTCTTGCCGAACCTGTGAACGCCTCTTCCGTTTCCTTCTTTTCCTCAATAAATCTTGGAACCAGCGGAACAATGTCCGGTTCGAAATATACAGCTTCTTCAATATCCGTATCTTCATGGTAACTCTTCTTTTTCAGATCCGATACGCTGACCTTCACCGGAATATCCTTACGATATTCATAAGGATATACAAATCCAAAACGCTTTTCCAATTCCGCTCTGATTTCAGGATCCACGATTTTCTCACAATCCCAGTTATCCAGAATATCGTCTTCCATCTGCCCGGCAGCCTGTTCCACCACTTCAGCCTCCGTTAAAGTCCGCGCTGTGATCCTTTTCACCTGAAACTCTGCCGGATCATCATAAAGCAGATTATCATGGGATGGCAGTAATCCAAACTCCTCAAAAAGTTCATCCATGCAGCGGTGCCTTGCAAGCGCAGGCAACACGTAATCCCAGTAAGTTTTTCCATTCAGCCGCGTTTCTGCCGGAAGAAGTTCCTGGTCATTTTCGCGGAATCTGTATAAAGAAAGCAGTCTTTTTTCCAGATTTCCTATTGTTCCGGTCATGATCAGTTTCTCCTTGGCACGCGTCAGGGCAACGTAAAGTACTCGGATTTCCTCCCCCAGAGTCTCTTCCAGAAGCTTACGGCGGATCACCTGCTTATACAGTGTTGACACAATCATCCGCCGGTCTGGCAAAATGGCGTCAGCGCCAAGACCGTAATCCGGATGAATCAGAAGTCTGGCGTTCAGATCCTGCATGTTGAACTGTTTTCCCATACCGGCAAGGATTACAATCGGAAACTCGAGTCCCTTACTCTTGTGGATCGTCATGATTTCCACGGAACCTTCTCCTGCGCCAGAAAGATTTACTTCGCCATAATCAACTTCATATTTTTGCAAATGTTCAATATATCGGACAAAATTAAATAAGCCTCTGTAACTGGTCTTCTCATAATCCATTGCCTTTTCCACCAGCATAGCGAGATTGGCACTCCGCTGTGCACCATTTGGCAGGGCTTTTGCATAATTGCCATAGCCGGTTCTGCGGAGAATCTCAAGAATCAGCTCATGGACAGGAGTGTACACCGCAAGATCACGCATTTCATTTAGAAGGACTATAAACCCATGTAATTTGTGGTAAAGAGTTCTTTCCTGCCCCTCATATTCTTTCAGGAAATTCAACACGCTGTCATACAACATCCCCTTCGGATGTTTTTCCCGCAAAACGGCAAGCTCCTGGGTAGTACATCCCACCAGCGGCGACCTCAGCACACCCGTCAAAGGAATATCCTGAAGAGGATTATCGCAGACCTGCAGATAATTCAGAATCGTAACCACCTCAAGTGCTGAAAAATATCCCGTTTTTGAAGCGGCATACACAGGAATTCCGTGGGCAGAAAGTACCTCTGTAAAGGTTTCTGACCAGCCGGAAGCGGTGCGGAGAAGGATTACAATATCTCCGTATTTCGCAGGACGATATTCTTTGGTTTCTTTATCAAGTACCAGCTCTTTTCCCACAATTTCCTTAATTCTGTGGGAAATAGCAAGAGCCTCCAGTTCCCGGGCATCCTTTCCTTCCATCAGATCCTCCAGTTCTTCGGAATCCTTTTCTACCAGAAGAACTTCTGCAGGAAGAAAGCTTTCCTTGTTTCCTTCCGGAAACACAGCGCCAGGATAAAGAGCTGCGGCTTTATCGTAAGCAATTCCACCAAGATCTGTTCCCATAATCTGACGGAAAATAAAGTTTGCACTATCCAATACCTGAGACCGGCTGCGGAAGTTTTTATGAAGATCGATTCGCTGTTCTGTACTGTCCGTTAAACTGTACTGTTCATACTTTTCCATAAAAAGCTCCGGTCTGGCAAGGCGGAACCGGTAAATGCTCTGCTTCACATCACCTACCATAAATATATTTTTTCTTCCATCTGCCCAGCCGGAAACACAGTTGGTAATCATTTCCTGTACCAGGTTACTGTCCTGGTACTCATCCACCATGACCTCGTCATATTTCATGGAAAGTTCACGCGCTGCCGGACTCATGTGATAAATATACTTTTTCTCTCCCGTCCAATCACCGTCGTTTTCGCCATTTTCTTCCGCTGCATGAACCCTTTGAATCAGGATTTCCAGCGCAAAATGCTCCATGTCCGTAAAGTCCAGAATATTTTTTTCCCGCTTCTTCTCTCCATACATACGGATAAATTCCCTGGTAAGCTCCACCAGCATTTCTACAGGCTCCCGGCAGGTTTCCAGAAGCACTGGAAGTTCCTCCTCCTTTACGGAAAAATACCGTGTTCCAATATCCTTTAAAATATCCTTTGCATTTTCCCGAAGAGATTTTACCTGCTCTTTCAGCGTATCATCTACAGGATCTTTTGGTTTCTTTCTGGAAAGAGCGGCAAAAGCCGGTTTGCCAAGAAGCTCCCCTGCTCCGTCAAAATCACCGGCGGCGGCTTTCTCTTCTGCTTCACGAATGAGGATGAGATCACTTTGCAGTGCTTCATCATACAGGTATGGTCCTCCTGGCGCATTGCAAAAGCTTCTTGCCTGGGTAATCAGTTCCTTTGCCTGGCAAAGATCCTCCGTAATGTTTTTCCATAACAAATTCATCCATTCTGATGATTTTACAGACTCTAAATCCGTATTTCTATAACTATTTATGCATTCTTCCAGCCAGGTATCCGGATATGGATTGCTCATGGCAGCATTATACAGAGAATAGATCAATTCTTTGATTCCATCATCTGTTTTGCCTGATGCGTAGCATTCGATAAAATACTTAAACTTTTTGTCATCTTTTATGTAATAGTTCTCCAGAAGCTCCTTCATCACGTCCTCTTTCAGAAGCTTCAATTCTCCCTCTTCTCCTGTCCGATAACCAGGATCCAGACCAATAAGATGGAAATAATTGCGGATCACATAAGCACAGAAGCCATCTATCGTGGTGATCTGCGCCGTATGGATCAATGTAGTCTGGCGCTGCAGATGCTCATTGTCCGGATTCTCACAGAGAGCAGCCTCCAGGGCATTTGCAATTCGCTCCCGCATTTCCCCTGCAGCTGCTCTTGTGAACGTCATGATCAGCAGCCTGTCAATGTCAACAGGATGTTCCGGATCCATCACCTTTTTTAGAATTCGCTGCACAAGCACCGCGGTCTTTCCGGATCCAGCCGCTGCACTGACCAGAATATTCCTGTTTCTTAAATTGATAACCTGCTCCTGCTCTTTCGTCCAGTTCACTGCCATTATTCATCCACCTCCTTCACAAAAGCATCCCACAGTTCTTCATCTGTAAAATTTTTCAGCCTGCGGAATTCATAGCCTGGAATGTCCATATCAAAACCGCATACGCCGCTGTAAGGACAGTAGGTACAGGCATTTTTCTTTCCCAGCATATAAGGAGAAACCTGGGCATCACCGGTCATAATGGACTGTCTGATATGCGAAATCTTTGTTTTTACATAACGGTTTAAAATATCAAACTGCTCTTTTGAGGCTACAGAAGAATTTTTCCGGAAGCTTCCGTCCTTGTTAAAGGATACGGGAATTGACATAAGGGAACTGTCCATTTTTTGTACCAGTTCTTTATCTTTCAGAACCAGTCCGTTCATCTTTAGTTCCTTCAGCACTTTTTCCTGGACAGTCTCTATATCTGCATCTATTTTTTCCTGAATCATAGGATCCTTGATATTGTAATAAAATACCCCTGCAGGAATCACATCTTTATCCTTATGCTTGTTTTGCTCTACGGTAAGGGCACCGTCCATGTAGATCATCAGCTGCAGCTGCAGACCATGATACAAAGAAACCAGATCAAAAGAAGTATTCCCGGTCTTATAATCAATGGCCCGGACATACAGCTTCCCATCATCTGTCTCCATAGTATCCACGCGATCGATCCGACCGCCCTGAAAAACAACTTCCACACCTTCCGGCTCAAATTCCCCGGATTTCAGCTGTTTCTGAATTGCCCACACAGTTCTTCGTACCATTCGCTTGGTGCGCTGGATCATATATTCATTGCGTGCACTGCTTTTTAGAATGGTATTGCCATAATCAGCACTTATTTCATCTACCAGACGATCTGCCAGCGCATCCCTCTCTTCCTCAGAAAGCTCTGCCAGAGAAAGCTTTTCTTTGTTCACTTCCTTTATCAGAGACTCCAGCACCTTGTGCATAATATTTCCCATATCCATGGCGCGGAATTCATACTCTGCACGCTCCGTAAGTTTGAGACCATACTGGAGGAAATGGGCAAAAGCACAGGCAGAATAACGCTCCAGCCTGGTGGCACTATAGGGCGACACCTCTCCATAGAGAACCTTTGCCACACTTTCGCTGATAATATCGGCAGGCTTTCTGGTTCTGGAAGCCTCCACCAGCTTCCTGGCTAAAGTCCTATATTTAGGACTTCTAAGATACCAGCTGTAAAGCTCGCTGTACAAAGGACTTCCCTGTCCCACAGCGCCCTCTCCAAGACCTTTCAGGAAGCATTCCAGACTGGTTCCCGGAAGCTCCATGGCGTTCAGGCTGAATTCCTCATCACCTGCATTTTTCACCTCCAGTCCGGGATATAGAGCCTGTATACTGTGGATCAGATATGCAGGACTTATAGGTTCTCCTTTTCCATTTGATAAACTGTAGGAAAGGCACAAATGCTCACTTGGCTTTGTCAGATTCAGATACAGGTAAAAGCGCTGGGTGTTCATCAGCTCTTTCGGACCTGGTGCAAGCTCCATTCCCTCATCTGCAAAGAATTCTCTGTCCATCTGGGTCAAAATTCCGCCAGAGTCTGTATTTTTCGGAATATTCCCCTCGTTTACACCTACAAAAAACAATGCCTTTATTTCTTTCAGACGGGTTCTTTCCATATCTCCAACAAGGACCTGATCCATACTGGGCGGGATCAGCGCAACCTTTGACTTGGCAAAACCAGTTTCCAGAAGCTGGACAAATTCCGTTCTTGTAATTTCTTCCTCTCCAAGGATCTCTACCATGCGGTCAAGAAGTTCCATAACAATTCCGTATATCTGGGCGTATTCTTTTTCCAGAGCTTTTTCTCCTTTTTCTTTAAAGAAAAGCTCCTGTTTCTTTAGTTTTTTCTGTATTTCACAGCTTGCGATAAACTGATATAAACTATAACAATATTCACATACTTTTCTCTTTCCACTGGAAAATCCCTGAGCCAGGATCTCAGCCTCCCTCACAAATATTTCCCGGTATTCGTTCAGGACTTGAATATCCTCCGGGTCCATGGTCCGGTAAACTCTCACCCACTTCTCGGACCACTTTTTGTAACCGTGAATTCCAAGGGCAAGCACATAATTCTCCAGCATATCCACCTGTTCCCTTCCAAGGCCGGACATATCACAGCGCAGATACCGAAAAACACTTTCGTAGGAAAAACCCTTTGTAACCATTTCAAGAGCAGCACGAATATATTCTATAAATGGGTTCATCAGAATGGTGTGCTTCTCATCCAGGAAATACGGGATCCGGGATTCCTCGAATACCTGAGATGCAATACTTTTGTACGCCTCCAGATTTCCGGTAATCACAGCGATTTCTCCGTATTTCAGATTTTTTTCACGGACCAGACGGCGTATTCTCCTGGCTGTCTCTTCCAGTTCTTTTACAGGGGATTCTGCTGCAAATATGCAGATTTCTTCCTGTTTCTTCTCATAGGCAGATCTTCTGTAGCGGAAAAGATGCTTCTCCAGGAAGTCAAGGGAGGTGGAATTTCCAAAGCGGCCCTTTCTCTCATCTTTCAGAAGAATGGGATCATCCAGATTGCTGGTCAGACCAGACAAGGTGTGGATCATTTTCCTGCTCATATAGAACAACTGATGTGGTTTTCCCATCTGCAAGGGATTTTCTCCGGCATCCATAGTGACAGTTACCAGAACCTTATCGCAGACATTTAAAAGTTCCCGGATCACGTTCATCTGCACCGGAGTAAAACCGGTGAAGCCATCCAGAAGGAGTACGGATTTTTTCAGTTTATCTGAAAAAGGAATGGCTTTTTTCAAAGCGTCCATCACGCCTTCGCCGGTCATATAATGACCTTCCAGATACTGAAGAAATGCCTGATAGAGGACACCCACATCCTGCATTTTCATATGAAGAAGAGAGTCCTCCCCTGTTTTTCCCAGCATGTCCTGCAGTTCTTCCTCCCGGATATCATACTGCATAAATTCTGAAATCAGAGATTTCACTTCGTCCAGATAGCCCGGTTTGTTCATCTGGCTGCCAAGATAGGGCAGATTTTTGCGATGCTGCTGCACCAGCTTCTGAAGAACCATACTTTTTCCAGTGTCATCCAGAAGCACTTCCCGAGCACCGCCTGTCTCCTCGAAAATACGATAGGCAAGACGCTGGAAGCTGAGCACATCGATATTCAGGATTCCCTTTCCGGGGTGCATTTCGACTACGTTTTTCTGTGTCTGCATGGTGAACTGTTCCGGGACGATAATATAGTACAGGTGCTGTGGATTTTCCATAGATTCCCGGATGATCTGTTCACATGCATAATGCGTCTTGCCAATGCCGGAGCTGCCGATGATGAATTGTAGGGACACGTTTTTTCCTCCTTCTGCCAATTGTATGGAATAAAAAAAGCCTGTATCTGATAAAAAAAATTCTGCTTTATATTCTATCATATTTTCCATGCTTTGATAATAGGATAGAATAAGAAGATTAGAGCCTGGTTTTGCGGCCAGGATTATTTTTTTCATTATCAGTGCGATACAGGAGGCGCAGTCCATGAGTTCGAAAACCAGGATCATCGTGTTACATATGAAGGAAGTGGTATATACCATTGCCTTTCTGATTCTTGCTGTTCTTCTGGGAATCCTGATCTACTTTATGTTCGGGCCTGGAAAAAGCCAGACCACTTCTGCTGCTGGAGAGGGGCTTTATACGCCTGGCGTTTACCGCAGTTCCCTTACTTTGAATAAAAATACTTTTGACGTGGAAGTTACAGTAGATCAAAACAATATCCAGTCTATTGAGCTGGTAAATTTAAGTGAAAGCACCACTGCCATGTTTCCGCTGGTAAAGCCTTCTCTGGAGTCACTGGCCAGCCAGATTGTTGACAGCCAGTCCCTGGACGACCTGAAATATTCCACGGACAGAAAATATACGTCACAGCTGCTTATTTCTGCCATTGAAGATGCATTAAAAAAGGCGGAGAACCATGTAAGTTCTCCGCCGGCAGAGCAATAAACAAACCTAATTATTTCCTACCTTTACAGCTGTATGCTACGCGAAATACAGCTGCAAAATGCATGGAAAGCGTACCGCACAATAGTTTTATACTTCAAGCTTCTCCAGAGCTTCCATCCATACCGCTGCGCTTGCATCACTTGGCATACGCAGGTCACCTCTTGGAGACAGCGCCACACTACCTACCTTCGGGCCGTCAGGAAGACAGGAGCGTTTGAACTGCTGGGCAAAAAATCTGCGGTAGAAGATTTTCAGCCATTTCAGAATCGTAGCCTTGTCATAGGTACCCTCAAAGGTACAGCAGGCAATGCGATAGATCTTATCCGGTTCAAAGCCTGCACGAAGCATATAATACAGATAAAAATCATGAAGTTCATAAGGACCAACCAGATCTTCTGTTTTCTGTGCGATCTTGCCGTCCTTAGGCGGCAGAAGCTCCGGACTTACCGGAGTATCCAGAATATCCAGAAGAACTTCTTCCAGCTCTTTCTCTCCGCAGGTATCTGCATAATAGCGGACAAGATGTCTTACAAGCGTTTTGGGAACAGAGGCATTTACACCATACATGGACATATGGTCTCCATTATAGGTTGCCCATCCAAGAGCAAGCTCGGAAAGGTCACCGGTTCCCACAAGAAGTGCTCCCTCCTGGTTTGCCATATCCATAAGAATCTGCGTACGCTCTCTGGCCTGACAGTTCTCATAGGTTACATCATGAACGGAATCATCGTGACCGATATCACGGAAATGGATATTTACCGCCTCTTTAATATTGACCTCCGTCAGAGCAGCACCAAGGCACTGGCTTAATTTGCAGGCATTCTGATAGGTTCTGTCTGTGGTTCCAAAGCATGGCATGGTAATACAGTGGATATCCTTTCTGTCCGCACCGGAAAGGTCAAAGGCTCTTGCGATCACAAGCAGTGCCAGTGTGGAATCCAGACCTCCGGAAAGTCCCACTGTTGCCTTATGGCAATGGATATGATCCATACGTTTCTTAAGTCCCATTGCCTGGATATTCAGGATTTCATCACAGCGCATATCCCTTTCTTCTTTTCGTGAAGGTACGAAAGGATACTGCGGATATTTTCTGGTCAGCTTTGTCTCTTCCACATTCAGATGGAAGCGTACTTTAATATGATCACTGTCGTCAGCCGGCTGATAAGTAGTCAGTCTTCTTCTCTCATCGTTCAGCCTCTGCACATCAATCTCACTGCATACAATACCATTGTGGAAACGTTTTCCTTCCGCAAGGATCACTCCATTCTCTGCGATCATATTCTGACCGCCAAAGACCAGATCCTGTGTAGACTCACCTTCTCCTGCATTTGCATATACATATCCGCACACCAGACGTGCAGACTGTCCGGAAACAAGATTTCTGCGGTAGCTGTCCTTTCCGACCATCTCATTGCTGGCTGACAGATTCACGATCAGATTCGCTCCTGCCTGTGCATGGAGAACGCTTGGCGGCAGTGTCACCCATAAATCCTCACAGATCTCTGCTGCTGCCACAAGCTCCGGCTCCTCCTCACAGATAAAAAGAATATCTGTTCCGAAAGGAACTCTCTTTCCCTCAATATCCACATATTCCAGACATCCAAGACCTGATGCAAAATGGCGCTGCTCATAAAATTCTCCATAGTTTGGAAGATAAGTTTTCGGAACCAGCCCAATGATCTCGCCTCTGTTTAAAACTGCTGCCACATTATATAATTTTCCATGATTTCTGAAAGGCACACCTACAAAAACAAGGGCATCCACATCAGCAGTTTCCTTTGTGATCTTCAGCAAGGTTTCCCAGGCGCTGTCGAGAAGACGTCTCTGCAGGAAAAGATCCTGACAGGTATAGCCTGTGATACAAAGCTCCGGAAAAGTCATAACCTTCACATGTTCTTTCTCCATCTCATGGATCAGTCTGATAATCTCATTTCCATTGGCATTGCAGTCTGCAACTGTGATATAAGGTGTTGCGGCTGCTGTTTTGATATAACCGTTTTTCATTTTCTACCTCTTCTTCCCTGTGCTCCGGCAGATCTATCTGTCAGTACATTGGCGTCTCTTATTTACATTTACGCAGGATTTCTTTCAGTTCTTCCACTGTAAATTCATAATTCTTATTACAGAAATGGCAGTTCATCTCAATGGACTTACCTTCCTGGATCATTTCATTGAGTTCTTTTCTTCCGATGCTGATCAGGGCTTTCTCCACTCTTTCTCTGCTGCAGTTACAGTAAAATTCCGTAGGAACTTTCTCATTGATCTCCATGTCAAAGCCCTCCAGGACTTTCTCAAGCAGACTCTCAGGAGTATGCCCCTCTTCCAGAAGATTTGTGACAGATGTGATTTTCTGCACATTTTCCTCAAGCTTCGCAATTGTGCTTTCTTCCGCAAACGGCATCAGCTGCACGATAAATCCGCCAGCCTGACGTACTGTATTGTCTTTATTCATAAGAACTCCAAGACCAACTGCTGACGGTACCTGTTCACTTGTAGCAAAATAATAGGTAAGATCTTCTGCAATCTCGCTGGTCTGAAGCGCAACCTGTCCAACATAAGGCTCTTTCAGTCCCATATCCTTAATCACGTTCATAAATCCTACACCGACAGCACCTGCAACATCCAGTTTTCCCTTGCTGTTTGCCGGGATACATACATCAGGATTTCCCACATATCCCTTTACACGACCTTTGGAATCTGCAGTTACTGTAATTCCTTCAAGTGGTCCTCCTGCCTTAATCTGAAGTGTAAGGATATCCTTATCCCCCTTCATCATGGTACCCATCATGGCACCTGCTGTAAGAAGACGTCCCAGTGCTGCTGTGGCTACCGGGCTTGTATTGTGATCCTGTCTCGCTGTTTCTACTGTTTCTGTAGTAACTGCCGCAAATGCCCGAATCTGATCATCCGCTGCAATTGCTCTGATAATATAATCGTTCATTCGTTTATTACTCCTGTTATTTCTTTCATATTATTTTCATTTTGTCCATGGCTTAACATCAAATCAATAGCAATCCCCGTAAACAATGCATTAATTAAGAGGCTTGCTATAATCGCATCAATCCGCGCGATGTGTCTCAGGTTTCTCCGGAATCCTTCCATGATATCCGTTCTGTGCACTTTTGCAATAAAAGTCAGACGTTCACAATTCTCATCACCCGGATTATGAGTATATGCATCACAGACTGCCACCAGTTCCATTCCTGCTTTCACAATCATAGCCTTGATTGCTTCTATGGAATATGCTTTCTGTACATGTTCCTCCTCACACTTCTCATACAATCCGTCTTCTCTTGGAAGAAAAAGTGCCAGTTCATATACATTCAGGGCATTTTCCCTGTCATAACTGTTCTCCCAGATAAAGCTTCCGTCCTCTCTGTCCTCAGCAATAGTCGTATCGCCGATTACATCCCGGTATTTATGGACCGTATTCATATCAAAAATGAACAGCCCGCCCGGGTCCAGATAATTATTTACCAGCGCAAAAAGATACTCCAGATCTTCCTCGTCCGTCAGATAATTCATACTGTCACAGACACTGATCACAGCACGAACCGTACCATATAACTCAAAATCCTGCATATCCTGCAAAAGATACAGAATATCATGACCGGATTCTGCCCGCTTCTCCATAGCCTCTGCAAGCATCTCCTCAGAATTATCGATACCGATCATATCATATCCGGCATCTGCAAGCATCTCTGTCACAGTACCTGTTCCACATCCCAGCTCCAGAACCAGACCATCCCTGATCCCGTCCTGAGCCAGTGTTTCTATAATATAGTCTGCCCATTCACGATAGTTTACATTATCCATGAAAACATCATAAACACCGGCAAATCTTCCATATGATTCCATTCATCAGCCCTCATTATCTACCTGTTTTACTGTTCACTCCGTTCACAGCAACACATATTTTCCCTGCTATTCTACCACAACATCCGTTCTTATGTAAATAACAGGTTGGTCTCTGTCAGCGCAAAAAAGGACGACTGTTTTTTACAGCAGCCGTCCTTTTCAACTTTTCTGTTACTGATTCTTAGGCATATAGCGGACATACGCCGGTTCTCCATGATAGTAATAGTCAACGCCGTTCTCATCATAAACGTCCTCACCATTAGCAAAATCATAGGTATTTCCGTCATCATCACACCATGTACCGTCACCGTTCGGATAAATTACAAGCGGATATCCGTCGGAGTTTCTGTAAATAGTTCTTGTCTGATCTGTATCATAGTCCGGATCATCTGTTCCTACAGGTGTTCCGTCTGCATAATATCCATTGGAGGAACCATCGTCATAATCATAAGATCCGTCGCTGCTGCCATCAGAAGTATAGTCTGAAGAACTGTAATCTGATGAACCGTCCGATGAAGTATCACTGTAAGAACCGTCTGTACCTGCTGAAGAGCTTCCATCTGATGAACTGTCGGATGCTGTTCCGTCTGTACCTGCAGCCGCTGTTCCTGTAGTTCCTGAAGTGCCGTCCGCAGTTGTACCTGCTGTAGTTCCTGAAGTTTTTCCTGTTGCTGCTGCTTTCAGTACAGAATCACCGGAAATAGTGAATGAATCAACAGAAGTCTTGATTCCTGCCAGTGCTTTCTCATCCTTTACAGAACCTGCAACACTGTAAAATTCTGTTGTATTATCTGTGAAATATTTATTTACAACATATTTATAGTCACTCTTGTCAGTGAGGTAATGAACTGTATAGCTGTAAACATTTACACCACTGACTTCCTCTGATTTATAATCCTGGATCTCAAAATCTGTACCTTCTACAAGATTATCTGCCTTTACAAGTGCAGAGGCTGTATCCTGTGAGCTTGGAATGATCGCCACAGACATATCCTCATCACCGGAACCATGCAGGATCAGGAGTTTACCCTGTTTCGGTGACTCGAAGCTTAACATATCGTCAGAATCTGATTTATTCGCCCATGTCGCATCCGGAAGTTTAATGGATACTGCTTTATTCTTAGATGTATAGGTAGTATTCTGGGCATTGGCCGGTGCAGGGGTAGGAGTTGCTTTCGCTGCTTTGGTTGGCTCCGGTGTAGGAGTTACCTGTACCACACTTGAATCCTCGTCACTGCCGCCTCCAAAGTTACATGCAGTCATGGAAACAGATAATACAGTTGTTAAGGCCAATAACATTAGTACTCTTTTATTTTTCATAATATCCTCCTTAGAATAGATATATAGTCTTCAGGTAATATTTGATATCAGGTCAGGAGAGGAAACCTCTCTCTGATATTATTATAACTGTTCCGTACTTTATAAAATATGATGTCAGGGTCAAAAGATATTTTGCCCCTAACATTATATATTTTACAATTTCATTACATAGATGTCAATGTCGATTTCTCAGCCTTCTGCGATTTGCATAGTCTGTCATAACGCCATTTTTCTGCTTCATCATACCATTTATCTTTTTTTCTCTGTAACTGAGAGATTACTTGTTACTGTGAACGGAATGAACAGAAACGTGCGAACTGTTTGCAGTATTTTATGGAATTGCTATGACTTCTTTTTTTCTTATCATATAATATATCTGCCCGGAAACTTTTGCAAGTTCTCCGGGCAGTTTATCTTGTTTGAACAATATTTTTTATTCAGCGTCAGCCTCTGCAGTATCAGCTGTTGTCTCAGCTGCGTCATCTGCCTGTGCATCGTCTGCCTGTGCATCGTCTGCACTGTCATCTGTTGCTTTGGCATCAGTATCTTCTGCTGCTGCATCGTCAGATGCTCCAAGAGAATCAATTGCTGCTTTTGTATGAGCCACATACAGATCTTCTACTGCTGCGATTCTTCCAAGACCTGCGATCTGACAGTCAACACTGTCGAAATCACCGGATGCCTCAAACTGAGATTTCCAGGAATCTGCATCATCACCAGCCATATCATTGTTAGCGTGGTCTCCGGCAACAACCATCAGAGGACGAAGGATTACATTCTTGAATCCTGCTTCTTTTACTTTCTCGATAACCTTGTCACATGCTGTGTCTTCCGGTTCTCCCTCTACAGTTCCGATGAAAGCGTTTGTGAATCCAAGATCATCCATCTGTGTCTGCATCTGGTCATAGGTTACGTTAGCTGTATGGGATGTACCATGTCCCATGAATACAAATGCGGTTCCATCTTCTGCAGCTGCTTCCATGCTGTCATATCCAGCTTCTTTTACAGCTTCATCTGTGATTGCCTGAGCAACAGCAGCTTTGTCATCGTTGATAACGGTAGCGTCATCGCCAACCTCACCAAGCATTGGTTCAGCGATTGCTACAGATTCAAATTTATCTTTGTAAGCATCAATAGCTTCTACCATCTCATCGTACTCAGCACCATGCATAAGATGTGTAGGCTGAACTACAAGATTCTTAACACCGTTTGCTACTGCACGGTCAAGTGCCTGCTGCATGTTATCAATCTTCTCATCATCTCTTGCCTGTACATGGTTGATGATGATCTGAGCGGTAAATGCTCTTCTTACAGACCAATCCGGGAATGCTTCTGCAAGAGCATCCTCGATTCCTTTGATATCCTCTGCACGGCTGTCGTTAAAGGAAGTACCAAAGCTTACTACAAGAAGCTCATTCTCACCGATCTCGTCCTGATTACGCGGATCATCCTTGGAAGCATCACCTGTGTCACGTCCGAAATACTCTGGGCTGGCCTCTTCTCCCTCTACAAGCTCTTTCTGAGCATCTGTAAGGGCATCCCATGCTTCTTTAGCTTCCTTGCACTGCTCATCTGTATCATCTGTTCTCTCCTGAACATAAATAGCATCGATAAGTGCTGCTACTTTATCAGCCGCTTCCTTATCTGCATCTGCAGTGTCATCAGCTGCTTCTGCATCGTCTGTTGTCTCAGCATCATCAGCTGCTTCAGCATCGTCAGCTGCCTCAGCATCATCAGCTGTCTCAGCATCGTCTGTTGTCTCCTCTGCTGCTTCCTCTGTCTCTGCAAATGCAACAGTTGCTGTTGCTGCTGTCATGCTTGCTGCCATAGAAGCTGCAAGAAGGATTGCTAATAAAGATTTTCTTTTCATTTCTTTTTCCTCTTTTTTTTGTATTTCCGGATAGAATCACGTATAAAGAATCCCATGGGAAATCTATCACCAATCTCCCATTGCATAAAAACAGCCGCATTTTCTGCGACTGCACACATTCTCATATACACACTTTTCTTCCAAAAAACATTCAGGAAATATTCATGTATCGTTATGAGAATACAGGTTCTGTGTACCGCAGACCTAAGATTCCACGCCAAGGCAGTTCTCCTGACTTCGGTCAACACTGCTCCCCCTTCCCGGTTTCCCAGTGGGCTCTGAAGCAGCTCCCTTACACAGTGACGGCATCGTTCCGGATTCACACCGGATTCTCTTTTACGCATCATGAAATGATGCTACCTGTACGCTACAACTTTATACATATTCAATTCGGATATCTAATAGTTATCATATAATTATGTCTTTTCTATGAACAAAAAATGTATATACAGTAAACATAAGATAGATGATCCAGAATGCCAGACTTAGCAGGATTCCTTCTTTCAGCAATGGTGCATGATAAGTAAGGGTAAGGGCATGATTTCCTTCTTTTACTTTACATGCAAGGAAGCCTAAGTCCCCTTTCTGCAGCTTTGTGTCTTCTCCATCGATCTTAAGGCTCCATCCATCCTCATAAGGAATCATAAAAAGTACATATCCATCTGAAGCCGCTTGGATACTGCCTGTTACCAGTGTGTCCTTCTGAGGGGCATCCAGCACAACCTTTGATCCCTTCTTTGCCTGGGATTTCCCAAGGCCTGCCGCACTTTCCCTGTCTTCTCCATCCTCCAGCACAATGGCATTACTTAAAAACTTCTTCCGGATCTTTTTATCCGCTTCCCGCAGGCTGCTTTCTGATACCGTTTCATCATAAAACCTTGCCACATCGCTTTCCCGTACATTTTGATACAGATACATACTGCCAAACTGACGGATCAGCGTATATTTGCTGCTATCCAGGCTGCTATTCTTGGAGATCAGGTATCTTACCCCTGTAAAGGCTGCAAACCAGTTGTTCATAGCATTATCCCAAAAGGTATACCTGTTCCGGTCTGCATAATAAAAGCTTGGGATACAGGTGTTTACAAA
>ERZ825159.1758-NODE-1758-length-19710-cov-2.703587_pt1 | contig 19710 bp, 14 predicted proteins | sample MGYA00519932_ERZ825159 | MGnify/ENA primary metagenome ERZ825159 (study PRJEB31778, sample SAMEA3449191) | human gut metagenome | biome: human gut; feature: human-associated habitat; material: faeces | place: United Kingdom | collected 2010/2012 ...
CCTGATTGATACAAAAACCATGGAAAATCAGGAAAGCAGAAGCCTGAACGCAGGGGATAAAGTGAGCGCGATTTTGCTTTGAGAGGAGCAGCAAACAGGTGGAAAGAAAAAGAATATTTGCAATCAGTGGTGTAAAGAATTCAGGGAAAACAACTCTGATCTGCAGGCTTTTGGAGATTTTTAAAGACAAGGGCCTTAAAGTAGCGGTGCTGAAGCATGACGGGCATGATTTCGTGCCGGACGTACCGGGAACGGATACATACTGTCAGCTTCAGTCCGGAGCCTACGGCACAGCAGTTTTTTCAGCAGGCAAATATATGCTGGTAAAACAGCAGCCGCAGATTTCCGAAAAAGAGCTGGCAGAATTTTTTCCGGAGGCAGATCTGATCTTACTGGAAGGATTTAAATACAGTACTTATCCGAAAATTGAAATTATCCGTAAGGGAAATTCGGCAGAAAGTGTCTGCAATCCGGAAAAACTGATGGCGATCGCCACAAACCTGGATGCAGAGGAAAGAGATGCACTGTCTGTACTGGAAAATGTTCCATTCTTTGAACTGGACAATGCAGAGTGTATTGCAGAATTTATTCTGTCGGATTATTTCCGGTAAAGAGTTTCATACGGTCACGTCGCGCGGCACAGATAAGGGTAAGGTGGTATTCTTTGGCCATGGCAACTGCCTCGGCGGAAGGGGATGCCTTGCTTGCCAGAACCGGTATTCCGGCGCGGATTGCCTTGATCGCCATATCTGTAGGGATACGTCCACTGGAATAAACCACGCATTTCTTCAGGTCAATATTATGGCGCAGGGCATAACCGATGGCCTTATCCAGAGCATTATGACGTCCGATATCTTCGCACTGAAAGAGCAGTTCTCCGTCACAGGCAAGAAAACAGCTGTGAGTTGCCCAGGTCTGGCTGTGAAGCGGGGTACCATTGGCGAAACAGTCTGCAAGATCAAAGATCCACTGTTTTTTCCATGGGAAAGGTGTAACTGGCGTCATTGGCTGATCTGTGATAAAATAATCATTAAGAACACGATTTCCGGTGCAGCAGGTCGGAGTAAGAGCAACATAATCTTCATTTTCCTCATGAGACTGCCCGGATTTATTTTTACTCAGGATCACGCGGGCACGTTTGCCGAATTCACAGATGTAGATCTGCTCCACATCCTCGGCAGATGAGATGATACCTTCCGTAAAGAGGCGGCCGAGAACCAGTTCTGTCAGATGTTGTGGGATACAGACCAGTTTCATGGTCAGGCGTTCATTTACATATACATCCATCATGTGTTCCACAAGGATTGGTTCTGTTTCTTCATGAGTTTCCCCGTCACGACCCAGAAACTCATAGGTAACATTCTCGAGCAGATTCAGGTTGTGGTATTGTTCGTTGATTTTCATAGGACAGTTCCTTTCGTCCGGTAAGGATTTTAATAATCTTGATACATTAAGTATAGACTGCGGAGTATGGAGTGTCAAACGATTATGAGAGAAAATATTGCCTGTGATTTTGACGGCGAATAACAGAAGAAAAGGTTACAAAGGTTGCGGTTCACCCGTATCCGGTAACAGAAAAATCAATTATTAGAAAGTAAAAGGCAGGTAGAGCCGATGATAGACAAATATGGAAGAGAAATAGATTATTTAAGGATTTCCCTGACAGACAGATGTAATCTGAGATGCATTTACTGTATGCCGGAAGAAGGCGTAAAATCCCTTTCTCATGCAGAAATCCTCACATACGATGAGATTCTCCGCATCTGCAGGTGCGCAGCAGATCTGGGAATCCGTAAGATTAAACTGACAGGCGGTGAGCCTCTTGTTCGTAAGGGCTGTGCAAGTCTTGCAAAACAGATCAAGGCGATCCCGGGAATTGAGAAAGTGACATTAACAACAAATGGAATCCTGCTCGCCAAGCAGCTAGATGCATTACTGGATGCAGGAATTGACGCCATTAATATCAGTCTGGATACTTTGGATCCGGAACTGTTCAAAAAAGTAGCGAGACGTGACGGACTGGAAAAGGTATTTGAGGGAATCAAAGCAGCACTTGCACATCCGGGACTTTCCCTGAAGATCAACAGCGTTCCGGTGATCAAGGAAAAAGAAAACTTCATCGGGATTGCAGGACTGGCGCAGAAATATCCAATCCATGTGCGCTTTATCGAGATGATGCCAATCGGATTTGGAAAACAGTTCCCATTCCAGGATGAAGAATCTATCAAAGCAGTATTGGAAGAAGCCTACGGTCCGATGCATGCAGTCAATGAACGCTACGGAAACGGCCCATGCCATTACTATGAAATCGCAGGATTTAAGGGAAAAATCGGATTTATCAGTGCCATGACTCACAAATTCTGCAGTCAGTGCAACCGAGTACGTCTTACATCCGAAGGATTCATGAAAGGATGCCTCCAGTATCAGAAAGGTACAGACCTGCGGGGGCTTATGCGCGGCTGCTGCATGGATTCGGAACTGAAAGAAGCAATTTATCAGGTGATCTGGAATAAACCGGTGAGCCATAATTTTTATGAAGCGAAGACAGAGCAGGATGAAATCAGAGGAATGTCACAGATTGGCGGGTGAGATATGTAAGACACCCTAACCGTTATGCAGACATTTCTGTCTGTAGTTTTTAAATATGAAGAAAAATCAATGCTTTTATTGATGATTTATATAAACAAAAAGGAAAACTGATAATGAGAAAGAAAGAAATTTCTATGATTATTCTTGCTGGCGGTGCCAGCAGCCGCATGGGACGGGACAAATCAGATCTGACGATAGATGGGAAGACATTTCTTGAGATGCAGATAGAAAAGGGGGAAAAGCTTGGAATCAGTGATATTCTTCTGTCTGGCTATCATGGTGAAAATAAATATAAATATCCCATTATACCAGACCGCTTCCCCGGAAAAGGTCCGTTGGGAGGGCTGGAAGCCTGTTTTCGTAAAGCAAAGAATCCATATTGCCTGGTACTTGGTGTAGATGTTCCTCTGGTTCCGGCAGAGGAACTGGCTGCACTGATTCGCCAATCTCTGCATTCAGATGCAAAAGCAGTGATACTGAGCCACGGCGGGCATGAGGAACCTCTTATGGGAGTATACTGTACAGACCTGGCAGATGCCATGCTTGAAGAAATCACAGAGCGGAAAGGCGCAGTCTTTGCTTTTCTGCGGAAAAATGGATACGAATGCTACGAAAGCCAGGTCCCGGATCGGTATTTTTCCAATATCAATGATCCTGAAATGTATTCAAAAATCCAAACTACAGCAATGTCATTGAAAAAATAAATTACTTTTCGCTAAGATGTAGAAAAGCCCATTTTTCTGTGATAAGATGATAAGGATTCGATAAACAATGATTGTTTTACGAACAGACAGAAAGCATGCATCAAACTGCATGACAGAAGAGAACGGAGTTGAAAAGGTGAAAAAAAGAAAAAATTTTTTCAGAAGTCTGCGTTTTCGTATTCTGATCATCCTGATCATTCTGGGAATCGTGCCGGGGGTTATTGTAACATATACGATGCTTCATAACTATCAGAACCGGGCGGTTGCAATGCTTACAGAGACAGTGGGTGATCAGTGCGATATTTTATGTAATCTGATCATCAGGGAGAATTATCTCAATGATACAGATTCAGAGATTGTAAACAGCAAGCTGGAACTGTTTTCCAATGTGTATAACGGACGCATCCTGCTGGCTGACAGAGATTTTAAGATAGTAAGTGATACCTTCCACACAGAGGAGGGAAAGACGCTTCTCAGTTCACTGGCTGTAGCCTGTCTGAAAGGAGAAGAGACAAGCAATTATGACGCCAGAAGTAAAGTACTGGAGCTTGCAGTTCCTGTACAGAGTCCGGATGTGCAGCAGCTTCAGGGCGTGATGCTGGTAAGTGTTTCGGCTGTTGATATTGCGGAAACACTGGCAGAGATGGAACAGAGAGGCGTGATGCTGATCGGAAGTATTGTTGTTCTTTCGGTATTTCTGGCATGGCTACTCTCTACAATACTTGTAAAACCACTTGCAAGAGTGACGAAGGCCATTGAAGACCTGACAGATGGCATGCTGGATGAAGAAATCAGTGTTCCTGACTATACGGAGACAGAGCTGATCACAGATGCATTCAACAAGATGGTCAACCGTATGAAAATCCTTGATGAATCCAGACAGGAGTTTGTATCCAATGTGTCTCATGAGCTGAAGACTCCTCTGACTTCTATTTCAGGATTTGCGGAGATCATGCAGGGCGGTCTGGTGAAATGTGAGGATATTCCCAAGTTTGCAGGGCGTATTTATAAGGAATCCCAGAGACTGCTTCAGCTGGTTGAGGATGTGATCCAGATTTCCCAGCTTGACGAGGAAAAAACATCCTACACCTGGGAACTGGTGGATGTTTATCAGGTTTGTAAGAATGCCTTTGAAAGTCTGAAGGAGAAAGCACAGAGCATGAATGTGCATCTTTATATCTGTGGGGACAGTATGAAGATGGAAGCAGTTCGGACACTTCTGGAAGAGGCAGTTTATAATGTCTGCGATAATGCCATTAAGTATAACCGAAATGATGGAAGTGTAAGCATTTTTCTGACTCAGACTGCACATGAGATACAGATTGTAGTCAAGGATACAGGTGTGGGAATTCCAAAGGAAGATCAGGATAGAGTTTTTGAGAGATTTTACAGAGTGGATAAAAGTCATTCCAAAGAGATTGGAGGTACCGGACTGGGACTTTCTATTGTGAAGCATGCGGTCAGCACTTTGAATGGAAGTATTGTGCTGAGAAGTGAAGAAGGAAGTGGAACGGAAATTACTATGAAATTTCTGAAAGTGCATAAGGAATAAAATAGAATAGATACAGAGGGGATGTCAGTTTGACAGCCCCTCTAAATTATACCGTAGAAAGAACCTTTTTATTTTTTTCGATATTCATTGGGGGTGCAGCCGATCACATCTTTAAACAGTTTGGAAAAGTAGGAATAATTTCCATAGCCGACTTTCAAAGCAACTGTTCCCACCGGGATGTCAGGGTTGAGCAGAAGCTCTTTTGCTTTTTCTAACCGATAGGTGGTGATGTAATTGATGATAGAGGTCTGCGTTTGTTTTTTGAAAAGTCGTGCCAGATAATCTGGATTGAGATAAACCATATCAGCCAGCATGGTACGTGAGATATCTTCGGAGTAGTGCTGATGGATATAGTTGAGTACAATATCAACGACGGAGTCTTTTTCGTTGATGAAGCTATTGTATTCTACGGCGCGTTGTATCAGATAGCGCAGATAATTAAACATATATGGTACAGCGTCCAGAGATTTTGTGATCAGTTCGTCTCTTTCTTCTGAAGAAAATAGAGTGTGTGCTTCGATTCCGTTTTTATGTAGATAGGAAAAAACAATTTGTTCGATATCAAGTCTCAGATGCAGAAGAAAATTTTTGGTGATACCACTGGCCTGAATGTATTTGGACAGGTAATTTTCGATATTCTGTAAAGCTGCGTCTGCCTGTTTTTGTTCCAGAAAAGTATTGATTACTTCCAGTGATGGAGGGATGTAGGAAGTTGTGCTGGGAACAAAATCTTGCAGAAAAAGTGGTTTATTTACGGAGTTAAGGTTGGATTCTCTCATTTCACGTAGTCTGGTAAGAGTTTCAGGCAGTTCTGTCAGGGAAACCTCTGGTGCAATGCCGCATGCAATTTCACAGTGCAGAAAACTCTGAAGATTTTTGAACAGTGTCAGTAGATTTTCTGTAAATGGCTGACGGATTTGTTCCAGTTGCAATCCAGAAAGTATGACAACGTATTCAAAGGTGTTCAGTATCACTATAGACTCATAGAGAATGCAGGATTTCTGAAAGGTTTCGGCTGTAATATTCTGGAAAGAAAAATCTACCATGGAAGACTCCATGGGCATTATCTGGCCGGAGAGTGGATAAAGCCGGAACAAAACAGGAATGAAGAGGTCATCTGCTGTATAGGAAAGATCTTTTTTTCTTAATTCTGTTTCAAGAAGAGAAGGTTCACGAAACAGAGTGGTGGCAAAAAGTTCTTTCCAGAATAAATCTACAATATAGCGGTAATTATCTTTCCATTTCTGACTGTCTGCTTTTGTCTGGGTGAGCGCAGCATTCTTTCTGACTTTAGAAACTGCTTTTTCCAGAATATGGAATAAAGTATCAAAGTCTATAGGTTTTAGCTGGTAATCGAGGGAGGACAGTTCGATAGCTTTTTTTGCGTAATCAAAATCCGCATAGCTGGTCAGGAAAATAAATTGTATTTCTTTTCCTGATTCCCGGACCCAGGAAAGAAGATCAAGACCAGAACCGCCGATATCGCAAACACAGATATCGATGGAGTTTTTTTCTATGATTTTCTGAGCTTGACGGATATTGAAAGCAGTGAGTACTTCTGTGATTGTTAGTTGCTCCCAGTTTATTTTTTTCTCAAGGGCCGCTACAACAAAGCGGTCATCATCAACTAATAATGCGTTCATAAAACTTTCCTTTCATAAATTAGGCAGAGAATTGGATCAGATTGCAGGGAGAAGGATGGTTACGCAGGCACCCCCAGACGGGAGGTTTGAGAAAGTAATGACCGCTTCTCCCTGACCGTACAGCAGATTCAGACGTTGGATGGCATTGGTAATTCCAATACGGTGACCATTTTGAGGTTCCAGAGGAATAGCAGAATTTAGGGATTGCAGGATGTCTTCCGAGAATCCGCATCCAGTGTCCATGACCTGAATCTGAATATTTTCATGTGAATTTCCGCCGGCAGTCATCCAGGCGATGTCTGTGCGTATGATTATGGGGTCATCAAAAGTATTGGAGTGTTTGATGGCGTTTTCTATAAAGGTCTGGATCAGAATTGGTGGGATTCGTATGTTTTCTGTACCTTCTTCTGCGTGAATTTCATAGGAGAACGTATCTCCGTAACGCATCTTTTGGATTTCCATATAATTTTTTATATGTTCCAGTTCATTTTTTACAGGAACAAGATCCTGGGTGTTCTGGAAAATATATCGAAAATAGTTGGAAGTAATCATAGACATTTTCATGATCTCTTCGTAAAGCTGCGTCTGTGCCATACTGTAAATGGTATTCAGACAGTTCAGAAAAAAGTGAGGACGGATCTGTAGCTGAAGATAATTCATCATTGTTTTTTGTTTTTCCAGTTCTTTTTCGTAAATGTCAATTTTCAGTTTTTTGATCTGGCGCATCAGATTTTTGAACTGGGAGTTCGCCTGCTCAAGTTCGAGAAGATTGGTGTCTTTTAAACTGATGGCTTCTGCAGAATCATCCAGATGTGCCAGATTTTCTAAAAAGAGCTTGATCGGAGTCAGAACGTGTTTCTTCATATAGAAAATGGAAGTAAACAGGATAACTGCGACCAGAAGGACTGCCAGTGCAAGAATAAACTGAAGCAGGATTATTTTTTCATAAGCCCTGAATTTGCTGAGAATAATCTGAGGATAAAAAGCACCCATAATCAGAGCACCGCTGATAATCAGATTATTTCCCTTATTATAAGTCTCGTAAGAATCGGAATTGCTTTTTCTTGAAAATTCAATATGGTGTTGCTTCAGCAGTTCTTTATTAGTAAGTACGGTTCCGTTTTGCGAGGTAAGAGAAATGAAACCGTCTTTTTCTTTAATTATGTTTTTTAGTGGCTGAATGATATTGTCAGCAGGAATAAAACAGCAGGCGTAGTGGGAGCCTGTATGAAAGGATTTGTAAAAATATACGTTCTTTCCGAACATTAGTACTTCCCAGGCATCCGTGTAGAAACTTGTTTTGGGCGCAGTTATTTTTTGGATTAGATGCTTGTTCAGCAGTACGAGCTGATTCTGAGTAAGTGTCTGAAAAATTTCTGTAGGACGATACATCCGTTCATTCTCTGAATTATATAGAAAAATCTGATATCCTTTTTCAAAAGATTCCAGAAAAATATCAATATTATTATGAACTCGTTCTGCGGATGAAATGAATTCCAGTTTGTCCTGTGTTTCCAACAGAGTATCTGCATCGTCATTTTCAGTCAGGAGCCGGATTAAATAGCGATTGATGGAAATATGTGCGGTGTCGATTTGCGAAGCATAAAGGGATGTTGTATCTTGCAGGGACTGAATACTTTGGGAACGCATGGAAAAAATGACAAAACAGCTGATCATGATATCCAGGATTACAACCGGAACCAGCAGAAAAAACAAAAATTTTATGACATGATCAATGGAGTATCCGGCAACACGATGTCTGGAATACATATAAATACCTCCTGAAATATTATAAAATCATTATGATGAAAACAATTATAACAAAAATCCGATAAAAAGATAATAATATTCCGACCTTTTGATACAACAAAAGAGACAAGCTATGAAAAAAGAAATCGGATTTCGGAAAGTGTGAGGTCGTTATTTTACTATTAAAATACTGGAAAATCTGTATAATGAGAAACATCAGACAGAGAGATGTATACATCAAAAAAAATTAAAAAGGAAAAGAATTGAGGTAAAAGGATGAATAAGAAAGTGATTGCAGCGGGAATGGCTATGGTACTGGCTTCTATGGGGCTGACTGCCTGTGGCGATTCCGGTTCAAAAGAGGCTAAAGATTCTTCTGATGAGACTTATACAGTTACAATGGCTTATATTGGAGATAAGGAGGAAGATACAGATCGCATCGAGAAGAAAATCAATGAGATTATGAAGAAAGATATCAATATGGAACTCGATATCGAACCGATCAGCTGGGGTGCCTATGCGGAAACAATGAAGCTGATTCTATCCGGTGGAGAAAAGATGGACATTGTACCAATCCTGGTGGAACAGGTTAATTCCATGGTGAATGCGAAGCAGGTTATTGACATGTCTGAATATATCGACAAATATGGCAATAATATTAAAGAACTGCTTGGTGATACTGCGAAAGCAGCAAATATCGGAAATTATGTATACGGTGTGACAACAGGACGCGAATGGTTCTGCCAGTCATCTGTTATTATGCGAAAAGATATTCTGGATGAGTGTGGAATTGATGTATCTTCTATCACAGATTATAAAGATTTGACTGACGTTTATGCAACTGTGAAAGAAAAATATCCAGAGCAGGCAGACGTAATGCGGGAACTTCTGACTTATGATTATTATCTCAGGGAAAATGCGAAGAGCCGTCCGGAATTTGCAGGCGAAGATGCAACAGACAAGCGGTTTGTCAGAGCACTTACTGATGGATTTGGTGTATTGATGGATCATGGTCAGGATACGACAGTTGTAGATTATTATGAGACAGATGAATATAAAGAGTTTGTAGAAACAATGTATGACTGGCAGCAAAAAGGTTATTTGTCCAAAGATGCTGCAACCACAACAGAGAGTGCGGAGAATCAGGTAAAAGCAGGTGCCGCTTTTTCTTACCTTGCACCAAACAAACCAGGATATGATACCCGTGCCGCTTTACTTTGCGGAACAGAGATGGAGATTGCTCCGATTTCCGAACCATGGGCTGGTACTGCACAAATTTCTTACCTGACTTATGGCATCAGTTCAAGTTCTGCTGATAAAGATAAAACAATGCAGTGTCTGGATTATTTATATGGAAATGCAGATATTCTGAACCTGTTGAACTGGGGGGAAGAAGGTGTTGATTACGAAGTTGTAGATGCTGAAAATAATATCATTAACTATCCGGATGGAAAAGATGACAGCAACACGTATCATCTGGCAGAAGGATGGCAGTTATTTGACCAGTTTAAAATGCATATCTGGGAGGGTGATTCACCAGATATCTGGGATGAAACAAAGGCACTGAATGAGAGTGCAATCAAATCAAAAGCATTCGGATTTACCTATGATTCTACAAGTGTTGCAAACGAACTGGCTGCACTGAGTAATGTAAAAGCAAAATATGCAGCTGCTCTTGGTTCTGGTACAGTAGATCCTGAAGAAACACTTCCGAAATTTATTGAGGAACTGAAGAAAGCAGGAATTGAGAAAGTGATCAGCACCAAACAGGAACAGCTGGACAAGTGGCTGGAAGAGAATAAATAACACAGACAGGGGATGCCGCTATGCATCCCCTGTTATATTCCAGATAATTGAAAGGAAAAATTTATGAAAAAAGCAAAATTTAAAAGATGGGTACCGCTTTATCTGATGATGGCACCGGGGCTGATTTATCTTTTTATCAATAATTATATGCCGATGGCAGGACTTGTGGTTGCTTTCAAAAATTACAACGTGGTAGATGGAATCTTTGGCAGCCCATGGGCCGGTCTCAGCAATTTTACTTATCTGTTTAATGATGCGTGGACGATTACAAGAAATACGTTGCTTTATAATATTGTATTTATTATCATCAACCTGATTCTGGGAATTGCATTTGCCATCTTTATCTGTGATATTCGGAGCAAGGCATGCAAAACAATTTATCAAAGTGCAATTTTACTGCCGTTTCTTATGTCTATTGTAATTGTAAGTTATATCACTTTTGCCTTTTTCAGTGGGGACAATGGAATGCTGAATAAGACAATTCTTCCGTTTTTCGGGAAAGAAGCAATTAATTGGTATTCAGAATCCAAATATTGGCCTGTGATCCTGGTTATCGTAAATACATGGAAAGGTGTAGGATATGGATGCCTGATTTATATTTCCAGTATTTCCGGAATTGATCCTTCTTTTTATGAGGCTGCAGAACTGGATGGAGCTTCAAAGTGGAAACAGATCCGATACATTACACTTCCATCGATCATGCCGTCTGTAATCACTTTGACACTGTTAAACATTGGAAGAATTTTCTATTCTGATTTTGGATTATTCTATCAGGTTACACAAAATTCCGGTCAGCTTTATGATACCACCAATGTAATCGATACTTATGTATACAGGGCACTGCTTCAGTCCGGAAATATCGGAATGGCTTCAGCGGCAGGCTTTTATCAGTCCATTGTCGGATTTGCCTGTGTACTGCTGGCAAATGTGGTTGTGCGCAAATTAAGCCCTGAAAATGCAATGTTCTAGGAGGTAAAAAATGGTTAGAAGCAAAAGTGCAAAAAGATTTGAACGATTGGCACATACGGTCATGATACTGGTTACAATCTGTATTGTATTGCCGTTTATCTTGTTATTTATGTCATCTATTACCTCTGAAAGTGCTCTGGTTAGAGATGGATATTCCTTTTTTCCAAAAGAGTTCAGTATTCATGCCTATAAGTTTATCTGGGATAATGCTGCAAATGTATTCAGGGCATATGGAATTACAATACTGGTCACTGTAATAGGAACCAGTATTAATGTGGCAATGTCTGCATTGTTGGCGTATCCGCTTTCCCTGAAAAATCTTCCAGGAAAAAGAATCCTGAATTTCTACATATTTTTTACCATGTTATTTAATGGTGGACTGGTTCCTACATATCTCATGTATACAGGAATTTTCCATATCAATAACACATTGCTTGCATATATTGTGCCGGGACTTCTGATGAGTGCTATGAATGTTATGCTGATTCGTACATTCTTTGCGACCAGTATTCCGGATGCACTTTTTGAAGCAGCTCAGATTGACGGTGCAAGTCAATTCCAGATTTTTTTCAAAATTGTATTGCCACTGGGTAAACCCATTCTTATTGCCATGGGTCTGCTTTCCGGATTAGGATACTGGAATGATTGGACAAATGGTCTGTACTATATTAGAGATACGAAGTTATATGGCATTCAGAACCTTCTGAATAAGATGATTTCAGATTTGACAGCACTGACACAGAATGCTTCTGGTGCGTCAACTGTTGCAATTGCAGATATTCCATCTGCATCTGTCAGAATGGCAATAGCGTTTGTTGCAATGCTACCGATTTTATGCCTGTATCCGTTTTTACAGAGATATTTTACCAAAGGTATCGCGCTTGGTGCCGTAAAAGGCTGAAGATGTTTTGAAGGAAAGGTGGATTATTTTCCTGTAAATATTTAGTGTTTTCAGCAAAGATTTTTTCTGATAAGATGGGGAATAGAAAGTATTGGGGAAAAACGGTCGGAACGATCATTGCATCGCTTGAGAGATGTTGTTCTCAGAAAGAAAGGATAAAACATGAACGATTATAAATTGGATTTAGAGAAATATGCAACACTGGCGAGACAGGCAGCCGCAGAGGGATGTGTACTTCTGGAGAATGAGAAGCAGGCACTTCCTTTGAGAGAGGGAGAGAGTGTGGCTGTTTTTGGCCGCATGGCATTTCATTATTATAAAAGCGGACTTGGTTCCGGCGGTCTGGTGAATACGAGATATGTAGTGGGAATTCTGGATGCGCTGAAGGAGTGTAAAGAGATTCAACTGGATGAGAAACTGCTGGGTATTTATGCAAACTGGATTAAAGAGAATCCTTATGATGAAGGTCAGGGATGGGGTCGTGTTCCGTGGTCTCAGAAAGAGATGGAAGTTACAGAGGAAATGCTGGACTGCGCACGTAGCAACGATGTTTCGCTTGTTATTATAGGAAGAACTGCAGGTGAAGATCAGGATAATAATACGAATCTGGGAAGCTATTGTCTGACGGAGACGGAGGAGGATTTGATCTGCCGGGTCTGTGAGGTGAGTAAGTGCACAGTTGTGGTGCTGAATGTTGGAAATATTATTGATATGAGTTGGGTGGAGAAATATCATCCTCAGGCTGTGCTGTATGCATGGCAGGGTGGTCAGGAAGGTGGCAATGGTGTGGCTGATGTGCTGACCGGTAAAGTGTGTGCATGTGGGAAGCTGACAGATACCATTGCTGAGAGGATTGAGTATTATCCGTCTACGGAGAATTTTGGTGATCCATATAAGAATTATTATAAGGAAGATATTTATGTGGGTTATCGTTATTTTGAGACATTTGCGAAGGATAAGGTGCTGTATCCGTTTGGATATGGTTTGTCCTATACGAATTTTGAGACAAAGGCGGAGATTTTTAAGAATACTGAGGATGAACTCACAGTGGCTGCGACGGTTACCAATATCGGTGATGTGAGGGGCAAAGAGGTTGTACAGGTTTATGTAAAAGCACCGCAGGGTAAACTTGGAAATCCGGCAAGAAAGCTGATCGGATTTGCAAAAACCCGGGAACTGGCACCGGGTGAAAAAGAAGAACTTGTTATCATCATTCCCAAATATGATATGGCCTCTTATGATGACAGTGGAGTGACAGGACACAAATCCTGTTATGTTCTGGAAGAGGGAACTTATGAAATTTTTGCAGGCAGTGATGTAAGAAGTGCGAAATCAGCAGGAATTTACGAAGAAGAATTACGTGTAATAGAACAGTTACAGGAGGCATATGCACCGATTGAGAAATTTCGGAGAATGAAAGCCGTTCTGAGAGCGGATGGAACTTATCAGGCAGTAACAGAAGAGGTTCCTGTCCGCACAGCAGATCCACATAAACGCAGAGAGGAAAGAATGCCGAAGACTCTGGAGTATACGGGAGATAAAGGCTATAAGCTGGCAGATGTACTGGATAAAAAAGTTTCTATGGATGAGTTTGTGGCACAGATCAGTGAGGCGGATCTGATTGCCATGTTCCGCGGTGAAGGAATGTGCAGTCCAAAGGTCACTGCTGGAACTGCAGCTGCATTTGGCGGTGTGACAGAGTCTTTGAAGGCTCTTGGAATCCCGGTGGGATGCTGCGCGGATGGGCCGTCAGGGATTCGTATGGATTGCGGTACGAAAGCGTTTTCTCTGCCAAATGGAACTTTGCTGGGCTGTACTTTTAATACGGAGCTTGTGGGTGAGCTGTATGAAATGACAGGGAGGGAACTTCGACTGAATAAGATTGATTCCCTGCTGGGACCAGGTATGAATATTCACAGGAATCCACTGAATGGTCGAAATTTTGAATATATTTCTGAGGATCCGCTTCTCACAGGAAGAATTTGTGCGGCTCAGGTGAAGGCAATGGCTAAATCCGAAATTGGAAGTACGATTAAGCATTTCTGTGGAAATAATCAGGAAGTGGGACGAAGTACTTCTGATTCTGTTATGTCTGAGAGATGTCTGAGAGAGATCTATCTGAAGGGATTTGAGATTGCAGTAAAGGAGGGTGGTGCACGTTCTGTAATGACTACTTATGGAAGTGTAAATGGGCTCTGGACTGCAGGTAGCTATGATCTGTGTACAACTATTCTGAGAAAAGAGTGGGGATTTCAGGGTATTGTCATGACTGACTGGTGGGCGAAGTCCAATTATGAGGGTCATCAGGCAGAGGTAACTGCGAAAGCTCCTATGGTAGCTGCCCAGAATGATATTTATATGGTAGTGAGTGATGCGAAGTCCAATCCGGAGAATGACGATGTGGAGGAAATGCTTCATGCAGGAAAAATTACTGTGGGAGAATTGCAGAGGAATGCTGCCAATATCCTGGGATTTCTGTTAAAAAGTCCTTCTGTTTTATTGTTGACAGACAGAATATGTAAAGAAGAGCTGGAGGCTATGAATACAAAGGAAGAGGACGATGTGGATGCCGGAAGTCTGGTAAGTATTGAAAGTGATTCGGTGACACAGAAAATTGTAATTGACGGTGCATTATTACATCCTGCAAAGGGAAAGGCAGATGTGATTGCTGTGACTAACGAGTTCATGGGTGATTTCACAATGAAGTTTACTTTGAAATCTGATCTTGGTGAGCTGGCTCAGCTTCCGGTTTCTGTATTTTTGGATAATATTCATAAGATGACTGTTTCAGTACAGGGAACCAATGGAAAATGGGTAGAAGAAAGCCGCATCCTGAATATGGGATTTGGTCATAATCACTATATCAAATTTTATTATGGTGCGGATAATCTTGAAATTAAAGAAATTGTGCTGACTCCGAATAGGTAAGACCAATTTTAGAAACGCTTGCAAAACTATATCCTTTATGGCATAATTATGAAAATACTCAGAACCTGCGAAAGATGAGTGATAATTGCTTTATAAAAGTGGTTATCTGTGGACTTTTTTAATGCGGAGCGGGCTGTTCAGAGGAAAAGTGTTACTGATGATTAGAACAGTGTTAAGAGTGATGAGGAAAAGATAATATGTCAGGTTTTACAAAGGAAATTATTGCAAAGACTTTTACAGAATTGCTGGATGAAAAGCCCATGTCTAAGATTACGGTGAAGGATATCGTGGAACGATGTGGTGTAAACAGAAATACTTTTTATTATCATTTTAAGGATATTCCGGATGTAGTGGAGTTTATTTTGAAAAAGAAGTGGGATGAGATTCTGGAACACCCACAGGACAGAGCCTCTATTCTGGAATGTATGGAAGAAATGGCAGATCTGGTGAGAAATAACAGAAAGGTTATGTTTAATGTTTACAGATCAGTGAAAAAAGATACGTTCCTTTTTTATATGAATGAGATTTCCAACTATATTATTATGGAATATTTTCGGAAAAATGCAGATCAGTTTGATCTTGATGAGGGAGAAATCCGGATTCTGATTCAATATTATAAGTGTCTGTTTATGGGATTTCTGATGGAGTGGCTGGATAATAATCTGAAATCTGATTTTGGAGAAGAAATGCGTCAGGCTTCCCGGCTTTTTGAAAAGCACCCGGAGCTACATGCGGTATTGAACAGATCAGAATAGAGTGAAAATACCTGTTGTTCCTGATATTTATTATAGCAATTCTCTTAAATGTATTATCTGAGAGAAGCGTTATAGGTAATTCCTTTAATTTTCATATTATACAAAATTAAGCTTATGTCTGTTTTTTGGACATGGGCTTTTTTTTGTCTATTTATTGTTAAAAAAATCACAGCTATAATAGCAGCCATAAAGAGATGAAAACAAGAGCCTGACAGTCACAGGTTCGGGTATATTTCAGAAGGGAGGAGCAATAGGATGGATGCACTGAAGCAGTTAAAATTAGCCAAGAATGGTTATATTATTATGTCTGTATTATTTATGGTTCTGGGTGCCTGTCTGATTATCTGGCCGGATTGTTCGATGGCAGTTTTCTGTACAGCAGTAGGGATTATGCTTATTGTATACGGATTGATAAAGATTCTGGGATATTTTTCCAGAGATATCTATTGTCTGGCATTTCAGTTTGATCTTGCCTTTGGAGTGCTGCTGGCAGCAGTAGGAATTATTATTATAGTACGCAGGAACGTAGTGGTGAATCTGATCTTTGGAATCTTTGGACTTCTGATCCTTGCGGATGCATTATTTAAAATTCAGATGTCGATAGATGCAAAGAAATTCGGGCTGAATCTCTGGTGGAGGATTCTCCTGGTAGCGATTCTGACAGGTGTTCTGGGATTTTTACTTTTGATAAGGCCGTTTGAGGCAGCAGAGATCATGATGATCCTGGTTGGTGTTTCGGTTCTGTTTGAGGGAATTCTGAATCTTTGTGTGGCGATTTACACTGTAAAAATTATTAAAAACCAGAAACAGGATATCATAGATATGGATGAATATTGATAAAATAATAAAAATATACCTGATACACAGGTGTTTATATATATCACATTACAACAAGGAGGAGCAATCACATGAAATTAATGGACAAAGCAAAACAGGCTGCACTTGCAGCAGCAGTTAAAACAGGTCTGGGATATCTGGAAAGGGATCCGGAAGTAAATATACCGAAACTGATGGAACTTGTAGACAAATTTGTACCGGATGGCTGGTATGAGTCACAGAGAAATGCAATCCGTAATGCAATCCAGGATAAGGACAGCAACTGGTATAAACTGATCCTGAGGATTTATGAGCTGGATCCGGGAGTACGTGAAGCATTCTTTACAAACTTTATTATTAATGCCAGCTTAAAGGGAAGTGCACTTCAGGAAGAAACAGCAGAAGAGAACAACTGCAATGTTCCATGGGCAATCCTTCTTGATCCTACAAGTGCCTGTAATCTGCACTGCACAGGATGCTGGGCAGCAGAGTATGGTCACAAACTGAATCTTGATTTTGACACCATCTGTTCTATCGTAGAGCAGGGCAGAAAAATGGGAACTTATATGTACATATATACAGGTGGTGAACCGCTGGTACGTAAGAAAGACCTGATGCGTATCTGCGAGAAATATCCGGACTGTGAGTTCCTTTCCTTTACAAATGGTACACTGATTGACGAAGAATTCTGCCAGGAAATGCTTCGTGTTAAGAACTTTGTTCCGGCAATCAGCCTGGAAGGTTCTGAGGAAGCAAACGACGGACGTCGTGGAGAAGGTGTATATCAGAAAGTTATGCATGCAATGGAACTTCTGAAAGCTCATAAACTTCCGTTTGGTGTATCTACCTGTTATACTTCTGCAAATGTGGACAGTGTAAGCAGCGAGGAATTTTTTGATCACATTATTGACTGTGGTGCATTATTTGTATGGTTTTTCCATTATATGCCGACAGGTAATGACGCTGTAGTAGAATTAATGCCGAATCCACAGCAGCGTGAGAAGATGTATCACAAGATCAGAGAGTACCGTTCTACAAAAGCTATTTTTGGAATGGATTTCCAGAATGATGCGCAGTATGTAGGAGGATGTATTGCAGGAGGAAGACGTTACCTTCATATCAATGCGAATGGTGATGTAGACCCATGTGTATTTATCCATTATTCTAATGCAAATATTTATGAAAATACTCTGCTGGAAGCATTGAAGAGTCCGATCTTCATGGCATATCATGACGGTCAGCCGTTTAATGAAAATATGCTTCGTCCATGCCCGATGCTTGAGAATCCGCAGAAGCTTCGTAAGATGGTTGAAGAATCCGGTGCGAAGTCTACAGATTTGCAATCACCGGAGTCTGTGGAGCATCTCTGTGCGAAGTGTGATGCTTATGCAGAGCATTGGGCACCGAAAGCTGAGGAATTATTTCCTGTAAAAAATAAGTAACTTAATAATAAGAAAAAATATTAACTCAAAATTTAGCCAAAGTTATCAGAGAAAGTTCCCTGTCCGGTCATCCCCTGTCCGGATGGGGAACTTTCTCGTCTTTGAAGAGAGATGCGGCTTCGCGCTGTTGATTGGTTGTGAAAGGAAGTGTGTGAAGCATTTAAAAAATAACTTGCCTGAGTGTGCGACATGTATTAAAGTTATGGTGTTAACCTGTATGATGGATATGTAGAAGTTCTCGTAAATAATGTATTTAAGAGGATTGCTGTAGATTTTTTAGTATGAGAGAGTGGTAGGGATGTTAAAAACTTTTTTGGTAGAGGATGAAGTTGTGATCAGGGAGATGATTAAGAAGATGATTCCCTGGGAGCAGTATGGGTTTGAACTGGCAGGAGAAGCATCTGATGGGGAGATGGCACTGCCGTTGATATTAAAGAGCAAACCGGATCTTCTGATCACTGATATTAAGATGCCGTTTATGGATGGTCTGACATTATGTAAATTGGTGAAGAAGGAGTTGCCGGACATTAAGATTGTGATTCTTAGTGGCTATGATGACTTTAACTATGCGAAGCAGGCAATCAATATTGGTGTGGAGGATTATCTGCTGAAACCAATTACTAAGAATGCATTTATTGAGCGTTTGGAGGAGATTCATAATCGTTATGAACATGAGAAGACGCAGAAGGAATATTATGAGAAATTCAAACTGGAGATGCAGGAGTATGAGAGGAATGCGAGCCGTGATTTCTTTGAATCTCTGGTGAGAGCGGACTTTGATCTGGAAGAGATTTATCGGAGAGCAGATCGTTTGAATCTTGATATTGTGGCAGAGGCTTATAATATTCTGATTTTTACACCGGATGCTTCAGACAGCAGTTGTAATTCGTCGGAAGGATATTCAGACTGGGAGGCAGAAGTACATAAGAAGATTGAGAATTATTTCCTCAGTCATCCGGTTGCGATGCTTTTCAGACATCAGGTGTTTAGTTATGCGATTCTGGTCAAGGGGCAGCGAGACACGATAAAGAAGAATACATGCGAATGTGTGGAAACAATTCAGAAGATCATGGAAGAAACCAGAGCAAATGTGGACTGGTTTGTGGCAGTCGGCGAGGAGGCAGACCGTCTGAGCAAAATTAAGCAGAGTTATCACACGGCGGCAAGAACTTATGCATTCCGTTATCTGTATGACGGGCATATTCTTTATTACAATATGCTTGAGCAGGTAAAGGAGAATTCAGCAGATACTTCAAAAACAGAAGCTGTTCAGCTTAAGAATGTGAATATCAATGCCCTGAATCCGGAAATCCTTCAGAAATTTTTAAGCAGTGGTCTGGAAGATGAAGTAGACAGTTTTGTCCATGATTATTTCCATGCTATTGGCAGGGAACCGATGGAATCACTGGTGTTTCGTAATTATGTGGTTTTGAATGTGCGTTTTTCTGTACTGTCATTTCTTAAGAAAATTGGATATGATGATACGGAATTGTCCAGAGAAGAGACAGATGATGTTGTGAAGAAGACAAGTCAGTCTACAGAAGCTTCTGTTGCATATGCAGAGGAAGTCCTGAAACGGGCCATTGCAATCCGTGATGAAAATGCAGGCAGTCAGAACAGAAGTGTGTTGAAGCAGGCAATAGATTTTATAGATGGACATTATATGGATGAAGAGATTTCTCTGAATAGAGTGGCGCATGCGGCGAATGTGAGTGCCAATCATTTCAGCGCGCTTTTCAGTCAGAATATGGGACAGACATTTATTGAGTATCTGACTTCGCTTCGCATGGACAAGGCAAAGGAGCTGCTTCGCTGTACTTCCAAACGTTCCAGTGAGATTGCAGGGGAAGTGGGAT
>ERZ825159.1761-NODE-1761-length-19679-cov-6.213769_pt1 | contig 19679 bp, 13 predicted proteins | sample MGYA00519932_ERZ825159 | MGnify/ENA primary metagenome ERZ825159 (study PRJEB31778, sample SAMEA3449191) | human gut metagenome | biome: human gut; feature: human-associated habitat; material: faeces | place: United Kingdom | collected 2010/2012 ...
AAAGAGCTAAAGAGCTCGGTATCGGCATAATCGTCACCGATCACCATTTACCGGGAGAGGTATTGCCGCCTGCGGACGCTGTGGTAGACCCGCACAGAGCCGACTGCCCGTCTGAGTTTAAGGAAATTTGCGGTGCGGAGGTTGTATTTCGGCTGATATGCGTAGCCGAGGGCGCAGAGCCGGAGGAGCTGCTGTCTGAATACGCCGATATTTTAAGTGTTGCCGTCACCGCTGACATTATGCCGCTGAAGGGCGAAAACCGCAGCATTGTTAAGGATGGAATAAAAAAGCTTAAAAGTGCGCCGTCTGCGGGGCTTTCGGCAATTATGAGCGTTGCGGGAATCAAATGCGGCGATATGAACGCCTCCCGAATAGCCTTCGGAATAGCGCCGAGAATAAACGCGGCGGGAAGGCTCGGTAATGCCGATATTGCATTCAGGCTCCTCACTACAGATAATGAATCCGAAGCGCTCAAGCTTGCGAAAAGGATAGATGAGCTTAACACAGAGCGCCGCGAAACCGAAAATGAAATTTTCAAAAAAGCGGCAGAGATTATAGAAAAAGAAGGTCTTGCCCACCGCAGGGTCATAGTGGTCAGCGGTAAAGGCTGGCACCCGGGCGTTGTGGGCATAGCGGCGGCAAGGATAACCGAGCGCTACGGCAAGCCCTCGGTCGTGATATCCGAAAACGGTGATGTATCATCCGGTTCTGCCCGCAGCATTGAGGGCTTTGCGGTTTTTGACGCAATTTCATTCATTCTTTCCATAAAGGAAGCAGGCTCAATGTATCCGTTTGCTTTCGCATTTCGGAGAACATGAACCTGCTCTGTCAATTCCGCTATTTCTTTATTTATATTTTCAATCTCACCGCCGTCTGCCATTCTTTTGGATTTGTACTCCGTCAGCTGATTCAGCATAGGCGCAAGAATTATATCTGCGTTATATACAAGCCTGTTATACAGGTTTACGAAGGCGTTCATCAGAACCTTTTCAGCCACCTGCGGTGTCGGACATTCAGCACTGTCGTGATCTCTTGTTCTGCACACCCAGAAGACATTGTTTTCACCCGACTTTTTTCTGAACATCGTTCCACACTCTCCGCAGTATATCGTTTTTGCAAATGTATGCTCTTTCGGAGCTGTGCTTGATCTGTATCGCTTACTCTGTGCCTTTAACAGCCCGTTTGCTTTATCAAATATTTCAGCTGACACTATCGGCACATTATTGTTCTTCACATAGTACATATCCCGTTCTCCGAAGTTTCGCCGTGATTTAAACGGAAATTCTTCCGTATATGATTTTTGAAGCAGTGCGTCGCCTTTGTATCTTTCGTTTGTTATTATGTATTTTATTCTGTTTTCTACCCAATTCGCCGTTCCGTCATTTTTTATCACTCCTGCTTTCTTGAGTTCGTCCGCTATTTTGCGAAGACTCATTCCGCCTATGTAGGCATTAAATATCAGGCGGACTATTCTCGCCTGTTCCTCATTTATTTTCCATTCTCCGCCTGCCCCAAGGTAATAACCGTATGGGAGACACCCTTGCTTGAATGTGCCGTTTTTCATTCTGTGCCGAATGCCGAGCCGCACATTCTGCGATAATGATATTGATTCCTCCTGTGCCACCGAGCTTAACGCTGCCAATTCTGTTTCGCTTGTCATTCTGCCGGTGTTGATATTTTCTTTTTCAAATATTACATCTACTCCAAGCACTTTCAGTTTTCGTGTCATGTCGATGCAATCATAAGTATTGCGAGCGAATCTCGATATTGATTTTGTGAGTATTAAATCGATTTTCCCGTCCACACAGTCCTGATACATTCTGTTAAAGTCGTCTCTGCATTCCATTTCAGTGCCGGTTATTCCGTTGTCCTTGTATATATCCGTCAAGCTCCAATCCGGATTTTCGGATATCAGGTTCATATAATGATCGTACTGTGTAATAAATGAGTTTTCCTGATCCTCTGAATCGCTGCTCACTCTTATGTACGCTCCGACTCTTTTTAATGCATTTTGTTTTATAATGCTTTGGGTTGGATTTATAACTATCACTTCAGCCATTTCGCTCATCTCCTTTCCTGATTGTCAACAACACAATACCACAACTCTTTTCAAAAGTCTATTCATCAACAGCAACAAAAAACATTGTTATTTTGCATCATAAGCAACACTTATTATATCAAGGTCAAGATTACTGCATATATATTTTTTCGCAGCATTCAAGTCATCTTTTACGGCTTCATTTATTTCCTTGCAATTTTCCATTATGTATGTCAGATAAATATATATCGACATATCTTTAGCTTTTTCACTTTGCATATTTGTTCCTCCCGAATACCACGAACAAAGGAGCATCGGATATTCCTCTGCTCCTTTGTATGGCATAGTCAACCTTTTCAGGTTATTTCAAATTTCACTTAATCGGTATTATTCACCCATCCCCCGACTTTAGGGCAACGCACGAACTGTTTTAGCTTAAAACATCACAGGAATTCCACCTCCCCGACATCCGTCCGGGCCGTACTCTGGGACTTAACCTCGACTGCACGGGAGTATCATTATAGGCAACTGCTATCATGGCTGCATAGCTGCTATACTATGCTTCTGCTGAAAGGAAACACGCTCGTACCTTATTTTAGCGATCTATTTATGAAGGCTTGTCCTTCACAGGCAGTCTTGGCGCATTCGCAGAAAGCTCCGGCAATTGCTAATGTATTCGCTGTTGGGTATTCGATTGTCAAAGAACGGTGAGAGAAAATTATTTATCCCCTCACTATTCTTTATAGGGAGGTTTTTTGGATTTTCACCAAAAAAATTTTTAAATATTTTCAAATTACTTTTTTACTCCCATTTTCCTCCGTATCTTATCCAATACTTTCTCAAGCCTATAACTGATCGTGCTTTGCGACATTCCGATTATTTTTGCGGCTTCATCCTGACTCATATTTTTATCAAACAGCAGTTCCAGCAAAAGTTTATCACCGGAAGGCAACTCTTCCCGTGCCGAAAGCATTTTTTCGATTAGTATTTTATGTATTACATCGTCCTCAACATTGGTTTTTGTATCCGGGATTACTTCTGATAAGCTATGTTCTCCTGACGTTACCGCATCCAACGACAAAACAACAACTTCCTTTTCGTACTCCTCCAACATTTTTGCGTGATCATATTCACGTTTGAATTTTTGATAAGTTTCCTTTGACACCTCATAATATTTCCCGTCTATAATCCAATAATACTTCTTACTCATTCAGATATCCTCCATTCGAATTTTTTGGATCAAATCGAATGGAGACGCTACGGATACCTGATATAGTACCAGAACCATTGCTTGGCTCTGCAAATGTTATTGCCTATAAACAAAAAGACCGCAAAAAGCCGACACTCGGCTTTCGTGCAGTCTTGAAAACGAGTTAAAGTTCTGCTGTTAATTATCCTATTATTTTCGGAATGACTCGTAGAACTTATCATAGGCAACCTCATAAGGGCAGAAAAAGGCGCCGCAGCAAAATTGCTGCGACGCCTTAAATGCAGTTATGCGATATGCTTTTTATGTACGAAATTATGAGCTACCGGCTGTTTGTCCGTACACGACACTTATCGCAGCGAATTTCGAATAAACTTCACATATATTTACTTTGTTTTCTCTGATTGCGCATACTAAGAGTAATTTCATTTTTATAAACCTCCGTCTGACATTCCATCACGTATCATCTATTTTCTCAAAACAAAAAAGACATCACCTTAATCAGTGATGCCAACCTAATTTATCAATTTTTCAGCATTGTATGTTCCTATGGTGTCTACCATCTGAAAAGGCAAGCATCACAGCAAATTCGTATATTTTGTTTGTGTAATAATTCATTTTTAAGATTTTCATATTTACACATTCTTCTCGTGATAAATTCACAGGGGACAAAAAACAGACATTTCTGTCTGCTTTGCCTATCTATTTATATTAACCTGCTATCTTCCAGTATTTTATCTATGTATCCCGACACTTTTGATTTTTCCGCAATATTCAAAAAATCAAGCTTTCTCAGTATTTCATACGCATACTTATCATCAGCATTTGTTATTTGCGTATTTACTAAATCATCAAGTTGAATGCCTAACACTTTTGCAATTTTAGATAAAGTTGCGACACTCGGATAAGTTAAATTTTTTTCAATTCTTGATATATGCTGTTGCGATAAATCCGCTTTATCAGCAAGCCTCTCCTGCGACAGTGATTTCTTCTTTCTCAATTTCTTTATTTTATGACCCAATGATTCATCTTTCATACTGTGTTACGCTCCCATATAAATTCTATCACTTTTCATTATAAAAACTTACAACACAGTATGCGTATATTGAAATTTATTTACATATACTTTTATGTATTTTTGTCTCACAAAGCAAAATGAGAAGATGATTGACCTGCTCCAACCACCCTCTCATCATTTACACACTATATATATTCTTTCGTTATATGCCAGTCACTTTCTTTCGCTCCCGAAAAAGAAAAATTCACTGTCTGTGCAATAAGTATTTGCTTTGCTGACCGCCTCTCTCGGCAAATCTTTGCACTTCACTTCTGCCAAAATACTCTGTGTATATTGTTCACAAAGAAAAAAGGCGATCAATTTACATTAACCGCCTCAACCGGATTTTATTTAAGCAAATCCTTAAATGCTTTCAATATGTTGTCTGCATCTTTCTTTGATACACTTGCTTTCTCTGCCATTGCAGCCACTAATTCTGTTCTGTTCATTTTCAAAACACCTACTTTTCCTGCAAATTAATTTCAATTATATCACAAACCTTATAAACGACAATATTTTTACTTAAATCTACCCTATTTATTCGCATACTTGTAGAATGTTTTAGAACAATTATCTCCAAAGGTTATTTGTGTTATATCCGCATATGAAATTTTGTGAGTCTCATCATCCCACTCGCCATCTACTCCAACATCCTTAAAAACAACTCCGTCGTCTTCTATCGTTATGATTTTCCCAAGAAAAAACGTACATTTTTCCCTTTGCTCTTCACATCCTACCGAAATAAGTCCATCATATACACATACATCTTATATATTATCATTGTAGCTTCTGCACGTGTTGCACTTCCTGTCGGATTATAATTTAATTCATCAATTCCGTTTATTACGCCTATTGCCTTAAGTGAATAAACGCTATCTTTTGCGTAATCCGAAATTTTAATATCATCTAAAAATTTAATCGAATCTTGTTCTTTTTTTATGTTAACATTAGCATATTTGATAACATTAAAAATCATAACAGCCATATCTTGTCGTGAAATATTCTCACCTGTTCCAAATTTATTATCACCGATTCCTTTTATAAACTCTGCCGCATACGCTTTTTTTATAAATTCGCTATACCACGCATTATCCGGCACATCACGAAATTCGATATCAGCCTCCATACAATCTTGTGCGAAAGCTTTTACAATCATTTTTACAAATTCTTCTCTCTTAACCGTATCCTCCGGCATAAACATTCCATCGCCCGTACCGTTGACTATTCCTTTGTCCGAAAGGCTGGAAATAGCCTTATACGCCCAATGTGATGGCTTAACATCCAAATATATATCATCTGTTTCAGCATTGCTGTTGCCTGTATTATCGGGTATATCAGAAACCTTTATTGTCTGCGAACTAGAGGATGATGATTTTCCGACCACTTTTCCACCCCCTCCGTTTGTATCCAACGAGTTTGATTTTTTCTCACATACAGACTTAACCTTGTTAATAACCTCATTTATCGTCTGATAGTTTCCTGCTAATTTTTTCGAACTTTCGTCATTTATTTTATAATCATCTATCCCGAATTTATTTGAAAGTTCATTTAAAACATATGTTATATTTCCTACTCCATTACTGTTTTTCAAAACAGCAAGAACAAGCCCTTCTGTTAAATTTTCATTTAGTTTTGAAATATCATAAGACTTTTTTTCTGCAACTTTTGATGTTATATATTCTAAATTTTTATCAGTCATATAATTTTTGAATGTTCCGTCTTTTTCATAAATCAGTCTGCTTATCTCAAGTTTTTTTATTCCCAAAGAATCCTCTGCGTCAAAAATGCTCGTCGTTTTGCCATCGTTAAAGCGTGTCAAGCTTTTAGCTTTTTCATAAAGAGCCATATTATCCTCTACCGGATTCTGCCCTTCCGGATTTACGGGATACGCTTTCCAATAGTAATAAAACGCCTCTAACACGTTATCTTCATTCAATCCTTCACTGTTGTTTTCTGGCATTCTCAGTATAAACCTCTTATTGTTAATCATTTCTGAAAAAACAGAGATTTTCTCCTTTTCATTTGGTGATGTACTTGCCTCAACGAAACTTCTTATATCTTTTAAGGCTTGTTTTGTTTCATCAAAATTTATAAAATTCAATTGCTTGCTTTCGCACAATCCGTCTTTGGTAATAAAATATACCATATATTCTTCGCTCGAACTTATATTTCCCAAGTCAATTGTTATCTTAAACTTCCCCTTATTCGAAGTGTAAAAAATATCATTGTAAGCAAGCCAATCATTAATATCAAAATCTGAATCATCAACTGCCATTTCCATATCTTCGGGCGTTTTTCCCGGCTTATATACCTCAACGTTCACAAGAACGCCGCTTTTATCACCAATGCTTCCTTCAAAAGAAACACTATTACCATCTTGTGTATATGAAATCGTCTCGTCCGCAAAACAATTCATCATCAAAGACGAAATCACATTAACAATTAATAAAAATACACATATTCTTTTCACGTTAATTCTCCTCAACTATTAATTTTTAACCTTTATCGACTTTGTCAATATCATTCTATTTTTATGCGTGTCGACAAAACCTATTACGCAAAAAATTCCATCTTGATTTTATCTTCGTTCACTGATTTCACAATTCCTACTGTGGTGTCAAAGAAATTAAATTTTTCGCATTTTTACAATGTTTACGGTAGATATTATTGCGTTACCGCAACGAGTACGATAGCGGATTCACAGGCTTTGGACAGTCATCTCAAATCAATATCTTATCGGAAATAATTATGTCTACAGGCTGTTTCTATTATTCCTATGAATTATCCTTACATAATCAAAGGTTATTGTATTACCTTAATTAATTTGTACGGCTAATGTCCCTGAGCGATAAATCGTTTGAAAGCAAATGAGCTATTTTATATCACGCAATTCAACCTTTTTCATTTCGGCATAATCCAATCTTAAAGTAAATATATTTGCGGTTATGGCTACTGTAAGTAGCCATAACCATAACAACATTTTATCATTTATCTATCATAAACTCAACCTATTGTTTATTGATGACCTATCAATACCGGAACACATTTAGGAGCGAGATTTTCTCCCCATACAAACGTTTTTATTGAAAGATCTGTTTTGTTAGTAATCTTCACCTTGCTGTTAGATGTACTTACAATATCAGAGGCATTATTATAGAATTCTTTATTTGCCTGTATAACCGACTGCAAAAGTTCTCCATTGTACAAAGCAAGTGTAAGTATGATTTTTCCGCTTTCACCGCTTTTATTTTCAACAACCGCTTCAGCATAAATATCATCATTTACATTTATATCAGAAAGCGTCTTTACTTCGCTTCCATCAGCTTTCAATATTTTGACAGATTTAATCTTTAAGTCACCCAATGTAGTTTCAAAGCTTAAATCATTACCAAATATACTAAGAATATATTGCTCGCCGGGCACCAACCCATCTGTAAAATTTATGGTCGCTATTTTTGAATCTGCATCAACCGACGCTGTTGCAACGGTTTCCGTACCCTTTTTCAATGCGACTTCACCAAGTGTTGATGCGTCAGACTTTTTATTGCCCTCAATAATGATTGATTTCACATCATACGGTATCTTTCCGTATGCAAATACTTCATTATCATTTGAATCAATAAACCTTACCCGTTTTGCTGCCGCAGACATTACCCTAAGTGCGTTTGCTGTTGCCGTTACTTCACTGTGGCTCTTGCCGTCAATTGCAGTAATCAACGGTTTTTTATACTTAATCAGATATTCTCTGTTGGGTTTTAAGTTTTCCGCCGTTATAAGCATATTCCCCGCCGTTGAATCAACCGATGTAACGGTAAGCGGTGTGTTTGAAAAACTCTCATATACCTCAATGTCATCTTTTGTAATTTCAGCATAATTGCTAATCGAACGGTCGTATCTCACCGCAATTCCCGTTGCCGTGTCCGCACTGTTTTCACCACGATTATCATCCCTCATCGCTGTGTTTGCCGTTCCCAATTCTCCCATGCTCTCTGTGCTGTCATATTGAGTGATTTTAATATCGGCTATTCGGCTGCATAAATAGTATTCATCATTCCGAACCACTTGCATATTAATGCTTTTTATGTCGCTGAGATTTGTGTATTTTGCTCGTTCATCCACTTTCTGACCGTCTATATAAAGTGATACTTTGTTTGTATTAAAGTCAACAACAATATCTACCTGGTACCATTTCGATTGCTGAACCGGAACCGGATTTCCGTCAACAAGAACATCTTCATAGCTCCAGCTTCCGTCTCCCGTCTTGCTTCGTCCGAAATTCTTTGCCGCTCTGAATACAACCGCCTCTTTGCCGCTGCTGTTTCCAAACCAAATCAGAAAATTATTATCGGGCTTTGATTTATCAACCGGATGGCTTTTATATTGTGTGCTATAAACCACAACTCCGCTGTTCACCGCATTGTCAAGTTCAAACGTTGCAACCGTGTCGGCACCGGAATAGGCTTTTTTCGCCGCCTGTATTTCAAATACAAAATTGTTCACATCTTTGCGATTCCATGCAGTCCCCACCGCTATATCTCTGGGTCCGGCAGCGTAATTGGTCTTTATTCCAAATTTTTTAAACTCCTCTGAGTTCGGTTTTATTGCTCCTATTGTACTGTTATCACCGACCGGTTCTTTATCCTTTAAATAGTCAAAGTCTATATGTTTAAGTATCTGTGTGCCGCCATCCGTTTTGCCTTCGGTGGCATTGGTGCTAATGCCGGTTAAAGATGAAACAAACATAGTTATGATCCATATCCCCGATAAAACTCGTTTATAAATCTTTTCCAATCTCATTTTCTCTCTCCTTTTTATTAAATAATGTTTTATGGAAACTTTTTTTCATTTACTTTCGATCCATTCTGTTGCTATTCAAAATGACATTAATTTCAATGCAAGACGCTTACCGCTATTCCAATTGTTCATATATCTGTTCCTATAAATCTCAACGGTATGAATGGACATTTTGCTTCAAGCATTATTCCTTTTATTCTTATGTTATCACTGATTGTTCCGTCCGATGGTGCAAACCACTCGCTACATTTAATTCCTGCTGAGTTTGGGGCAAATACAATTTTATTCTGCACGATATTAGTCATTCTTGCATTATCAAACACAACTCCGCGTAAAATATATTCGTATTCATCTTTCGATGAATTTATTACCCTCACAACTACTCTCACAAGATCGCCGTAAGAAATCTGATTCTTATTCGTTAATTCTTCCGCCGTTGAATCATCTTTGTCTTTCTGCTTTTTTTCAAGCCCGATATAGATGATTTTAAAGCCCTCATCGACCTTAATTGAAAAATCAAACTCCTCTCCAAACATTGTGAGTGTATAAGTTGAACCCGGCACAAATCCATCATTAAATTTAAACCTAACCACCTTATCTGTTATTTCCGGACTCGCCACAACGTCTCCTCTATTATCTTTCAACGCAAAAGCACTCATATCCGAATTCTCAGTCTTATTGTTGCATTCAATCACTATCTCGTTCGCCGCCGCCGTTACAGGCTCTCCTCCAATAAAAGCAGGATCTCCATCGGAATCAATAACCCTTACCCTTTTTGCTGCCGCAGACATTACCCTAAGTGCGTTTGCTGTTGCCGTTACTTCATTGTGGCTCTTGCCGTCAATTGCAGTAATCAACGGTTTTTTATACTTAATCAGATATTCTCTGTTGGGTTTTAAGTTTTCCGCCGTTATAAGCATATTCCCCGCCGTTGAATCAACCGATGTAACGGTAAGCGGTGTGTTTGAAAAACTCTCATATACCTCAATGTCATCTTTTGTAATTTCAGCATAATTGCTAATCGAACGGTCGTATCTCACCGCAATTCCCGTTGCCGTGTCCGCACTGTTTTCACCACGATTATCATCCCTCATCGCTGTGTTTGCCGTTCCCAATTCTCCCATGCTCTCTGTGCTGTCATATTGAGTGATTTTAATATCGGCTATTCGGCTGCATAAATAGTATTCATCATTCCGAACCACTTGCATATTAATGCTTTTTATGTCGCTGAGATTTGTGTATTTTGCTCGTTCATCCACTTTCTGACCGTCTATATAAAGTGATACTTTGTTTGTATTAAAGTCAACAACAATATCTACCTGGTACCATTTCGATTGCTGAACCGGAACCGGATTTCCGTCAACAAGAACATCTTCATAGCTCCAGCTTCCGTCTCCCGTCTTGCTTCGTCCGAAATTCTTTGCCGCTCTGAATACAACCGCCTCTTTGCCGCTGCTGTTTCCAAACCAAATCAGAAAATTATTATCGGGCTTTGATTTATCAACCGGATGGCTTTTATATTGTGTGCTATAAACCACAACTCCGCTGTTCACCGCATTGTCAAGTTCAAACGTTGCAACCGTGTCGGCACCGGAATAGGCTTTTTTCGCCGCCTGTATTTCAAATACAAAATTGTTCACATCTTTGCGATTCCATGCAGTCCCCACCGCTATATCTCTGGGTCCGGCAGCGTAATTGGTCTTTATTCCAAATTTTTTAAACTCCTCTGAGTTCGGTTTTATTGCTCCTATTGTACTGTTATCACCGACCGGTTCTTTATCCTTTAAATAGTCAAAGTCTATATGTTTAAGTATCTGTGTGCCGCCATCCGTTTTACCTTCGGTGGCATTGGTTTGATATGGACAAATTAACGATAACACAATTAGTGTTACTGCAATTGCAGAAGAAAAAAATCTATTAACTACTCTTTTCATCTTTTTTCAACTCCTTTTGGTTATTCTCGCTATAATCAACTTAATAATCGACATTATCAAGATAATTATGCTGAAAATCCGAATTAGCTTTCTCTAATATTGCAGAGCAATCAGCATCTTTGTTTATCAAAACCTCTTGTATGCAGTTGTCTAACACTGCATATAATTCCTGAGCACAAACCGGTTCTTCCGGTTTTATCTTAGCCGGACAGTTTGCCACAAACTCGTTATAGAGTTTAACATGATTTGGATTCGAATTTGCGTATTCATCTATCATTTGATGCTCAACTTTTACACTTTCCGTATCTTGCTCCCACACTTTCATGCTCTTGATACCGATGAGTTGCCCTTGTTCTTTAGCCTTATCAAGCTCCTCTTTTTTATTTTTTACGAATTCATCAGTTGCCTCGAAATTATTTGTGCGCTCCAACCAACGAATAGCTGCATCTATCTGTTCCTGAGTCGAACCTCCCTTTACATTCGCCACATATCCGCCGAGCAATGTTACGTGCTCTTTTGGACCTGCGGGAAGAGCCATTATCCCTAACTGATCCGGTGTCATACCATATGAAGTAACATATCTTGGAATATCTCCTGCGGATATTACCATTCCCGCCTTACCTGTTGCAAATAGTTTATAGTACTCTACCTCGTCTATTAATATATTGGAAGGAAGAACATCATACTTCCATTTCAAGTCCTTGACATATTGCAAAGCTGCAGCCGCCTCAGGCGTATTAAATGTAGCCTTCCATTTATCGCCGTCTTTTTTCATAAATTCCACACCAAATGACCATGCAATAGGTGTGAAGAGCCAACCACCGTAATTTGCCGATGTTGGCATAGTAAATCCCGGGATTCCGGTTGACTCTTTTATTTTAACAGCAAACTCAGCAAGCTCATCCCACGTCTTCGGCTGTTTGGGCGTGCCATCCGGCTCCATGAGCCCCGCCTTCTCAAACAATTCCGTATTGTATGATAATCCAAGAACATATGAACTTGTCGGGAAAGCATAGATTCTGCCATCCGAACTCACTGTATCCAACACATTCTTTTTGAACCTTCCATCATAACCTCTCTTTGATAATACATCGGTAAGGTCGGCCCCGTAGCCCGCAGCAATAATTTGGCTTACTTCTGTATAATTTGAGTTATAAAGCGTCGGAAGCTGACCTCCTGCAGCTTTCGCATAAAATGACTTTAAATCAAAACTCCAGTTATCGCCTTTAATCAAAACATCAGGATTTGCTTCTTCAAATCTTGCCTTTTCTTCGTTTGCCTTTTTAAGTGCTTCCTCCTTAGTCGGCCAATTTCCGACTGAAATTACCGTTCTACCTTGATCGTCCTTATTCGCTTGTTCTCCACACCCAACCAAGACCGTCACCGACATTGCAGCAGACGCAAACAACGCCACTAACCTTAAAAGTTTTTTTCTCCTCATTGTTAAAACAACTCCTTTAATAATATGTTTTTAATATGTTTTTAATATGTTTTTAATATGTTTTTAATATGTTTTTATTTTTTCAATTTAAATTATTTATATACCACGCAATATATTACCGGTCCCCACAATGTATTCAAAAAGACCGAACTGTAGTTATCGGGATTCTGAACATACGGAACAATATCCTCCATACTACCCAAGCGCACCTCATCGTTCTCTTTATCAAAGACTATAATCTTTTTATCCTTAAGAGAAAATACCTCATCCCATTTCTTCTTATCGAAACCAATAAATATTGTGTTTCCGACTACATCATAAATATATCCGGTTGTCTCTCTTGCGTTGCTGTCGACATAATCTTTTTTAACAGGCCACTCGTTTCTCGGCTTTGACGGGCCACAGAACACCTCCATATCAGCGATATATTCACCACTGAACCTATTAATCTTAACTATGTCACCTCTCTGAACCTCAGGCATATTAACCGAAGAATCATTTGAACATTTTATTTCCGTCAGGTTACTCAAAGTATTATATCCCTTAAGAACTTTTACCTCCATGCCATCTTTGTCAAGCGCCCACATAACTTCGTCTATCAATAAAAACTTTGTTTGTATTGTTCCGCTTCCTAATATAACATTTTCATCTTTGAACACAACGACATCAGCGCATTCCTTTCTGTCATCAAGTCCGTAAGTGTATCCGGCAATCGTATAGTAAGCACCCTTGGGCAAACTTGATGTGGTTGTTGCAACAAAATAGTTATCCTTTGATGAATCCATAACATCAGGCGAAACACCGAAAATAGCTGTTTCTGAACCTGCCATAAGCTTTGGACCAAATTTCATTGCGCTCTCAAACAGCCATTGTTTGCTGAATTCCTGAGTACAAACAAGCATATTATCTGCTGTTTTTGTCATTGTTTCAGAGTATGATTCCGCCACATCCAAAAACGATACCTTCCCTTCCTTGTCAAGCTTATATACCGCAAGACTAGGATTCATCGAACTTCCTCCGAGAGCAATGTAAGCTTCTGTTGAACTAATACTGTTGCCATCTAGCTTAACCTTATTAGCGAGTTCTACTGTCAACATTTTATTCTCATCTGTAAACATTTTCAGTTTATATTTAGGGTCAAACCCGGCATCCTCCTCCACAATCCTTATGAGATATGTATAATTCGCCGTTTTTGCCATCTCGCCGGAATATGCAATATATCCGTAATAATCCAGCTTAACTTCTATATTTGATCCCACTTTTACGCCTTTTAACACAATACCGTTTTTAAAAGGCTTATATTCGACATTTTCAATCGTATATTTAATATCATCTCCTGAACTTGCTTTATCTATTAAACCGCTAACAGTCTTATCAGACGCATAAATTACAAGTTTTTGTTTATTTTCACTTTCAAATACACTTATAATCATACCACTCTTTAACTCTGAAACACTGCCCTTTACACCGCTCGAAATAATTATTTCAACTTTGTCGTATTCACTTAATTCCAGTGCGCCCGTTTTATAAGAGCCGCTCGGATTTGATGCCGTAACCCTGTTGTCGCAATTTTTTATATATAATCTGTTTTGAGTTGCATCCACACCCTCAACAGTATAATTTTCATACGCTTTCACAATGACAACATTATAGTCACTTCCATTCGTCGCAATAAGCGTTACCTCATAGAAATCATTGTCAAACATTGCTTTAATATTCGAATTTTTATAAACATCGTTATATATATAACTTGCATCTTTTGAAATATTCAGCGTTTTCACTTTTCCACTTTCATCGCTGTATTTAATCTGTGACGCTATTGCATCATACACAACCGCATTTTCATTCTTTTTTAATGTTATTGATTTGCTCGTTTCTCTATCCCTTGCATATATCAATTTTCTCGATTGCTTATCCGCATAATAGTAATAACTTACAGATTTACCCAACAACTCACCCGGATAAAATTTTTCTATTGAATATCTTATCCCATTAATCACTGCATATCCGTCATCAACCTTTTCATCGATAATTGATGTTCCGTCATAACCGCTCAATATCCCCTCATCTTTATAGATATCGTAATACGTAGCAAGATAAGTTTCACCCGTTTTATTATAGGTATCTTTACTTTCACGTTCCACATATTCGACATCCAAACTGTTATAAAGCATAACGATTGCATCCGCAAATGTTATCTCATCATTGTTCCCAACTCCTATATAAAGTTTCAGCCGCTGAGCTGTTGAATTTACGCCGCTCGGCCATGCTTGCGTTTTACAAAGATAGTCATATCCCAATAGATAACAAAGGATTTTTGCTGCTTCGGTTTTTGTTATAAAATTGTCAGGATAAAACATTCTCTCTTCATTAACATTAATCACACCTTTTTCTACGAGATATGCGATTTTTGATGCAGCATAATGCGTCTTTGGAATATCGTAAAAATACAAAGCATCGGATTTTATATCATTTTTATACACATTGGTAATTAAATCCACAAAACCTGCACGTGTAACTTTATCCTTTTCTAAAATTATTTCATCATCAAAATCAGCATTTAAAAAGTTTAGTGCTTGCAAGGTTTCACAAGCTTCTCTCTGATAATCTGTCAAGTTTAGTGCTTGCTGGGGTTCAGCGAAGGAAACTTCCAATGACAAAATCCCCTGTAGCATAAATATACACAAAAATAAGCATAAAATCTTTTTCATTTATTCTCTCATCCTTTCATCGTTGGCTTAATTTATATTCCATGCGTATATGTTTGTACCAGATATGACATTGCTCTGTCCAGTATAACGGCCGCCTCTGCTCTCGTTGAATATGCTTTCGGCGAAAAGTCATTGTAACCTGTTCCCGTTATTATTCCTATATCCGCCAAACAACCGATGGCTTGATTGGCATAATCTGCACATAGTTCTTTGTCATTAAATTCATTTTTGGCATCGTTCGGCATATATCCGTTTTTACACATTGCCCGAAAAATCATAACCGCCATATCCTGTCGAGTAATTTTTTCTTCTCTTCCAAAAACACTCTCTTCGTCGCCTGTTACAATACCGTACCTATATGCAATGTTTACATATTTTTCCGCCCAACTCCCATCTAAATCTGTGAAAGTATTTTGTCCGTAATCCTCATTTTCCAATTTCATTGCGCAAACAAGCATTTTTACAAATTCTTCCCTTTTTACCATGTCACCGGGTGCAAAAATCTTCTCACTATAGCCGTCTATAATTCCTCTTTCACATAGTCGTGAAATAGACGGGTATGCCCAGCTATATGCATCAAGATCATCAAAATTTATCCGCAAAGCACTTGGTTTTGCAGAAACCGATATACTCGCAAATTGAAACAAAAGAACACTTTCTATAATTATTTTTACGACATTCCCAAATATTTTCATTAATTTCATCACCTTCTTTCTATTTTAATATTATTTTAATTCAAGTTTTCCAAAAAGCGCAGCATTTTTCGAACCACCTATACCATCATTATAAAACATATATGATTTCCTTCCTCTGCCATCATTATCATTCACTAACATTGATGAACAATATATATCACCTTTTTTTGCCTTGTGTCCATCTTTTAGAATTTCATTCCACGGAATTTTAAACTCATATATTGTATATCCGTTTGACCTGCCAATCTTGCCTTCAAAATTTTTAACTTCTCCAACCTTCTGTCCTGATGCTCCCGAATGTCTGTAAATAGTTTCGACCCCTTTCGTTTTGGCAATGGTAAGTTCGGTAAATGAAAGTGATGATGCCTCTATGCTGCTCCTGTTATCTTCCAATATGGCTAACTGTACACTATCACCACTCCACATCGTATCCGGTTCTTCTTCTTGCCAAAATACATCGTCGCGAACCTTTGTAAGCATATAAAGATTTTCTTCATCCCACATATATCTAAGGTTAAAACTTAAATCATCAACTCCACTCCATGGTTGATTTTCTATCAACGTTCTTGCACACTCTTGTCTGTTTTCACCAAGTAAAGAGCCTTTCCACTCACCCGGGGATATTATACCATCCAAGACCGGTTTATCGTCTGCGTATTCCGCTGCTGTAAAATCAACCTTTTGCTCAAACGTTTCATCATATCCGTTATCAAGCTTTATTCTTATCTTGACTTTCTCCGGACGCTTTATGATTAACTCCGGAAGAGCAAGTCTTAACGTTCTCGTTTCATTCGGCTGAATATCATAAAACACTCTCTTTCCCCCCTTAAACTCATTGGGTTCAAGAAGTTCGCACTCACCCGAAACCATATTTATATTTGATAAATTACTGATATACGCCTCTATCTCCCATCTGGAGCTATCGACATTGCTCGTTTGAACGGTATCAAATTTTGCTGCAATTGCTTTTGATCCAATTGTAACTGCTGTAGTGTTATAATAGACCATATTATCTCCATCTGTTATTTTTACATCTAAGTGATGAAGACCGTCTACACCGGGTGAAACATACATTGTGACTTGAATTTCTCCGTCCGAATTTCTTTTTTGTTCACCGACTCTGAATATCTTTTCATCACAATCAATTTCGACGTTTAAGTCTTTGTTTGCTGTATTTTTGTATGTCAGGGTAAAACCGTCATTCTGAAGAGCTGTTATGTTTACAGAATTTTGAGATATTTTTACATTGGATTCTTCAAACGATTTAAAGTTTCCTTCTATGTAAAATACTTCATCTGCCAAATCAAATGAATAGATCCCATCATTGCTTTTAAGCACGCCCTTATCGTTACCGTACATATCATAAACTCTCACACTTTCACAACCGAGGTTTAGGGCTAATGTTTCAGAACCGTTTGTTGAAAAAATCGCCGCTATGTTCTCTTTGTTCGGTCGTTTGAATTCATATGCAGCAGTACAATAATCATCTTTTATAATTGACCTGTTTATTGTACCATCGGCAAGAAAATCGGCATAAGCGGTAAGTCCTATAAATGTATCGCTAGCTGCTCCTGAATTTATTCCGTCAGGAAATTCAATCAAGCCGAATCGGTCTTCCATATCATCTAACCTTGTTCCGATGTTATTATAACAATAATTATATATAGTCTCGAATTTCTGAGATGCCTGAGCCGAAATATACATAACGGGCACATACTGTCTTCTTTTTTCTTCAGGAATACCATGTCCTGTAGTCGCTTGATCTTCCGCTGTCGACCAGCCCATTTCCGACAGGATAATTGGTTTTGCAACGCCATCCGTTTCAACCATAAGTTCCTGCATTTGCTCTGCCTGTCTGATTAACTTGCTGGCACTGAAATTCGGATACTGATATGGATGATATGACAGATAGTCAACGTATCTCATTCCGCCTTCTTTGATAAACGGATCCAAAAAATCTCGTGAAAATCCGGCAGTTGATCCCGCAACCAGTTTTGTTTCAGGATGATTTGAAGCATTTACTCCTTCGCGAGCTGCTTTGCAATATTTAACAACACCTGAAGGACCTATTCCGCTTGTCATATACGAAGGATGGTTCGGTTCGTTAAACACCTCTATATAACCTATCCCCTTGTCTGCTAAGTATTTTATATAATTTTTAAAAGCATTCAAAGCTTCTTCGGTGTCCGGGTAATAACCACCCCCTTGGTTATTGTTATAAAAATCCGGACAAGAATAGGCTATACCCATATATTCTATACCGTTATCTATAAGTTGACTTCTGTTTCTTGATGTTGTTTCTTCATCAGTAAAAACTCCTTCTGTCAGTTCAGCCATTCTCCATCTTTCATCATTCCTAACCGAACCTATACCGAAACGCAAAAGCTGATTTATGCTCGAATCTTTTTTTGTATTATTATTGAATACAGCAAAGTTATAACACATGCCTAGTAAATCACTTCGCTTTTCTCCTTCCGACAAAGTTTGCGAAATTGAGAATTTTCTGGTACGCTCATATTCCTCTTCCGTACCTTCGGAAGTTATTGATTTTACACCATAAGTAATGGTATAAGTTCCGCAATCCTTTACTCCTGTTTCGAATTGAATTTCCTTTTCTTTCCCTGCTTCGACATCAAACCTCTCTGTCCGACCGGTTTTCAAAATGCGTCCTTCATTGTTTTTAACCGTATAGGTTATTTCTGAACTTACTTTTGAATTATTACTGTTATTACATACAAAATTCATATAGTCGGATTCACCATATGAGAATATACGCCCGTAATATCCGTTTTCGGGCGTTACATCCAACCCATACTCTTTTCTGTTTTCTTCAATAAAAATTCCGCCTATCCCCACATCTTCATTTTTAAATGAAGATATCATTCTCAAATCACAATTTTCTTTGATATTGTTCTTAAAATCATCCCAATAATATGTTTGCGTTTTCCACCTTTTTTCACTTGTTCCTCTTAAGTACCCCCGCAGAGCAAAATCATTCCAATCATCGCCATAAGCATAAATTCCATATAAAGAATCTCCTAAGTCATAGTAAAAAATTGTAACTGCAACTGTTGAATTATCCTTCATATTCCAATATTTTTTATCTATTTCTATCTTTGTATGCAGTCTCCTTGTTGCGCCAATTCCCTCATATTCGGTGAAATACCATTCGTTTGATCCGCCCGAATGAGTAACATTACAATTTTTTGACACATATTTTGTACCGTCCACATAACAATATGCGTACCTATGTCCGCTTTTTTCAGCTTCCTCCAGTTTGCTATCTATACCAAGCTGATTAAACGATATTGGAGCAATCTGTTCATCGTTTTGATTCTCATTATTTTGTCCAAATCCCGAAGTTGAAAATATCAACAACATTGTAATACAGATTATTGGTGAAACTATTCGTTTTAATTTCATCTTTTAGTACCTCTTTCTCTTATAATTATAACTCGATTGAATTGTACAGCGGTTTCAATTCAGTTAATCCGTTCCAAATGAATGCTTTAACTTTTTTTGTTTTCTGTTCAATCTTGCTTCTTACTCTATATTCTTCACCGGTTCCTGTATCAGCAGAAATTGTTATTTTTTCCGGTGTTATGGCAATCAACCCTCCGTTTTCATCATATTGCACAATGGTAATAACTGCAGTCGGCGTATCTTGGGTTGGATTTTTAATTTTAGCCAAAGCCTCAATCATACCTTGTCCGGTGTCAGAAACAGTGAAGTTTGAAACATATGCTACTTTTGATCCAATTGTAACTGCTGTAGTGTTATAATAGACCATATTATCTCCATC
>ERZ825159.1772-NODE-1772-length-19582-cov-3.597993_pt1 | contig 19582 bp, 10 predicted proteins | sample MGYA00519932_ERZ825159 | MGnify/ENA primary metagenome ERZ825159 (study PRJEB31778, sample SAMEA3449191) | human gut metagenome | biome: human gut; feature: human-associated habitat; material: faeces | place: United Kingdom | collected 2010/2012 ...
CCACTTATCAGACGAAGTTCACTTTCGTTTTGATCGACAAATTTTATCTCACATTTTCTCTTTGAATACTCGTTTTCCTCTGGAAGAACGATATTCTTCTCAGATAGAACTGGATTAAACAATGAAAATCCATCACGAGCCAATTTGGCTGTTAAAGAGATATTAATTTCATCAATTTTTACTGCAAGCTCATCTAATAGCATGCCATCTCTGTTTTTTTGCCGTCTGTGGATAAAATAACACTCATGTACGCCCTTAATCTGTGCAACCATATCTTCAAAGCTTGTTGAGTTGTTTTTGTTATTAAAATCAACGTTCTTTTCAGAATAACGCACAAAGAGAGGGAATACAGAACCGTCATCGACATTCGAATAGACGTTCTCGTCGAAAGTTCTTTCTAATTCCATATTTGATTTGTTTTATTATAAATATACGATACTGATGTTTCTGTCAAACATATTTAATTGTGCACGAACAATAGAGTCGTCCTCTATCATGAGAACTACACCATAGTTCTCAAAAGATGCAGCTTGAAGTGGTGCACCTATTGCTAGGGCATTTTCATCGTAGCCATATCCTCGCAGTTCTACAATGTTTCCTTCTACATTAACTATTTTCATTCTCTTAGGTGCCATCTGAACATTGTTCTTCCAAAGTGGATGAACCCCATCAAGATTATACATGGTTACAGTATAGCCTTCTTCTCCTTGTATGTTTTTTTCGATAACGAGTCGACGATTACAACCATAGTTGTGTCCGGAAATATCTTGTCCGTTCTGGAAACGAATGTGATCGGAAGAGTCAAAAACGACTTTTCCTTCGGGTGGGCAGTTATCCCAGTTAAGTAAATGTTTAATCATAGCGTCTTAGGTAATAATGGGTATTTAACATTATACGATTGTCATCATGATCTTTTGTGTGTCAGTAGGAACAATCAGTTCTCGTACATCAACTTTTAAGATGCGAGCAATTTCAATTAGTGTCTCCAAAGAGGGTTGAGAACTATTTGTACACCATTTGGAAACAGTTGCAGGATCCTTGCCTAAGGTTTCTGCTAACCACTTGCTGGTTTTTTTCTTTTCAACCAAAACCACTTTCAATCTGTTTATATCTGCCATATCTCGATGTTTTTCACAAAATCAGTCATTATAACTCAAATTTATGAATATTTTTTAATAACCAATCAATATGTATATAGATTTAATAAAAGTGCCGTAAAATTTGCGTTTTATGCCATCCTTTAGTATCAATACACACATTCCCTAAGTTTTGGACGTTATCGTATATAGCTCCTTGGAAAGTTTTTGTTCAGATTTTGCTTTTGATGGTCTTACAGTTCAGTGTTTAGCTACGAATTTATGTAACAAGAGTAATAAAATAACTTTAGTGCTATAGTTTTTAAGGTTAGGTAATACCAAAATTGTAGTTTGTGAGGATAATAAAAAAGAAACATTCGAATATCTTATGAGAGATTTTTCATTTTGAGAAGCGGTTAAAAATGCTTAGGCTCTGATTGCACTTCATTATGGGCACTAATCCAAAATCCCAAAGTGTAAGACTGCGTAGCTGATAACTGATTGCACTTCATTATGGGCACTAATCTGTTTTTTACGATGATTTTGTAACATTAGTAAATCCATATCTAAATAATATCTGATACAAGCAATGTAGATACTAGTGTTTATTCTAAATATTCTACAAAAAATAGAGGTTGGAATGGCTATAGCGAATTAACTAGGAAGTATTAAGAAAGATATTATTTGACTACAAGATAAGATAGTAATATTGAAGTGGAATCTGGAGAGTCATATGATCCTAGAAAAGTAAGATATCTGAATGTGAGTATTATTTTATCCTTATATTTGATGTTTTAATTCAGTTTCAAATAAAATGTATAGATATATACAACAAAAGTTATAATCGAGTAGTCCGCCATAAATGAAGACTGTTTATGGCGAGCTACTTTTTAGATAAAGAAACGGTAATCGTATGTTACACCATTATATTGTCTTAACAAGTTTCCCACCTGCGCCAATGTATTAGAAGTGTCAATTGTAGCAGGTAACTTTGTATATAGATTAAACGAGTTCCAATTCATTTTTGTAAATCCTAGAATTTCTTTAGCAATAGTTTCCAAATCTCCATGTCCATAGTATTTAGTAATTTTTAAAGGAGCAGGAATACAACGTCCTCCTTGGTAGTATCTACGATTTGACTGTATTGAGGGAACTACTCCATGTGTCCATAACAAAGCATTTCTCGATGATAGTTTAATGCAAGTTCCTCTATCAACAGGATATCCATCTTCAAGAAATTGACCATACATAATCTTCTCTGCAATAAACTTTAAATCATATTCTTGAGTGATTGTGATCAAATCAATTTCTGATATTCCTGCTTGCTTTAATGCGTTTGTTATACCTTCAATCTCATCATTCTTAAAAGGGGTTCGTTTATGAACTACAACTCTTTGAGGTAACTTTTCCATAGCGTCTTGAAAAAGAGCCAGTATATCCATTCCAAATTTATAAGCTTCTTCAAAATTTAAATAAGGATTTTTCTTTTTGTCAAATTGAGGATGTTCAACTTTTGACAGTTTATATCTTAATCCCTGTCCTTGTGCATTGTATATATGGCTACAGCCTAAAACAACTTCAGCTTTACCTGAATATTGCTTTTTTATGCTATATCCAATTCCTGCATATGCTGTATTTTGATCTAAGTCTGCAAGAGTCCAAGGAGTTCTTAAAGCTTTCACAAATAAAGCTAAAGAGAGCCACCATGAAATTTCACATACCATCTTGTCATATAAAGTCTTTTCTTCTATAAATTGGGTCGTGAATCTATGTTGGGCGGCAAACGCTTTAATATAGTTATGCAAATCAAATGTTTCTCCATGATAATTGAATTGTCTATAGTTACTCCATGAATTAGGTACAAATATTAATAGCACAATTCCTGGGAACTGTTCTGAAAGTTTTTGCCCTTCTGTACAAATAGTTTTTGCTAAATTAATGGCACTTTTAGGATTATCATTTATTGATACCCATTTTTCAGAATGTATTTCAGGAATATCAAGTCTACAGTTATAAATATTACTAAAACCGGTATAATGATGTACATAGTCGGATAATTTATCTGCAGATACTGTAGAATTTAGTCTTTTTAGAAATTCACTAAATTTTAAAGAATAAGAAGTAGGACAGATACTGCCAATGCATACATCTTTAGGGAATACATCAAAATAATTCGCATCGAAAGGTCTGTATTTTGATAATCCTCTCATCGGATTGTCATCATATGCTGGTTTATTAACGTATGGATTTATAAATTCAAGCTTGGGTTCGTTAATGTGTATGCCATGATATAATGTTTGATTTATATTATATCCCTTCGGAGAATATATCGTTATGTTACCTTGTCCGTAATGGTGTATTTCAGCATAACCACGATTATTGGATATTTTAAAGATAAAACCACTTCGTGAATTAACAGGTATCTCAAAACATAATCTTTTACCATTAAACATTATATTACACCATTCTTGTAATTTCTTCTCATATTGCTGATTTCTCATTTTATCCAAATACTCATGAGAGTATTGTTGTTTGATCTCCTTTTTTATTTGGTCATTAGAAATAAAATAGACTGTTGGAGTGATTGAAAACAAGACATATTTCTTTTGTGGGACAAATGATAATCCACATTCAATAGCTTCATGTATTGTTACATTATTCTTATTTGCATAAATATCTTTTTTATATAGCATAGAACGCTTGTAATCAACGCCTAACCCTCTAATTTGAGAGATTCCATAAAGTGCAGCTTTGAGAAATAATTCTTTAAAATGGCTATTCTTCTCTATTTCATCAATAGAAATATGAACACGCTCAATTTCACTAATTAAATTTTTCCCAAAAACTTCATTGATAGTAGATACAGTTGAGATGGCATATACTTTGTCTTTATATGGTACAGCAATAAGGGGTTTTTCTTTAATCTTTTCTCTAAGATATTTCCATCTGTTTTCATTCTCATCGTATGAAATTTGAAACTGAAATATTTCATCGGGAAAAGTAGCTGGAATTAGATTACTTTTCAGATATTTTTTTGTACTTCCATCCTGTATGTAAAATGGAGTTGTTGTATTGTCTATACTTATTACTTTAAGTATTTCATTGATTTCCTCTTGTTTATTAGAATCTTCATTAAAACAGAATTTTACAAGAGATAACATGACGTTATCAAATCCGTTTGTGTCAATATAAAACGCTTGTCTTCCAGCAGATCGAATAGTTTGAATCAAATCTGCTATTTCTGGTGTAATATCCTTGCCGTAGCCACACCAATACAATCTTCCTGCTCCCTTATCCGTAAAAGCTTCTTTCAAAGCAGACATAAGGGATTTATCTCTTCCACTATATCCTATGATAATTAAATTTTTGTCAACAAAATAACGTCGCAAAGCTGAAACAAATTCACTATTCTGTGAATCTAGTTCTTTCTCTGTATTTTTGAGTGTTCTAAATTTACAATCTCCATGTAATGCTATATAAAGTAATTCACTTGAACTTTCTGTCCTATATATACGATCAACGCAATCAAGATTTATAGCTATAGGTGTTATATTGGCTTGTTGTGCAGCTCTTTCCACGAGTCCATCGAAATTTGTACTCCAAACAGATTTTACAATTCCATATTTATTCAACAGACATAGCAATTTATATCCTACATACGGACTTTTTCCATTGCACAGGCTTTCAAAATATTTAGTTCTGTCCGCATCTATTGGATATGAAGCTTCGGCATAAAAAGAATATTCTTCTGGACTCCCCAATTGTGGATATTTCCCTTGCACATCTAACCATTTCTGAATGATGTCTTTACTTAAATCAGATTTTTTGGGATCTACTAATTTTTTTTGATTACCTGATAATGATTGATATATTAAAAATTTCCAATCCCATATACAATCATTTGCCGATTGAATACCAGATGAGATGGATGCACCGGCACCTAATAAGACACCAAATGACCCATCTAAATTTTGTTTGATTGATCGTAAAAAAGCATCAAATTCTAAATATAAATTTTCGGGCATATTCATAGTCGTTGGTTATCGTGGTTTTATTATTTCTCGTATATCTGACTCACAGTCTCGGCTGTTTCTTTCATCATTTGTCGTAATGACTCAGGGGCAATAACCTCTATTTGTGCACCAAACGAACGGAGCAAAGAACGTAACTCATAATTATTTTGGACTTTTAAGGTTATCTTCCAATATCCATCTTCAAGAGGTGTTGTCACTGCTGATTGAGATTCATGAAGTGGCTTAGTCACAATATATCCAATGGCTTTATCACTAACCTTTAAAATGACTTCTTCTACAGGAGCATTTGAACGCGAAACGCCGACGATATCGCTAAAGTATTCTTTAAAATCTATTCCTTCAGATTGTATTATGTATGGTTTAGATGTTTCCTTTACTTCTTCGATTCTATCAATTGCAAAGTTTGATAGATAATCCGAGTCTTTATGTTTGCCGATCAGAAACCAGCGATTATTATATTGTTTAAGATGATAAGGAGTAACAATTACAGTTCTAGCATCCTTCCCAAATGGATGATATATAATTTCAATTACCCTTTTGTTAACAATTGCATTAAAAATGGGTTTATAGTATAAATCCATTCCTTTGAGATAGGGATTATGCTGAAAACTTACAACTGAATCCAGACTATCTCCTAATTTACTGGTCGTATATAGTCTTTTTTCAAGGTCGTTTAACCACTCAAATTGTGGTACTCCATCGAAACGTTTAAGAAGTATCAATGCATCATAAATCAAATTGAGCTCTTCTTGATTGATAGGTTGATTTTTAATAGAAGCCCCTTTGGTATGGTATCGGTAATATTTTCTATGTCCATCTCGAATGGCATCTATCTCCATACTATATCCTTCTTCACTTTCAATGAATTTTAGATCTTCTTGTACTTGACGTTTTTTTACTCCGCAACCATCTTTCGTTTCTCCATTATACAGATAGAGCGCTTCATTGCAGGCATCTACTAAATCCTCAATATAGTAACGCCTAGACCAATTGCTCAGGCATTTATCTATAATCTGGTATCTTAACTGTGCATTTTTATTTGTTGGCATAGGCAATACTATTTATCAAACAATACAAAGCTAATTATGAACAATGCAGTCTTTCTGCATTGTTCATAATCTTTTATATTAAATCTTCTAATTTATCTACTATTGCAGCAATTTCTGTAGAATCAATACTTCCGTTCTCATGGTCAACTGTAGTAAATAAATTTACTCCTTCTATGTAACCGATTGATTTATAAAAATCTCGTTTCTTTTCCCATGATTCCTTATAGGCGGGATTATCTAACATTCCTAAATGTTCCCAAAGAATGGTATCTCCAGATGCATCTTCAAAAGTAAAATCAGGAATACATCGGCGGCCGTTATCTTCTATCATTCTTTCATATTCAAAGTCAATACCTCGTTCATATAGCATATTAGCAATAATTACTTCAGACTTGCTACGTACGATTAAACCTGGCTTTAAGGTTGTGTGAATCAATCCTTCCACATATGGAATGTTTGAAATATCTTCACGAACAGATGTAGAAAAAAGATTTGTATTTCGCTTAGCTAGAACTGACATCTGAGGTTTAGTATACTCGATTAACCACGATATATTATCTTGTATCAACAGAATTAATTTCTTTCTTGCTCGTGTTAAAGCTGTATAGATTAGTTCACGTGAAAGTATACGTCCGCTTTTAGGAAGAACAACCAACACAGTATCAAAATCGCTCCCTTGACTCTTATGGATAGTTATAGCATAAGCCAAGTCTATTGTATTATCAGCCTCATCCGACTTAGAAGAATAATATGAAAATCTCTTGTTGGGTAACCCGGTAAAAACAACTGTCGATTTCTTTTCCCTCTTATTTGCATAATTAACAAAACCTATTTGACCATTTGAAAGTTGACATTCTTCTTTACTCGTAGATTTCTTGCGTTCATTCTTTAATTGAATGACCTTATCTAGAGCAGATATGGTAATAGGAGCTATTTCTATTGAAAAATTTTTATTTATACCAACCCACTCTTGGAAATACGAATTAATCTGGAATGTTCCCCATACCGGATTTTTTACTGGGGATAAAACCTGAAATCTTTCAACCTTTGACGGATCATTTAAGGCTTTATTTACATCGTCAAGTCCTATAGATTTACGAATCTTCTCGGATAAAGATTTACCTTCCTCTTCTGGCAACTCTTTTTCAATGGCCTCTTTCAAGCAGTCTTTAAGGTCGTTTTCATCATTCCAAGTATAAACAACCAAGTCATTATTAAGATTTCCTTTGGCAACTTGCTCAAAAATGAGATCGGAATTCTTTGCAGGTTTTTCTCCAGAGAACCATGATGCTAAAGTCAATATGTCAGAGTCTCCAGTATTAATAGTCCTTACAACATATCGCAATTTTGTGATTGCTGATCTTAAATATTCGTCTTTATTATCCTTTAGGTAGTTAAATAAGTCTGCAAATGGTCTGCCAGGGCCAATAGGAGGTAATTGAAATGGATCTCCAATTAAAATTATTCGATTAATGTTCTTTAAATCCAATGCTTTCATTAAGACATAAAAGTCCTTACATGTAAGCATGGAGCACTCGTCAATAATGACATTTTTGGCTCCACAGTATTTACGTTTTTCTGTATCTTCAGGAACACAAGGTGTCATTGTATCCCAGTCAAAGAAACCCTGACGCGTCAGAAATTGCGCAATAGTTAGGGCTTGAATATCTGCAGACATGTTACCCAAGCGAACTCGCGCTTTCCCTGTAGGAGCCAAAAGGAGTGTACCTTCTGCTTTTATTTGTGGCGATTTTAAGAAAGCTTTGACAACTGTAGTTTTGCCTGTTCCAGCTGGACCTGCCAGCACAGAAAGGCGCTTACTGCAGAACATTTCCAATGCCTTTACCTGGTCAGCTACAGCATTACGGCATCGCTCATTTGCTTCATTGTAACCATCAATAGATGCTTTAACGATCGTATTCCAGTCTTCTTTTAATGGTGATTTGACATCCTTTGAAGCACGACCTTTGAATATCTTACGCAAATAATCATCAATTTCTTTATATTCCTTCAACTGCAGTGCACACCTGTCATCAGTATTAAGATATATAGTTTTTTCTTCAATGAACTCTTTGTTTGACATTAAATAATTATATGGCAGTTGATGATTGTCCGCAGCCAAACAATCTTTTATATATAACTCAATCTCGTTTGCAGAAATTAATGTATCACCATCACTGAGACTTGCCACAAGTTTTGAAATGATAAATGAGCGGATCCTTCTATTATCAATTACGGATTCCACTAGTGAAGGAGCTTTTGGAGTCCATTTGCCTTGAATCTTAGGGTCAGCCATTATGCCAAGATCAATCATTTCGGTTGTAACAGGAAGATAATTTTCAATAAGACTCTCCTCGCTGATAATATATGGATTATTTAATAATTCATCATAGCAGCCAGGACTATCAAACCACCATTTTATTACTTCCGAATTTATTTCAAAACGTGATAGCAGTTCCAGTACTTGTCTTTGGTTACTTAGAGTATTTTTCCAAAGAATACGATAATGAGTAAGTTCACTTTTATATACGGAATCAGGAAGAGACAATTCACCTTTCATCAATTTATCAAAGGCTTCCCATGGATTATCTTTAACCCCACAATATCCATTATTTCGTAAATCCTGTTCAATTATAAATGCATAATTTACCCCTATTGCTGATAAAGCCTCGGCGAAAGCTGGGAAAGGACCTATCATATCCTTCACCTTTGCAATTTGGGAATCTATCCACAAAATTTGTTGTTTCCAGTTTCCTCCGACAAGTCCATGATTAATGACACATTCTAAACATTTCCTGGCTACATTCAAAATAATCAACATGCTATGGTTACTAACATATTCACAACCATACGACAACTCGTTAAAAATTTTCTGGCTATTGCCTAGCTTTGGAATGGTAATTTTTATTTCATCAATTACTTCTTGTTTTGATTTTCCTGTTTGGGCTTTTACATAGTCTTCATCAAGTGACATATATTCATGATATGGCAAAAGAAATCCTTTTGACTTCTTCAAATCAGTTCTTATACCATGTTCAAAAATCAAATCCCAAAAAGGATATGTATAATCAGTTGTTGTCTCATATGTTTGTAGCGGTAAAACTTTAGTAATTTCACCTATACCAACGATTAATTTTGCATCTTCATCAATTGGATTACCACTTTTGCAATAGAAAACTCCGAGTGAAGTGCCAGCTTCTATATTTAATCTAAAGTGATTTAATATTTCAAACTGTCTCTCTTTTCCATATACCCAAGATGTAGGAAACGGTGCAGTTTCATCATCAGACATATTCGGATATTTATGATTCAGTTCTTCCTGATAATCACGAGATAGATATCGGAAAGGTATTCCAAAAAAGCTATATGGTTTGAGTTCTATTGTTGTAGGTAAGAGCTTTGCATGTGGAGTCTCTCCAAAAGCATAAACATGTTTGAAGGTTCTTTTATATGGCTTCTCATTCATAAAACCACCATTCTCGCCAACACAAGCAGGTAATTGATCCTGCTTGATAGAATTCCAATCCTTTCCTGCATACGTTTCTTCTTTGTTCTCATCTTTTTTTTCAGATATATTGTGAAGCATCATGCAGAATGGATTATTTTTCGGACATTGACAAATAGTTCCATTCCATTTATTATCGTGCCAAGGCACACGGATTGATATATGTTTCATGATAATCGTCTTATTTCGTATTAATAATATTTCCTACAATCTTGGCAAACGCATCAGCACATTTCTTAATATCTTCATACTCTGCTAGTTTTTTGCCATTAAGGTTATCGTCTGTCCAATCTTCAATATCTTTTGCATACACATCTTTGATGGAGCTTTGTAGCAATTCTATTTTAAGAGGAACAGGTAGGTTACTTATTTGCATATCATCAATGATTCTTTTGAAATAAGCAAAATCACCTTCTATGATAAATCCCTTATCTGCTGCTATACGATAAATCGCAATCCAATGTCTTTGCTTGCTCAAAGGTGACTTTTTAGGCTCATATCCAATAAGCTGGCAAATGCTCTTTTTCAGAGTTGCGATTCGTTTTTCTTCTGGCCAATCCTTTACGTCCGCTTCAGCGACTAATTGCTGATCATCATTTTCTTCATTATAATATGGATGCAACTGAATTACTTTATGGACATAAGAATTTTCTTTGTGAACACTTTCGGACTTTTGTATTTCATGTCCATTCATTTCCAAATCTGTAATAGACGAACCAGTGGCATAGAAATACATGGTCAAGATGATACTGATTGCAGTATTAACTTCCTGTTCTGAAGCAGTAGGAGAAATATGTGATTCACTGTTTCTCCAGCCTTTAATGAGCATAAGGTATTGATATAGCTGCTGCTTTCCTTCATTCGTGCTGTATTTCAGATTCCACAGACATTTATGAGCATAAATCACGTTTTTCCAAGTTACATCTTCACCGGGATTTTGGGCAGGAACTTCATGGCCTTTCATCAAATAATACAATTTCTTCAGATACGCTTCGAACTTGGTGACCAATAGATTAAATGCCACAAATTTATCTACAATTGTTACTTTGTTGCCATACAGATTTGTAAATGCCCGCTGGATAAACATGCCTACATTGTCCAAAGAGTCAATTGACGGTGTGTCTATTACATAGAATACGCTGTCTATAATCTCGTCGATAGGACGCATTTGTGGAAGCACTGCGGTCAAAGTTGTTTTCAGAATGCTCCGGATATTATCTTTTATGGCGGCCACGTCTACATGCTGTACTTCGTCTGTAATAACGTCTTCGTCTTGCGGCATCTGTTCTTCTTCGGATTGATAATTCTCCTCCATGTTCAAGTACGCTTTCAGAATACGTTCTCTACAACTGCTGTCTAAAATAAACTCTCGAAGTAATTTGTCTGCCTTGGGAATAACCAGACGAGCCGGAACTTCTGTACCTTCTACTTTGGCAATGAACTCACGAGTTTTGGCCATATTCAATGTCAGTTTCAAATTGTCAAACTGACTGAACTCATTCAGATTCTGTTCCGTTGCATTACGACTCATGATGTGCTCCAGTTGACTGGCGTTTATACCAGTCGCTTCGGCCAAAATCATTACTTGTTTGTGCAATTCGCGGAATTGGTATTCTGCGATATAATCATAAATCGTCTTACCCGGCGACAGATGCAAATCTCCACTTTGCAGGTCGTGCAGGATAATCATTGCCGTACGCTGCTCCTTTTGTGAAAGGGAAGCAAAGGTTTTGTGCAACTCTTTAAAGGCTTCTTTGGTCAGTTCGCTTCCCGGACCAGACATGTAAAGGTTCTTGATGAACTTCACAAACTTGGAGTTGATATATTCGGCATCGATCGTACCCGTACCTGTTTCTGTGATATAGGTGTCAATAGGATAGTCAAAATCATCTCCTTCCGTACTGCCACCTCCATTGCCTTCAAATAGTTCCCTGTATCGTTGCAGCAGAATAAGGTAAGTCTGTTCGTCCAGTTCCATCTTGACGTAGGTATAGGTATCGCCATGCTGGAACTCATATTCATCCTCTTCCCATGTAAATCCCTGTAGCTTGGCAGCTTCCAGTAGATGGGTCATCTGGCTGAAATCTTTGGCAAACATATTCCTGTCTTCTCTTGCTTCCGGCAATTTTGCAAAGTTTTCGATTTTCTGTGCTTGGAATATATCCCTTATGTGCAAGAACTTCTGGTTGATATTTGTCAGATTACTTTCCAGTTTATCGACAAAAACACCTAACGGCCTGTCCACATATACATCGAGTGCATCGTTGATATTCTGCTCCATGGTGTAAGGAAAAGAGTAATAGCGGATAATGCCGAAAGGCTTGTCCGGACCAAACAAGCGGTTGGTACGTGAGAACGACTGGATAATGTCCACATATTTCATTACCTTATCCACATACAGCGTATTTACCCATTTGGAATCATAACCTGTCAACATCTGTGAGACCACAATAAGCAAGTCTATCTGCTGTGCGTGATCATGTTCTATATTGAGGTAAGGCTTCTTGTGTGCCAGTCTTTTGGCCACATCTTTTTTGTATTTGGCGTATGTGGAAAGCTGGAATGTTGTTCCATATTTCCGGTTATAGTCATCCAGCATCTCCAGCAAGGCATCTTCCTTGGCAATTCCGCCATCAGAATTGTCTATGTTGTTGTCGAATACGGCTACCACATTCAGGGAAGGATATTGCTCCTTGAATATCCGATAATAAGCTATTGCCTCAGGTATATTCTTTGTAGCCAGAATTGCGTGGAATTTACCGTTCTTGCTCAGTTTATCCCTTCCGCTTGCGATGTCGGCTGCGACAGCCTGGTGATGAACAGGCTGCTGATATAAGTCTTTAGGCAGATAATGTTCTATTCCGTGTAAGGTTTCATCTCCTTCCTTATAAGTGTCCGGCATCTTCAGTTCATTCATGAACCTGTTGTAAATAGACATTTTCTGCTCGTCATTTTCAATCTCCTCGATGCTGTTTACTTTCAGTTGAGAGAATGCCACTTTTTCGCGAAGCTCATTGTCTTCGTAGGTTCTCACCATATACGGATCGAATCCCAATACGTTGTGATCAGGGATTCCGTTGGCGATGGTGTATTTATGAATCATGTCGCCGAATATGGTTTCGGTCATGATTTCATGCTTGGCATTTTCTTTGAACACCGGTGTTCCCGTGAAACCGAAAAGCAGGGCTCTTTTGAAGGTATTCTTGATACCTATCAGCATATCGCCGAACACGCTACGATGACATTCGTCTATGATAAATACCAGTCGTTTACGATCTATCAAATCAATGTCATCTTGCGAAATATCTTTCCCTGCTTTGATGTTCGACATCTTCTGAATAGAGGTCACAATCAGTCGGTCGTCGTTATCTGTACTTTTGAGCTTACTCAACAGGATAGCTGTGTTCTGCGTATCCTGAATAGCTTCGTCTTCTCCCGCAAATCCACGGTATTCATCCAATGATTGCACGCTCAGCTCAATGCGGTCCAATAGAAATACCACTTTGTCTGCATCGCCGGAATTGGCTATAAGCTGTGCTGACTTGAAACTGGTCATGGTCTTTCCGGAACCGGTGGTATGCCACACGTATCCGCCACGATGCTGATGAGTATCCCAGTTAGTCTTATGCGTTATGTCACTGATTTTGCTGGCTGCAAAATACTGATAGCTGCGAAGTACTTTCAGTGTCTTATCCTTATCGTCGGCAATGGTATAATAACCGATTAGCTGATGTGCCATGGGGATGCTGAGCAAATCGGATACAATTCGCCTCCAGTCTCGTATGATTGTGTTGTTAAAGTCTTCCCAATGGAAATAGAATTCCGGCTTAAAATTCTCTTCTTTGCCCGGATTGGCAAAATAGAGTGTTTCTTCCGGAGTCATGGCCACGAAAATCTGCACCATCTTGAAGATACCGTTGCCGAATACACCTTCGTGGGTATAACGCTTAATCTGAAAGGTAGCCTGACTTACATCTACTTTGGAACGTTTCAGCTCTATATGAATCACCGGCATGCCATTGATGAGCAACATCACATCGCCCCGTCGGTCACCGCCCAACGGGTGCGAAGCCTTGAAACGAGGTTGGCGGGCAATCTGGTAGCGGCTCTGTCCGGCACTGATTTCGCGTGCATCGAAAATCTTCAGATATACTTCCTTGCCGTAATTGTTTGTATCGGCAGGATTGTCGCGTTTGATACATACCTGTCCGCCATTGATAAACATATTCATGGCGTATGGGCTGTCGCACAGATTCACCTGATCGATGATTTGGCGCATCTCACTCGCAGTAAGCGGATAATTGCCTAATTTGTTGATGTCACGGTTGTTGTCAAAGAGAATCTTTGCCCAGTTCTGGATCAAATCATCTTCTGTGGGTTGTACAAGGACTTCCTTTTCCCAACCGTGATGGGGGGAGAAGGTCGACCAAGGCTTGTTCAAACAGACTTTCCTTGACGAAATATTGTATGTCGTTTATATTATCCATATTTACTCCATTAAAGGTTTGAATGATATTTTACACAAACATCTTATCCAGACAAGCTGCCTTGATTTGTTTTAGCTTTTCAAGGCGTTGGGTTTGGAGAGAGATTTGTTTATCAAGATTTGAAAAGAATAATCCTATTTTAACTTGTTCATTTTTTGAAGGGATCAATACTATTTGTTTGTACAAATCATCCCACACAATGTTCTTTCTACACAAACTAGCACCTGCTGTTGTTGCATTCAGGAAAAAAACTTTTGTAGAATCCATTTTTATCCATTGTTGTAGGAATAATGGTGATATATTAACGATTTCGTAGACCTTGTAAGCTGGTGATATAAGTCCATGCTCAAATCTTAAATTAACATTGGCATTTCCTAAATGGAGATTTTGGGTTGAAAGAATTAGCATATTCTTTTTTATTTTCTTATATCCAATATTAGAAGCTCCTCTTTGATGTCCAAATAATTCAGAGTTTAAGTACACTCCTGTAATTGCGGACGATAATAAAATATCCTCATTCTCTACTGTAGACCTTTCATAACTTTCTTTTAAGAATGACCCAAAAGGAATTTTTTCCCATTCTCCTTCAAATCCTTTAAATCTTACTTTAGGTACAGTTTCTCCTTCTTGTGGAAACATAGATTGTAGGCTTGCATCTTTTATTTGTTTTAAAGATACAAGTTTCTTTGATGTGGTTTGAATTAATGAATCTAATGACTGGAAATAAGATGCTATCTTTTGCTGTTCGTCATAACTAGGAGCACAATTTACCTCTATTGAATTTATTATATTTTTGGATAGACTTGGAACTCCTGTGGATTCATCGTATTTTAACCAATCAATTCTTTGAAATATGCAATTACAAAATTGTAAGTTATTATATTTACGAGGTATTGCATAAAAGAGTGTATCAACAGTCCAAAAAGGTGCTTTTAATATATATGGTTTGTTAATAGTACCTTTACGTCCTATTCCTATAGCATCTTTATCGTAAGATAAAGCTGCGTTAACACTTAACATGTATCCACCAGTTCCATATACAGGTATATTCCCATTACATAAGTGCTTATAATCCATTCCACTATTCAGTTGAACGAGTTCATCCAATGTTTTTTTGTTCCAAGTCTTATCTAATCCTTTAAATCTAATTTCAGGTACGTTCATATACTTATTTCTTTTCACCATTAATCAACTCATTAAGTCCTAATAAAGTAAACTCATCTCCAGTCAGTTCACCAATAAGATCATATAATTCTTTTTGGGATTTTCCCAAGTCCTCATTCAACTGCTTATAACTTATAGCATATTTCTTACCTAATGTAAGCACTTTAGTTTCAAAAGCCGACAAAACCTCAGTGAGCGTTTCATCAATACCTTTGATAATAGGATCAATCCATTTTTTATGCAGGAACAGAGAAATATCTTCGTCAGAAAGATTCTCTATCGCTTCTACCGTTTTGTCAATAAGAGCCTGCTTTGCTTCCTTAATTTGTTTATTCTTGTTTTTCTGTTCCTCCCAGAGTTTGACAATCTTTTTCAGTTTTTCTTTTGTCTCCGCTTCCACCTCATCCTTTTTGGCTTTTGCTCCGGCAGTAATGGCTTTCTTATCGAAAGCATTCTCTTTTTCGCTATCCAAATAAGTCTCAGATTCCTCTTCTGAGAAGCTTTCACGGATTTCATCCAGTTCACCTGAGATTTCTTCTACCCGCATCTGTAAACCGGCTATAGCTTTCAGTTCATCTTGAAATTTTTCCTGTTGTACCAATTCAAAAGGAATAATGCGGCCTTTCAAACCATCTGGCACTTCAATCTCTTCGTCGCCTTTCTTTACCAGTTTATAAGCAGGTTCTACTACTCTTACCGCTCCAATGCCTTCCTGCTGTATGGTCTCAATGTCGTTGGTGATGCCCTGCCAGTTGTCAGCCAAAGCTTGATAGGCTGCATACCGGTTAATAAGCGGTGTTTCATGCAAACGGGCAAAAATATCATCGGAAATAGCATCCAGTTCTTTTTGTGGATTTATCGTGTCTACATGATCAATCAGCCGATGATGAACACTATTGGCAAAACCTTCGAAAGCCCGTGCAAACCTCTTCTGGAAGGCTTTCACGTCTGCATTCTGCTCTATAACTGATTGAGTATCTTCGGCCCTCAACTGAGAATAAGGTTTGTCTGTATCCGCTCTAAACAATTCTTCACGCAAAGAAGGGAATGTGTCCCAATATTTTTGAAGTTCGTCAATCTCACTGTGAGGGATGCCTCCGAACATGGTGGCATAGATGTCGAACTTTTCAACAGGATCACTGGAATCTACATAACGAGGGATATTCAGATTGTAACCGTTTTGACGGATTTCATCACGGGACACTGTACGGGAGTATCCGGGAATCGTCTTTCGCTCGCGTACCGTATCGGCAATACGTTTGATGTCACATTCGCGCAGCTTGTTGTTTTTCCCTTCTTTGACAAAACCCTTCGAAGCATCGATAATCAGCACATCGTCATTGTCACGATGCTGTTTGAGCACCATGATGAGAGTAGGAATACCTGTGCCAAAGAAAATATTGGCCGGCAGTCCGATAATGGCATCGATGTTATTCTTCTCAATAAGGTTGCGACGGATTTTGCCTTCCCCTTCGCTGTTTTCATCGGTATCGCCACGGAAGAGAACCCCGTGAGGAAGCACAATAGTCAGGATGCCATCCGGTTTAAGATGATGGAGTTCATGAAGCAGGAATGCGTAGTCAGCTTTGCTTTTAGGAGCTACGCCATAATCCTTGAAACGTGCATCCAGCTCACGGTCGTTGGCATCCCACTGTTGCGAATATGGAGGATTGCTGACAACGGCATCCACGTACAGCGGTTTGCCGATGTCACCGCCGTCGGTCTGCAAAGGCCAGTCCTCTTCCAGAGAGTCAGCACAACGGGTATTGATGTTGTCTGGTTTGATACCACGCATCACCAGGTTCATACGGGTTAGGTTGTAAGTGTTTTCCTTCAGTTCCTGTGCATAGTATTTCACCTTGTTCTTGTCTTCGATATGACGCCCAACCGATTTACCGATAGTGATCAATAAAGAACCTGAACCGCTTGTAGGGTCATAGATTTCTATTTTGTCTTTGTCCTTATGGTGTTCAGCCACAATTTCAGACATCAGTATAGCCACCTCGTGAGGCGTATAGAACTCTCCGGCCTTTTTCCCGGCATTGGCTGCAAAGTTACTGATAAGGTATTCATATACATATCCCAGCACGTCATAGTCCTGGCTTCCATCGGTAGGTATATCTTTTATCAGCTTTATCAAATTCTTCAGTGCACGTGTTTGTGAGGTCGTATTTTCGCCCAATTTACTCAAACCGGCCTGTAGTGTCTTGAATACGTTTTCATATACATGTCTGTAGTTAGGACTGATCAGGCGGTCGAAGCTGTTGAGCGCTCCGCTCAAGTCGGCCACGCTAAATTCAGAATTGGGCTTCAGCCATGTGCTGAACAGATTTTTGTATTCAATGAAGTAGCCGATGTTGTTTCTGCAATATTCCATCATCATGACTGCTTCCTGGTCTTCATGATTTTCTACAAGTGTCACAATATCCTCATCAGTCCATCCGATACTTTTCAGATAGTTCACCTCATTGTCCGACAGGAATTTATAGAAAATTAAGCCAAGTATATAGTCTTTATATTCGTTGGCTTCTATCTTGGAACGCATCTTGTTGGCAGATGCCCATATTTTATTGGCAAGTTGTTGTTTGTTCATAAAATCAATTTTGAATTTAGCTTACTCTATATGAGAATATCATAAGCAAAGGTTTAAATTAAGAATGCAGACATTCTGCATTTATTCGAGAATACTTAGTATGTAGGAATCTCATTCATCAGATTCTCTGAGCAGGTCCTTAACCTCCACATTAAGTACTTTAGCAATTTGAAGTAGCATTTCCAAACTGGGTTGTGCCGTATTGGTACACCATTTGGAGATAGTAGCAGGATCTTTCCCCACTTGCTCTGCCAGCCATTTATTGGTCTTTTCCTTTTCGGCTAGCATCACCTTGATTCGGTTTATTTTTTTGTTGGACATATCTCATCTTTAATTAACAATTATACAAATATAATCCTTTTACCTAAAAAAGCAATTGAGTTTTAATTAATAATTAGCCGTAAAAGGAAATTTTATTGCGTATAATTCAATTTTGTACTGTATTATGGTCGAAAACAATGTATCTAGGAGATTTTGATTAAGATAAATTGTTTACTTTTGGAGTATAGATCATTTTAAAATTGATTTTTATGAATGATAATATTGAATATGAGAAATTTGCTCAAGAGATTTATAATGAGATTTTGAAGAATTTGTATGTAAAGAATATAGAGGTTATGCATAATGTGAATTTGATAGGAAAGTCAGGCCAGAAGCATCAAATAGATGTGTACTGGGAATATCAATATGATAATACCACATTTAAGATTGTAATAGAGTGTAAGAATTATAACCACACAGTATCTATTGGTAAAGTGAGAGACTTTTTTGGTGTCCTCTATGATTTAGAAAATGTAAAAGGCATAATGGTTACTAAAAAGGGGTATCAAGAAGGTGCAAAGAAATTTGGTGCGCATTACGGGATTGATTTAATGGAATTAAGGGAACCAGAAGAGGGAGAGGCTATTGTTGCTGAAACCACATTAACTATTGATAGTTCTATTAGACATAGACTGTTTCTTATTGATGAAGATTGGGCTAAAGAACATGAGTTTAATATCCAATTATATAAGAAACGACTGGACTGTTTGAGTTTTTCGCCTAGTAGCAACAAATGGATTAATGCAACCCATATTCCTTTAACAACTAAAGAAAATAAGATTAGAAATGCAAAAGATGAGATTATTGCAGATATACAGAAATTAGAAGAAGAATTACCTGAAAATTGTCAACAAAATAAAGACTATGTATTTCCATTTGACGATGCTTTTATAAAAACAGATTGCGGAAATATCAAGATTAAAGAAATCAAGTTTGAATATGAGAATCATACAGAAACAAAACAGATTAAAATTGATGCGCAAAACATAACCAAGGCAATACTTAAAAATACGATTAGTAAGGAGGTACAGTTAATAGGGAAAACATATATGGACTATAAGTCCCCAATGAAGTAGTTTGTTCTTTATTTTGTGTAAAGTTATTTATGAAAATTCGGACTGAATAATATCGAATAACAACGATATTTTATCCCTCTATTAACGATAAGTAATGGTGATACAAAATAAAAGGAGAGGATTTCCCTCTCCTCCATAAAGAAATCCACGTTACACCTCCAATTCCTTCAACGGCAATCCATAATTATATTGTCTGAAAAATCCTCTGTGGATAAGTTTCAGGCCAAGGGTCTGATAATACTTGTAGTCATCATCCTCGGTGCAGAGGTATTTGTAA